>ERZ1066123.817-NODE-817-length-20900-cov-9.217222_pt1 | contig 20900 bp, 21 predicted proteins | sample MGYA00382770_ERZ1066123 | MGnify/ENA primary metagenome ERZ1066123 (study PRJEB33369, sample SAMEA5778353) | biofilm metagenome | biome: Industrial cooling water; feature: Water cooling tower basin; material: Biofilm | place: United Arab Emirates | collected...
TCAAGGACCGGGTGCGCACCGATATCGAGGAATACTCGATCTCCGAAGGCTGGGTCAGGGTGCAGGCCGGCAAGGCGGTGGACCGCAAGGGCCAGCCGCTGACGATCAAGCTGACCGGCCCGGTCGAGGCGTGGTACGAGGACCTGGGCGAGAACCCGCCGGTCGCCAAAAAGGACTGAAGCGGGCGCCGGGCCAAAAGGCTCGGGTTGCCATTTGAGGCATTTGCGCCCACTTGGGCCGGGCCATGTCCCCCGCCCGCAAGCCCGAAGTCGTCATCATCGGCCGCCCCAACGTGGGCAAGTCCACTCTGTTCAACCGGCTGGTGGGCAAGAAACTCGCCCTCGTCGACGATCAGCCCGGGGTGACGCGCGACCGCCGGATGGGCGATGCGGTGATCGCGGGGCTGCACTTCACCGTGGTCGACACTGCCGGGTGGGAGGACGAGGACGAACTTTCGCTCCCCGGCCGGATGCGCAAGCAGACAGAAGCCAGTCTCGCGGGCGCGGATGCGGCGCTGTTCGTGGTCGATGCGCGCGCCGGGCTCACCCCGCTCGACGAGGAAATCGCCCGTTACCTGCGCGAACAGGAAGTGCCGGTGGTGGTGGTCGCCAACAAGGCCGAAGGCAACGCCGCCGAAGCCGGGATCATGGAGGCCTATGCGCTCGGCCTCGGCGAACCGCTCGGCGTCTCGGCGGAGCATGGCGAGGGCGTCGCCGACCTGTTCGGCGGGCTGTGGCCGATCATCGGCGCCAAGGCCGAGGAGTGGGAAGAAGCGAATGACGCGGAACGCGCCGCGTTGCGCGCGATGGACGAGGAAGACCGCCCCTCCGGCCCGCTGAAACTCGCCATCGTCGGCCGCCCGAATGCGGGCAAATCGACCCTCATCAACCGCTTGCTGGGCGAAGACCGCCTGCTGACCGGCCCCGAGGCCGGAATCACCCGCGATTCGATTGCGATCGATTGGCAATGGACCGACCCCAGGACCGGCGAGACCCGCGAAATCCGCCTCATCGACACTGCGGGGATGCGCAAGAAGAAGAATGTCACCGAAAAGCTCGAAAAGCTCTCGGTCGCCGATGCACGCCGCGCGGTGGATTTCGCTGAAGTCGTGGTGCTGCTGCTCGACGCCACGCAGGGTCTCGAGCATCAGGACCTCAAGATCGCCAGCCTCGTCCTCGAAGAGGGCCGCGCGCTGATGATCGCGATCAACAAATGGGACGTGGCCGAGGACGCAAGCAAGCTGTTCAACGGCATCCGCGCCGCGCTCGACGATGGGCTTGCACAGGTGCGCGGCCTGCCGCTGTTCGCAGTGTCGGCGAAGACCGGAAAGGGCCTCGACCAGATGCTCGCCGGGGCCTTCGAGCTGCGCGAGGCATGGTCGAAGCGCGTCAGCACCTCGGCATTGAACCGCTGGTTCGACGATGCGATGGAAGCCAATCCCCCGCCCGCGCCCGGCGGCAAGCGGATCAAGCTGCGCTACATCACCCAGGCCGGCACCCGCCCGCCGCGCTTCGTGATCTTCGGCAGCCGATTGGACCTGCTGCCCAAGAGTTACGAGCGATATCTGGTGAACGGCATCCGCGCCAAGCTCGGCTTCGAGGCGGTGCCGGTGCGCGTCACGCTCAAGACCAACAAGAACCCCTACGCCAAGGATTAGCGGGCGATGCTGCTGCTCGACCTTCTCACCGCCGCCGCCGAAACGCGCGTGCCCTTCGGCTTCGAGATCATAGAGCGCACCGCCTCCACCCCGCGCGTGCAGCAGGTGGTGCAGCTCAGCCTCGCGCCGGCGTTCCTGCTTTCGGGGATCGGGGCGATCATGAATGTCATCATGAGCCGGATGATCTGGATCGCCCAGCGCATCGAGAACATCGAGGACAAGAGCGAAGCGCACCGCACCCCCAGGCAGGCGCGCGAGATTGCCTGGCTGATGCGGCGGCGCAAGCTGATGCAGGGGGCGATCATGTTCTCGACCGCTGCGGCGGTGATGATCAGCCTGGTGATCGGCCTCCTCTTCATCAGCGCCTACATCACCGCCCAGATCGGCACCGTGATCGCCGCGCTGTGGGTGCTGACGATGGCGCTGCTGGTGACGGGCCTCGGCTTCTTCCTGTTCGAGACCCGGCTGGCGGCTAAGGGGGCGCAGGTGTCGGCGGATTAGGCATTCCCGGTCTGCGCCATACGCCCCAAGCCTGTCGAAGGGCCGCCCTTACTTTCATGGCCACTTGCAACAACGAAAAAGAACGGTGCGTCGACAAGCTCAGCACGGACGGGAAGGTGAACGGATTTCAGAAAAAAGGGGCAGAGCCGCATCCGGCCCTGCCCCTTTTTTGTGCAGCCCTGTGGCTTGCCCCTAGTCGCCCTTGTTGTCGCCCGCAGGCGCGCTTTGCAGCTGGCAGTAATTGTGCAGGCCCATGCGCTCGATCAGCTCGAACTGGGTCTCGATGAAGTCGACATGCTCTTCCTCGTTCTTGAGGATGTAGGCGAACAGGTCGCGGCTGACATAGTCGCGCACGCTTTCGCAATATTCGACCGCGTCGCGCAGCAGTGGGATCGCCTCTCCCTCGAGCGCGAGATCGGCGCGCAGGATCTCCTCGACCGTTTCGCCGACCTTCAGCTTGTGGATTGCCTGAAAATTGGGCAGCCCGTCGAGAAACAGGATGCGCTCGGCCAGCTTGTCGGCGTGTTCCATCTCCTCGATCGATTCGTGCCGTTCATAGGCCGCAAGCTTGGTAAGGCCCCAGTGCGACAGGACGCGGTAGTGCAGCCAGTACTGGTTGATCGCGGTCAGTTCGTTGGTGAGCGCCTGGTTGAGAAATTCGATGACCTTCTGGTCGCCCTTCATGGGTAAGCTCCTTGCGAAATATCAAAGCACCGGTGCGGCGTTGTCTACAATGTAGACCCTGCCGGGGCTTGTCCGCAAGGGGCGGGCAACGAATTTTCTTTGAGAATCAGTCGCTTGCGAGCCGTTCGCAATCGCGGGTCAGGCGGCTTCTACTGCGAGGAAATCGCAACGCGCGGCAGCGCGCTCGGCGTCGATGATTTCCTGCGCATCATCAAGGCACTGGCCGCAATTGGGGCGCTTGCCAAGGCAGGCATAGGTCGCTTCTGCGTCCCCGTCGCAGGTGAGCGCGGCCTTGCGCAAATCAGTCTCACGAATGGCATTGCAGATGCAGATGTACATGAGCGCGCGAATCTTTCATGCGAAGCGTTTGCAGGGCGCAATGTATGCGAACCATTCTTAATAACAAGAGGGTTTGTCACCTGCGCAAGGGGAACACGGTCCGATAGGTCAGGCACCGCCACAGCCACTCCAGAGGCCCGTAACGATAACGGTCCAGCCACGGCTTCGACCACGCCAGCATCGCTGCCCAGGACAGTACCATAACCCCGTAAAGTTGCGGACGGTTCAGCTCCCCGAACAGCCCCAGCCCCCAGCCGTGAAAGACGATCATCATCACCACCGAGGTGCCGAGGTAATTGGTGAAAGCCGCCCTTCCGGCCGCACGCACCCGCTCGCCCAGCCAGCCGGTCGCGGACGGCGCCCACACCACCAGCAGCGCGGCGAGCCCCAGCACCATCCACAGCCGCGGCAGCGGGCTGAGGCCAACAAATCCGGCAAGCGTGGCGTAGAAGCTGAACCCGCTCGCCTGCACCAGCATCCCGATCGCCAGATGCGCGATAGCGCCCGCGATCAGCCCGATCCCGCCCCAGCGCAGCATCGCGCGCCGCGCAAAGCCGCCGCTGAAGAACCCCATCCGGTAGAGCGCGATGCCGATCAGCATCAGCGGCAGCGTCTCGAAGCCGAACAGCAGGGCATTGTTCAACGGCTCGCTCCACTGCTCGCTGACCCGGTGAGCGACCAGCCCGGCATAATCGCCCGAGGTTATCGCCGCGTTGGGAATGTCCCCCCGGGCAAGATTGGTGTCGATCTCGGCCATCATCCCGGCGCGCTGTTCGCGCAGTTCGGGCGCGCTTTCCCCGATCGGCGTGTCGACGATCAGCCAGGGCAGTATCAGGCTGGTATAGACCAGCACGCCCAGCATGTAACCCGCCAGTCCGACCACCAACTGCGTCTTGACGCTCCACCGGAGGCAAGCGAGCGCGACGAAGCCGAACAGGGCGTAGTAGAAGAGGATGTCGCCGGGCCAGATGAAGAAGAAGTGGATCATCCCGAACAGGCCGAGAATCGCCAACCGCCAAGCCTGAAGCGCGCGGGTCGCCCCGCGCGTCCAGGCCTTCTCCATGAACAGATACAGCCCTGCGCCGAACAGCAGCGTGAACAGCCCGCGCATCTTGCCGTCGACCAGCACGAATTGGGCAATCCACATCCAGCCGCCGGGATCGCCCGCATCGGTGAGGAAGGCGGCGGGATACATGTAGGCTTCCATCGGCTGCCCGAAGGCGACGATGTTGGCCGCGAGGATGCCCATCACCGCCAGCCCGCGGATGAAATCGAGCGTGTCGATGCGCTCGGCAGCGGCGATGGGCGCGACCGGGGTGCCCTCGCCGACGATGGCCGTCGGTGCTGCGGCAGGCGCGAAAGTCTCGTTCATGGCTGATCCCCCGGCCTTGTGATGCCGGGAGGATAGCGGGTCGGCGCAGCCTTGGAAGGGCCTCCGGTCGAGTGCTGAGGGCCTTTCGCCGAGAGCGGCGCGCGCTTCAGCCCTGCCCGGCGACCACGCACGCCCGGCCTTCGCGCTTGAGGCTGGCACAGGCGCGCGAGGCTTCGGCCTCGCTGGTGAAACCGATCGCCATCAGGCGGGTGAGATTGCCGCTGGGCACCAGCGCCTTGCGCGTTCCGGCAAGCGCGGTGTGGCTGGCCACCTGTCCCCACAGCCTGTCGGCATTGGCAGCAACCCCGAAGGCGCCGAGTTGCACGCGCCAGTTGCCGGCCTTGCGCGGCTGGAGCGATGCGGGAACGGGGGTGACGGCAGGCTTTGGCGCGGCGGCCGCCGCGACCGGCGCGGCCGCAGCCGTTGGCGCGGATGCGACCGACCTCGAAGCAGACGGCAGTCCCTGCGGCTTGGGCTCCACCGGCCCGGGCGCGGCAGCCGTCACCACAGGAACAGCGGCGGGCAGCTTGGCCCCAGAAGGCGCGGCAGAAGCAATCGTCGTCACGGCAGGCTGCGTGCCGAGTTCGACGGCGGCAAGCTCGGCCTGGCGCTGCGTTCTGGCACCGGCCTCGAGCTCGCGGGCCAGCGACTGTGCCTGCGCGCGCTGGGCGGCGGGCACATACTGGTCCATCTGCGCCAGCGCCCCTTGCGCCTGCGGCAGGCCTGCGCCGTTCGCCAGCGTCATCAGCGCATAGGCGCGCGTCCAGTCGCGCGGGGCGTAGTCGGCATTGAAGTGCGACAGGCCCAGCACATATTGCGCGCGCGGATCGCCGCGCTCGGCAGCGGCGCGAATCAGCGGCATTGCCTTCTGCTGCTCGCCTTCCTGGAACAGCATCAGACCGTAATTGTCGGCGGCCTTGACGTGGCCGAGCCTGGCGGCATCTTCATAAAGTCGGCGCGCACGGGCATTGTCGATCTCGACCCCGCGCCCCAGACGATAGGCCTGCGCGAGATTGAACAGCGCGTCGGGATCGCCAGCAGCGGCAGGGCCCTGCCATTCGACCACCGCACGGGCGAAATCCCCGCTCGTCCAAGCATCGACCCCGGCCTTGACGTCGGCCAGCGCGGGCGCAGCCGCAACGAGCACGAGCGCCGTGCCTGCCAGTTTTGCCTTGAGGCGATCTGCCATGAAGAACCGTGCCATCGATCGAATCTCGCCTGTTGGTGCTGAAGCCTGACGAAGCCTACATCAGCGCCCAACCAAGACGCTGTGTCGGGCAACACGCTAGCCCATCACGGTTAGCAAATGGTTGCCTGTCGTTCCCGGCGGATCACATCGGCCCGGCGGGCGGTTCTGCGGCGCGACCGGCCTTGCAAGCAGGTTCGCATGTTAACCCTAAATTAGGGGTATCCTGCGATCCCGTCTCCATCCAGCCGTTGAAAGGCCCTGCAATAGGGCAGGCCGCAGCGGTACTATGCATGGGGGACCCAGGCGTTGCGTGTACTCGCTTTGGCATCGCAGAAAGGTGGATCGGGCAAGACCACCCTGTCCGGACATCTCGCCGTCCAGGCCCAGCGCGCAGGCGCCGGGCCGGTCGTGCTGATCGACATCGACCCGCAAGGCTCGCTCGCCGACTGGTGGAACGAACGCGAGGCCGAATATCCCGCCTTCGCGCAGACCACCGTCGCCCGGCTCGCCAATGACCTTGCCGTGCTGCGCCAGCAGGGCTTCAAGCTTGCCGTGATCGACACGCCCCCGGCGATCACCATGGCGATCCAGTCGGTGATCTCGGTCGCGGAACTGATCGTCGTGCCGACCCGCCCTTCCCCGCACGATCTGCGCGCCGTGGGCGCCACGGTCGACCTGTGCGAGCGCGCCGGCAAGCCGCTGGTGTTCGTCGTCAATGCCGCCACCCCCAAGGCCAAGATCACCTCGGAAGCCGCGGTCGCCCTGTCGCAGCACGGCACGGTCGCCCCGATCACGCTCCACCACCGCACCGATTTTGCTGCCTCGATGATCGACGGCCGCACCGTGATGGAAGTCGATCCCGAAAGCCGGTCGGCTGCCGAGATCGCCGCGCTGTGGCGCTATATCGCCGACCGTCTGGAAAAGAACTTCCGCCGCACCGTGTTCGCCCCTGCCCCGAACGGCGCAGGCCAGCACATGGGCGGCGTGCCACGTCCCGCAGGCGGTTTCGGCCGCCGGGTGGCGCAGTAAGCGCAAGCAGGGAAGGCCAGCGCCATGTCGGATTCCGGTTTCGCCTCGCTCGGTCCCTCGCTCCTCGCCCGCAAGGGCGGCGCGAAGCCTGCGATGCGTCCGCAGGTTGCGCCGCTGGTCGCCGCGCTCGATGAGGGGCCGCAGGCCGTGCCCGAGGAACAGCTCGAGGACCTCGGCTGGAACGACATGGGCCACGATTCGGAGGGTGACGGCGGGGCGGATATCGTGCCGCTGCATGCCGACATGGTCGCCGATCCGGTGACCGCCAGCCCCGGCCCGATCGTGCGCCGCCAGCAGCGCCGTCTGGAACAGCGCGTGCTCGCCGATGCGGTGATGACCGGCCCCGAGGATCACGAACCCGAATACGACGAAGAGAGCGAGGAGGGGGAGGATTACGAAACCGCCCCGCTCTACGCGAACGAGGACTATGCCGACGAGGGCGAGGACGAGGCCGAGGCCGAGGCCGGTTTCGGGGACGACGCGATCTATTCGCCGCTGGTCCCGCAGGTCGCCGCTGCACCCGTCACTGCTCGCAGCCCCGCCAAGCCCCGCGTGCCCGCTATCCAGTCCGGCCGCCGCGCCGCCTTCACGCTGCGGCTCGATGCCGAACGGCACCTAAAGCTGCGGCTCGCCGCGACGATGCAGGGCGTCAGCGCCCAGGCGCTCGTCACCGAGGCATTGGACCGCCTGCTTGCCGAACACGACGAACTCGACGTGATTGCCAACCACCTGAAGCGCCACTGAGCGCAGACCGAACAACGAACGCGAACCAACAGGATCTACGGGGGACTTTGACCATGGACACCGCCACCCAGACCGGCCGCCCGCTTGGCCCCACGACGGGACACCGCCTCGCGCTTGTCGCCACCACCGCCCTTGCGGGGCTCGCGCTCGCCGGATGCAGCACTTCGGCTGCGCCGCGTGCCGAGGTGTCCTTCGGCCAGGCGCAGACCGCGCTCGCCAAGGGTCAGGTCAGCAAGGCGATCCAGCACGCCGAGGCTGCCGTGCTTGCCGAACCGCGCAACCCCGGTTTTCGCGCACTGCTCGGCGCGGCCTACCTTGAGGCCGGGCGCTTCGAGGCGGCTGCGACCAGTTTCGGCGACGCGCTCGATCTCGGCGACGAGAACCCGCGCACGGTGCTGAGCTTCGCGCTCGCCAAGATTGCGCTCGGCGATGGCCGCGCGGCGGTGAACGTGCTCGACGACAATGCGCAGATCATCGATCCTGCCGACCTCGGCCTCGCGCTCGCGCTGGCCGGGCAACCGGAGCGTGGTGTCCATGTGCTCATCAACGCCGTGCGCAGCGCCGAGGAAGCCACGCCCAAGCTGCGCCAGAACCTCGCTTACACCTATGCGCTCGCCGGCAACTGGCGCGCGGCGCGGGTGATGGCGGCCGAAGACGTGCCCGCCGACCAGCTCGAAGCGCGCCTTGCCCAGTGGGCGGCGATGAGCGCACCGGAAATGGCCCAGCAGCGCATCGCGAGCCTGCTGAATGTCAGCCCCGGCGCCGATGCCGGCCAGCCCCGGCACCTCGCCCTTGCCAACTTCCCGGCGCAGGCCGTGATGGTCGCCGAAGCGGCCGCGCAGGGCGATGCCGGCCTGGAGGCCGTCGGTGAACCCGTCGAGGTCGCCTCCGCCCAGTCCTCGCCAGCCTTCAGCGCCGCCTTCGCCGCGCCCCAGAGCGCACCTCAACCGGCGATCGAGACGGTGCCGGTCCCCGCTTCGACGGCGGCTACGGGCCCCCGCTATGTCTCCAGCCCGGTGGTGCAGCAGCTTCCCGGCGCAGCGCGCCCCCGCGTCGCCGCCGGGCCCGCTGCGCCCGCCGCACCGCGCATCGCCGCCGCCTCGCAGCGCCGCATGGCCGCGCCCACCGCCGCTTCCCTTGGCGCCGCGCCTGCCGCAGCCCCGGCCCAGAAGGGTCCCGCCACCCACCTGATCCAGCTCGGCTCCTACGACAACAAGGCCGAAGCGACCCGCGGCTGGAGCGCGCTTCAGGCCAAGTTCCCGCAATTGAAGGGCCGTCAGCCGGTCATCACCGAGGCGGTGGTGAACGGCCGGACCTTCTGGCGCATCGCCGCCGAAGGCTTCACCGCACAGAGCGCCAAGGCGATGTGCGGAACGATCAAGTCGCAGGGCCGCGGCTGTTTTGCCTACGCCGCCTCCAGTCCGCCCGCAGGTGCGGTCAAGCGCGACGTTCAGGTCGCCGCACGCACCCGCTGAGAGGGGTCGTTCGTGCGCTACCGGTTCAGCCTGCGGCTGTGCTTCGCAACCGCTGCTTGAGCGCAGGATTGAGCAAGCCTTGCTCCCGGACAGCCCCGCTGTCCGGGAGTTGTTTTTAGGCACCTGCCGACACTCAGAGCGCCAGCCGGACGCCGCCCTTCCACAGGCCCAGCACCCGGCCCTGCGCCCCCTGCCGGTCGAACGGGGTGTTGTCGGCGGTCGCCTCCATCTTGCGGCGGTCGATGATCCACGGCTGATCGGGATCTATAAGGGCAAGGTCGGCCTCAAGCCCCGGTGCCAGCGCGCCTGCGGGAACGCCGAGGATGCGGGCGGGATTGGTCGCGAGCAACGCGAAGGTGCGGGAGGTGTCGATCACCCCGTCGCGCACCAGCCCGAGCGTCATGGCGAGCAGCGTCTCGGCCCCGGCCATGCCCGACAACGCATCGGCAAAGGGCAGGCGCTTGTCCTCGGGCCCGCGCGGATCGTGGCCGCTGGCGATCACGTCGATCGTGCCGTCGGCAATCGCGGCCAATGCCGCCTGCCGGTCGGCCTCTGACCGCAAGGGCGGCGACAGGCGCATAAAAGTGCGGAAATCGGCGGTGGCGAGATCGGAGAGCATGAAGTGCGCAGGGGTGATCCCGCAAGTCACGGGAAGGCCGCGCTTTTTCGCCGCGCGCACCAGATCCAAGCCCCTGGCGGTCGTCACCTGCCGGATATGCAGCCGCGCCCCCGCCAGCTCGGTCAGCGCGATGTCGCGGGCGATGGCAAGCGCCTCGGCCTCGGCAGGCGCAGCGGGCAGGCCGAGGCGGGTGGCGATCTCGCCTGCGGTGGCAGCGGCCTCTGAGGCAAGGCCGCCATCCTCGGCATGGGTGACGACCACGAGGCCGAGCATCGCGGCATATTGCAAGAGCCGCAGCATCACGCCCGAATCCGCGATCCAGCGCCGCCCGGTGGCGACCGCCTTCGCGCCCGCATCCTGCATCAGGGCAAGCTCCGCCAGCTCCCGCCCCTCCAGCCCGCGCGTTGCGGCGGCGAGCGGGTGGACCCACAGGTCGGGCTTGCCGCTCTTGGCGATGAAGCCCACCCGGCTCGGCAGGTCGAGCGGCGGGGACTGATCGGGCATCAGGGCTGCGCGGGTGATACCGCCGAAGTGGAAGGCGGGCTTGTCGACCGCGAACACGCCGAGATCGACGAGGCCGGGCGCGAGGATTTTCCCGCGTGCATCAGTGACTTCATCACCCACCTCCGGGGCCACATCGGCCCCGAGCCCGAGGATCGCACCCTCGGCGCAGCGCAAGGCGCCGCGGGCGAGGCCCTCGGGCGTCACAAGCTGCGCATTGACGATGGTGAGGGCTTGCTGCTGCTTCATGCCCAGCCCTCCAGCCCGCGCGCCCCGCGGGTCAGCACATCGAGGCAGGCCATGCGGATCGCGACGCCCATCTCCACCTGCCGGGTGATGAGCGAGCGGCCCGCCAGATCGGCAACCTCGCTGTCGATCTCGACCCCGCGGTTCATCGGGCCCGGGTGCATCACCAGCGCATCCGGACGGGCGAGCGCAAGGCGCTGGCGCGTGAGGCCATAAAGGTGCCGATATTCGCGCGGGGAAGGGATGAACTGGCCGGTCATCCGCTCCGATTGCAGGCGCAGCATCATTACCACCTCCGCGCCCTCCAGCGCCGCATCGAAGCGGTGGTGGACCTCGACCCCCATCGCCTCGACGCCCGCCGGCATCAGAGCAGGCGGCGCGCAGACGCGCACTTTTGCGCCAAGCGCGGTAAGGCACAGGACGTTCGAGCGCGCCACGCGGCTGTGGAGGATGTCGCCGCAGATCACCACGTTGAGCCCGGTGAAATCCTCCGCGCCCTCCCCCCGCTCCGCCAGCGCATGGCGCAGCGTCAGCGCGTCGAGCAAGGCTTGCGTCGGGTGCTCGTGGCTGCCGTCGCCCGCATTGAGCACCGGGCAATCGACCTTGTCCGCGATCAGCCCCGTCGCGCCGCTCGACCCATGCCGGATCACGATTGCATCGGCGCGCATCGCGTTCAGCGTGATCGCGGTGTCGATCAGCGTCTCGCCCTTCTTCACCGAGCTTTGCGCAGCGTGCATGTTGACCACGTCCGCCCCCAGCCGCTTGCCCGCGATCTCGAAGCTGAGCAGCGTGCGGGTCGAGTTCTCGAAGAAGGCGTTGATGATGGTGAGGCCGGCCAAGAGGTCGGTGTGCTTCGTGCTCTGCCGGTTCAATGCCACCCATTGTTCGGCCTGATCCAGCAGGTAGAGGATCTCGTGACGCGCCAGCTTGCCGATGCCGGTGAGGTCGCGGTGCGGGAAAGCGAGTTTTCCGGGCGGAAAGCGGCCCTCGGGGGCGGAGAGATTGATGCTGGCCATTAAAGCCACGCCCTTAGACCGCACGCTTCCGCCGCTCAACCCTCGCGGTCAAGCTTTCCGATAGAAGTTGGGGGCCAAAGACCCTACATCGCCCGGGCGCGCGCAAAAGGATATGGCATGAGCTTCGTCGGCAAGGTTTGGAAGGTTCTGGTGGGCATCAAGGACGGCCTCGTCCTGATGTTCATGCTGCTGTTCTTCGTCGGCCTGTTCGCGATCCTATCGGCGCGGCCCAACCCCGGCCAGGTGCGCGAAGGGGCGCTGCTGATCGACCTGTCGGGCGTCGTCGTCGAGGAGAGGTCGGCGTTCGATCCCGTCGCGGCGCTGCTCAGCCGCAGTGCACCGGTCAGCGAGACGCGCGCGCGCGACGTGGTCCGCGCGCTCGATGCCGCCGCGACGGATAACCGCATCAAGGCGGTGGTGATCGACATGACCACCTTCCTCGGCGGCGGACAGGTGCACCTCACCGAGATCGGCGAGGCGATGGACCGGGTGCGCAAGGCGAAGAAGCCGGTCCTGACCCACGCGCTCGCCTATGCCGACGATCACATGCTGCTTGCCGCCCATGCCAGCGAAGTGTGGCTCGAACCGCGCGGCCTTGCGGTGATCGCGGGACCCGGGGGGAGCAATCTCTACTATGCCGGGTTGCTGGAACGGCTCAGCATCAACGCGCGGGTCTACCGCGTGGGCGAGTTCAAGTCGGCGGTCGAACCCTACTCGCGCACCTCCATGTCCGAAGAGGCGCGCGCCAATGCGGCTGCGCTCTACGGGGCGATGTGGGAGGAATACAAGGCCAAGGTCACGCGCGCACGGCCCAAGCTGGCGCTGGCACGGGTGACGGGCGATCCGGCGGCCTTTATCGAAAGCTCGGGCGGCAATCTTGCGCAGGCGGCGCTTGCCGCCGGGCTGGTCGACCGGCTCGGCGACAGGGTCGAATTCGGCGCGCGGGTCGCGGAGCTGGCGGGCAAGGACCCGTGGAGCGACAAGCCCGGCAGCTTTGCCGCAAGCGACCTTGCCGCCTATCTCGCCGGGCTGAAGGAGAGCCGCAAGGGCAAGGCGATCGGCGTGGTCACCATCGCGGGCGAGCTGGTCGACGGCGAGGCCGGGCCGGGCATCGCCGGGGGCAGGCGCATCGCCGACCTCCTCGACGAAGCGCAATCGCGCGATCTGGCCGCGCTGGTGGTGCGGGTCGATTCGCCCGGCGGCTCGGCCAATGCGTCCGAGGAGATCCGCCGCGCGATCCAGCGCCACCGCGACCGCAAGATCCCGGTCGCGGTATCCTTCGCCAATGTCGCGGCGAGCGGCGGGTACTGGGTGGCGACCTCCAGCGACCGCATCTTCGCCGAACCCGAGACCATCACCGGCTCGATCGGAGTCTTCGCCGTCGTCCCGACCTTCGAACGCGCGGCGGGGCGGCTCGGAGTGACGTCGGACGGATACCGCACCACGCCCCTGTCCGGCCAGCCCGATATCCTCGGCGGCTTCACCCCGGCGATGGACAGCCTGCTCCAGACCTCGATCGGCGGGACCTACGGCTATTTTCTCGAACTGGTGGCGACGGCGCGGCGGCTGCCGGTGGAGCGAGTCGACGCGATCGCGCAGGGGCAGGTGTGGGACGGCGGGACTGCCCGCCAGATCGGCCTTGTCGACCAGTTCGGCGGCCTTCCCGAGGCGCTCGCCTGGGCTGCCGAGAAGGCCGGGACCAAGGACGGCGAATGGCACGCGGTCTACCTTGGCGAGGATGCGTCACCCTATGATTCGCTGATCCGCAAGATGGTGGCAGGCGAGGCGCGCGCGCCGCAGGGCGGCGGCGACATCTTCGCGCTGACGGCCCAGCGCAGCGAGCACCTCGGCGCGCGGATCGCGCGCGATGCCGAGCGGCTGCTGGGTGCGCGCGGGGTGCAGGCCCTGTGCATTGCCTGTCCGGCCAGCACTGCAACGCCGATCGCACCGCGTCCCGCGCCGCAGCAGGCAGAGACGCTGCGCGCGCTGCTCGGGCTGCTGGCCGGCGGTTAAATCGCACCTGCGGTGCCACGGGCGCTTGCCAAGCGCGCAAGGCCCCATTAAAGGCGCGCCCCTGTCCGGGCCATTGGACCGGCCGGACGGGCGCGTAGCTCAGCGGTAGAGCACACCCTTCACACGGGTGGGGTCGCAGGTTCAATCCCTGCCGCGCCCACCATAAATCCCCTTGAAATATAGGGAATTTATGGATGGCCATTTCTCTAAATTGCAGGTTTTGACCCCGTTTCACCTCCGAAAAGGGCCGGAATCGACCTCCGCTCGTACAAAACCCGTACAGCATCAGAGCTCCTTTCTCAGCTTGAGCCGCGTCTTGCGCTCGGCTTTCAACAGTCCCCGTCGCAGGGCCTCATTGATCTTGATCTCCGCATCCTCGGCATGCGTGTACCGATTGCCGCGCTTCACATGCCTGATGCGTCGCTGTGTCAGGAGTTTTCGTATCGACTTGACTTACCAACCGGACAGGCTGGCCATTTCGCGCGGGGTTAGCAGGTCGCCTATCTCACTTCTCATTGTAGAAACTTCCCACAATCGAGCCCTTTCGGGTATGTTCAGGACATCGACTCGCCTTTGGGGAACGTTTGAACACCAATGGGGAACAATGTCAATATGGCGGGACTGGCAGGCATCGGTGCTCGGATGGCAGCCTGCCGCGCCAAAAAGCAGGCTTCACAAGTCAAAGCCGCAGCGATGCTCGAAATTTCTGACAAGGCCTACAAGAACTACGAAGGTGAAAAGCGCGAAATGCCTCTCTCAACCGCTATGGCATTTTGCGAGGCCTTCGAGGTTGATCTCGAGTGGCTCATCTTTGGACAAGGTTCTCAATCCAACGAAAAGACTGTCGCTATTGTTTCTGAAACGATCGAAGCGCTGGTGTCTGAGGCGAAAGAGCGCAAGCTAGCCTTGAGTCCAAATCGTGCAGCAAATATAGGCCGCTACATCTTCCGCAACTGCGTCCAGAATGGCACTAGCCCTGCGAGTGAAGTTGGCCCTATCTTCGATATGTTTGATGATGGATGAAGGAGTATTTTCTATGCATGGCCGACCATCGCTGGAAAGCAAGATTGCTGACCTAGCAAATAGGTTTTGCTTCATAGGCATTGGCATTGCCTCCATCGCGTTTGTTGGTTTAGTGTTTCATCCTCGCAGCCACGATTGGCCCCTTGACCCCACCTCGGTTGCCCTATTCGTACTTTTCTCTATCGGCTGCACTTCTTTGGCATGCGGTCGGCTAACCATTCGCAAGCTGGTTGGCTTCGGCTCGATTGAACCGCCACCGATAACTCTACCGCGCTCTAAGACTTGAGCGTTCGTGCCTTGCGGAGCCTGTTCGGTTCACGGAGAGGTGCTCCAAAAAGATGAAAACACATGGCTCGGTCTGGAGCGATGATGGCTGGGAATCGGCGTGATCATTGGACCTTGGTTCGGCTGTGGAATTTCAACCGAGAACCTCGCGCATTTGAGCTCCGTCCGCCACTTCAAGCACATGTTTCACTCATGTCGACAAGCTTCCAAGACAGCTCCTTGTAATCGTCCATATAAGGCCCGAAAATTTGACATTTGAGCAATAAACGTCCATATGAGGCCAATGGGATCCACTCTCGATGATCAGATGCTTGATTTAGGTAAACGGATAAAGGCTCGCCGCTTGGCCCTCGATCTTACTCAGCAAGCGGCAGCAGCCAAAGCAGGCGTGGCCTACCGAACATGGCGGCGGATGGAAGCCGAAGGTCGAGCATCCATCGAGGATCTGGTTCGCGCTGCCATTGCCCTGCGGTGTGACGAGGGCATTGCCGCCCTTTTCCCGGAGATGGCCGCTACCAGCATGGATGAACTACTGGCGCAGCAGCGCAAGGCAACAAAACCGTTGCGAAAGCGCGCGACGGGGGCAAGACCATGAAACTTGCTCCGGGAACGCCTTTGGCGATTGGGTTGCTCTTCGACGAGAACGCACCTGCGCATCCGGTCGGCCGGCTCGCGATGGCCGGAGGACTAGCGCAACTCGAATGGTCGGCCCAAATCATCGCGAATGGTCCCTCAATCTCTCCCCTGCATTACCCGCAAGAGCCCGGCCTGCACCCTGCACGCAGCCGGACATTCGATGGCCTCCACGGTTTCCTGTCGGACTGCCTGCCCGATGCCTGGGGCCTGTTATTGCTGAGGCGTCGCGTCCAGCAGTTGGGACATCGTTTTGAAGACCTCAATGCGGTGGACCGGCTTGCTCTGGTCGGCGCGAGAGGCCGCGGCGCCCTTGTCTTCCAGCCTCAAACGCTGTCGGACGAAGTAGCTGATAGCATCGACCTTGACCTTCTGGCCGATGAAGCCCGCCATGTGCTTCTGGGCGAGGCGTCAGAATTTGACGATCTGCTCGCGCGCCTCGGCGGCGGTTCTGGCGGCGCGCGGCCGAAGGTCCACGTGGCGATTGGCGCAGATGGCAGCCTGTGTGCCGGAGACGAACTGAGTATCGCCACTGGCGGAAGAGCCGGTCAGCAATGGATCGTCAAATTTGCCGCAACCAATGACCCCGTGGATATCGGGCCGGTGGAAGAGGCCTATGCCCGCATGGCCCGCGCCGCGCAGATCGACATGGCGGAAACGCGGCTTATCCCCTCAAAGACCGGACCGGGCCATTTCGCAACCAGGCGTTTCGATCGGCCGGCTCCGGGAAAGCGGCTGCATGTGGTCAGCCTCGGCGGAGCCCTCGAAGCGTCCTCACATATGCCGAGCGTCGATTACGACGGCTTCCTCAAGGCGACATTGGCCATCACGCATAGCATGGCGGACGTCGAGCAAGCTTTCCGCCGCATGGTCTTCAACATCCTCGCGCGAAACCGCGACGATCATGTCCGCCAGCATGCCTACCTGATGGATGATCGGGGAAATTGGCGGCTTGCTCCTGCTTTCGACCTTACATTCTCGAATGGCCCCGGCGGCGAGCATTACATGGCTGTTCTGGGCGAAGGCCGTGCCATCACGCGCGAGCATGTCGAGAAGCTTGGGAAGAACCACGGGATCCCCGCCAAACGTGTAACCGCCGCTATCGACGAGGTTCGGGCGGCCCTCGCGGATTGGCCCGCCCATGCGCGTGATACGGGTGTAAGTATGTCCAAGGAAGCGGTGACAGAAGGCTTGGCCTCTGTGGCGCAGCAGTTTGGCTAGCCAAGCGCGGCACAATAGTCATAATATGGCGTTATTGCCTGTTCTGCCCTTCGGCCCGACACTACGTCCCGCAGGTCGACGGATGTTCGGTTGTATTGAGAATACAGATGGCAGCTTGAGACACTGACCGGGAGGAGCCTGGGCTTCATGCCAGGCCATCTCGAGACGAAGTTTTCCGATACAATATCCTGATATTTAACAATAATTATCGATTCCGATAAGATAATAAACATTATGTTAATACCGATACCTTAACTGTCCATGTAACCTGTGTCCAGTGCGCCTGTAGTGCATCGTCTGTTACAGCCGCGCTTTCGACTACAATTGCCGCGCCCGATAGTCGCCGCAACTTACGCGTAAGGCTCGCGCGATTGCGCGGTTCGTCGGATCAAGTTCAAAGCGCTCCGGATCAAACTTGCGTCCCGCCCAGCGCCGATTGTCGGCGTGCTCCTCATGGCCAGGATCAAGCCACGCCTCAAGGAAGGCTTCATAGCCGCTGTCTCCGCCGACATCTTCCGGCGGACAGGCCCGCGATCCGGCAATGCAGCGGGGATACTTGATGCCTTCCGCTGGCTGCGCTGGCGCCAGGATGAGCCGGTGTCGCCAGTTGTCGCCGAAGTCGTACTCGTAGAGCATTTCGAGCTGCGGGTCGCGCCCATAAGGAAACCGCAGGTCGCGCAGGTGCACCTCGGTCGCCTCTATCACCCGGGGGCCATCGGCACCGTCTTCGAGGAATTCAGGTGCGCCGATAACCAGACCGCCCACGATGAACTGGTGCAAGTGGCTGTCGGTCCACCCAAAGGACGCCTGCAGCACCTCGTGCAATTGCGCGAAGTTGAGGTCGCGGGGCAATTCCAGCGTCCGGCTGATATCCGGTTCAATCCCCAGAATCTGGGCGTCGAGCCGGATGATAAAGTCGTAGGGATCGAATGCCTTTGCCATACTCCAATGATGCCGCCGCAGAGCGCCGATCAGGCCGCGACGGCAAGTCGCACACCAAGAGCTTTCATGACCCGCAGCAGCGTATCGAGTGTCGGATTTCCATTATCGCTGAACGCCTTGTAAAGCGCCTCGCGGCTTATGCCGGTATCGCGCGCAAGTGCCGACATACCGCGCGACCGGGCGATGGTGTTCAGCGCTCGAAGCAGTTCCTCAGGGCTGCCATCCTCGAGATAGGCATCGAGATAGGCCGCGATGTCCGCCGGGGTATTGAGCACTTCGGCCGCGTCCCAGACCTTGGTATCGAGTCCCATTGTCAAATCTCCTTCGCCAGGGCTTTCGCCCGCTCAATGTCTCGTTCCTGGGAGCCCTTGTCGCCACCACATAACAGGATCACCACGACATCCCCCTGCCGAGTATAATAGACCCGGTATCCCGGCCCGAAGGCGAAGCGCAATTCGCTCACCCCCTCGCCAACCGGCTTGGTGTCGCCAAAGTTGCCCATGGCAACACGATCGATCCGCTTGGCGATCCGAGCCCGCGCCTGCACATCCCGCAAAGCTCTCAGCCAATCGAGGAACTCGGCGGTGCGACGAACCTCCAGCATGCCAACTTTAATGCACACCCTAACGCGTCTTGTCAACTTTGGATGACAGTTCCGACAAAATGACATCGGCAGCGGCATTGTTGCCGGGGCCCACCCTCGGGCAGTCCACCAACGACCGCAAGGCCGACATTCGGGCGATGTCCGAGCCGCAGATGCGTAAGGGTGACATGCGAGCGACCTTCAAGCGCCGCGATCGGACGGGGTTAGGACTGGGCAGCCACAGCATGCATACCGACGCATCATAACATCGTTACAACAAGGTTCGCATCTCAAGAACCATACCCTGAGGCACGCCTGTACCCGACCCCAGCAAGTCGGTGCGTGACAACAGTAAGCGAGTTGTGTTATTGCGAACGCCTCGCAACAGAAGGGCTCCGTCCCGATGTCCACAAATGTCGCATCCGGATCGCAGGACGCAAGCTTCGTCCAGCTGTTCCGGTTGTGGTCGGCGGCGCGTGCGAACGGCCGGCTCGTCATGCCGGACATTCACACCGAGGCCCAGGCACACGGATTTGCCGATCAGACCGCAGCAGCAGCCGCAAGCCTGTTCTGTCTGCTTGAAGGACAAGTCGGCAGACGGCTTTCTCCCGGCAAGCCCGGCGACCGGGAGTTTACGGCTGATGAGCGCGCGTTGATCGGGCTCTTGCGGCAGGCCCCAATGCTACAGCCGGGGCGCGGAACACGGGCGATCCCGCATGGCTTGCCAGGCGCGATCAGCTGGGCCGCACGGTGCCTGTGCGATGCGATGGGTATCGAGGTCGACCATGGCATTTACGCGCTTCAGGCGGCAGCGGCTAATTCGCAGGACTGCCCCTTTGCTATCACGGCAGAACGCCGCGGTTCAGCGGAGGGATAGGGAGATGGCCGAGACGCCGCCGCCGCATGTGAGCACAAGGCAGCCAGAAACTGGAAGGCTTATCGCTCCCCAGCGCGCTTTGGTGGCGACATTCGCGATTGCGGGTGACCCGATTTCCGTGCTGAGCCGCGCGACACAATCTATGAGCGATGCCTGCACCATTCTTCCTCTCACTCATGCCCGTGCATCGCACAATGGCGTGGACTGGACCGCAACGGCGCTCATCCTCGGCAACGCCTCTGCGCTCGAGGCGGGTGCCGAGCATCTGCTGGATGCGCGGCCAGAGACCTTGCGGCGGCTCGCGCTGATGACGATGCAACCGGGGCTCGACATGCTTTTCGCCAAGCACAATGGCCGGGCAGCTGAGCACAATGGCCGGGCAGCTGAGCAGCGAATGATCCAGTGGATCGAGTATGTATCCTGCGATCCGGCAGCGCGGGAGGACTATTACCGCTGCCAATCCGAGGTATCTGGCCCGGCGATGCGCTCGCTGTGGGACAGGGGCCTCGTTGCCCGGTTCATGGGGTTCGAGGAGCGCGAAGTGCTCTACTCATCGCCGGGTTTTCCCGCCTGGGATGTGCTCCATGTCATCGGGATGACCCCTTGGCAGCTCCTCCGTTTCCTCCCGCGGATGCGCCCGGCATTCGACCGCTTCGCCAAGGCCGCCGGACGCGGTTCGCGAAGGGCAATGTTTGAACAATGGTGCCATCAGCGCACTTTGGTGAAGCTGACAGCCAAGCAGCCGCTTGAGGTTACCCGCCATGCATCCGCTGAACAGGAATGCCCTGCCCCACCCTGTTGCCAGGAGCCCAGAAACAACCTAACTGTTAGATGCAGGTGATTCGCAATAGCGTTTAATTGAGAGTGACAATGACCTTCCTCACCGGCTTTGCCAGCACCCTCAATCCTGGAGAACCAATCTCCGCGATCGCCTCGGTCATCTTGCACCCCCATCCCTATTTTGACTGGCTCGCCGCCACGATCCCGGCGGTGACCGCCACGATATTGGCTGCCCGCCTCATTTGTGACCAGTGGGCGCAGCATGATCGGCATTCCGTTCGGTCGTTGGCGGCCGTCAACGTACGGCGCTGATCGTGGGTAGGCCAGAGAGGATCGAACTGCCGAAAGTGCGCCCGTTCGGTGACGAATGGGCACTGCTGACCGAACACGCCAACGAACTTTTCTCCGCTCGCAGGCATGACGATGCCCGGCAGCCTTATGCGCAGGCGCTCTCACGAGCTAAAACGCAGTTCGAGCAGGCCCTCGTGGGCGGAGGCCTCGCAGCGGACGCGGTTTCGATGCTGATCGTTTCAGCTTCCAATGCCGCGCGCAACCATGTCATGCGTAATGATCAGGAGGCTGCCTTTCGGCTGTTGACCGTCGCCGCTCAAGCCCTGCTCGAGGGCCTCGATAGTACGCTCGCCCCCTTCGCGGTGAAGCGGGAAATCGCCCGAAATCTGCCGCGAATGATGAGTGAGCTCCACGCCCGAAAGCTCCCTCGCGCTGAATACACCCAGCGTGCGCGGCACTTGCAGGACCGCCTTGAGCTCGCCGTGCTCGAGATGCAGCGTCAAGCCCGCGAGGGAGGCACTTTTGCCTAGGTTATCTGGGTTGCTGACAACCACCCCTCGCTCGTGGGGCGGACAGGACTGAACGGTGCGGTCTCTCCATTCCGCGCAGGCTGAATGTCCTCCAGCCTCTGCGGAAGCCCCGGTGCAGAGCGATGCAGACCTCGGGCATCACCTGCACTGCGGGCATGGTTCGCGGCACAGGTCAGGGCCCTGCGAGCACCGGCCGGGCCGGGCATGCGGAAAAATCTCTCCTCTTCCGTGTGCCTGGCCCGGTTCGGAACCCCAATGATGGCGGTGACCTGCGAGGCAAACAACAACTCTCGAACAGCACCATGAGGAATGCATCTGACTATTGCGAGCCTGACTGGTCTCCCTTCAGC
>ERZ1066123.819-NODE-819-length-20866-cov-57.929172_pt1 | contig 20866 bp, 16 predicted proteins | sample MGYA00382770_ERZ1066123 | MGnify/ENA primary metagenome ERZ1066123 (study PRJEB33369, sample SAMEA5778353) | biofilm metagenome | biome: Industrial cooling water; feature: Water cooling tower basin; material: Biofilm | place: United Arab Emirates | collected...
CTCGGCATCGGCTCGGGCCTGAACTGCTCGATGGCGGAAGTGGTCTGGTAAGGCCCGCCCCTCCATGATGCGACGCGAGGGCCGGGCGACCGGCCCTCGTCATTGACGCGGCCCGTACCACGCCGCCGCGCGCGACCGAAGGATTCCGATGCCGCTCGACCCTGCCACCCTCCCGGACTACCCCTTCACCCCGCAGCGCTTCGACCGCGGCGCCGGCATCGCGATGAGCTATCTCGATGAAGGCCCGCGAGACGGCGAGGTGGTGCTGATGCTGCACGGAAACCCGTCGTGGAGCTTCTACTGGCGGCACCTGGTGCTGGGCCTGCGCGACCGCTACCGCTGCATCGTGCCGGATCACGTCGGCATGGGCCTGTCCGATAAGCCGGACGACGCGCACTACCGCTACACGCTGCAGTCGCGCATCGAGGACCTCGAGAAGCTGATCGAGCACCTCGGCTTGAACGGCCCGATCACGCTGGCGGTGCACGACTGGGGCGGCATGATCGGCTTCGGCTGGGCGCTGAAGCGCCGCGGCCTGGTGAAGCGCCTGGTCATCACCAACACCGCCGCCTTCCCGCTGCCGAAGGAGAAGCCCCTGCCTTGGCAGCTGCAGCTCGGCCGCAACTACAACATCGGCGCCCTGCTGATCCGCGGCTTCAACGCCTTCGCCGCCGGCACCATCGACCAGTGCGTGACGAACAAGGTCTCGCCCGCCGTGCGCGCGGCCTACGTCGCGCCGTACAGCAGCTGGAAGAACCGCATCAGCACGCTGCGCTTCGTGCAGGACATCCCGCTGTCGCCGCGCGACAAGGCCTGGGCCTTCGTGGAAGAAGCCGGCCGCACGCTGCACGAGTACGCCGACCGCCCGGCCTTCATCGGCTGGGGCCTGCAGGACTTCGTGTTCGACAGGCACTTCCTCGACGGGTTCACCCGCGCGCTGCCGAAGGCCGAGGTGATGGCCTTCGACGACGCCCACCACTACGTGCTCGAAGACAAGCACGCGGTGCTGGTGCCGGCGATCCGCCGCTTCCTCGACGCCCACCCGATCACGACCTGAGCACCGACCGGGCGTCAATCATCGCGCCATGAGCCCCGACGCCTCGCCGCCGTCCATGCCCAACGCCACCAACATCGCCGCGGTGCTGCCGCGCATCGCGGCCGAGCGCCCAGAACAGCCGGCGATGCGCTGCCCGGGCAGGCCCGGGCCGGACGGCTTCGCGCGCTACGACGTCGTGCTGACCTACGGCGCGCTCGATGCGCGCTCGGATGCGATCGCCGCCGGCCTGCAGGCCTACGGCATCCGCCGCGGCATGCGCACCGTGGTGATGGTGCGGCCGAGCCCGGAGTTCTTCCTGCTGATGTTCGCGCTGTTCAAGCTGGGCGCGGTGCCGGTGCTGGTCGACCCGGGCATCGACCGCTCGGCGTTGAAGCAGTGCCTCGACGAGGCTGCGCCGGAGGCCTTCATCGGCATCCCGCTGGCGCAGTTCGCGCGCCGCGTGTTCGGCTGGGGCGGCAAGACCCTCCGCCGCGTGGTGACCGTGGGCCCGCGCGGCTGGCCGCTGTGGGCGGGCGAAACGCTGGCGCGGCTGGAGCGCCAGGGCGCGGCCCTGCTCGCCGCCAAGGGCGCACGCGGTGAATCCACGACGATGCTCGCCGACACGCACGGCGATGAAGTGGCCGGCATCCTCTTCACCTCCGGCTCGACCGGCGTGCCGAAGGGCGTGGTCTACCGGCACCGCCACTTCATCGCCCAGATCGAGCTGCTGCGCGACGCGTTCGGCATCGCGCCCGGCGGCGTCGACCTGCCCACCTTCCCGCCGTTCGCGCTGTTCGATCCCGCGCTGGGCCTGACGTCGATCATCCCGGACATGGACCCGACGCGGCCGGCCAAGGCCGATCCGCGCAAGCTGCATGACGCGATCCGCCGCTTCGGCGCGACCCAGCTGTTCGGCTCGCCGGCGCTGATGCGGGTGCTCGCCGAGCACGGCGAGCCGCTGCCGACGCTCACGCGCGTGACGTCGGCCGGCGCGCCCGTGCCGCCCGACGTGGTCGCCGCGATGCGGCGCCTGCTGCCCGCCGAGGCGCAGTTCTGGACGCCCTACGGCGCCACCGAATGCCTGCCGGTGGCGGTGATCGAAGCGCGCGAGCTCGAGACCACGCGCGAGGCGACCGAGACCGGCGCCGGCACCTGCGTCGGTCGCCCCGTGGCCCGGAACACCGTGCGCATCATCCGCATCCTCGACGAGGCGATCCCGTACTGGCGCGATGATCTCGTCGTCGGCACGGGGGGCATCGGCGAGATCACGGTCGCCGGACCGTCGACGACCGACGAATACTTCGCGCGCCCCGAGGCCACGCGGATGGCGAAGATCCGCGAGCGCGTCTCGGCGCGCGAGGAGCGCATCGTCCACCGCATGGGTGACCTGGGCTACTTCGACGCAGAGGGCCGTCTGTGGTTCTGCGGCCGCAAGGGCCACCGCGTCGAGACCGCGGGCGGGCTGATGACCACCGAGCAGGTCGAGCCGATCTTCAACACGCACCGCCGCGTGGCGCGCACCGCGCTGGTGGGCGTGGGCGCGCGCGGGCTGCAGACGCCGGTGCTGTGCGTCGAGCTGAAGGCCGGCGTGCCCGAGGCCGAATGGGAGCACGTGCAGGCCGAGCTCGAGCGCATCGCGATGCGCGACCCCAAGACCGCGCGCATCCGCCACTTTCTGCGCCATCCGGGCTTCCCGGTGGACATCCGCCACAACGCCAAGATCGGGCGCGAGAAGCTCGCCGATTGGGCGAAGGCCCGGCTGCACGGCGTCCTCCACTGAGCCGCGACGCGGCACCCCCGACCCTCGACGCATGAAGATCCTCGTCACCGGCGGCGCCGGGTTCCTCGGCCAGGCGCTCTGCCGCGGCCTGCTCGCGCAGGGCCACACCGTTGTCAGCACGCAGCGCCGGCGCTCCGCGTCCCTCGAGGCGATGGGCGTCGAGCAGCGACTGGGCGACCTTGCCGACGCCGCGCACGTGACGCGCGCGCTCGAAGGCGTCGACGCGGTGTTCCACAACGCGGCGAAGGCCGGCCACTGGGGCAGCGAGCAGAGCTACGTCGACGCCAACGTGACCGGCACGACGAACGTGCTCGCCGCCTGCCGCGCGCACGGCATCACGCGGCTGGTGTACACCTCGACGCCGAGTGTGGCGCACAACGGTCGCGTGCCCTGCGAAGGCGGCAACGAGGTCGACACACCGTACGCACCGGCGTTCAAGGCGCCCTACCCGCGCACGAAGCAGGTCGCCGAAAAGGCCGTGCTGGCCGCGAACGGAAGCCCCGTTGCCGGCGGCGCCGCGCTGGCCACCGTCGCGCTGCGCCCGCGGCTGATCTGGGGCCCCGGCGACACCAACCTGCTGCCGCGCCTCGTCGAGCGCGCCCGCGCGGGCCGGCTGCGCTTCATCGCCGGCGGCCACAACCGGATGGACACCAGCTACGTCGACAACGCGGCCGATGCGCACCTGAAGGCCTTCGCCGCGCTGTCGCCGGGATCGGCTTGCGCCGGCAAGGCCTACTTCATCTCGAACGGCGAACCGCAGCCGGTGCGCGAGATCGTCAACGGCCTGCTGGTGGCCGCCGGCGAGCCGCGCGTCGAGGCCAGCGTGCCCTTCGCCGTGGCCTACGCCGCCGGCGCGCTGTGCGAAGCGCTGTGGTCGACGCTGCCGCTGGAGAGCGAGCCGCCGATGACGCGCTTCGTGGCCGAGCAGCTGGCCACGCCGCACTGGTACGACCTGTCGGCGGCGAAGCGCGATTTCGGCTACGTGCCGCAGGTCAGCGTGGCCGAAGGGCTGCAGCGCCTCGCGCGCTGGTGGCAGGAACGGCCGGACGGCGGCTGAGCTGGGCGCTGGTCGTCGTGACGCGGCCGCTCAGCGGCCGTCGCGGGTCCACGGTTTGATCAGGCCGGGCGTCGCCCGTCCCGGTCGCGCCCGCGCGCCGGGCGGCGCTTCGCCCACCCCCGCCGATCGCAGGCCCTGCGTGGCCGAACGCGGCGCGCCGCTGCGCCGCAGGCGATCCGGCAGGACCGGCGCCTCGACCTCGCGCCATTGGCCCGTCGCGAGGCCATCGAGCGCATACGGACCGATCGACTCGCGCACCAGACGCAGCGTCGGCAACCCGATCGACGCGGTCATGCGCCGCACCTGCCGATTGCGCCCTTCGCGGATCGTCAGCCGCAGCCACGCGTCGGGCACCGTCTGCCGCACGCGCACCGGCGGCACGCGCGGCAGCAGCCACGCCGGAGGCTCGATGCGCTCGACCGCGGCGGGCTTCGTCGGCCCGTCCTTCAGCACGATGCCGTCGCGCAGCGGCCGCAGCGCGGCATCATCCGGATCGCCTTCGACCTGCACGAGGTAGGTCTTCGGCCAATCGAACTTCGGCGAGCCGATGGCCGCCACCAGCGCGCCGTCGTCGGTGAGCAGCAGCAGGCCCTCGCTGTCGAAGTCGAGCCGCCCGGCGGCGTAGACGCGCTTCGGCAGGCCGAATCCGGCCAGCGTCGGCCGCGGCGGCGTGCTGCGGTCGGTGAATTGGCACAGCACGTCCATCGGTTTGTGGAAGGCGACGAGCATGGCGCCGAGTGTATCGGGCGGCCGCGCGCCGCATCGCCGGGCCCGCCCCGGTTCAGCGCGCCGGCTGCAGGTGGGTGGCGAGGAAGCCCAGCAGTCGCGTGTAGTAGTCGCGGCGGTTCTCGGGCGCGTAGTAGCCGTGGCCCTCGTTGCGGTAGACGCGCACCTGCGCGGGATTGCCCGCCTCTTCCAGCGCTTCGGCCATCGCCTCGGTCTGCGACAGCGGCGTGCGCTCGTCCATGCCGCCGGCGGCCAGCAGCACCGGCACGGTGATCTTCGCGGCCTGCCTGGCCGGCGAGATCGCCGCGAGATCGTCGGTGCCGATGAACTCGTCGATGTAGGTGCGGCCCGACTTCGAGTCGCCGACGTCGGTCTGCCGCGCCCACGTGGTCAGGTCGTAGACGCCGACGTTGCCGACCGCGCAGCGGTACAGCGCGGGTTCGCGCACGACGCCCATCAGCGCCGCATAGGCGCCGTAGCTCGAGCCGTAGAGGCAGATGCGCCCGGCGTCGGCGATGCCTTCGGCGATCGCCCAGCGGGTGGCGTCGGTCACGTCGTCCTGCATCAGCCGGCCCCACTGCCGCGCGCCGGCGTCGACGAAGGCGTCGCCGAAGCCGCCGGAGCCGCGGAAGTTCACCTGCAGCACCGCGTAGCCCTGCGAGGCCAGCAGCTGCACTTCGTCGTTGAAGCCCCAGACGTCCTGCACGCCGAACGGTCCGCCGTGCGGATGCACGACCAGCGGCAGGTTCTTCGCTTCCGCGCCGCGCGGCACGGTCAGGAAGCCGTGCAGCCGCGTGCCGTCGCGGGCGTCGAAAGCGATCGGCCGCATCGGCGCCATGCGCGCGGGGTCGATCCACTGCGCCGCGCTGAGCACCAGCTCGGCCTTCTTCGACACCGTGTCGAACAGGTAGTAGTCGCCCGGGTTGCGGTCGCTGCTGACCACCACGAGCTGCAGGCGACCGTCGTCGGTGACGCTGCGAAGGTTCACGCGATGGCCGGGAAAGGCGCTCTCGAGGCTGCGCCAGGTGCGCGCGGCCGGGTGCTCGGGGTCGAACCAGACAGTGCGCGGCAGCGCCTCGGCGAAGCGCGCGCCGATCGGCGCGCCGGTGGCCGGGTCGCGGATGATCGACTCCGGGTCGGCCACGGCGTCGCGCAGGATCTCGCGGCGCTCGCCGCTGGCGACGTCCATCCGCTCGATCGCGTCGGGGCCGCTGCGGTGGCTGACGCGCAGGTAGGCGGTCGCGCCGTCGGCCGAAAAGCCCACGGGTCGCACCACCCGACCCGTCTCGACCTCGCTGTTGACGAGCTGCCACTCGGCGCCGGCGCCGGCGCGGTAGTAGGTGATCGCGCGGTTCTGGTCGTCGAAGCCGGCGGCGAAGCGCACCTCGCCGGCCGGGTCGGCGAGGAAGTCGGCGCGACGCACCGGCGCGCGCGCCACCAGGCGGCGGCGGCCGCTGTTCACGTCCATCCGCTCGGCGCGCGTGCGCGGCTCGGCCGAGGCGTAGACCGACTGCGCCGATACCAGCACATGGTCGGGGTCGGCGCGCAGGCCGTCCATCAGGAACACGTAGCTGCGGCCGTCGTCCCGCACGGTCATGTTGCTGCCGGTCTGCTGCTCGGCCGCGCGCGGGCCGGCGAGGATCTCGGCGCCGCCACCTTCCGCATTCAGCGCGAACAGCTCGCCGGTCGGGCGCGGACGCTCGAGGCGATCGAAGCGCTCGCCCACCGACAGGATCAGCCGCGTCGGGTTGACCCACTCGAACCCGGCCACGTGGGTCTTGCCGCGCATGTGGAACGCCGAGGTCAGCTTCATGTCGGCGCGGCGGATCACGACGAGCACGGTCTTGTCGCCCTGCGGCACCGAGGCCGCGAAGTAGTCGCCGTTGGGCGACAGCGCGATGTCCTCGAAGTCGGGCTGGCGCACGATCTGCTCGACCGCCTTCTCGAGCGGAAGCGTTTCGACGGCCGACGCGGCGGGAGACGCAAGCCCCGCGAGCAGCAGCACCGCGGTGAGAGGCTGAAGGGAGGAACGGCGCATCGGGGGGGTCCTGTGGCTTGCGGGGGCAGGCCGGCGGGACGAGCGGCAAGGGCTCGCGTCCTGCGGGCGACGGCAGCGTTGGCCATCGGCGCCGCGTCGTCAAGCAACGCCGACGCGGGCCACCGCGGACGCGCGGCGCGAGCCGCCCCTACACTCGCGCCTCTTCTTCCGCCGAAAACCCCCGCATGCACCCGCTCCGCCGCCTGTTCGGCTACGCCCGCGCCTATCGCCGCAACGCCGCGCTCGGCGCCGTTTACTCGGTGGTCAACAAGTTCTTCGACGTGCTGCCCGAGGTGTTGATCGGCGTCGCGATCGACGTCGTGGTGCGCCAGCAGGAAAGCTTCATCGCGCGCTTCGGCCTGCTCGACCCGATGCACCAGCTCGTGGCGCTGACGGCGCTGACCGTGCTGGTCTGGGCGGCCGAATCGTTCTTCGAGTACCTCTACGCGCTGAAGTGGCGCGGCCTCGCGCAGGACCTGCAGCACGAGCTGCGGCTCGACGCCTACGCGCACCTGCAGCGGATGCCGCCTGCGGCGATTTCCGAGGCGCGCAGCGGCCGGCTGATGGCGGTGCTCAACGAGGACGTGAACCAGGTCGAGCGCTTCCTCAACACCGGGGCCAACGACCTGATCCAGGTCATCGTCGGCTCGCTGCTGGTTGGCGTGTTCTTCTTCGCGATGACGGCAAGCCTCGCCGTGCTGGCGCTGCTGCCCATCCCGGCGATACTGATCGGCGCGTTCTGGTTCCAGCGCCGGCTGCAGCCGCGCTATGCGGCCGCGCGCGAGGCCGCTGCCGGCGTGTCGGCACGGCTCGACAACAACCTCGCCGGCATGGCGACCATCCAGGCCTACACCGCCGAAGACGCCGAGCGCCGCAACGTCGAGCAGGCCTCCGACGCGTATCGTGCAGCCAACGCCGAGGCGATCCGCTTCGCCGCCGCGATCACGCCGGTGATCCGGATGGCGGTGCTGGCGGGCTTCGCGGTGACGCTGCTTTACGGTGGCGCGATGGCGCTGTCCGGCGAGCTGGGCGCGGGCAGCTACGCCGCGCTCGTGTACCTGACGCAGCGCCTGCTGTGGCCGCTGACGCGGCTCGCCGAACTCACCGATCTGTACAACCGGTCGATGGCCTCGGTGTCGCGGGTGATGGACCTGCTCGAAAGCCCGCTGCCGGCGCGGCCCGCGGGGCGACTGCCGGCGCGGCCCGCCGGCGCGCTGGCGTTCGAGGCGGTCACGCACGCCTACGGCGGGCGCACGGCGATCGATGCCGTCGACCTGAGCATCGGGGCGGGGCAGACGGTGGCGCTGGTGGGCAGCACGGGTGCCGGCAAGAGCACCCTGCTGAAGCGGCTGATGGGCTTCGTCGAGGCGCAGTCCGGCCGCATCACGCTCGACGGGATCGATCTGGCCGGCATCGATCCGGCCGACTGGCGCCGCCACGTGGGCTACGTCGCGCAGGAGCCGTTCCTGACCGACGGCACGGTGGCGGAGAACATCGCCTATGGCGACGCGCGCCCCGACCCCGCGCGCATCGAGGCTGCGGCGCGCGCCGCGGAGGCGCACGACTTCATCGTCGCGATGCCGGACGGCTATGCGTCGGCGGTGGGCGAGCGCGGCGCGCGGCTGTCGGGCGGACAGCGCCAGCGCATCGCGCTGGCGCGGGCGCTGTATCGCGATCCCGTCGTGCTGGTGCTCGACGAGGCGACCTCCGCGATCGACAACGAGACCGAGGCGGCGATCCAGCGCTCCCTCGCGGTGCATGCGCGCGGCCGGACCACGCTCGTGGTGGCGCACCGCCTCAGCACCGTGCGCCGCGCGCACGCCATCCACGTGCTCGAGGGCGGCCGGATCGTCGAGTCCGGCACCCATGACGCGCTGCTGGCGCGCGATGGGGCCTACGCCGCGCTGTGGCGCCTGCAGACCGGAGAGGGCTGAACCGCGCGCGGCGCGCGGCGCTCACTCGCTGAACGCGAGCACCCGCAGCGTGAATCGGCCGGTGGCGCTCTCGCCGCCGCCCAAGGACCCCACGCGCACGGTGTAGAGGCCATCCTGCGCCGTTTCGGCGACGGCGAGCGGATCGTAATCGCCGCTGACGCGATCGTCGTTCTCGGCGACCTTGGTGCGGTCCGGCGCGAACACGGTCACGTGGCCGTCGAAGTCGTCGGAGCGCACCGACACGACGAGGAACTGTCCGGCCTTGGCTTCCACGCGGAAGTCGCGACTCACGCCGCCATCGTCGCGCGGGGCGTCGGCATCGGTGAGTTCCCCCTGCACCGTCTGGCCCGGGCGGAGCGTCTCGGGAGCCGCGTGCGCGGCGCTGGCGGCGGCCAGCGCGGCGGTGGAGAAGAGAGCGAGGCAGGTTCGATGCATGGCGGACTCCGGCGGGTGCACCGCCCCGGTGCGGGGCGGCTTCCGGGGGAGTCTATGCGCTCGCGCCTCAGGCCTTGGGCTTGCGGAAGCGCAGGGTCATGCGGTCCGACTCGCCGATGGCCTCGTACACCGCCTTGTCCTCGCCTTCCGGCACGTTGAGGTTGGGCGGCAGGGTCCAGACGCCGTTGGGATGGTCGCGGTCGTCCTTCGGGTTGGCGTTGATCTCGCTGCGCGCCTCGAGCACGAAGCCCGCGGCCTCGGCCAGCGCGATGACCTGCGCCTCCGACACGTAGCCGTTGATCTGCTCGCGCGGCACGTCGGCGGCGGCGCGGTGCTGCTCGACGCCCAGCACGCCGCCCGGCTTCAGCACGGCGAAGAACGCCGCCATCTGCTCGTCGGCGATGTCGTTGCGGATCCAGCCGTGCAGGTTGCGGAAGGTCAGCACCGCGTCGGCCGAGCCGGGGGGGCCGTACACCGGTGCGGCCGCCGCGACCTCGCGCAGGGTCACCGCGTCGAACTTCGCCGGCTGCCCGGCGAGCTTCTCGCGCAGCTTGGCGTTGTCGCCGGTGAAGTACTCGCGGGCGCGCTCCGACGTGGCCGCGGCCGGATCGGGGATCGCGGCGATGTAGGTGCCGCCGCCCTGCTTGATCCACGGGGCGAGGATCTCGGTCCACCAGGCGGCGCTGCCCGGACTGACCTCGACGACGGTCATCGACGGCGTGATGCCGAAGAACCCCAGCGTCTCGGCCGGGTGGCGGAAGCGGTCGCGGGCGGCGTTGGCCGGGTCGCGGGTCGGGGCGGCGATGGCGGCGGCCAGGGCCGCGTCGACCGCCGGGGCGGCCTCGGCCGCGGCGGGCTTGGCGCCATGGTTGTGCGCGGCCAGCGGGCCGGCGGCGAAGGCAGTGGTCAGGGCAACGCAGAGCAGGGTTCGGCGCATGGCGGGGCCTCGGGGCGTCAAGAGGCGTGAAGGGTGCGCAGCGACGCGTTACGAAGGCGGCAAGGCGTCTTCCGGCGCGCGCCGACGCGCTGGCATAGTGCACGCATCGCCCTTCCCCGCCCCCGAGCGCTCCCCGCGCCCATGCCGACGCCGACCGCCGACGTGACGGTCCTCCTGCGCCAGTGGCGCGGCGGCGACGAGCGCGCGCTGGCGCAGCTGCTGCCGATCGTCTACGACACGCTGCGCGGCATGGCCTCGACGCGGCTGGCGCAGGCCGCGCCGACCGTCAGCTTCCAGCCGACCTCGCTCGTGCACGACGCCCTGCTCCGCCTGCTCGGACGCGACGTGGCGTGGAGCGACCGCGCGCACTTCATGGCGCTGGCCGCCCTGAAGATGCGCGCCGTGCTGGTGGACCACGCGCGCCTGCGCGACGCGGCGAAGCGCGGCGCCGGCGCGCTGCACGTCACGCTGTCGCAAGCGGCCGACGCGGCGGATGACGCCCCGGAGGCCGACGTGCTCGCCCTGCACCAGGCGCTGGAGCGGCTCGCCGACAGCGACGCGCGCGCCGCGCGCGCCGTCGAGCTCGCCTACTTCGGCGGGCTGGAGCGCGAGGAGATCGCCGAGGCGCTGGGCGTCTCGGTGCCCACCGTGGATCGCGACCTGAGGTTTGCGAAGGCATGGCTGAACCGGGCGCTGACGTAACCACCGCGCGCTGGGCGCAGGTGCGCGCGCTGTTCGAGGCGGTCTGCGACCTGCCCCCGGACGCGGGCGAAGCGCGGCTGGCCGAGCTGACCGACGACGTCCGCCTGCGCGAGGAGGTGATGGCGCTGGTGGGCGCGCAGACCGAGGCCTTTGCCAGCGCGCTGCAGCCGCTGCACGCGCTGGTGGCGCGCCTGGACGGCGAGGAGCTCGCCGAGGGCGACCGCATCGGGCACTGGACGCTGCGCGCGCGGCTGGGTGCCGGCGGCATGGGCGCGGTGTTCGTCGCCGAGCGCGACGACGGCCTGTTCCGGCAGCGCGTGGCGCTGAAGATCCTGCGTCGGCAGGCCGACGCCGAGGCGGCGCGCCAGCTCGACGCCGAGCGCGCGCTGCTGGCGGGCCTCGTGCATCCGGGCATCGCGCGCCTCTATGACGGTGGCACCACGCCGATGGGCCAGCCCTTCCTCGTCATGGAATATGTCGATGGCGTGGCGCTCGACCGCTGGCTGGCCGAATCGGCGCCCGGCCTCGATGCGCGGCTGGCGCTGTTCGACCGCCTGTGCGACGCCGTGGCGTACGCGCACCGGCAGCTCGTGGTGCACTGCGACCTCAAGCCGCACAACGTGCTGGTGCGGCCCGACGGCAGCCCGGTGCTGCTGGATTTCGGCATCGCGCGCTGGGCCGGCGCCTCGGGAGCCGCCGCGGGCGACGAGCCCGGCGCGGCCGACGCGCCGCGCTTCTGCACGCCGGGTTACGCCAGTCCCGAGCAGCTGCAGGGGCGCACGCCGGGCGTCGCCAGCGACGTCTTCTCGCTGGGCGTGATCCTCGCCGAGATGCTGGCCGACGCGCCGATGGGCCGCACGGCGTCGGACGCCGCGGTGCCCACCCGCGCGCCGTCGACCTTCGCGCGGCGCGCGGCTTTGGGCTGGACGCGCGAGCTGCGTGGCGACCTCGATGCCATCGTCGCGATGGCGACGGCGCTCGACCCGGCCAAGCGCTATGCCGACGTGGGGGCGCTCCGCGCCGACCTCGCGCGGCGCGGCGAGCACCTGCCGACCCGCGCGCGCCCGGCGACGCTGCCGCGCCGGGCGCGGCTGTTCCTGCGCCGCTACCGGCGCGGCGTGGCGGTGGCTGCTGGCGGCGCCCTGCTCGTCGGCGCCTTCACCGTGCAGCTGGCCGTCGAGCGCGATCGCGCGCGTGAGGCCGCCGACACGGCCGAGGCGACGGCGCGCTTCCTCGTCGAGGCCTTCGCCGCCGCCAATCCGCGCGAAACGGCGGCCGCCGGCAAGGCCAGCGCGCGCGACGTGCTCGACGCGGGCGCGGAGCGCATCGCCACGGAGCTGAAGGACCGGCCCGCGGTGCGCGCGGAGCTGCTGCTGGCGATCGGCAACGCCTACCGCAATCTCGGGCAGGACACCCGCGCCGAGCCGATGCTCCGGCAGGCCATCGACCTGTTCACCTCGCCCGACGTCGACCGGCCGCTGCAGGCCGTCAGGGCCCTGCAGGACCTGTCCACGCTGGTGGGCAACGGCAGCCGCGGACAGGAGGCGGTGGCGCTGGCGGAGCGCGCCGAGGCCCTGCGCCTCGCGGCGGGCGACCACCGCCCCGAGGCGATCGCCGATGCGCAGAACCACCTCGGCCTCGCCTACACCGCCGTGCGCGACCTCGGGCGCGCGCAGGCGGCGCTGGAAGCCGCGCTGGCGCTGCGCCGCGAGCGGATCGACGCCGCGCCGCTCGAGTTCGCCGTGACGCTCAACAATCTCGCCCGCGTGCACCGCCTCGCCGAGCGTTTCGACCAGGCCGAGGCCGTTTACCTCGAGGCCATGGCGGTGGCCGAAGCGCAGGGCGCGCAGGGCGGGCCATCGCGGCAGACGGCGATGGCCGGCATCGGCGCCAGCCGGATGCAGGCCGGGCGGACCGCCGAGGCGGTGCCGTGGATGCAGGCCTCGCTCGCCCTCGCCCGGGAGGTGTATGGCGAGGACAGCAGCCATGTCGCCAATGCGCACAACGAGATCGCCAACGCCCTGCACGACCTCGCGCGCCTTGCCGAGGCCGAGGAGCACTACCGCGCGTCGGTGGCGCTGGAAGCGGACAGCAGCGGCGCCGACAGCCTCGCGTCGGCGATCCGCCTGAACAACCTCGCCGCCCTGCTCGAGGACCGCGGCGATTTCGCCGCCGCCGAGCCGCTGGCGCGGCGCTCTCTGGCAATCCGCGAGGCGCGCCTGCCGGCCAACGACGGGATGGTGCTGCGCAGCCGGGCCAACGTGGCGCGGCTGCTCACCCGCATGGGCCGGCTCGACGAGGCCGAGCGCTACCTCGCCCCACTGCTCGCGCACCACCAGGCCAACAGTCCCGCCGATGCCAGCGACCGCATCCGCACCGAACTGGCCCACGTGGAATGGCTGGCCGCCGCGGGGCGCCTCGACGAGGCGGAGGCCGCCCTGGCCGCCGTCCGCGTGCCGGCCGATGCGCACCGCATGCGCGACCGGCACGAGTGGACGCGGCGACGCATCGGGCTCGACGAGGCGCACGGCCGACACGCCGAGGCGCTGGCGCGCGCCGACGCGTTCGACGTCGAGCTGATGGCCTCCGGCGGCGCGGCGCCGCTGCAGCGGCTGCGCAACGACGCGGTGCGCGCCCGGCTGCGGGCCGCACTCGACCCGGACGCCCGGGTGGCGAGCGCGTCGAGCGGCCGCTGAAGCGGTGCCCGCCGCGGCGGCGATAGCCCGCAGGCCCGATTCCCGGTAGACAAGGCGAACACCGCCTTCCGACCCGGACCCCGCCATGCACACGCCTGACCACGCCGCCGATGCGGCCCTTTCGGCCCACGCCGCCCGTCCCACCCCGGCTGCCGGCCGCCGTCGTCGAATCAGCGCGCGCATCACGGTCGCGATGCTGCTGCTCGCGGCGCCCACCCTCGCGCTCGCACAAGCCAATTGCGGCACCGCCACGGCCAGCGGTGCCAGCTCGCACGCCTGCGGCGACGGGGCCAACGCCCAGGGCGACTTCAGCCAGGCCAGCGGCGCGGACGCCAGCGCATCCGGCGAGAGCGCGACCGCGGTGGGATCGGCCAGCTCGACGACCGGCCGCGGCTCGACGGCGGTCGGCTCGTTCAGCAGCGCCACCGGCGGCGGCACGGCCATCGGCGCATTCGCCGGCGCGTTCGGCGCAGCCGCCACCGCCCTTGGTCTCGGCGCCATCGCCAACGGAACGGCCGCCTTCGCGCTGGGGGCCGACGCCGAGGCGGACGCCGCCAACAGCGTCGCCATCGGATCGTTTGCGCTGGCGTCCCGCGAGAACAACATCGCGCTCGGCCAGAACAGCTGGGCCAGCGGCGCAAACGCCATCGCGCTGGGCAACCGCTCGCAGGCCTTCCGCGACAACGTGGTCTCGATCGGCGGCGTGCTGCTGCAGCGCCAGCTCACCGGCCTTGCCGCCGGAACGCAGGGCAACGACGCGGTGAACGTCGACCAGCTTGGCGCGGTCAGCACCGTCGCGAACGCGGCCCAGTCTGCCGCGAGCGCCGCCCAAGGCACGGCGGACACGGCGCTGGCGACGGTCAACGCCGCGCGCGCCGAGGCCGCCACGGCCCTCTCGGCCGCGAACGCGGCGCAGGCCACCGCCGACACGGCGCTGGTTCGCGCCGACGCCGCCCTGTCGACCGCGAACACCGCGCTGGGCGTCGCCACCACGGCCCAGTCCACCGCGAACGTCGCCCGTACCGAAGCCGCCACCGCGCAGACCACGGCGAACACCGCCCGCGCCGAGGCCGCCACCGCTCAGGCCACCGCCGAGAGCGCCAAAGCCGACGCCGGCCGCGCGCAGTCCACCGCCGATCTGGCCCGCGCCGAGGTGGTGCAGGCCGAGGCCCGCGCCAACCGCGCCGCCGAGGCCCAGGCCCAGCAGGCGCAGAGCAACGCCATCCGCTACGCCGACGAGCGCTTCGCCGCCGCCGCCCTGCGGATGGACGCGTTCGACGACCGGCTCGGCGCGATCGAAGGGCGGATGGGCCAGCTCGACGCGCGCGTGGCCCGCGTGGGCGCCAATGCCGCGGCCATGAGCCAGATCGCCGCCGCGGGGGCCGCCAACCTCGGCGACGGCGCCGCGCTGTCGGCCGGCTTCGGCACGTATGCCGGCGAGCAGGCGTTCGCCGTCGGCCTGCAGGCGCGGCTCAGCCGGAACAACACGCTCTCGCTCGGCGTCTCCAACGACGGCGACCGCACGTCGTTTGGCGCCGCGGTCTCGATGCGGCTGTGGTGAGCGCGGCGGGCGGCAGCGCGGGACCCCTCGCCACCGCGTGCGCGGCGCGCTACGGTGGCGACGCGCTCATCCACCCGGTGGAACACGAGCATGAAGCCCCTGCCTCCGAGCCATCGTCCCGACGATCCGCAGCCCGGCGCGTTTTCCACCGGCGGGCGCTTCAGGCCCCACGGGCGCACCGCGGTGTGGGCCGAGGGCGCGCTGGTGCACGTGCTGGCCGAGGGGCCGTTCAACCGGGAAGGGGCTGACGCCTTCTCGGCCAAGATGGTGGCGCTCTACCGCGAGCTGCCGCCGGGCCTGCGGGTCGTCAACCTCACCGAATTCCGCGGCAGCATGCTCGCCACGCCGGAAGCCTGGGAGCATCTTGCGCTGCACCTGCAGCGGGTCAACGACAGCGGCATGCCGCTGGTGGCCACCGCGTGGATCGCCGCCCACGACGTGGAGGGGCGAAGCCTGTTCCTGCCTCGCGCGGCGCTGCTGTTCCGCGAATACGGCCGCGCGTTCGAGAGCTTCGCGTCGATGCCGGAGGCCGAGGCGTGGGCGCGCCGACGCCTCGCGACCTGACCATCAAAAGAACGGGGCGCCGGAGCGCCCCGCCTTGTGCCGCAATGCCGATCGACGATCAGAGGTGCTTGATGATCTCGTCGGCGAACTCGCTGCACTTCACTTCCGTCGCGCCCTCCATCAGGCGGGCGAAGTCGTAGGTGACACGCTTGCTGCTGATCGCCCCGTCCATCGCCTTGATGATGGCGTCGGCGGCCTCGGTCCAGCCCATGTAGCGCAGCATCATCTCGCCGGAGAGGATCACCGAGCCCGGGTTGACCTTGTCCTGGCCGGCGTACTTCGGTGCCGTTCCATGCGTGGCCTCGAACACGGCGTGGCCGGTGACGTAGTTGATGTTCGCACCCGGCGCGATGCCGATGCCGCCGACCTGCGCGGCGAGCGCGTCGGAGAGGTAGTCGCCGTTGAGGTTCAGCGTGGCGACGACGTCGTAGTCCTTCGGGCGCAGCAGGATCTGCTGCAGGAAGGCGTCCGCGATGGCGTCCTTGATGACGAGGCCGGCACCCGGCTTGCCTTCCGGGATGACGTGCCACGGGCCGCCATCCAGCGGCACGGCGCCGTAGAACTCGCGGGCGACGTGGTAGCCGAAGTCACGGAAGGCGCCTTCCGAGAACTTCATGATGTTGCCCTTGTGCACCAGCGTGACCGACTTGCGCTTGTTCTGGATCGCGTAGCCGATGGCGCTGTGCACGAGGCGCTCGGTGCCGAGGTAGCTGACCGGCTTGATGCCGATGCCGACCTGCACCGGCAGCGAGCGCGGCGGCGAGCCGATGCCCTCGAGCTGCTTCGTCCACGCGTCGTTCTTGGCCTGCGTGCCGAAGCGGATCTTGTCGAACGGCTTCGGGAACTCCTTCTGCAGGAAGTCGAGCACCTTCTGCGCGTCGGCCGAGCCCGGCTCGAACTCGATGCCGGCGTAGATGTCCTCCGTGTTCTCGCGGAAGATCGTCATGTCGGTGTCCTGCGGGCGCTTCACCGGCGAGGGCACGCCGTCGAACCAGCGCACCGGGCGCAGGCAGACGTACAGGTCGAGCATCTGCCGCAGCGCGACGTTCAGCGAGCGGATGCCGCCGCCGACCGGCGTGGTGAGCGGGCCCTTGATGCTGACGAGGTAGTCGCGGCAGGCGTCGACGGTGGCGTCGGGCAGCCAGTTCTGCGTTAGGTTGAAGGCCTTCTCGCCGGCCAGCACTTCCATCCAGTGGATCTTCTTCGCGCCGCCGTAGGCCTTGGCCACGGCCGCGTCGAGCACGCGCACCGAGGCGCGCCAGATGTCCGGGCCGATGCCGTCGCCCTCGATGAAGGGAACGATCGGGTGGTTCGGGACGTGCAGCTTCCCGCCTTGGATGGTGATCTTCTCGCCGCCGGCGGGCGGCGTGGGCGTGTGCGACATGGAGCCTCCAGTTCAGGGCCTGCGGGGGCGCGACGGCGCCGGCGCGTGGTCCGCCATTCTCGCGGTTCCGGGGCGTCCGGGGAAAGCGCGGCGGGTCAACTCGACGTGAGGCCGCGGCTCAATCCGGTCCGACCGCCGCGTCGCCAGCGGCGACGGGCGCCGGCCAGCCGAAAAAAGCCCGCACGTCGGCCGCGCGGGCAAGCGCGTCGGCCTCGCCGAGGGCCAGCAGCTCGCGGGTGAAATCGGACTCGAACAGCAGGTAGCTGGCGAGCGCGCCGCCGCCGCCGCCGCGAGCCGGCCCTACCGCGGCCTCGGTGACCCCCACCGCGCGGAGCATCGTCCGCACCGGTGCCGGCAGGGCGCCGATGTGCTTGAGCGCGATGTCGTCGATGCGCTGCGACGGCGCGATCACCAGCAGCTCGAGCGGGCGCAGCATCGAGGCCGCGCGGCGCTCCGGCGGCAGCAGCGCAAGCGTCGCATTGATGCGCTGGGCGCGCTCGATATCGACCGCCAGCGCGTCGAGGAAGATGTTCGACAGCGCGTGGCCGCCGATCTGCGCGAGCGACGGGTAGCCGCCCACCGGGCGCTTCTCGCCGGGCGGCTCCTGCAGTCGTCCGGCGCCGATGACCAGCAGCCGGTCGGCCCCGAGGTGGATCGCCGGCGACAGCGGCGCGGTCTGGCGCATCGACCCGTCGCCGAACCAGTGCGCGTCGCCGTCGAAGGCAAGGCGCTGCGCGGGGAACACGAAGGGGATCGCCGACGAGGCCAGCAAGTGGGCCACCGAGATCGCGCCGGGAACCGCCACGCGCTGCGAGCGCGCCCACGGCGCGCGTCGCCCGGCATCGTCGTAGAAGGTCACGTGCGTGCCCGCGGTGTAGCTCGATGCGGTCACCGCGAAGGCGCGCAGCACGCCGCGCTGCACGAGGCCCGGGATGCGCTCGAGCGCGACGCTCTCGGCGAGCAGCGCGGCCAGCGGCGCATTGTCGAGCAGCGACTTGGGCTTGGCGCTGCGCCACCGCGCGATGGCCCAGCCGACGGTGAACAGCGTCAGCCAGCGGGCGCCGCTGCGCACCACGCCGAACGCATCGGCGCGATAGACGTGATGGGCCTGGAAGGTTCGCCAGGTCCGCTCGAGGCGATCCAGCGCGCGACCGTAGTCGTCGGCCTCGCTGGCCAGCGCGGCGGCGTTGATCGCGCCGGCCGAGGTGCCCGTCATCACCGCGAACGGCGTGCCGCCGGGGCCGCGTGCGCCGCCGCAGCGCTCGCGAACGCGCTCGATGCCGCGCAGCACGCCCACCTGGTAGGCCGCGCGGGCGCCGCCGCCGGTCAGCACGAGGCCGGTACAGGCGCTACGGGGGGCGTCGGCGTCGGCCATCGCGGCTCCATGGCCGCCCGTCTGCGGCGGCCTTGCCGCGAGTGTGCGCTTACGGCCGGGGCGCGGAGAAGCCGCTCGCGCGCCACGCGTCGAAATCGGCCGGCGTCAGCGGCGGCAGGCCGTGCCGCGCGCGGGCGCGATCGCACTGCGGGCTGGGCGCGCCGGATTCCCACGAGGCCTCGAGGGCGCGGCAGGGCGGCGGCCGGTGCGCGTAGATGCCGCAGGCCACGCGGTCGCCGATGTCGCCCACCAGCGCCACGCAGCGCGGCGTCCGACCCCCTTCCGTTCCGCGCATGGCCACCTCGAAGGGGCGCACCTGCACCGTGAGGGCCTCGTCGGGGCCCTTGGGCGAGTGGGGCGCCGCTTCACGCCAGTGGAAGGCGACGCGGAACGCGGCGCAGCACGCGCCGCAGCGCTGGCACGGATGGCGGGGCTCGGGCATCGGGATTCGACGGCGGTGGCAGTGGATCGGGTGCGGCAGCGCGTGTGGGCATTTTCCTACACGCGCAGCGGACGACGGATGACGGCGATCGCCGGCGCAGGACGCCAAGATGTGGCCATGTCCGACCGTTCCCCTGCCGATGCCGCCGCACCGACGGCCGCCGCCGCGCCGGAAGCCGATGCTGCGGCCGAACCCGGCGGCGAGGACGTGCTCGGCTGGGCGCGGCGCGTCTGGGACGACCGCGACGCCTGGCTCGATTCGCGCGGCGGCGTGGAATCGGTGTTCATGGCCGCGCAGCTGCTTGGCTGCCGCGACGACGCGGTGCGCTGGCTGAGGCAGCGCACGCGGGTCTGAGCGGTCGCGCGGTCCGGCGACCGCGCTCTGGCACAGTGTCGGCCCCAAGCCCCACCGCCAGAGCGCCGCCCATGCCGCACCGCCGAACCGTCGTCTCCCCCTTCCCGCGCAGCGCCGCGTCCCGACGCGCGCTGGCGATCGCGCTGGGCGCAGGGCTCGCCGGAGCGGGCTGCAGCGTCGCGGTTGACGACGGCACTGCGGTCGATGGGCACCCGGGCGCCGAGCCGCCCGCCCCGTCTGCCGCGGTGGCGGCGTTCGGCAGCTGGGCCAGTCCGATCGCGGCGGCCGATCTCGCCAAGGCGGCCGTGGCCGTCAGCGATGTGCGGGTGTTCGACGGCCGGGTGTACTGGCGCGAGAGCCGCCCCGACGAAGCCGGTCGGCAGGTGCTGCGGACGCTCGGTGCCGACGGCGCGCCGGTCACGCTGACGCCGCAGGGCTTCAGCGTGCGCACGCGCGTTCACGAGTATGGCGGCAGCAGCTACTGGCTGCTGGGCGACGACATCGTCTTCGCCAACTTCAGCGACCAGCGCCTGTACCTGCAGCGCGGCGACGCGGCGCCGGTGGCGATCACGCCGGCGAAGTTCCAGTACAGCGACTGCGATGTCGACGCGCGCAACCGCGCGCTCGTCTGCGTACGCGAAGACCACACCGAGGCGACGAAGGCCGCCAACGGCGAGGAGCGCAACGAGATCGTGCGCGTGGTCGTCCCAAGTGCCGAGGCGCTCGCCTCGTTCGATGCGGACGCGCTCGACGCCGCCGGCCGCGTGCTGTTCACCGGCACCGACTTCGTGGCTTTCCCGCGGCTGTCGGCCGACGGCACGCGGCTCGCGTTCATCACCTGGAACCATCCCGACATGCCGTGGGACCGCACTGCGCTGCACGTGGCGGCGTTCCAGCCCGACGGCCGCTTGGGCGAGCCGACGCGCGTGAGCAGCGGCGACACCGCCGCGCTCGAGCCGCAATGGGGGGAGGACGGCACGCTCTACTTCATCGACGAGCCGTCGGGCTGGTGGAACCTCTACGCGTGGAACGGCCACGTCGCGCGCGCGGTGTCGACGATGCCGCGCGAATTCGGCGGCCCGCTGTGGCAGCTCGGCATGCGCACCTTTGCGCTGACCGATCGCGGCACGGCGATCGTGCGGACCGGCCTCGCGGCCGTCGACGCGCTTGGCGAGATCGACCTCGCTAGCGGCGCATATCGCGCGCTCGACCTGCCGTTCGTGGCCTTCGGCGACATCGCGCTGGACACGCAGGGCCGCGTGGTCACGACGGCGTCGGCGGTGGACGACGAGCCGACCCTCGTCGCCGTCGATCCCGCCAGCGGTGCCGTCACGCGCCTGCACCAGCCCAACGCGCTCGGCGTTCCGCGCGAGCTGATTTCGATCGGCCAGCGCATCGAGTTCCCGACCGCGGCCGGCCCCGACGGCGAAGCGCGCACCGCGCACGCCACGTTCTACCCGCCGACCAACCCGGCCTTCCGCGGCCCGGAGGGCGAAATCGCGCCGCTGATCGTGACCATCCACGGCGGCCCGACCTCGGTGTCGAAGCCGACGTTCGCGCTTTCGCGCCAGTACTGGACAAGCCGCGGCTTCGCCATCGTCGACGTGAACTACGGCGGCTCGACCAGCTTCGGCCGCGACTACCGCCACCGCCTGAACGGCCAGTGGGGCGTGGTCGATGTGCAGGACGCCGTGGCCGCGGTCGACTTCCTCGTGGCGCAGGGCAAAGCCGACCCCGCGCGCGTCGCGATCCGCGGCGGCAGCGCGGGCGGATTCACCACGCTCGCCGCGCTCGCCTTCACCGACCGCTTCAAGGCCGGCGCCAACTACTTCGGCGTCAGCGACA
>ERZ1066123.824-NODE-824-length-20837-cov-9.478491_pt1 | contig 20837 bp, 14 predicted proteins | sample MGYA00382770_ERZ1066123 | MGnify/ENA primary metagenome ERZ1066123 (study PRJEB33369, sample SAMEA5778353) | biofilm metagenome | biome: Industrial cooling water; feature: Water cooling tower basin; material: Biofilm | place: United Arab Emirates | collected...
ACTCATTGCCACCTGGCGCGCGCTCGGCAAGGGCACGCGAGCGGTGCTCCGCGAGATCGGAGCGCACGGCTACTACCTGCGCGACATCGCGCGCGCGATCAGCGAGACCGACACCTGGCCGCGGGAAACGATTCGCCAGATGCGCGTGATCGGTGTCGAATCGGTGCTGCTCACGATCATCGTGGCGGCATTTCTCGGCGGCGTGACAGCCTTCCAGACACGCTTCCAGCTCTTTCCGGGCGTGCAGCTCTCCGCCGTCGGGCTCATCGCCCGCCAGAGTATCGTGCTCGAGTTGGGGCCATTGCTCACCGCGCTCGTGCTCACCGGCCGCGTGGGCGCTCGCATGACCGCAGAAATCGGCACCATGCGCGTCACCGAGCAGATCGACGCGCTCGAGACACTCGCCTATGACCCCGTCGCGTTTCTGTCGCTGCCGCGACTGCTCGCCGGACTGGTGATGCTGCCGGCGCTCGTGATGCTGGCGAACGTGGCGGCCATCGGCAGCGCGTGGCTCACGCTCATTCTCGCCACCGATGTCCGCACCGTGGACTTCGTGGACGGACTGCGCATCGCGTTCATTCCGTTCCAGGTGATCTACAGTCTCATCAAGGCGACGGCGTTTGGCGGCGCCATCGCGTTCGTCTGTTCGTATCAGGGCTACATCGCGCAAGCCGGTGCCGAAGGCGTCGGCAAGGCCACGGCGCGCGCGGTCGTGATCACGTCGGTCGCCATTCTCACTCTCGATGCGATCGTGGCGGCTGTATTCGCCCCGTTCGTCCAGGCCTGATGGCTTGCTCCTCCCCGTGACCTCAATGGATCGGATGCATGAAACGTCGTGACGAAGTGCTCGTGGGCCTGCTGCTCATCGTGGCCGTGACCGTCGGGGTCGCGGGCACCGTGTGGCTTGCCCGCGGTGGCCTCTCGAGCGGCTACGAGATGTACGTGCGCTTCCCGTGGGGCGCGGGCCTCAAGAACGGACAGCCCGTGCTGCTCGCCGGTGTGAACATCGGCTTCGTGAAGGCTGTGAAGCTCGATCCCAACGGGACGCTCGTGGTCACCCTCGCCATCAACAACGAGTATCAGGTACCCGAGGGGACCACCGCGGCCGTCGCCCCCAACGGCATCTTCGGCGATCAGCTGATCGCGCTGCAGCCCGAGCGTGCCGTCACGACCTACATGGCGAAGGGCGACACGATTCCCACCGGCAAGGGCACGCCCACCACCGGCGACCTGCTCGCCAAGGGCGACTCCATCGCCAAGGATGTCGAAGCGCTCACGGGCGCCTTGCGCACCGAGTTCGTGGACGGCGGTGGCCTGGCCAACCTGCGGCAGGTCACGGCTGACATGGCGAAGCTCGTGACGCAGTTGAGTTCGATCGCCGAGGCGCAGTCGGTGGAGCTCACGCGCACGCAGCGTCAGCTGCGCTCGACCCTCGCGGCCATCGACTCGGGCGTCGTGGACTCCACGATGCGTGCGTTCCAGGCGAGCAGTGCGAACGTGGCCGCGGTCACCGAAGAACTGCGTCACGCACAAACACAGGTGCGCTCCATTCTCGAAAAGCTCGACAACGGCACCGGTACGGCGGGCAAGCTGCTCAACGATCCGAGTGTCTACGCGCGACTCGATACGCTGCTCCTTCGGCTCGACTCGCTCGCGGCCGACGTGAAGGCCAATCCGCGCCGCTACATCAATCTGCGAGTGTTCTGACATGGCTGTTGGTGTGACACGCACGACCCATCGGTCCGACCGCCGCGCCGCTTCGCGGGCACTGCTTGCCACCGGACTGATCGCGCTTGGCGGCATCGGCTGCGGTGGGGGCGAGGGGGCTGGTACCACGGGCCCCACGCCGCCGCCCAACACCTGCACGACCGCGCCGCCAACGGCGCAGGCCACCTACTACGCGGCCGCGCGCAATCGCTGCGGCACCGCCCTGCTCACGACGCTCCAGCAGCTCGTCCGCGGCCAGCGACTGCTCGGCTACACGGCCGCGCGTGATTCACTGTACGCCTTCATCGATCGCGGTGATCGCTCCGCCATCATCGATGCCTATACCGGTCGCGTGGCTTCCGGTGTGACGACGCGCGCCACCGCCGCCGCCGCCGGCATCAATACCGAGCATCTCTGGCCCCGCAGCCGCGGCGCCGAAGTCGATCCGGCACTCAGCGATCTGCACCACCTCTTCTCCTCCGACGAGGCGGCAAACGCGCAGCGCTCGAACTTCCCGTTCGGCCTGGTGCGCGGTACCGTCCTGTGGACCAGCCCCAACCCGCGCACGCCCGGCGACGTGAGCCGACTCGGCTACGCGAACGGCAACACCGGCGCGATTGTCTTCGAACCGCGGCCGTCCGTGCGCGGCGACATCGCGCGGGCGCTGCTCTACTTCCACTTGCGCTACCACACCGATCGGCCGGCCGGCTACAGTCTCACGAACTTCGCCTTCGAGCGTGATCTGCTGCTGGCGTGGGCGCGCGAAGACGCGCCCGATTCGTGGGAGCGCGCTCGCAATGACGGGGTGCAGCGCGCGCAGGGCAATCGCAATCCGTTCATCGACTGGCCGGAGCTGCTCGATCTGCTGCCGGCACCGGCGCTGAACTGAGCGACGCACCGCACCGTGCATGGTGCCGCGGAGCCGCAGGGCGCGCGCACTGATCCTGAACACAACAGAGGGGCCGCCGAGCAGTGCTCGGCGGCCCCTCTGTGCTGTGTGCATCAGAACGAGTAGCGAATACCGAGCTGCGCGCTGAACTGCAGCAGCAGGTTCGCGCCGAGCGGCGTACGATCACCGAACAGGTCGGTGAGGTTGTAGCGGATCGACTCGCTCGCCGTGTCGTACGACACCGGCACCATCAGGTTGCGACGAGCCGCCGACACCGACTCATAGCGACCCCAGTTCTTGTTGAGGCCGTTGAGCACGTTGAACAGATCGAGCGAGATCTCGATGTTCTGACCGGCCCGCGTGGGCACACGGTTGCGCAGCGACACATCGAGGCGATTGAACCACGGCTGGCGGCACGTGTTGCGCGGGATGATCTGCCCCACATAGTCGCCAACGCACGGATTCGCATTCAGCAGGCCACGGTAGATCTCGCGCTGCTCGGCGATGTAGGCATCCTGCCCCGCCGTGCCGGCGATGTTCGTGGGCACCGCGACGGGGAAGTCCTCGGGGGCGAAGATGAACGGACGATCATTGAAGCTCAGACCGTCACCGTTCAGGTCACCGCCCTGCTCCGGGCCCCATGGCGTGCCGCTCTGCAGGCGCCAGATACCGCTGAGCTGGAAGCCGAACGGCAGCCGGGTGAAGCCGGAGACGATCACGGTGTGATTGCGCACGAAGCCGGACGGGCCCCACGCGCGGTCGGTATCCCCCACCCCACCGATATCGTTCGGACCCGTCGCGCCAACGCGCGTGTCGCTCCAACCCGCGAACGATGTGCAGCAGGAGAACGAGCTGTTGTCGTCGGCCGTCGTCCACGTGTATGAGGCCCGAATCGACGATTCGGCGCCCAGGCGATGATCGAGGTTGAAGGTGAGCGCCTGCGAACGCGCCTGACCGTCGTAGAAGTTCTGGAAGACGTTGCCGAAGTCGGTGTTGAGCAACCGCTGGTTGCCACCTGCCGCGTTGGGACGGAAGTCGGCCACCGGCTGGAAGATCTGCCGTCCGCCCTCGTTCGCGAGCGAGAAGAGCGGCTGGCGCAGATTCACGTTGCGCACCGTATAGAGGTTGCCCGTCACGGTGTACAGGTAGTCGGCCGAGAAGCGCGTGCGACGGCCGAGCTCACGCTCGTAGCCGATGTTGGCACGATACGTCTCGGGGATCTCGAAGCCGCTCGTCCAGAACGAAAACTCCGGGATGCCACCAATGCCCGCCGCGCCCGCGCAGTTGAACGGGTTGTCGCTGCCGTCGGCGGCCCAGTCACGATAGTTGCGCACCGACGGCGGCGCATTCAGGTCGCCATCGGCCGCACTGCCCGTGCAGGCGAGATTCTGGAGCGGTACATCGGTGATGCCCACGTTCGATCCGAGCACCGCCGGCAGACGGCCGTAGAAGAGACCCGCACCGGCGCGCCACACTTCGCTCGCGTCACCCTTGCGGTCCCAGGCGAGTGCAAGACGGGGCGAGAAGTTGTTGCGGTCGATCGGCGCCACGCCGGTCTGGATGCCGAAGGCGCGCTCGGCGTCGATCACGCGACCTGGCGCATCACCGAAGCGCGAGTAGTCGTAGCGCGCACCCAGCGTCGCCAGCAGGCGCGGTGTCACGCGCCACTGATCCTGCAGGTACACCGAGTACTCCTGCACGTCGAACACCGCGCGCGGCACACCACCGTCGGAGCGCACATTGCGCGTGTACTGCAGCGGACGGAACTCCTCGAGCGCCTGCAGGTTGTCGAACGTGTAGAAGCCCGAGCCCTGATTCCAGAAGTCGTTCTCGTAGTGCGAGAAGATGTTGTTGGTGCCGAGCTTCAGGGTGTGGCTGCCGAGTTCGATCGTGGTGTTGTTCACGATCTGGATCTTGTCTTCGATCAGCCGGTTGCGGAACGCGAGACTGTTGCCGCCCCACGCGTAGGCCGTGCCGCTCAGCACATTGTTGACGCGAAGCTGCGGCTTGAGATCGGCACCGACACGCGGCCGGTCTTCGGCCGAATACTGGAAGCGGAACACGTTCGACACGCGTTCACCGAGTGCACTGGTTAGTTCACCGACCAGTGAATTGGTACGATTCTCGAACGCTTCGGTCTGCGACAGGCCACCGATGGCGCTCCCACCGAACGTTTCGTTGCCATTGTCGTAGTTCGACCAATTGTTGCGCAGCGAGAGGCGGTGACGGTCGTTGATGTTCCAATCCACGCGCGCGAAGAGCGTGAGCACGTCGTTGCGGGTGGCGAACTCCTCGTACGCTGCGGCCGGATCGCTGATGCCGTAGTTGTTCTGCAAGATGCTGAAGAACCGGCCCAGCGAGTCGGCAGTCGCGCGGGCGCGCGTCGCCTGCGTCCTCAGCGCTCCTGCGTCGGCCGGCGCGGCCGCGTCGGCCTGACGATCGAGCTCGGCCGCTCGGCGAAGCAGCGAGGCCGGACCGTTCGGCTCGAACGGCTCGCGCCGACGCTGGCCGTCCACCGACACGAGATAGAACAGCTTGTCCTTCACGAGCGGTCCTTCGGCCTGGAAGGCGAACTGCTGCGCCTGGAAGTTGTTGACCGGCGTGCCGTTGAAGTTGTTGGCCGTGAGCGCGTCGCCGCGGTAGTTGGCGTAGGCCGTGGCCCGCGTGCGATTCGTGCCGCCCTTCGAGATGATGTTGATGATGCCGCCGGCGTAGTTGCCGTACTCCACGTCGAAGCCGTTGGTGATGATCTGGAACTCCTTCACCGACTCGATCGAGAAGTTGAACGGGATCCGGCTGCCGCCGCGGTTCTCACCGAAGAACGTGTTGTTGGCATCCACGCCGTCGAGCTGCACGTTGGTCTGCGACGGCCGTGCGCCCGCGATGGAGAACTGGCCGCCCGTGGTCGTTTCCGGCGTCGGGCTCACGAGACCGGAGAGCGCGATGAAGTCGGTGAAGTCGCGACCAAGCGTGGGCAGCTTCTGGATTTCTTCCTGCGTGACGTTCTGCTTCACGCCACCATCGGCCACGTCGATCTTGGGCGCACCGGTGATCGACACCGCGCCCAGCTGCGTGGCCGCATCCGCGAGCGCGAAGTTGAGCGGCGTGGTGGAACCGACGGTGACACGAATGCCGGTACGCTCCTGTTGCTGGCTGCCGATGCGACGCACCGTCACGCGGTACGTGCCGGAGGGCAGGAGGCGGAGCACGTAGCTGCCGTCATCGCTGACGGTGGCGTTGCGCACCAGTCCGGTCTCGGTGTTGGTGGCCGTCACGACGGCGCCGACGAGCGACGCACGATCGGCACCGAGCACGGTGCCACGAATCGCACCCGTCGTTTCCTGCGCCTGCAGGAGCGACGGAGCGAACGCATGGTCGCCCGCGATGGGCGCGACCGCGAGTGCCACGAGGGCAAGGCCCGTGGCGGCCAGCGCCGCGCGCGGGGGCATCAGGCGCGTCGAGCGCGCAACGGCGTTCAGGAGCACGAGACCTCCGTCACATCAAAGGGGCCGCGCGGCTGAAGCTGCGTGGTGTTGTTGAAGAAGCCCACGATTCCGGTGATGTCGTAGCAGCGACCCGCCGTGAAGCGCGCCGTGCCGATGGTGGTGTTGGCATTGCCGTCGAGACGCACCTGCGCCGCGCCGCTGCCGTCATTGATGGGCGCGTTGCCGCTCGCGAACGTTCCGACCGTGACACGGCGCACGCGCGCCAGACGACCGACGTTCGGCGACAACGGATTCGTCGTGGCCGCCAGCTGCGCCGTGGTGAGCGAGACCGGATCCGGCACCGTCGCACCGCGACGAATGTTCGGCGCGACGCGCGGCGAGGTGATCTGCAGCTGCGTGCTGAACACGCCCAGCGTGCCGGTCACCTCGATGCTGTCGCCTTCCTGCAAACCGAGGTTGGCGGGCACGCCGAAGACCTGCACGCCGCCCGTGGGGTCCTGCATGTACAGGTTGTCGTTCGCGGCGCGATAGCGTCCCGGCTGCGCCGTGACGATCCCCGCGATGGTGACCGACGAGCCCTGCGTCTGCTGCTTGGCGAGGTTGATGCGCACCACGCAGCCGAACTTGAGCGGCGTGGGGATGAACGTTTCTTCGTTGCGGTACACGCTCGGACGCGAGCCGCACCAGATGAAGTTGGCCGCAATGATCGACGACGACCGCACCACATCGAGGTCGTGCGTGCCCACGGGCACGTCGATCGTGTAGCGACCGTTGGCGCCGGTGACGGCGCTGCCGAGCACCGTGGTGGTGCCGCGGTCGAGCATACGCACCGTCACGCCGGGGAGCAGTGAATCGCCCGCGGTCGGCGTGAACACGTCATTGTTGTCGCGGTCGAAGAACAGGATGCCCGACACGCGTCCGGTTTCCGCGATGGGCGTGACCGGTGCGGGGTCGTCGAGGCAACCCGCAAGCGTCATCGCCGCGAGCGCCATCGCGCTCAGCGTGGCGGATCGCACCACGCGGCGCTCACGCACGGAAGGAGAAGAGGTCATCGCGCTCATGGCGTTACGTCACTCGCGAAGCGCACCTTGATCTGCGAGGTGCCGTTGAACTGCGTCAGAATGCCGGTCACGGTGTACGTGGTACCGACGGTGAACGAGGCGCGCGAGAGCCCGCGCAGCGCGCCAGCGACACGCACCTGGATGGGCTGTCCGGCCACGGTGCCGTTGACCGTGAACGCCGCGCCAGTCCCCGTGGGCACGCTCGTGACGGTGAAGCCCGCGAGCCGCACGAGCTGGCCTTCGAGCGTCCGCGCGGCGACATCGGCCGCGGTGACGTCCACCGCCGCCGGCGGCGCACCGGCGCTGATGAGCGCCACACTGGGCGTGCCGAGCTGCAACTGTCCGCTGAACGCGCCGCGGCTGCCGGTGACTTCCACCAGACTGCCAAGCGTGAGCGTCGTGCTGTCGGCGGTGGGGACGGAGAAGACGGCGATGCCGCCTGTCGCGTCCTGCACCCAGATCTCGGAGTTCACGTTGTTGGTGCCACTCGGGAACACAGCCGGCGGCGTGGTGAGGCGGCCCGTGATGGTGTAGCTCGTGCCGTTCACGCCCGTGCTGCGCACACTGGCAATGGTCGACACCGGCGTGCCCTGCACCACATCACTCGCTTCACGAATCTTGATCTGCGGCGTGGTGTTGAAGCGCGTCAGCACGCCCGTGACGGTGTAGCGCTGACCGAGCGTGAAGCTGGCGCGCGTCAGTCCCGTGCCGAGACCGGCGATACGCAAGTCGAGCGTATCGCTCGCCGCGTCGATCGCGCGCACCGTGAAGGCCGCGCCTGTGCCGGTGGGGATATTCACGATGGTGAGGTTGGACACGCGCACCACCTGCCCTTCGCGCGTGAACGCCTTCGCCTGCGCGACGCTCTGCTGCACCGGCGCCGGAACGGTCCCTGCCCCAAGATTGCGTACCCGTGAGATCGTGATCTGCGCCTGCTGCGAGAACGCGCTGCGCGCGCCACTCACTTCGAGGCGATCGCCAAGCTGGTACTGCGCGCTGTCGGCGGTCGGAATGAAGAAGGCCGCGATGCCGCCCGTCGCGTCCTGCACCCACACCTCCGACTGCGAGCCACCGGTGCCGGACGTGAAGCGCCCTGGACGTACGGTGAGATTGCCGACGACGGCCACGACGCTGTTCAGGGCCCGGGCGCGCGCTTCGGCGATCGGGATCACGAGCGCGCCGGTGAAGCGGCTGTCCACCGTGCCCGAGGCACCGGCGGCCACGGTGACGGTGCGTTCGGCGCCATCGGTGAACGTGATGGTGGCCGGGTTTTCGAGCCGCACGGTGTACGTGCCGGGGGCGAGGAACTGGAACCCGAAGCGCCCCTCGGCGTCGGCCGTGACCGAATCGACACGGGTTGTACCCCGGAGCAGCACCGCAAAGAGGCCCGCGCCCGGCGTGTCGCCGGTCCCGAACACGCCATCGCTGTTGTCGTCGCGGTAGATGCGCCCGGTGATCGCCGCAGGAAGCCAGCCGTAGCGGACTTCGGCCGCGCGGACCTCCCCGATGGCGCTGACGGTCACGCGCGGGGTCGCGGCGGTCGTCAGCACCGTGCCGGCAGGTGCCGTCGCCGGGACGGTCACCGTGTACGCGCCCGGCGCGACGGCGGGGAAGGTCGCGAGACCCTGGGCGTCGGAGGTGGCAGCAAGCGTGACGCTCGGGTCGTTCGTGGCGACCAGCGCGAGCGCGACGCCAGCGAGGCCGGAATCGGCCGGGGAGAAGGTGCCGGAGTTGTCCCGATCGACGTAGACGCGAATGGGGACATCGGCGGGTTGGCCGGCCGGAGCGACGGCTTCGTCGCAGGCGGTGAGGGCGCCGAGGCCGGCGAGCAGCGACAACCAGCGCCACCCACCGGTCTGCGCCCGCGGGCGCAACGAGAACTCGTTCATGAGACCAGACTGAGGCAAGGACGAGGGGCCCGACGCGCCCCGTGGGACCGTCGAACCGAGGACTCCGAAGCGAACACCTGCGCAGGCGGCCGCGAGATACCACAGCACCGAATGATAATCACCCCGGGCTGGCAGACCGACGAGACCCGCCGAATGCCACCGGCGGGCCCTACCGGCTGCTCGCCGTCTGCACCGTCGGCGGGGCCTTCCGTCACCGATCCGTCACAGCGCCGGCGCGCTCCGTGCCTGCTCTTGCATTCGCTGCCGGACAATGGCTTCGTTCCCCGCGGCAATGCGAAGGCAACACGCGATCGTGATGGAATCGTGACCGAGAGACTCGGGATTCCCGGTGCGTTCCGGATCTGTTGCGATCAGCCAGCCGTTGCTTCAGAGACCGGCCTTGGGTGCCGTCGATGACACCCGATGTCGCGTGCGACACGGGCCGACGGTGCCCGGCGGTCCCCTGACCTCCTCTCCCTCTCGAGGCTCTCCATGCTCCAACGAGTTCGTCAGTTGACGCTCGCGATGGGCTGTGCCCTGTTGGCACTCTTCACCGCGACGTCCGTGCAAGCTCAGGTGACTACCTCCGCCATGCGCGGCCAGGTGGTTGGCGCCGACGGCGCTCCGCTCGAAGGCGCCCAGGTCGAGGCGCTGCACATCCCCTCCGGCTCGCGCTACGCCGCGCTCACGCGCGCCGATGGCCGCTACACGATCTCGGGCATGCGCGTCGGTGGCCCGTACCGCGTGACGGCGCGCCGCATCGGTTTCGAAGCACAGACGCAGGAAGGGATCCAGCTCTCGCTCGGTATCACGGCCGACGTGCCGTTCAAGCTCACGAACGCGGTCGTCACGCTGACGGGCGTGCAGGTCACCGCCGAGTCGGGCGAGTTCTCGACCGCCCGCACGGGCGCCGGCACCACCGTGAAGCGGGAGCAGCTGGAGCAGCTGCCCACCATCTCGCGCCGCATTCAGGACTTCACGCGCCTCACGCCGCAGGCGAACGGCGCGTCGTTCGCGGGTGCCGACAACCGCCTCAACAACATCACCGTGGACGGCGCCGTCTTCAACAACGGCTTCGGTCTCGGTGGACAGCCCGGTGATCGCACGAACGTCTCGCCCATCTCGCTCGACGCCATCGAGCAGATCCAGGTGAACATCGCGCCGTTCGACGTTCGGCAGGGCAACTTCGTGGGCGCGGGCGTGAACACCGTGACCAAGAGCGGCACGAACAACTGGCAGGGCTCACTCTACTACATGGCCCGCAACCAGAACTTCGTGGGCAAGAACGCGGCCGCCCGCACGGTCAACCCCGGCACGTTCGACTTCGGCCTCATCGGCGGCACGTTCGGCGGCCCGATCCTCAAGGACAAGCTCTTCTTCTTCGCGTCCGTCGAAAGCGACGAGGTCACCGAGCCCGGCACGATCTTCCGTGCCAACGAGGGTGGCGAAACGCCCGGTGGCAACATCACCCGCGTCCGTCGCACGGACCTCGAGCAGCTGAGCACGTTCCTGCAGACGAACTTCGGGTACGAGACCGGTCCGTTCCAGGGCTACAACTTCGGGACGCCATCGCAGCGCTACAACGCGCGCCTCGACTACAACCTGAACGACCGCAACAAGTTCAGCCTGCGCTACACGCAGCTCAACTCGAGCAGCGACATCCTCCTCTCGAACTCCACGTCGCTCGGCTTCGGCAATCGCCGCACGAGCGTGAACGGTCTCAACTTCGCGAACAGCAACTACGCGATCCTCGAGAACATCCGGTCGCTCGTGGGTGAGTACAACACGCAGTTCGGCAGCAACATGTCGAACCAGCTCATCGTCGGCTACACCACGAACGACGAGTCGCGCAAGGAGTTCGGCTCGCGCTTCCCGATGGTCGACATCCTCGACGCGAACTCGGTGTACACCACGTTCGGCACCGAGCCCTTCACGCCGAACAATGAGCTGCGCTACAACACGCTGCAGTTCCAGAACAACTTCTCGATGTACCTCGGGAAGCACGACATCACGCTCGGTGCCAGCTTCGAGCGCTTCAAGTCGGAGAACGTGTTCTTCCCCGGTTCGCAGAGCGCGTACGTCTACAACTCGCTCGCCGACTTCTACGCCGACGCGAACGACTTCCTCGCGAACCCGAACCGCACCACGTCGCCGGTCACGCTGAACCGCTTCCAGGTGCGTTGGTCGAACATCCCCGGCGTGGTCAAGCCGGTGCAGCCGCTCGAGGTCAACTACTTCGGCCTCTATGCGCAGGACGAGTATCGGTTCAACGATCGCCTGCAGCTCACGTTCGGCGTACGCGTCGACGTACCGCAGTTCGCCGAAACGGGCTTTGTGAACCCCGAAGCGAACGGCCGTACGTTCCGCGACGAGACGGGCGCCAACGTGCAGTACCGCACGGAAAAGCTGCCGAATACGAGCTTGCTCTGGTCGCCGCGTTTCGGCTTCAACTGGGACGTCACGGGTGACGCCCGCACGAAGGTGCGTGGCGGTACGGGTATCTTCACCGGCCGTCCGGCGTTCGTCTGGATCTCCAACCAGATCGGCAACAATGGCATGCTTACGGGCTTCCAGGAGCTCATCTCGAGCGGCACGAGCCCGGTGCGCAACCGGCCGTTCAACCCGGACCCCGACTTCTACAAGCCGACGCCTGACCAGATCACCGGTCTGCCGGCGTCGTCGTACGAACTCGCCCTGACCGACGAGAACTTCCGTTTCCCGCAGGTCTGGCGTTCGAACATCGCCGTGGACCGTCGCCTCCCCTGGGGGCTGACCGGTACGGCGGAGTTCATCTACAATCAGGAAGTCAACGGCGTGTACTACATCAACGCCAATCTGTCGTCGCCGCGCGGCAACTTCACCGGCGCTGACAACCGGCCGTTCTACGGCGACGAGTGCCCCGCCAACGGCAGCCAGCCGCGCATCCACTGCAACATCTCGAGCGCGATCGTGCTCAAGAACCAGAACGTGGGCCGCGGTTACAACGTCGCCTTCTCGCTCGACAAGACGTTCGACGCGGGACTCTCGGTCAAGACCGCGTACAGCTACGGCATCGCGCGCAACACGGTCGACCCGGGCTCGATCGCCTTCGGTTCGTGGAACGGCAACCAGCAGGCTGCTGACCCGAACAACCCGGGCCTCGGCATCTCGGCAAACGCGCTCGGTCACCGGTTCTTCACGGCGGCGACGTACAAGAAGGACTTCTTCGGTTTCGGTGCGACCGCCCTGTCGGTGTTCATGCAGGGGCAGACGCAGGGCAACTACTCCTGGGTCCACACGAGCGATCGCAACGGTGACGGCTCGCCGAACAACGACCTGCTCTACATCCCGCGCGATGCGTCGGAAATGGTGTTCGAGCAGTTCACGGCGTCCGGCCGTACGTTCACGGTGCAGGAGCAGGTCGCCGCGTTCGAAGCGTTCATCGCACAGGACGATTACCTGAGCGCGAACCGCGGCAAGTACGCCGAGCGTGGTGCCGCGTTCTTCCCCACGCTGTGGCGCTCCGACCTCGCGATCACGCAGGACTTTACGCTGCGTCGCGCGGGCAAGGCCAACACGGTGCAGTTCCGCCTCGACATCCTGAACTTCGGCAACCTGCTCAACAAGAACTGGGGCGTGTCGCGTCAGTTCACGTTCGCGAACCCGGGTCAGCCGGCGGCGCCGATCGCCTCGGCGGGTACCGATGCGCAGGGCCGCGCGCGCTTCCGTATGCGCAACATCGGCAACGTGCTCGTGGGTGAGGGCGCTTTCGCCAGCACGTACCAGACCGCCGCGCAGCTGCAGGACGTGTGGCGCATGCAGGCGGGCGTCCGGTACTCGTTCTTCTGATCGAGAGCACGTCGACGGTCCGAACGCGGACCGTCGGCGTGCTGGCCAGGCTGTCTGATGTGATGGTGCCATGCAATGGGGCCGGCTTCCTCACGGAAGCCGGCCCCGTTGACATGAGCGCGGCGCATGAATCGCTGACCGGTTCAGCTCGCCGAGCGCCGCCCCACCGTCGCGTGATACACCGGAATCCCCAGCGCAATCACGCCCAGCACCGCCACCGTCCCCCACCGCGCGCCGGGATCGAGCAACGCATTCACGATCAGGAACAGCGTCGCCCCGATGAACAGCACCGGCACCACCGGATACAGCGGCACGCGCACCGACGGATTCCAGTCGGCCCGCCGACGCAGCGGGAAGATCGCCGACACGCCGAGGATGTAGAACACGAGCGACGCGGTCACGAAGATGTCGGCCAGCTGTTCGAACGAGCGCAGCAGCACGAAGCCGATGCCCAGCGCGGCCGCGAGGCCAATCGCGACGTACGGCGTCTGGTACGTCGGATGCACCTTCGCCACCTGCGGGAAGAAGAGCCGGTCGTCGGCGAGCGCGAAAAAGATGCGGGGCCCGGTGAGCATCGAACCGTTTATGCTGCCGAAGGTGCTCACGAGCACCGTGAGCGACACGAGCGTCACCCCCACCGGTCCCACAAGACGCTCCGCCACATCGGCGGCCACCAGGCGCGCCGTGCGGATCTCCTCGATGGGCAGCACACTCAGATACGCGAGGTTGGCGAGCAGGTAGATCGCGATCACCGCCAGCGTGCCGAGCACGATGCCGCGCGGCAGGTTGCGACGCGGGTCCTTCACTTCACCGCCCACCTTCGACAGGTCGGCCCAGCCGTCGAACGCCCACAGCACCGACACAAGCGCCAACCCGAACGCGCTCACCGAGAAGCTCCCCGGCGGCACCGCCGGCGAGAAATGCCCCCCGGTCTTCGGCAGGCCCAGCGCGAACGCGAGCCCGATGATGATCAACAAACCGCCGTACTTTGCGATGGTGGTGAGGTTCTGCACGAGCGAGCCGTAACGCAGCCCGACCACGTTCACGGTCGCCATGAACCCGATCGTCCCCGCCGCCAGGAAGCGCGCGTACGTCGCGTACGGCTCGAGCGACGGATCAAAACCCAGGCCGCGCAGCGCGTACTCGGCAAAGGTGATCGAGATCGCGCCGAGCGCGGCCGCGCGCACGAGCAGCAGCTCCGTCCAGCCGAACAGGAATGCCGGCAGGCGCCCCCACCCCTCGCGGATGTAGGCGTACATGCCGCCCGTCTGCGGCAGGGCACCCGCCAGCTCGGCCAGCGTCAGGGCGCCGCACAGGGCGAAGAGCCCGCCCACGGACCAGACGATGAGCATGGGGGCCGGCCCGGGCAGCTTGTCGGCAATGCCGGCCGGCGAACGAAAGATCCCCGAGCCGATCGTCGAACCGACGAGCACGGCGATCGCGGAAAACAGGCCGAGCTGGCGGGGGAGCTCGGTGGCCGAACGGCGCGCGGCGGCGTCCGGCGTGGCAGGGGTGGGCATGGCTGGCGAAGCTACAGCGCTTGCCGCCCTCGCGCACGGGGGCAATTGTTCTCGGGTCACCATCGTTGAATCCCGAGGCGGCGCGAGGCGCCCTTCCCGATATATGCCTGACGTCATGCTCGACCGCCTCTTCTGGCTGGCCGTCGTGGTGTGTGTGATCGCCCAGTTCTTCATCCTGCGCGCGGTCCTGCTCCCCGAACCGGCGCCACCGGCTGGTTCACCGGCCGAAACCGGCCGTGCGGCCGGTCGTCTGCGCAGCCCCTCACGTCCGCTCGAAATCGCGTGGGCCGTGTTGCCGGCCGTGGGACTCGTGCTGCTCTTTGCCTGGGCGTGGGAGCTCAGGCACCCCGCCCTGCCGAGCCCCGTGCTGCCCGTCACCTCGTCGGCGCAGGTGCCCGCATGACCGGCGTGCCGCTCGAACCCGCGGCCGCGACGCGCCCCTCCGTCGACCGCCCCGCGCCTTCGCTGAGCCGCGACCTCATTGCGCTCACCAAGCCGCGCATCATCTCGCTGCTGCTCGTGACCACCGCCGCGCCCATGTATGCGGCCGGCTCGCCGTCGCTCGCGCTGGTCGCCCTCGTCATGCTCGGCGGCTACCTCATGGCCGGCGGCGCCAACGCGGTCAACATGTATCTCGACCGCGACATCGATGACGTGATGGCGCGCACCCGCCTGCGCCCCATCCCGAGCGGTCGCATGACGCCGCAACAGGTGCTCGCGTTCGGTGTCGCCTGCGCGCTGGCCGCCACGTGGATGCTCGCCCGCTACGTGAACGTGCTCACCGCCGCGCTCGCGCTCGCCGGGTTCTACTTCTACGTGTTCATCTACACGCGCTGGCTCAAGCGCTCCTCGCCGCAGAACATCGTGATCGGTGGCGCGGCCGGTGCGTTCCCGCCACTCGTGGGCTGGGCGGCGGTGACGGGTTCGCTCGACATCGTGGCGATCACGTTGTTCCTCATCGTGTTCTACTGGACACCGCCGCACTTCTGGGCGCTCGCGTTGCTCAAGCAGGTGGACTACTCGCGCGCCGGCGTGCCCATGGCCCCACTCATCTGGGGCGAGCGTGAGACCATGCACCAAATGCTCTGGTACACACTCATCCTGTTGGTGCTCACCGCCCTGCCGTGGTGGGTGGGCGCGTTCGGCCTCGTGTACCTGATCAGTGCGATCGTGCTCGGCCTGCTGCTGCTCGGTGGCGTCGTGCAGATGCTGCGCGCCGCGCGCGCGGGCACGCCGTGGACGGGGCCGGCGTGGTCGGTGTACAAATACTCGCTGCTCTATCTCGCGCTGCTCTTCGTCGCGATGGCGGTGGACCGGGCCCTCGGCGCGTGAGCAGCCTCGCGGCGTCGCGACCCGCCACCACACCGCGCCCGTCGCGCGTGTCGGCGCGTCCCCTCGCCCGACTGCTGCCGCGTGTTGCCCCATTCCGCGCTCGACTGCTCGCGGCGTTCGTGTGCCTGGTGATCGCCGCGGCGGCCGGTCTCGTCTTCCCGCTCGTCATCGGCTGGCTGCTCGACGCGGCGTTCGAGGAAAAGAACCGCAGTGCGCTCGACCGCACCGCGATCGTGCTGCTGGGCATCTTCGCCGTGCAGGGGCTCATGAACTTCCTGCAGGTCTACCTGCTCACGTCCACCACCGAGCGCATCGTCGCCAAGCTGCGCGAAGACACCTTCGCGCACCTCATTCGCCTGAGCCCGGGGTTCTTCACCGAACGGCGCACGGGGGAACTGACGAGTCGGTTGTCGTCCGATCTCGCGTTGCTGCAATCGCTGCTCGGAACGTGGGTGTCGGAAGCGTCACGACAGACGCTGTTCCTCGTGGGTGGTGTGATCATGCTCACCATCACCAACCCCGGACTCACGCTCACCACGCTCGCCGTGGTGCCGATCGTGGTGATCGCCGCGCTCGTGTTCGGCCGCGCGCTACGGCGCGCGACCACCGGCGTGCAGGACCGCATCGCCGACGCGATGGGCACGGCCGACGAAGCCTTCGCGTCCATTCGCACCGTGCAGAGCTTCACGCGCGAGAGTGTCGAGACGACCCGCTTTCAGGGGCTGCTCGACGGCGTCGTGCAGGCGGCGGTACACCGCGCCAAGCTGCGCGCCGGCTTCTTTGGCGTAGTGGGCTTCGTGGCGTTTGCGGCCATCGTGGCCGTGCTCTGGCAGGGCGGCGCGCAGGTGCTCGCAGGGCGGCTCACGGCGGGCGCGCTCGTCTCGTTCCTCTTCTACGCACTCACGGTGGCGGCGGCCATTGGGGCGCTCGCGTCGGTGTTCGGCAACGTGCAGGAAGCCGTGGGCGCCACGCAGCGTGTGTTCGAACTGCTCGATACCCGACCCACCGTGGCCGACCCGCCCTCTCCCGTGCGCCTCACGACACCCGTGCGTGGTGCCGTCGCGCTCGAGGAGGTGTCGTTTGGCTACGCGGCCGATGCGCCGCCTGTGTTGCGCGAGGTCACGCTCACCATCGCACCGGGCGAAGTCGTGGCACTCGTGGGCCGCTCCGGTGCGGGCAAGACGACGCTCGCCTCGCTCGTGCCGCGCTTCTGGGACGTGACCGAGGGACGCATCACGCTCGATGGACACGATGTGCGCGCGCTCGCACTCGATGACCTGCGCCGCGCGATCGGCATCGTGCCGCAGGAACCCACGCTCTTCAGCGGCAGCATTCGCGACAACATCGCCTACGCGCGCCCCGACGCGAGCGAAGCCGACATTCGGCGCGCCGCCGAAGCGGCGCATGCGTGGGAGTTCATCAGCCGTCTGCCCGACGGGCTCGATACACGGGTCGGTGAACGTGGCGTGAAGCTCTCCGGCGGACAGCGCCAGCGCATCGCGATCGCGCGCGTGTTCCTGAAGGACCCGGCCGTCGTCGTGCTCGATGAGGCCACGTCGAGTCTCGATTCGGAAAGTGAACAGCTCGTCGAAGCCGCGCTCGGTGATCTGCTCAAGGGGCGGACGACGATCATCATCGCCCATCGCCTCAGCACCGTGCGGCGCGCCGATCGTGTGGTGGTGCTCGATCAGGGGCGCGTCCTCGAGCAAGGCACGCACGAGACGCTGCTGGCCACCGACGGTCTCTACCGTTCACTGCATCAGCGGCAGACCGCTGGACTCTTCGAACTCTCGATGTAACGCGTCGGTCAGCGCGCACCGGTGAGGACAACCGATGCGCGCGCTTCAATGCCGGCTTCGATGAACACCGGCAGCGCGCGCGCGCCGAGTCGTTCGTGCCACGCCACGAGCAGGTAGCGCCCCGCCGGCACGCCATCGAATGCGACGCGCCCTCCATCGTCCGTGAGCGCGACGAACGGGTGCGGCGCGACCGCGAGCCACCCTGAGACCCACGGATGCCGATCGTCGGTGATGCGCACGAGCCCAGGCGTACGCGCCACCTCGGTAAGCGGCGTCACGGCCCGCGGGTCGACGAAGGGCGCCAGCGCACGCGGCGACGACGGGGCGCGCAGGGCGAGCGGCGCGGTGGAATCGCCACGCGTTGCTGTGGCATCCACGGCCACGTCAGTGAAGCGCAGTTGCGACTCCATCGAGTCCACGTTGCGCACCAGCAGGGTGGTGGCCAACGGCACGCGCGTGATGCGGGGCGTGAGCGCACATCCCTCGAGCGAGACGGTCACGCGCCGCGCTGCACGATCGGCCGGACCATGCGTGACGCCCACGAGCCACACCAGCACATCGCCGACGCCACTGGCGGCGCCACGCAGCGGCGCGACGGCGATGGGCCGACACACCGTGAGATCATGCGTGGGTCGCGAGAGTGTGTCCGCCGGCCACTCGCCCTCGAAGCGCGCCGTGGTCACCAGCCGTCCGCCGCGCACGGGCGCGCTGTCCACCTGATACGCCACCGGCCCAGCCGCAACGGCCAACGATGAAGGCAGCGCACGCGTGGGTCCCTGGAGCCAGCGTTGCACCACACCGGGCAGCGCCGGCTCGGCCGGTACGTTCGGCAACGATGCACCCTCGCTCGCGGTGTTCGCTGCGTCGCCGCACGCCGCGACCAGCAGCGCAACGAGCACGAGCAACCAGCGCACGCGCACTGTACCCACTACAGCACGAGCAGGTCGCGCTGGATCACGCCGGGAGTTACCAGCAGTCCGCGCTCGAGTACGAGCGCATTCACTTCGGTACGCATGCCGATTTCACCCGGCAGGTAGATCCCGGGTTCCACCGAGAAGCCCACGCCCGGAATGAGCAGGCGTCCATCGCGCGATTCGAGGTTGTCGAGCTGCGGCCCCGAGCCGTGCAGCTCGCGCGCATCGATGCTGTGTCCGGTGCGATGCGTGAAGTACGGTCCGAAGCCGCGCGCCTCGATCACCGCACGCGCCGCGTCGTCGGCGTCGGCGCCGCGGACATCGCCGCCCGCCTCGAGCTGCGCGAGCAGCAGCGACAGCGCCGCGTCGCGCGCATCGCGCACTGCCTCCCAGATGGTGACGGCTCGCACGCTCGGCGCACCGATGCTCGCCATCCACGTCTGGTCGGCGTACACACCACCGGCTTCGCGCGCCCACAAGTCGATCAGCAGCGTGTCGCCCTCGCGCACCAGCCGCGGACGCGACGCGTGCGGCTCGTAGTGCGGATTGGCTGCGTTCTCCGACGCGGCACAGTCGGGACCGTGGTCGGTGTGCAACCCGGCGCGCGCGAAGGCGTCGAGGATGAACGCCTGCAGTTCATGCTCCGCCACCGGCGACGCCGAGCGCGCCCGTTCGCCCGCGATGGCGAACGCTTCGTGCGCGATGCGGCGAATGTGTTCGGCGGCGCGCTCGTGCGACGCGCGATCGGCGTCGCTCCACACGGCGTACACCGCGCTCACGAGCTCACCCGACGACACCACCGTGGCGCCCGTCGCGCGCACCATCTCGAGCACACCGGCGGGTACGCGATCGAGGTACGGAATCGCGTCACCCGGCGAGTATTCCATGGCGACCCGCTTGCCCGCCACCAATGTGGCCAGCTCCGCTTCGAGGGCGCGCCAGCCGCTGTACACCACACGCGGCCACGCGTCCGGCCAACGTGCCCACGGCCCCGGTTCGATCGCGTGCTGAATGCCCACGGGCGTCCCCTCGCGCGGGAGGTACGCGAACACACGGCGTGATACGAGCCCGTCGAAGCCCAGCAGTCCGCTGGCGATGGCGTTCGTCCCGCGGAAGTCGTACAGCAGCCAGCCGTCGAGCTCCAGATCGGCGAGGCGTTGCTGAATGGCAGGCAGAAGCGTGGGCGTAAGCATGGCAGGGAGCGGAAGCGTCAGCGGCGCCAGTCGGTGCGCCACTGACAGGTGCGATCACCGCGTGAACGACACGCGACGGTCGTGATGGGATGATCGACGCCCGTGAGGCCGAGCAGCAGCTCACGACACGCCGCTTCGACGAAGCCGCAGCCCACGCCTTCGCCCGACGCATCGGCGGTCACCGGTGCCTCGACCTCGAAGAGCAGCGTGGCCCCCTGTCGTTCGACGCGGCCGGCGAGAAAGCGCCGCACGAGACGCCGCAGGTGTCGCAGCGCAATGGGGCGACCGAGCGGGCGCGGTAGCGAGCGCGCCGCACGTCGCGTTGTCCCACCGACCGAATCGAGCGCGGCTCGCGCCACGCGACGGCCGGCGTCACGAAAGAGCAGGTCGGCATCAGGGCGGCGCCCCACGAGGCGCGCGAGCGCGAGGACCTCGTCGAACGGGACCGGCTGCGAGCGGCGGACGGCGTCGCCGTATCGCTTGATCTGCATGTACACCGTCTCGCTCAAGCCGAAGCGCTTGTTGCGCAGTTCGTGCACGAGTTCGATGTCGAGGTCAGTCGCCGGCAGGTCGAGCGCGCGGGTGGCTTCGAGCAGGGCGAGCGGCACGACGGGCTCGACGGGGGCACCGCTCAGCGGCAGCAGGGTCACGCCGTGGGCGGGCGTGAGACGAGAGGCAATCTCCGGGGGCATGGACGTCACGCGGGCAAACTAGTGGGTGCGGGCAAATCGGTGAAGCAGATCACCGACCGGCGCCGTTCCCGTCCGGACCCGCGGGGCTGGAACCGCCGGCCGCGCCATTCGTTGTGCCTTCAGGTGTGACGGGGATGGCGCGCGCGTGGTCCATTGCACAATGTGCGGCCAGGCGACCACGGCGCGGACCGTGCCCCGCCTCGCCTATCTCCCCAGCGATCACCATGAAGCACATCCCTTCCCGACTCCGCCCGCGCCGGCCTTCCGAATCGCTGTCTCCGGACTGCGAGCGGGCCCGCGCCAGCCTGAGCGCGTTTGTGGATGACGAGGTCGAGGCAACGGAGAGCGCGTGGGTGCGGTCGCACATCGAGCAGTGTGAGCGGTGCGGCAACGCAGAACGCGGCCTTCGTCTCCTGCTGGCCGCCTTGCGCGGCACGGCGGAGATCCCCGTCCTCGCCCCACGCGCGCTGCGTCTGCGCGTCGAACAGCAGTTCATCGACGCCCGCGACCAGGGCTGACCGCCCCGGCCGCATCGGCTGACCTGACGTCGAGGCCGTGAGCAGCCCC
>ERZ1066123.831-NODE-831-length-20692-cov-8.941804_pt1 | contig 20692 bp, 25 predicted proteins | sample MGYA00382770_ERZ1066123 | MGnify/ENA primary metagenome ERZ1066123 (study PRJEB33369, sample SAMEA5778353) | biofilm metagenome | biome: Industrial cooling water; feature: Water cooling tower basin; material: Biofilm | place: United Arab Emirates | collected...
GCGGGCAGTTGCGACTTTACGTACCGCAGGTCGTCGAGCGGCGCGATCGATGCGGCGAGTGCGTCGTGACCATGTCGACGTGCCACGTCGGCGGGTGTTTCACCGTTCGCGTTGGGCATGCATCGCCAGGCACCGCGCGCGAGCAGACGCAACGCTGCACGACGGTGACCAAGACGCGCCGCATGATGCAGCGCGGTGTACTCGGCCGTGCCGCCGGGGCGCCAGACGTTCACGAGGTCGTGGGTGTCGTTGGCGTTGAGCGTGCGGAACACGGTGTCCCACTGGCCGTCGCGTGCGGCGTCGATGAGGGTGCGCGCGACGTCGGCGAGGTCATCGTTCCACGTGTGCAGATCGCGGCAGCTGTACCAGCTGCGGTCGGTGTTGGGGTGGCGCCAGCGTTTGGGATTGGGCATGTCTGAAGCATGCGTGGGGGGTGTGACAGGCGCGGGGCGTGCGCATGACCAGGTGCGTCATGCGGACCGGGCCCGATTGCCGCCGGGACACGCCCGCGCGACATTGTCCGGCGTGAAGTCTGCCACCGTCACCGTCTGCACGGCACGGCATCGTTGCACGCACAACCGAGGAGTGCGGTCTGAATCGATCTCGTGCCGCCACGCTGTCGGTAGTGCTCGCGGTGCTGTCGTGGCCGCTGATCGTCGTCGGGCTGTTGTCACAGCTCGGCGACTTTCACCCGAGCGTGCCGCAGGACGAAGTAGACCGCTATTTCGCACTCGCGCAGGGCGCGAGCGCGCTCGGCCTGCTCTGCTTCATCGCGGCGGTATGGTTGGCGGCCTATGGTCGCACGGTCGCGCGGAAACGATCGTTGTGCACGTTCGCCATCTGCGGCGCCCTGATCGGATTCGGCGTGTGGGGGCTGTGGCCGTGACCGGCCGTCGGGCACGCCCGCACGCGCATCGGCCGATCGCCAGGCGATGCGCCGGATCGCGTGGTACCCCCCAGACCGTACGACATGACGCCTGAAAGCCAGCTGGTAGACACCGCGATGCTGAGCGTCGCCCTCGTGATGATGATCCCGAACGTGCTGCTCAACGGCTATCCCGTGTTGCTCCAGCAGGAGAACAAGCGGCGCATCGATGCGCTCCTCGCGCGTCAGGCACGACGGCGCGCCGCGAGCTGACGGGCGCTCCCGCCGGGACGCCTTCCGCCGCGATCGGAGCGCGCCGGCTGGCTGTCGTCTGCGTTCGACCGCATACTCGTGCAGGCGCGGCGGGTGTCGCCGCACGTGAGCCACAGGCTGACGCGCGCACTAGCGCGGGTCGAACACTCATCCGGGAGGCGTGTCATGCACGCACGAATCGTCGGTTCGGTCGTGGCGCTGCTGCTGGTGGCGTTCGGTGTGCGCGTGGCCACGGGTGAAGCAAGGCGTCCCGAGCGCGTGCAGGCGATGTCGTCGGCCGCGCGCGCCGGTGGTGCGCCACTCGTCGCGTGGAGCGCGCAGGACGCGGCGCGTGATTCGATCGACGCGCTGGCCACTTTTCGCGAGAACCTCGACGCCATTCACAAGCGCAACCGCGCGCGCTATCTCGCGACCTACGTGCACACCGAGCGGCTCGTGCGTCATTCGCCGGCGGCACTGGAGACCGGCTACGCCGGCTGGTCGGCCATCACCGACAACTCGTGGCCCGATACGCTCATCGTGAAGGAGATGCGTGTTGCGCCCATCGCGCCCGGTGTGGTGTACGGCTACTATCGCTACATCGGCGTGCCCACGCCGGGCTACACACTGACGGGCGTGTCCACGCGCGTGTTCGTGCGCACGCCCGAGGGGATGCGCATCACGGTGACGGCGTCGTGGAACGATGCAGTGCCGGTGAAGTAGACAGGGTCATCACCACACCATCTCTCGCTCCGGAGTGCACATGTCCGAATCCGCTGCTGCCCGTCACGTGCTCATTGCGAGCTTCAACACGCCCACCGGTGCCGAACGTGGCGTGCAGACGCTCAAGGCCTCAGGCATCGGACTCGGCAACGTCGCCGTGATCACGCGCGATGCGAGCGGGAAGGTGGACTTCACCGAATCGCAGGACTGGGGCGTGGGGAAGAGTGCGCTGGTGGGGGCGCTGGCCGGTTTCATTCTGCCCGGCATCGGCACGCTCACGTTCGCGGCCGGTGGGGCGCTGGCGGCGTACTTCCTCGATCTCGGCTTCCCCGATCCGTTGCTCAAGCAGATGGGCGAAGGACTGACGGCCAACTCCTCGATGCTCGTGGCGCTGGTCGATGCGGCGGGCTCCACGCGTGCGGGTGAGCTGTTGTCGCATGGCGGCGGCGTGGTGGTGGGGAGCACGCAGGAAACGAACCTCGCCGATGCGATCGCGGCGATGCAGCGGGCGGCAGGCGGGTGATGTTGTGTGAGGCGTGCGGCGCACTCCAGCAGCACGCGATGTCGTCGCTCCCCGTCACTCACCGTTCATGCGCTCGCTCCTGCTCGCGTCACTGCTCACCGTCGCGCTCGGCGCTGCACCAGTGCGTTCGCACGCACAACCGGCGTCGGCGCCACTCCCATCGGTAACGCTGCCACCGGCGCTCGATCGCGTGCTGCGTGACTACGAACGCGCGTGGCGCAGTCGCGACGTGGACGCGCTGGTTGCGCTGTTCACGCCCGATGGTTTCGTGTTGCAGCCGGAGCGTCCGCCGGCGCGAGGCCGTGCGGCGCTGGCCGAGGTGTATCCTGGGCAGGGTGGTGGCCCACTGCGACTGCGCGCGCTGGCGTACGCGACGGCAGATACCGTGGGGTACATCGTGGGCGCGTACGGGTACGGCAACGATCCGGCCGACGTGGGCAAGTTCACGCTGACGTTGCGGCGTGCGCGCGATGGGCGATGGTTGATTGCGTCGGACATGGACAATGGCAATGCACCGCCGCCGCGTGCTCCGGCGGATACGGTGGAGGTGGGGATGCGGACGGGCTGACCGCAGCGAGACGTATCGAGCAAGGGTATGACGCCGCGGATCTTCGCCCTCGGCAGTCCGAAGGACACGGCGGTAGTGCGGCGTTGCGGAAATAAACGCGAGTCGTATAATAAACACATCGTTTATTTTGCAATAATTGGTTATAATGCCGCGTCCCCCTGATTGGTTGCTCCGACAGCTCCGCGCCCTGCCCGGGGTGCAGATTGACGTCGATCCGGAAGGCGACCGCCTCACCGTGCAGAGCCGCGGTGGGCGACCGGTCGCCTTTCGGGTACTCTCGGCGATCGGACTCTCAAGCGATGAGGCGTCGCGGCGAGCCACGGAACTGTCCCGAACGTCGGGGGCCACGCCAGTCCTGCTCGCCGCGCGCAGCCTGCCGAGCGCGACCCGAGAGGAGCTCGTCGCTGCGGGTGTGTCCTGGGCCGAGCGGGCGACGGGGGATCTGCACCTGCAGGCCGCGCCGCTGTTCGTGCACGTCGAGGGACAACGCACGTCGCTCGAGACGTCGGCGCCCTCATCGGGCGGGAGACGGCCGACGCGGCTCGTCGGGCTTTCGGGGCGGTGTGCGGAAACGCTGCTGCTGTGTGCGACGTCGCCGCAACGACTCGCGCATGGCATCACCACCACCGAGCTTTCGACGCTGGCCGGCGTGACGCAACCGCAGGCGACGTACGTGCTGCACCGCCTGGAGCGTGAGCAGTTGCTCACGCCGATCCGTCGCGGCGCACGTACGACCCGCTGGCAGCTCGCCGACCCGAACGGACTGCTCGACCTCTGGGCCGCCGAAGACACAGCCCCGGTGCAGGAGACGCAGCTGTACGTGTGGTCACGCGCGCCGCAAGAGCTGCTGCAGGGTCTCGCGCGTCTCAGCACGTCGATGGAGGCCTGGGCACTCGGCGGCGCGGCCGCGGCGAACGTGTACGCGCCGACGTTGACCGCGTTTCCGGCTGTCACGGTCTGGATCCCCAATGCGATGCCGGCCGAGGTTGCCGCACGCGCACTTGATGGCACGATCGTGTCCGACGGGGGATCGATCACCGTACGACAAACCGCAAAAGATCCCTGGGCGCGCCATCGGTGCATCATCGCGCGCGACGGACACGAACAGCACACCGACACGAGCGTTCAGCTCGATGACGCGCTGCACGATGGGCTTTCGGACCTACCGGACGCGGCCGCGTGGCGCGGCCTGTCGTTGGTGTCGCGACCCCGCGCTGTCATCGAATCGATGCGTGACGGGCGCGGACGGTCCGACGAAGTTGCGCAGGCGCTGCACCGGGCGATACTGCCGCGCAACCTGGCGGTGTGATGGTAGGCACGAGCGACGAGCACGTCGCACCGCATGCGCGCATGCGCGTGACTTGTGATGACTGCATTCGTCGTGCATATTCAAAAATCACTCCCCGGTAGCTTGGCTACCGGTTCGAGGGCCATCGCGGGGGCAACCCTTCGGTGGCCCTCGCTTTGTCTGTCTGCCTCGGAGGAGATGAGATGACGGGTGGACCCGTGCAGGCATCCCTGCGGACCGTCGTCTACGTGGACGGCTTCAACTTGTACTACCGCGCGCTCAAGGGGACGCCGTACAAGTGGCTCGATCTCCACGCGCTCTTCTCCAGTGTGCTTCGACCGACAAACGACGTCAGGCGCATCCGCTACTTCACCGCAGATATCTCGGGGAAGCGCGATCCCGGCGCACCGATCCGCCAGCAGGCGTTCCTTCGTGCGATCAGGAAAGACCCTCGAGTTTCGATTCACAAGGGCAAGTTTCTTGTCTCAACGAAGTGGTCGGCTCTGGCCGAACCGCCCGTCAGCTTCATCAAGCCAGATCCGGTCACCGTGTTTGTGGTGAAGACCGAAGAGAAAGGCTCCGACGTGAACCTCGCCTCGTATCTTGTCCGGGATGCATTCAAGGACGAGTTCGACGTCGCGGTCGTTGTCTCCAATGACACCGATCTCGTCGAGCCCATTCGCATTGTTCGAGAAGACACGGGAAAGCCGGTGGGCCTGATTTGCCCCGCCTCCAGTCCCTCGAAATCACTGACGGCCGTAGCATCGTTTTGCCGCCACATCACCAGCGAGCGGCTTGCTGCCGCGCAGTTTCCGGATGTGATTCCGGGCACGTCGATCAGAAAACCAGCAACCTGGTGAGACCTCCGGTGTCGCGCCGTGATGTCTGAGCTCTCCGGCTCTCAAGAACACTGTCGCGTGACGGCGCACCCGATGGATCGAAGCAAGCCGAGCTTGGCACCTGCCCGACGTGAGCCGGGACTCCATCGGGAGGAAGATCGAGCATGTACTGACTGGGGATGCACGAAGAACCGTCAGCGAGGCTACCGCCGTGCGGAGCACCTGCATCGCATGAGCACACCCCCAACAGCCGGACACGCACCCGACGCAGCTTCGATCTCTCCTCGGAGGGTCTGACATTCCCGCGCGACGACACACGCGCATCGCACACACGAACGCTGTCAAACCCATCGCGCATGGTGAAGCACAACGCACCGCGTGCACGACACGCACGTGCGATCTGTGCCACCGATCCGCAGGAGCTGCTCCGCCCTGCGCACGTCGAAGTCATTCCTCGCCGATGCGATCGCGGCGATGCAGCGCGGGACTGGCGCGTAACCAATCGCGACACTCACCCGCGATCGCGTCGCCGGAGCAGGTCGAGTTCAAGGCGGTCGAGCAGTGCGCGAAACAGGGTATCGGTGCGTGCCTGCGTTGCCTGCGCCACTCGGCGCAGGATGAACCAGAGGCTGGCCCCGAGTCCGGCGAACACGGCGGGCAGCCCGGGTGCGGTGGGTGGCACGAGGCCGAGCGCCATCACACTCCCCATGATCGCGGCGATGCCGCCGAACCCGCCGGCGAACCACAGTGGCAGCTGGTACGCCTGCCGCAGATCGGCGCGCATGGTCACGGCCACCCGATCGCCGTCGGGCTCGACGCGGAGGTGCACGGCCATGACGGCGCGAAGATCGTGGCCGGTATGGCCGGTGGCCCATTCACGCGCGGCGCCGAAGGTACTGATGACGCCGTGCACCCTGAACGTCTCGCGCAGGTCATGCACGAGGCGCTCCCACGCGGGCTCGTCCACGGTGCCGTCGAGCACGCGCCGTGCGTGATCGCGAGTCATGGCGGAACTCGACGGTTCGGTTGGAGGGCGGGCGCAGCCGTTGACCCCGCTGGCGATGCTGATCAACGCGCACCGGCGCCGTGGGTTCACCCGCCGTCGGAGGGACCCGGTGTCGCCCGCAGCTGCTCCACATCCTCGCACCACGCCAGCATGGCTTCGCTGTGGCGCACGCCGTACGCGAGCGTGGCGAGCCAATGAACCAGATCGGGGTGACCTGCGGCGTCGGCGAGCAGCCGGTCGCGCACCGCTGCATACTCGCGAAGCCGCGCCTGATGTTCCGCGCGGTGCCGTGCGAGGTGGGCGGCCACGGTGCCCGGCGGCGCCTGCGACGCGAAGAACAGCTTGAGCAGGATCTCGACGCGCCCGGTCTCGGGTGCGGCCGGGGCGGCCACCCAGGTGGCGAGCGCCTCGCGACCAGCCTCGGTGATGCGGAACGGCTTGCGGCGTCCCCCCGTGTCGGGCACCGGCTCCACCAGCCCCGCGTCGGCGAGGGCGTGCAGCATGGGGTAGATCTGGCCGTAGCTCTCCGACCAGAAATAGCTGAGGTTCGCCTCGAAGAACTGGCGCAGGTCGTACCCGGACATGGGGCGAAGACTGAGCGCGCCCAGGATGGCGAAGCGACTGCGATTGTCGGCGCGGGAGGCGGGGGAGGCGCGCATGGCAGCAAAACTAGACGAGACGGGCGGCGCCGGATATCGTGTATCAGCCAGATATATCCACCAGATACAAACCATCCCATGCGCAACCCGCGGATTGCCCGCCCCGAGAACCGACGCGTGCCGTCCCGCACCACGATCGGCGCGGTCGGTGGCACCCTTGTGCGCGCCCTGATGGGCACGCTCGCGGTCGCCGCGCCGCTCGTGGCGCAGTCGGCGACGGAGACGACACCGGCCGAGCGGCGGTTCCGGTTTGCCGAGCTGTACGTGGGCGCGGAGGCCGCGTCGATCGGCGGGGCAAGCGGCGCGGTGCCGGTGCCCGGGCGCATCGCACCGCGCGTGGCCATCGGCGGGCTGCACTTCTGGGGGCGCGCCGACTTCGCCGTGCTCTTCCCTGTCGCGGGGCGTACCATCGATCGCGATGGCGTGCGGACGGCGCTCGACGCCGGAGTCGAGACGCGCGCGCGCCTGCACCTGCGCCCGATCGCGCGCGCCGGCTGGACGCCCTACGTGGGCGGTGCACTCGGCGCGGTGGACGTGCAGGTCGGCGACGGCCCGCGCGTGTATCAGTTCCGCCCGGTGCTGCAGGCCGGTGTCGCGACGCGCGTCGGCAATACGCTGTTCGATGTCGGATGGTCGCACCGTCCGGGTGGCGCGCTACGATACCCGCTGGCGCGCGATCGGATCACGTCGCTGGATGTCGCGCCGCACGGTCTCGTGGTGGGGGTGCATCGCCTGTTCGAAACGACGGCGCCACTCATCGCCAAGGTGGACGACGGAACACAGGCGCGTCGAGAACAGGCGTGGCGTGACGCCGGCAAGTTGAGCGGGCCGAGTCTGGCGATCGGGGCGACGTCGCTCATTCTCGCGGGCGCGATGGATCGGAACAGCGCGCAGCGCCCGTGGCTCGCAGCGCGTCCGCGTGCCGGCACGTCGCTCGATCTTGGGGTGGGATGGTACGACGAGCGTCGTGATGCGCACGTGAACGTCGCGTGGCGGCGCGGTGCGTTCACGACGTCGGCGTTCGAGTATCGACAGGAGAACACGCGCGCGTCCATCGCGCTCGAAGCCTTCAAGTTCCTCGGCGACTACCACGGCTTCGTGCCGTTCGTGGGGCCGGTGGTGAGTCTCGATCGCCTGTCGGTGCGCGAACACGATGCCGGCGTCGAAGTGACGTCGGCCTCACGCACGCTGCTCGCGCCCGGGGTGACGTTCGGCTGGGACATTCGCCCCACGCGCACGCAGTCGTGGTTGCTGCGCACGAACCTGCGCTGGTTTCCGCGGTTGCGCGTGCCCGTGCCAGGCGGCGAACAGACACTCGATCAGCTCGAATTCAACTTCATCCAGCTGGTGTGGTATCCGAAGCGGCGGGGGTGAGGCTCATGTTGGCTGTGTGGATACCTCACCGCATGCGTGGGACTCCGTGGGTTGCCGGCGATTCGGCGTCAGGCGAGGCGCGTGAGCACGTCGGCCGGCGCAAGCGCGGGCACGGGCGATCGTCGATAGTCGCGCAGATTCCGTGTCGCAATGAACTCGGCACCCGCCGCGATCGCGGCCCCGAGCTGCAGGGCGTCCTCGAAGTCGACGAGGGCGCTCTCGAGTGCGAGGCGAAGATGGGTCGTGGTCGTCGGCGCGACGTCGAGAAAGGTCGAGAGTTCGGCGATGAATCGGCGTGAATCCGCGCGTCCACGATGTGGCGACACGAGGTAATGGAAGTTGGCCAGCGTGTGCCACGCCACGACACCGCGCGACGGCCCTCGCTCCAGCCGTTCGAGCAGTGCGGCGGCGTCATCGACGAACGGCGCACGATCGAGTGCGACGTCGATCAGGATATCGGCATCAACCAGCACGATCACAGGTACTTCCTGGCCAGCGCCTCATACCGCGGATCGTCGCGATCGGCCGGTTTGAACGCGCCGCGCCACCGCGCCGCGAAGCTCGGTCGGTCTTCCGACTCGCTGACGCTGCGCAGCTGCGCTTCGATGAGCTCCGAGAGCGAGACGCCTCGCTCCCGCGCGTAGCGCTTGGCACGCGGGAGCAGATCGCGGTCGATCGTAACAGTCAGTTTGGTCTTCATCAGTGGCCCGTGTACGTATTCTTCTACACATATACGTACGAACGGTCCTGCGCGCTGTCAATGAGCAGCGGGAGCGAGGCCTCGCACGGTCGCAGTGCGGTCGCACCTCGCATCCAGGTCGCGAGCTCGTCTTCGCCGAGTGATCCGGCGGCCAGTGCGGTGATGACCTGCACGACCTCCGAGCGCTGTCGCGTCGAGCGCCTTGCCGTTCAGGCCGGGCAAGATCATCGCTGCGAGGAAGGCCGCCCGCTTGTTGCCGTCGTTGAACGGAAGCGAGCGGGCGAGCGCGAAGGCGTACGCGGCCGGGACGGTGGCGAGGTCCGAGTCCGGCCCGTCGTGGTGCTTCTGCCGCGCACACGCGAACGCTGTCAGACCTACCGCGAATGGTGACGGCCACCCGATCGCGATCGGGCTCGACACGTAGATGCACGGCCATGACGGCGCCACCACGTCGGAACGGAGGCCTGTCGATGCTGGTGGCCAAGGGTGGTGCGCCGGCGTGGACACGCGGTCCGCCGCACTCAGGGCCGGCCGCTGCGCTCCTGCTGCAATCGGGCGTCGAGTCGCTGGCGGGATGTCTCGGCGTAGGCGCGGCACGCCGTCGGATCGCGGAAGGCGGCGCGGTCGCCGGCGTCGCGCTGGGCAAGTCGTTCGAAGGTGGACGCGAGGCCGGGATGCGGTGTGAGCAGCACGTCACACGGCACGGTCTCGAAGCGGCGCCACGCGTTGGCGTAGTCCTGGAGCACCGTGGGATACCGGGTGCCGCCCGAGAACCGGAAGGTGGTGTCGGCGATGGGTGACTGGCTGTCGGCGTAGACGATGTCCCAGCAGCGGTCCTCTTCACACGCGCGCCAGCTGAACGAGGTGCCGCCCGGTGTGTGTCCGCCGGTGAAGTGTGCCGTCACCGCGAGTGGACCGACGCGCACGACTTCCGCGTCGACCAGCTCACGCGCGACCGTCACGGCCGGCAGCGGCAGGAAGAACCCGAACTGCGGATCGTCGATGAGGCCGCTGCCCCGACGCATGACGCGCGCACTCCACGGGTGCAAGAGCACCTGTGCGCCCGACGCGCGCTCGAGTGCGGCGAGTCCGCCGGCGTGATCGTAGTGCGCGTGCGAGTTGAGCAGCACCTTCACGTCCTCGAGGCGGAAGCCCAGCGCGCGCACGCCGGCCGCAATGAGCGGTGCCGATTCCGGCAGCGCCCCGTCGATGAGGATGTGCCCCTCGGGTGACGTGATGTGAATCGCGGCCAGTCCGCGCGTGCGCACGTAGTACGTGTTGCCGAACACGCGGAAGGGTCGCTGCGGTTCGTTCCATTCCGCGCAGTACTCGCACGGGGTCACCGACAGGTTCACGGGCGCCGGGGCCGGCCGCTGCGCGTGTGTGGTGGTCGGTACGGTACTGCACAACAGTACGAGCGCGAGACGGCGCGCACCAACGATCATGATCAGGCCCCTCATGGTGTGAGACGTTATGCGGTGCCGAGCCCATGCGGCGGGCCACGGCGGGGTGTGTGTTGCACGCCGACGCGGACGGGCGCGCGCTACCGCCGGCTCGCCGGCACGGCCTCGGTGAGGCGTGTCAGCGCGCGGAGATAGGTGCGCAGCGCGCGTTCGCCGGCGCGGGTGAGCGAGAGCCACGTGCGCTGCCGAGAGGCGACCGTGGCCTTGCGCACGGCGACGTAGCCCGCGTCTTCGAGCTGGCGCAGCTGTTTGGAGAGCACCGAGTCGCTCACGCCGGTCTCGTCGCGCAAGAGCGCGAACTCCGCCTCGTCACAGGTCGAGAGGATGACGCAGAGTTGCAGGCGCAGCGGGGCGTGCATGACAGGATCGAGCTGCAGTGCGCTCACGCGCCCTCGCCGCTGAGCATGTCGGCGCGCCACGCGCGATCCCACGCCTTGCTGGTCTGGGCGGCGATGACGCCGAGCAGAACGCCGAGGGCGACGGGGATGAGCGGGCTGCCGCCGCGTGCGCGCGACAGACCGGCGAGCGCGATGACGCTCAGCATGATGAGGCCCATGCGAAGTGCGATGTGCCGCGTGGCACCGGCGCGCCAGCCGCTCACGCGCAGGCCGGTGTGTGCTTGCCACGCGGCGTAGCCGCCGAGCAGGACGGAGAGGCACGCCGCGAGGCCGAGCGGCGCGAGGCGCACGGGGAGTGCGAGACTGGCTGCCAGGCCACCGACGCCGGCGCCGTAGATGATGGGATACCACCACGGCGTCGCGGCGCGCGCGGCCATGCGCGCGCGGGTGCGTGCGATGAGCGCGTGCGCGTCGGTGGGTGTGGGGGCGTCATCGGTGGGGTCGAATGACGTGTGGAGCATGGGTGTGGGACGGTGCGGGACGGGTGTGGGGTGTGACTTGCCCGGGTGGAAAGTAACGGTGACTTTCCGGTGTGGCAAGTCATGTGGCGCGCGCTGGTTTGGCGTGGGGGTGGCCGGCCGTCGGGTTCGGTGTGTCGCGTCAGCGAGCACAGCGTGGTTGGTGGGCGCGTAGGCGCCGGGCTCGCGATGCAGCCAATGCGGCACTTGCCGGTTCACGATCTGGTTGCGCCCGATACGTGCGTATCGCTCGATTCGTCCGGCGGTACCGCGGTATGGTGGGGCAATCTCAGCACACGCGACTCGTCAGACACGCGCGATCGCACAACGACCACAGCGAGAAGCGGGAGACGCTCACGAAGTACGGTCCTAGAGCGCCATACCGCGGGAGACAGAAGGCGCTGCGGGGGAGGTTCGCGGGACGCTTGAGCGGTGGCCACAGCAGACTGTGTGAAAGCCGTGCGAGGGTGGGTCCGGCACCATTGACTGCCCACAGTGTGCCGGCCGTCCCGCTGTGTCCGCTGCGCGAACAGCAAGGGCCGTGCGTCAGAGCCGCGGGCGAGATTAGGCAGACCGAGCTAACTCGCCAGGAGCTGCGGTAGCGAACGTGCGAAAGGGTTGTCGAAGCGCGACTTGCGGCGGTGCTAATGAGGTATACCTTCGCACGAACGAGCGAACTAGGCTGCGGAACGCGGACTTCGGCTGGTTTGCCTAGTTCGCGTCAGGGCGGTATTCTCGAGGTTCCCTTCTCTCCACGACCTGGCCCAATCAATGATAGGCATGGTATACGGCGATCTCAGCGGAGACGAGCGTGGTTTGCTCACCGCAGGCTGTTACCTCGGGCGAGAAGACGAGTGGCTCAACGCTATTGCGGAATGGAGTAACACGCTCGACGACGCTGGGGTCAATGAGTTCCACGCGACCGATTTCTTCAGCGCTCGTGGCGAGTTTGACGATGACCGCTGGCGACGGGAGGTGCCGGGACGAGGCATGGTCGTCGGCGGCGAGCTCCATACGAAGTACGCAGAACGGTTCGCTTCTATTCCAATCACATCGGGCCTGATTGGTTTCGCCTACTCCCTGGATGTTCCGGCATTTAATGAGCTACTCGCACCGGAGCTCAAGCGAGCTCAGCGAAAGCACTCAGAGGGTCATCCGAGAACTCAGGCGATCATGAGCTGTCTTGCGTCGATTGGAGACTTCCTATACGAGCAAACTTCATATCGCGAGAAGGGGCAGATCCAGGTCGTGTTTGAGCACGAGCAAGGAGCTGGTAGGTTCGTCGACTTTTTCGTTGAGTCGCTCGAGCGGACTGAGACATGGACCTACTTCTTTAGGTCTTTTGCGACGGCGCCTAAGGCCCTCGTTCCTCTCCAGATGGCGGACCTGTTAGCACATGAAACATGGCGTCGAACGAAGCAGTTCGATGCTGATTCATCCGCTCCCCTTCGCAAGAGCTTCGAGCGCATGCTTGGCGACGGAAAGATCTCGCTTCGGAAGCATGATCGCGAGCACTGTCTCAAGAATGCGGCGCTGGTCCGCAAGCTATTGGATCGCTATCCCAATGGCCTGTTTCCGCCAGACATCACGGATGACATGTAGTGAGGTACTCCCGCCTAGGACGGCCGCTGGCCTAACGGGTCGCTGCTACCGACGGGGCTGTGCAAAGTTTGGCGACTGGCCTGCTGCGCTCGCCTGTCGCATCGTTATGAGGCCCTGCGGCAGAGCTTTGCGTTAGATCGATACCAATCACCCAATGGCGCGCTGGCTCGTTCAACTCGAAGGTGAGCGTTTCGACCTCGACGAGTTTCCCTACTGGTTCCCGGCCGGGGAGATTTTCGCCGTTCCCGATGGCGAGGAGGTATTCCTCGCGGGCGACGCTTTTGAGATGCTCGAACACGCTGGACAGGTGAGGGAGCGAGCTTTGCAAGCTTTGGATGAGTTCGCGGCCATCATTGCTCTGCTCTGGCCAAGCTTTCGGCGACCAAGGATTGGGACCGTGTTTCGCGAGGCGGATAATGGATCACGAGCCGGGCACGTCTTCTTGTCAGGCACTGTCCAAGCGCGATCCAAAGCCCGGGCTACGCTGTCCGTGTCCGGAACGCCGCAGACCGATCCCGCGCCTACACAAGCGCAAATGCTGCTTGAGAGATCTCGGAGCAATCCGCATTTGCAGACAGCGACTTTGATCTGGGCTGACGAGAACAGGACTTGGCCCCGCCTCTACCGGATTCTAGAGGAACTTGAGCGATTTCTCCTGGAGCCAGCTAGCAAAGCGGGCCTCTGCTCCGTTGGTGAGCGCGATCGGTTCACTCGCTCTGCAAATGCAGCAGAGGTCGCGGGAAAGGATGCACGCCACGCATCAGGGAAATACATGCTGCCGAGCAATCCGATGAACTTGAACGAGGCGACCCCGTTCGTGCGGCGCTTGCTTGAAGCGTCTCTCAGTCGCGCCGAATGAAGCAGCAAGCGTGGTTGCGGCTCAACGACACGTTGCTGCTGGCAGCATTAGCGAAGCGTTGCTTCGCATTGTGCGCTGCGGGTGGACGTAGGCTCGGCGACATGCGCCTTGGCCTCGATACGCAGCACGCTGTCGCCCGCCGGGGCGAGTGCGTCCCACAGCGGACCGCGTGAGGGCCAGAAGGCCTCAAGTGCCGGCGCAAGATGCGACAACCCCACGTGTTCGAGGAAGCAAGCATCGCGATACTCCGCCCAGTGATCGGTAGCGCGCGAGGGTGACCTATTGAATGCGTTCGGGAGCTGACCACTACGGGAAGCTGCAGGGCAGGGCAGACTCCACAAGACGACAGACGTGCGACCCCGTTTCGGTCTTTCCTCGGAGGGTCTGACATTCGCGCGCGATGACGCACACGCATCGCACGCGCGAACGCTGTCAGACCCACCGCGCATGGTGAAGCACAACGCACGGCGTGCACGACACGCGCGTGCGATCTGTGCCACCGATCCGCAGGAGCTGCTCCGCCATGCGCACGTCGAAGTCATCGCACGCTGTTCCCGAAGCACCGCGCACCACACGGTGCGTGCGTCGCTGCCGCCCGTGGTCACTCGCCGTTGTCGCACTGCTGCTGCACGCGTGCGGCGGTGGCGGCGACGCACCGAGTGCGCCATCGCAACCGGCGCCCGTGCTCACCACGCTCACGGTCACGCTCGCGAACACGACCGTCGAGGTGGGACAGAGCACGTCGGCCACGGTGCTCGGACGCGACCAGAATGGCGCGGCGATTGCCACGGGTACGGTGACGTGGAGCTCGAGCGCGATCACCGTGGCCACCGTGAACGAATCGGGTGGCATCACCACCCTCGCGCCCGGCCAAGCCACGATCTCGGCGACGGCGGCGGGGCGTACGGGCAGTGCGTTGCTCACGGTCACCGCGGGACCACCGGCGTCGGTGAGTGCGTCGAGTGCGACCACGGTGCGTGCGGTGGCGGGTGCGGCGGTGAGTGAACCACCGCGCGTACTCGTGCGCGACGCGCGCGGGTTTCCGGTCCCCAATGTGAACGTCGCGTTCACGATCACCTCCGGTGGCGGCACGCTGAGCGCGAGTACGGCGGTGAGTGATGCGTCGGGCGTTGCCACGATTGGCGGGTGGACGGTGGGCACGACACTCGGGCTCAACACCGTCAGCGCGTCGGTGGGCACGCTGCCGCCGGTGGTGTTCACCGCCAACGTGGTAGCCGGTGCGCCGGCGAGCATCACGATCGCGAGTGCCGCGACACAGCAGGCCACGGTGGGCCGAGCGGTGACGGACGCGCCGGCGGTGCGACTGCGTGATGCCTTCGGCAATCCGACGGCGGGCGTGGTGGTGCCGTTCGTGATTGCGGCGGGCAACGGACGCCTCGTGGGGGATTCGGCCATCGCTGATTCGAGCGGCGTGGCGCGTGTGTCGCAGTGGACGCTTGGTACCACAAGCGGCGCGAACCGCGTCAGCGCGACGTGGCCCAGTCTCGCGCCGGTGGACTTCTCGGCCACCGGCACCGCCGACGTGCCGGCGCAGCTGTCGGTGATCAGCGGACGCGGACAGACCGCCACCGTGGCCACCGTCGTACCGGTGTCGCCCACCGTGCGTGTGGTGGACCAGTACGGCAACGTGACCAGCGATGTGCCGGTGACGTTTCGCGTGGCGAGCGGCAATGGCAGCGTGACGGGGAGCAGCGCACGTACCGACAGTGCGGGGCAGGCGAGCGTGGGCAGTTGGCGACTCGGCACGGTGGCGGGGGCAAACACGCTCGAAGCGATCGTGCAGGGGCTCGGGCCGGCGCGTGTCGATGCCGTGGGGACGGCGGGTCCGCCCGCGTTGTACGGGTTCGTGGCGGGGCAGGGACAGATCGAGGTGGTCAACTCCGATCTGCCGACGGTGCCAGTTGTGCGCGTGGTGGACGTGTACGCCAATCCGGTGCCGGGTGTGCCGGTGACGTTCAGTGTGATGCAAGGCGGTGGCGCCATCGGGACACCGAACGCCATCACGAACGCGCAGGGCGTCGCCACGCCAGGGTTCTGGCGCGTGGGTGGATCGCAGGGATTCAACCGTCTCGATGCCATTGCGCCCGGCTTTCAGTCGCTCTCGCTGCGCGCGCGTGCTGTGCCTCGATCAGACTTCAGCATCGACGTGCGCTACATCGGGTCGCCGCCACCAGCGGATGTACAAGCGGTGGTGCAGGCCGCTGTGACACGGTTGCGCAAGGTGTTCATTGTTGCCGCGACGCCGGTGTCACTCAACTGGGACGCGAACGACTGCTACGCAGGACAGCCAGCGATGTCCGAGGTCGTGCCGGGCGTCGTGATCTGGGTGGATATCCGTTCGATCGACGGACCGGGAGGCATTCTCGGGTCGGCCAGTTGGTGTCAGCGCCGTGTGCCGTCGTATGTCACGGCGATGGGCTTCACGCGGCTCGATCTTGACGACCTGGCCGACGGACTTCGTGATGGCACCGCGTACAGCACGATCGTGCACGAACTGCTGCACGTGCTGGGCTTCGGCAGCTACTGGCAGCATCGCGGTCTGGTGAGCGGACGTTTCACCAGCGATCCGTGGTTCAACGGCACGTTCGCGCGCGCCGCATTCAACCTGGCGGGTGGCCTGAGTTACCTCGGCAACAAGGTGCCCATCGAGAACGTGGGCGGGAGCGGTACCGTGCTGTCGCACTGGCGCACGTCGCTGTTCGGTGGCGAGATGATGACGGGCTTCGCCTGCCGAGGCGTTGTGCCACTCAGTCTGATCACAACCGAATCGTTCTGGGACATGGGGATCATCGTGAGTTCGTACGGCGATGACGACTACACGGTGCCGTTCAGCGGCTGTCCGAGCGGGCGTCGAGCGGGGTACGAAGTGCCGATGATCACGATGCAGTCGTACATTGACGAGGCCACCGGTGCGGTACTCAGCGCGTCGGAAGCGGAGGCGCGATATCCGACGCCGTTGCGGTTGGCGCCGCGCACGCGCGAGGCCATGCCGGTGCAGGTGTTGGAGCGGAGGCGCGTGCCGTGAGGCGCACGCCGCTTTCAAGGAGACGTCGCGGGATCAACGCTTCGGCTCACGCTGGGCCTGCCTCCTCGCCGCAGCAATCGGGACGACATTGCGTCTCGTCGGCAGCGGTCCGCGCTTCGCCTTTGCTGATCGCGAGCAGGACCTCTCCGCGTGGATGGAGCGCAATGCGCTGGTGACGTGGCAGCCGATCGAAGCATCGTGGCAACTCGAGCACGAGTTGATCACGTCGATCTCGCTCCCGCTCAATCTCGACCAGAACTACAGTCATCCGTTTCACCCTACCCTGTCTGCCTGGCGGAGGGAAGCAACATCCGGCGCCTGCGACCACCTGGTGTGGTCGTGGGCATGATGCTGTTCTGCGGCGCTCGCTGGCGTCGTTTCCTGCAAACGTGCAAGATACGTTGCAACTAGGTGACCAGCTTCAGCCAGCCGCGTGACCATTGCGCAGTGTGCACGAGACGCCTTGAACGCGTCCCTGTCGGAGACGTCGAATGAACTACTGGATCGTGAAGGGTCGTCCGGGTGAGTACGACCTAAACGTGAACGCAATCGCTGGGAAGATTGATACGTGGCGGACTCGAAAGCCCCCTCGTGATTGGCGCCCTTACGATCGGCTGTTCTTCTGGTCATCGTCACCTCGCCGCGAACTCGTTGCGCAAGGCGTGTTTCTCGGTTTGACAGGGCGCAAGAACGCCAACGGCGACACGCTTTACCATGTGAAGTATCTGACCGATGCGTTGCCCAATCCGGTGCCCGCAAGCGAATTGAAGTCCGATCCTATCTGCAGCAGCGCCAATTTTCTGAAGCCTGCAGTTGCTCAGGGTGTGCTTGGACTTGAACGAGCACAGGCTCAGCAGATGTATAGGCTGCTCCGGCGCAACAACCCAGGACTGACGGTCGGTTGGGCCGACATCCCCGATCCTGATGGTGCGCCGCCGCCGGATGTCGATCCAGGTTTCGTCGAAGGGGGCCGTAGCCTGCGCATGCACTACGTTCGAGAGCGCAATCGCGCACTGATCGCGAGGAAGCGCGCGGATGTGCTCTCGCGAAAGGGCGCCTTGGCGTGCGAGGTATGCGGCTTCGATTTCGAGAAGCGGTACGGGCCTGCCGGCAGGGGTTTCTGTGAGGTCCATCACGTCAAACCATTGTCCGATAGGACCGCTGCGGCCAAGACACGGCTCACAGACCTAGCCATTGTCTGTTCGAACTGCCATCGAATGATCCATCGAACGCGCAAGGTCGTGACGATCGCGCAACTTCGAAAGCGTCTGAGAGAAGTGTGAGAAGAGTCGCTATGAGGCACTCCAAGTGCAGGTACTCACAGACTCCTCGCGCTCGCTTGCCTGCGGGAAACTCAACGCATTACAGAGCTCTCACCGACCGCTGCCTGTCGCATGCTCAGCATAGAGACACTTCTGTCAACACCGAAAAGAGTTGCATGCTTTTGCTGATCGAAAATGCACACTCGGCAGGGAGCTGAGGCAATCCTCCCGAGAAACCATCGCCGTGAAAATACGGAAGACTCGCGGATGCGGTCGCGAAGAAGTCTCCACGCGAGCATGACTGCTCGTCGCGAAAGAACGGCCAAGCGGAATATCTCAGTCACACATCGCTAAACGAGCGCGCGCATCACCGCGCGATTGCGCACTTACGCTTTGGTGCCCGCACCCTGCCACTTACTTGGCGCGCTGCAACCTTGACGGACCGCGTCGTGCCTTGGGCGGTCGCCCACCTCCTCACGATGTCCTGCGCTGCTGTGAAAAGCGTCCTTGACCTTCACAGCTCGGTACCGTTCAATCGGTATCCGCGCGCTGCTCCTCACAGAGCAGCGCCGCGAGATGCTCCTATGGCACGACGCGGCGGATGGCGGCGTCCTTCTCCTGGAGTCGGGCCCCGTGTGCTGACGCCACTCCCAAGGCCCGGTTCGGCGGCTCGTCCGCGCCAGCCGCGCGAATCAGCCACTCGAGCATCCCCCAGTTCACGATGTGGTTGTACGCGCATCGCGCGTCGCGGCGCCGCGATGTTGGCGTCCGTAGTAGCCGGGGCCGTCGTAGTCCGCGAGCCAGCCGAGCCAGTGCTCCTTCTGGGTGTCGTACCACGCGCGAGGCGAGGGTTCCGGCGGATCGGCGGGGGGCGATCGGATGGCGTCGATGGACGTGGCGATAGAAACGGACCGCACGGCAGGCTTCCGAAGTGTGCGCCAAACGAAGAGCGAGGAGAGGTCTGACACACGTCGGGACCGTGCCGACACGGCGGCCGACCAATCGATCTGGCGCGAGGCGACGCTGTCAGACCCTCGGGTGATCATTGCCGAAGACCGAAGCGACCACGGTCGCCCCGCCGGTTACGTGCGCGTACCTCACGCTCGCGCGCGCCGATCAACTCCCGCTACCGGAGCCACCGTCCATGCCCGCCCTTCGCGATCACCTCGCCGGCCTCGCCCTGCTGGCCGCCGTGTCCCTGCCCGTCGCCCCGCTCGGCGCCCAGGTCACCGTGCGCTGCACCGCGGAGACCTACGGCACCTCTACGTACACCCGCTGTTCCGACGGCACCCGATCCACTTCGGAGCGCGTCGGGAGGAGCATCTATACGCGCGACAACATCGGCCGGCGCAGCACGCTCGACGCGAACGGCAGCATCGCGACGTATCGCGACAACCGGGGCACCCGCGGCACGATAGACGCGGTGGGCAGCACGCTGTACTACCGCGACAACCGCGGCACGCGCGTGACGCTCGACACGTACGGGGGCGCCGCGACCTGGCGGGACAATCGGGGCACGCGCGGCACCTACGACACGTACGGCGGAAGCACCATGTACGCGACAACCGGGGAACACGGGGGACGATCACGGACGACGGAAGGGGGTCGGGTACGCTGCGGGTGACAGGCCGCGGTGCCGGGGAGGTTCGGGAGACTGTCGAGCGTTGGACGCGGGGGATCGTGCCAAGACCGTGAGCCGGTGGGTTCGGCACCACTGTCAGCTCACGGCGTTATAGCCGTCGAGCGGCGTCTGCCGCGCGAGCAGGAAGGGCGGTGCGCCTGAGCCGCGTGCGGGTCTAGGTAGACCGAGCTAACTCGCAAGGAGACGCGGCAGCGTGCGAGCGAAAGGACTGTCGAAGCGCGACTTGCGGCGGCGGTGATGAGGCATACCTTCGCACGAACGAGCGGAGAGAGGCTGCGGAGCGCGGGCTTTGGCTGGTCAGCCTAATTCGCGTTAGACGAACGCGTAGTGTACTGAGACTAGGCTTCCTACTCATGGCCAGATAATCATGCTTGCGTTGCCCTCGGGCGATCTCGGCGAGGCGATCAACATCGCTGTCACTGTCGTGGGGGCAGGCGTTGTTACGCTGATCACGGCCGGCAGAGCGGCTAGACGAGCTGTCGCTGATGAACTCACCAAGCTTCGAAACGCGCGAGGATTCGAGCGGCGCGCCCGATGGTATGAGCGAGCGCGCCGTGAGCTTCGAGCCCTTGGCGGTTACGGAGGCATGCTCATGAAAGCGACCGTCGAGATCGAGTATGGCGGCGGCGACGGTGTTGAGTCGCTTCTCTATGCGGAGCACGAGCGCGCCGTGAGCACCGTGCAGGAGCTGATTCTTGGTGCAGCTGTGTACGCGACTCCAGAGACCGTGGCCACACTCGCAAGCTTGAACGAGGTGCTTGAGGAACTATCGCCTCAGCTCGATATCCTAACAGGAGCGATTCAAGAGCACCCAGAGGCAGCGGCCGTTGCGCTCGCGCTTAGCAAGGCGCTCAACGATGAAGTACCGCCCGAAGAGAGACCGCTTGCGGACGAGCGGATGAAGGCGGGGTTGTGTGTATCAACGATTCATGCAGCGATGACGCTCGCGATGCATCATGTTCTTCGCGAAACGAGGACGCTCCACGGCTTCTCGGAAATTGACGGTGAGCTCGAAATCCCGGGAAGTGCTATTGTAGGCGCGACTCTTGATCCAGCCCCATCAACCGCACCCAACTCTCGAACGAGGTTGTCGCGACGACGCACGGGCGCCTAACAGGGTGCGGAAAAACGGCGTGTTTCGGATGAGTGCGTCGTGATTCTGATC
>ERZ1066123.834-NODE-834-length-20644-cov-20.961144_pt1 | contig 20644 bp, 25 predicted proteins | sample MGYA00382770_ERZ1066123 | MGnify/ENA primary metagenome ERZ1066123 (study PRJEB33369, sample SAMEA5778353) | biofilm metagenome | biome: Industrial cooling water; feature: Water cooling tower basin; material: Biofilm | place: United Arab Emirates | collected...
CGGTGGCGAGCCGTGCGGCGGGGTGGCGCCGTGCGACCGGGGACAGTCCCCGCCGCACCCCTCCCCCCCGCAGGGATCCGTCCGGGGACTGTCCCCGCCCCGGCCCCCGCAAGGATCCGCCCCCCGCCCGGCGGGGACTGTCCCCAGCCGCACGGCGCCGCCCCGTCGCACCCCTCCCCCCGCAGGGATCCGTCCGGGGACTGTCCCCGCCCCGGCCCCCCGCGAGGATCCCGTCCCCCGCCCGGCGGGGCCTGTCCCCAACCGGCACGATCTCCCCCCGCCACCACCCCGCGCGCCCCTTTGCCCTTCCCCGCGCGCGCGCCGACATTCGCTCGGCACTCCCCACAGCCCCGCCCGATGCCCGGCTCCCCCGGCTCCCCGCGCCCGCTGCAGGCGCTCCTCGTCCGCGTCGTCGCCTGGTACGCCCTCCTCGTCGGCGCCTGGTGGCTCTTCGGCGCCTACGCCGACACGTCGTGGGGCGTGCTCATGGGCGACACGGTCATCCCGGCGATCACCGGCACGGGGGTGCCGGACACCACGCCGCCCCCCGTCCCCGGCTCCGCGCTCGGCACCACCGTCGCGATGATCGCCGCGCTCCTCACCGCGCTCCCGGTCGCGTGGGTCTACACCCACACGCGCGGCAAGAAGGGCTACCAGCAGTCGGTCGTGCAGACGCTGCTCATCCTCCCCGTCATCGTCGCGGGGATCGTCGTGCTCGTGAAGCACTCGCTCGCGCTCGCCTTCGCGCTCGGCGGGATCGTCGCCGCGGTGCGCTTCCGCACCCCGCTCGACGACAGCAAGGACGCCGCGACCGTCCTCGTCGTGACCGCGATCGGCCTCGCCTGCGCCGTCGAGCCGCCGGCGGCCTTCGCGATCTCGCTCTGCTACAACGTCCTCATGCTCGCGCTCTGGTCGACCGACTTCGGCCGCGCCCCCGCGCTCGAGGGGAAGGCGGCCGAGGACCGGCTGCAGAAGGCGCTCGCCGGTGCCAACCGCACCGGCACCTTCATCGCGCGCCTCGACGACCAGCTCCTCGGCGAGCTCGCCCCCGAGCAGCTTGAGGCGCTCGCCGACCGCGCCTGGCGCCGCCGCAAGCGCAACGCCCCCGAGGCCTCCGAGGACGAGCGCCCCGAGTTCACCCACATGCTCCGCATCCGCAGCCGCGACGCCGACGCCGCGCGCGGCGCCTGCGAGGCGGGCTTCGAGACGCTCTTCGTCCGCTGGAAGTACATGGGACGCGTCAAGGAGGGCGACGGCGTCCGCACCCTCGAGTACGGCGTCGCGCTCGCCGACGACGTCACCCCCGGCGTCATCAGCGACAAGCTGCGCTCGCTCCCCAACGCCGCGGTGCTCGGCGTCGAGCTGCGGCGCTGATCCGCCCGCGCCACGCGCGCAACGCACACCACACGCACCGCACGCACGACACGCCCGCCCCGCACCACCCCGCACGCCGGACCGTCGCATGCGCCGCCTCGCCCTCGCCGCCCTCCTCCTCGCCGCCGCGCCCCGCGACGCCGCCGCGCAGCGGCTCTTCCGCAGCGCCGAGCCGCTCGACGTCACCATCGCCGCCGACCTGCGCGCCTTCGCGCGCGAGCGCGACTCGACGCGGCTGCGCGCCTTCCCCGCCACCTTCACCGCCGCCGACAGCGCCGGCGCGCCGCGCGTCATCCCCGTCTCGATCCGCGCGCGCGGCCACTACCGCCGCCAGGCGCGCAACTGCGACTTCCCCCCCGTCCGCCTCGACGTCGCGCGCAAGGACGCCCAGGGGACCGTCCTGCAGGGGAACCGCCGCTTCAAGCTCGTCACCACCTGCCGCCCCGACTCGCGCGAGTACGAGCAGTACATCCTCGCCGAGTACGGCGCCTACCGCGCCTGGCAGCTCGTGCACCCGCTGCACTACCGCACGCGGCTCCTCCGCCTCACCTGGCGCGACACGACCGGCGCGCGGAAGCCCTTCACGACGTGGGGCTTCCTCCTCGAGGACGACGAGGAGGTCGCGAAGGAGCACGGCCTCGGCGTCGAGGCGGCGGAAGGGGCGCTCTTCGCCGACCTCGACACGCTCACCATGGCGCGCACGTCGCTCTTCCAGTGGGCGATCGGCAACACCGACTGGTCGGTCTCGGGGCGGCACAACATCACGCTCTTCCGCGACTCGACGATGCGCACCTTCGCGATCCCGTACGACTTCGACTTCTCGGGCGCCGTCGGTGCGCGCTACGCCACCCCCGACCCGCGGCTCCGCATCCGCACCGTGGCCGAGCGGCTGCACCGCGGCCCGTGCCTCACGCTCGCGCGCTGGACGCCGATCGTCGCCGACTTCCGCGCGCGGGCGCGCGCGATCGACTCGGCCTACGCCGCGGTCCCCGGCCTCGACGCCGGCTACCGCCAGCGCATCGCGCGCTACTGGGGCGAGGCCTTCGCGCAGCTCGCCGACGAGCGCGGCATCCGGCGGCACCTCGTCGACGAGTGCCAGCCGCAGGGGAACTGACGCGCCCCGGGCGCCGGGACGCGCCGGCGCCGCTCAGTCGTCGTCGCGCGTCCCGGCGCGCACCCGCGCCCGCGCCTCGGCGACGCGCTCGTCGAACAGCCGCTCGAGCGCCGCGTTCGTGCCGCGCAGCCCCGCCACGACCGCCTCGGCCCAGTCGAAGTAGGCGAGCCGGCGCGCGTCGTCCCACTTCTCGGGCGGGTCGATGCCGATGTCGGTGACGTTGCAGATCTTGTCGGCGAGCTTGATCGCCTTCGCGCGCGGCGTCATGTGCGGCGCGTGCTCGACCTGCAGCCGCTTGCGCTCCGCCTTGGGGAGCGACTTGTCGTCGGTCAGCTCGAGGACGAGCTGCGTGACGTCGTAGCCGAAGCGCACCTCGAGCTCGTGCGGCTTGACCTCCACGTCCTCGACGGTGTCGTGCAGCAGCGCCGCCATGAGCGTCGCCTCGTCGTCGATCCCGCCGACGCGCGCGACGAGCTCGGCGACCGCGATCGGGTGGTTGATGTACGGGAGCGCGGTGCGCCCCTTGCGGCGCTGGTCGCAGTGGCGCTGGGCCGCGAAGTGGAGCGCGGCGAGGAGTCGCGTGCTGTCGCTGATGGGGCCTCCCCCGTGAGCGTGGGCGCACCCCGCAGGCCGGCGTGCGCGGGGGCACCCCGAACTTCGTGGGGGGGACCGACACCCGCCAGCGGCGACGCGACCGACGCCGCGCCGCCGCGCGCGACGCTCAGCGCAGCGCCTCGCGCCGCACCCACCAGGCCGAGAGGAGCGGGAGCGCCACGAGCTGCGCGATCGCCGCCGGCACCCCCGCCGCGAGCCCCGCCACCGCCATGCGCGCGTCGCCGTGCTCCGCCGCCATCACCGCCACGAAGGCGACGCGCCCGAGCACGAGCGCTGCGGCGATCGCCGCCACGCGACGCCACGCGCCGCCGGCGCGCCCCGCCCCCGCGACCGCGCCGTACGTCGCGCACTCGGCGATCATCGCGGGGAGCACGGCGAGCACCGGCGCCCCCGAGGCCGCGAACGCCGCCACCGGCGCCGCCGCACCGACGAGCGCCCCGCCGCGCGCCCCGTAGCAGAGCCCCGCGAGGAGCACCGGCCAGTGCATCGGGAGCCAGGTCGTCGTCGCGACCCCGGTCGCGTGCGCGAGCGCCGGCAGCACGAAGGCCGCCAGCACCACCAGCGCCGCCTGCACGCCGACGCTGCGCGGCGCGTCGGCGGCGAGGGGGGACGTCACGATGCGGTCGCTCGGCATGGGGCCTCCTCGGTCGTCGGGCGGGACGTCGGAACATACGCGCGACCCGCGCCCAGCGTGGACGCGCCGCCCCCGCCGCTCACGAAGCGGGGCGCCGATCGTCGGCCTGCACGCGCCGCGCCATCGCGAGGAGCTTGCGCCAGAGCTCGCGCGCGTCCTCCTCGTCGAGCGCGGCCTCGCGCGCCAGCTCGGCGACGCGCCGCAGCACCGCCGCCTCGCGCGCGAGGTCGAGCACCGGCTGCTCGCTCGCCCGCTTCACCTCGCCGACCGCGGCCGCGATCCGCTGCCGTTCGGCCACGAGCGTCACCAGCTGCGCGTCGATCGCCTCGATCCGCGCCCGAAGCGCATCGAGCGTCGGCGGCGACGCGGGCGACAGCGACACCGGTGACGGCGATGCCGGCGCCGGTGACGCCGGGGCGGAGGCGGACGACCGCGCCCCCGGCCCGCCGCACCACTCGAGCGACGCGGCCGCGACCGGCTCGTGCGGGACGGGCGCGCTCATGCGGCCTCCGCCACCGGCGCCGCGGCCGGCATCGTGCGCCCCGCCGCGTGCGCGAAGGGGCGCGCCATCGCCATCAGCGCGTCGAACGCCGCGAACGGGAGCGACTGCTCGCCGTCGGAGAGCGCGCAGCTCGGCTCGGGGTGCACCTCGACGATCAGCCCGTCGGCGCCGGCGGCGATCGCCGCCATCGCCAGCGGCGCGACGAGCGCCGCCTTCCCGGCCGCGTGCGAGGGATCGACGAGCACCGGGAGGTGCGTCTCGCGCTTGAGCACCGGGATCGCCGCGACGTCGAGCGTGTTGCGCGTGCTCGTCTCGTAGGTGCGGATCCCGCGCTCGCAGAGGATCACGTCGCGGTTCCCCTGCGCCATCACGTACTCCGCCGCCTGCAGCAGCTCGGTGACGGTGGCCGAGAGCCCGCGCTTGAGCAGCACCGGGCGCTGCGCGCGCCCGACCTCGGAGAGGAGCGCGAAGTTCTGCATGTTGCGCGCGCCGACCTGCAGCACGTCGGCGTGCGCGGCGACGAGCTCGACCTGCCGCGTGTCCATCACCTCGGTGACGACCGGCATCCCGGTCGCGCGCCGCACCTCGACGAGGAGCTCGAGCGCCTCGACGCCGAGCCCCTGGAAGGCCCACGGCGACGAGCGCGGCTTGAACGCGCCGCCGCGCAGCACGCGCGCCCCCGCGCGGCGCACCGCGCGCGCCGTCTCGTGGAGCATCGCGCGCCCCTCGACGCTGCACGGCCCCGCCATCACGACGAGATCGCGCCCGCCGATCACCGTCCCCGCCGCGTCGCCGAGCGCGACGGTCGTCGCCCCGGCCGCGTACTCGCGCGCCGCGAGGCGGTAGGGCTTGAGCACCGGCACCACCTCGGCCACGCCGGGGAGCTGGCCGATGGCGACGTCGCGGAGCCGGGCGTCGTCGCCGAGGCAGCCGACGACGGTGCGCTCCTCGCCGCGGACGACGTGGGCGCGCAGCCCCGCCGCCTCGACGCGCTCGACGAGGTGGTCGAGCTGGGCGGGAGTGATGCCGGGCGTGGTGATGATCAGCATGACGCGGTGCTCCGGTGCGGGGGGCCGCCCGGACCGCCGGGCCCCGAAACGACGCGAGGCCCGCGCGGTGCGGGCCTCGTGGGTGCGGGGGGCGGCGATCGTCAGCCGCGCGCGCGACGCACTCCTCGGCCCGAAGCGCCGAAGTAGTACGTGGTAAAGTAGAAAGTCGCGCGGGCGGTGGCCGAGTGCATGGTCGTCAGGCTACGGCGGTGTCCGGCAGCCGTCAAGATGACGGTCGCCGCATGGCGCGCGGGCGCCCGGCATGTACTCTGGGGGAGCACGGTCCCGCCCACCCTCGCCGACCGCCGACCATGGCCTTCGCCGCCCGCATCCGTCGAACCGTCGCGTGCCGCTTCGCGCACGCCGCACTGGCGCTCCCGGTCGCCGCGAGCGCGCTTGTGGCCCAGCGCATCGAGTTCACGCCCTTCGCCGCGTGGCGCCTCTTCGGGCAGTCGGGCGGCGTCTCGGTCGAGGCCTCCGACGCCTGGGGCGGCATCGTGCAGGCGCAGCAGTCGCGTCGGCTCCCGATCGGGCTCGAGTTCCTCTACAGCCGCCAGTCGTCGCTGCTGCGCGTGCCGCCGCGCCTAGGCGGCATCATCCCGCGCCGCATCGGCGTCTCGATCGAGCAGTTCGCCATCTCCGGCGTCCGCGCCTTCGCGAAGGAGGACGCGGCGACGCGCCCGTACACCAGTCTCGGCCTCGGCTGGACGACCTACTCGAGCGGCGGCTTCGGCACCGAGTCGCGCGTCCTCCTCGCCGTCGGCGCGGGGGTGCACCGGCGCATCACGCCGCACGTGGGGGCGCACCTCGGCACGCGCGGCTACTTCACGATCACCGACACCGGGAGCGGCTTCGGCTGCGGGATCGGCATCGGGACCGGCTCCGGCTGCAGCATCGGCTTCGGCGGCTCCGGGATCTTCCAGCTCGACCTCTTCGCCGGCGTCAGCGTGGGCTTCTCGCCGGCGCGACCCGCGCGCTGACTCGAAAAGGGAGCATCGCCGGTCACCGCGGAGGCGCAGGGGGCACGCTCATGTCCTTCGCGCCTCTGCGGTGAGCTGCGATGCACGCCGCTCAGCCGTCGCGCCCCTGGCGTGCCGCGACGCGGTCGGCGGCGAGCGCGGGCGGGTCGCCGGCGCCGCCGGGGAGCATCGCCTGCACGAACTTCACGATCGCGACGACGATCCCGCCGGCGATCACGCCGACGAGCCCCTCGAGGACGATGCCGACGAGCGTCCCGGGGATGCCGCCGATCGATTCCTTGAGCGCGTCGATCGCGTGGCCGACCGGCGCGACGCCGTGCGCGATGATCCCGCCGCCGACCATGAACATCGCCGCGGTGCCGGCGATCGAGAGGAACTTCATGATGAGCGGTGCCGCGCGCAGGATGCCGGCGCCGAGCGCCTGCTTCCCCGTGCGCTCCGCACCGGCGCCCCGCGCGTCGCCGAGCCAGCGGAGCCCCAGGTCGTCGAGCTTGACGAGGCCCGCGACGGCGCCGTAGACGAGCACCGTCATCCCCAGGCCGATGAGCGAGAGCGCGATCACCTGCTCGGCGATCGGCTCGCTCGCCATGGTGCCGAGGGCGATGACGATGATCTCGGCCGACAGGATGAAGTCGGTGCGGACGGCGCCCGAGATCTTGGCCTTCTCGTGCGCGACGACGTCGGTCGCCGGGTCGGTGAGGACGCGCACGTGCTCCGCGCGCGCCGCCTCGCCCCCCGCCTTGTGGAGGAGCTTCTCGACTCCCTCGTAGCAGAGGAAGAGCCCGCCGATCATGAGGAGCGGCGTGATTCCCCACGGCGCGAAGGCGCTGATCGCGAGCGCGACCGGGACGAGGATCGCCTTGTTGAGGAGCGCCCCCTTGGCGACCGCCCAGATCACCGGCAGCTCGCGATCGGGGCGCATCCCCGTGACCTGGTTCGCGTTGAGCGCCAGGTCGTCGCCGATGACGCCGGCCGTCTTCTTGACCGCGACGCGGCTCAGGACGGCGACGTCGTCGAGGAGCGAGGCGAGGTCGTCGAGGAGGGCGAGGAGACTGGTGGCCATGCGGGCGGGGAGGTGGGGGCTACCCGGCGAATGGCAGGGTGCGTGCCCGGGGTTCCGGTGCGGCCGGGGCCGTTCCCGGCGGTGTGCGATCGCGGGCGCGACGTGTCGCGGGCCGCACCGCGCCGCCTCACCAGCGCACGAGCGCGACGTCGGTGCGGGCGAAGTCGTCGCCGGTGCAGAGGAGCGGACGTCGCGCGAGCGTGGCCGTGGCGTAGGCGAGGCAGTCACCGAAGTTCAGCGCCGCCGCATGGCGCCCCTTGCCGAAGCGGCGCCACGCGGACAGCGCGACTTCGTAGTGCTCCTCGGCGAGCGGGAGCACTGCGATCCCGTATGCCTGCATCACCCGGGCGATGCGCCCGCGCGCATCCTCCTGCAGACGCGCCGAGAGGACGATGCCCGCCTCGATGAGCGTCGCCGCCGAGATCGCGATCGCCGGCGCATCGGCGAGTGCGCCGAGCAGCCGTTCCGCGTCGGATTCGCCGAGGATGATCGCGACGAGCGCGCTCGCGTCGAGGATCATGCGCCGTCCGGACCGTAGCCGAGCAAAGCGTCCTCCTCGTCACGACCGAGGCGCCGCCCGCGCGCACTCTCGGGGATGGACGGCCAGATCTCCTCGGCGAGGACGCGGCGGAGCCGCTCGATCGGGCGTTCGGCGACGAGACCACGCGTGGCGGCGAGGCGGTCGCGGCGCTCCTCGAGCGCACGCCGGATCGCCTCCGTCTTGCTCTCGCCCGTCAGCGCGGTGACCTCGTCGACGAGCGCCTCGACGCGGTCGTTCTTGATGTTGAGCGCCATGAACCCTCCACCATTGAAGAAATCCGGTGGAGATGAAGAATCAAGTGCGAAGCGGCGATTCCGTCGGCGTCGTGTACCCTATCACCCGATCGCCCGCCCCAGCATCGCGACCCCCCGCGCGAGGTCGTCGCGCGAGATGACGAGCGGCGGGAGGATGCGGAGCGTGTGCTCGCCGGCGCTGAGGAGCAGCAGCCCCTCGCCGCGCGCGCGCTCGATGATCGCGGCGGCGGGCTCGGTCGTGTCGACGCCCCACATCAGCCCCGCGCCGCGCACCGCGCGGATCGCCCACGGCCGTGCGTGCATGAGCGCCTCGAGCTGCGCGCGGAAGAACTCCCCCGACTCGCGCACCTGCGCCAGGAACGCCGGATCGGCGAGGCGATGCACGACGTGATGCGCGACGTGCGAGACGAACGGCCCGCCGCCGAAGGTCGTCCCGTGCTCGCCCGGCTGCAGCGCGCTCGCGACGTGCTCCTTGAGGAGGATCGCCCCCATCGGCAGCCCGCCGGCGAGCGGCTTGGCGAGCGTGATGACGTCGGGGTCGAGGCGCATCCCGTCGGAGGCGAGGAAGTCGCCCGTGCGCCCGAGGCCGCACTGGATCTCGTCGCAGATGAGGAGCACGTCGCGCTCGCGCGTGAGCGAGCGGAGCTCGCAGAGGAGCCCCGGATCGACCGGGCGCACGCCCCCCTCCCCCTGCACCGGCTCGACGATCACCGCGGCGGTGAGCTCCGGCGTGATCGCCGCGGCGATCTCCTCGATGTCGCGCTCGAGGATCCCGATGCCGGGGACGAGCGGGCGGAAGGGGAGCCGGTACTGCGGGCGATCGGTCGCGGCGACCGAGGCGAAGAGCCGCCCGTGGAACGAGCCGCGGAGCGCGAAGATCTCGTGCTTCGGGCCGCCGTCGCTCACGGTGCGCGCCCAGCGGCGCGCGAACTTGAACGCCCCCTCGACCGCCTCGACGCCCGAGTTGCAGAAGAAGACCTTGTCGGCCGAGCTGTGGTCGACGAGGAAGCGCGCGAGCCGCTCGGCCGGCTCGTTCCTCACGAGGTTCGACAGGTGCAGCAGCCCCGAGTCGAGCGCCTCGACGATCGCCCCCTTCACGCCCGCGTCGTCGTAGCCGAGCGCGTTGACGGCGATGCCGCTGATCCAGTCGAGGTAGGCGTTGCCGGCGTCGTCGTAGAGCGTGACGCCCTCGCCGCGCACGATGGTGAGCGGGAAGCGCTTGTACGTGTACGCGATCGCGCTCGGCAGCGCGGTCGCGCTCCCCGGGACGGGCGGGGCGACGGGCGCGAGGGCGGCGGGGGCGCTCATGGGGCGACGGCTCCTTCGAGGGTGACCACGGTTCCGGCGGTGCGATCGGCGATCGCGGCGAGGGGGCCGATGCGCACCGCCGCCACGCCGCGCGCGAGGGCGCGGAGCGCGGCGTCGAGCTTGGCGACCATGCCGCCGGTCGCGACGCCCGTGTCGATCAGCGCGCGCACGGCGCCGGCGTCGAGGTGCGGCACGCGCACCCCGTCGTGCAGCACCCCCGGGACGTCGCTCACCAGCACCAGCTCCTCGGCCGCGAGGCCGGCGGCGATCGCGGCGGCCGCGTCGTCGCCGTTGACGTTGAGCGCGCCGCCATGCTCGGCGTCGCGCGCGAGCGGCGAGACGACGGGGCAGTAGCCGCCGGCGAGGAGGTGGCGCACGAGCGCCGGGTCGGCGGCGTCGGGGATGCCGACCTCGCCCAGCGTCGCGCGGTCGGCCGCGTGCGCGGCGAGCGTCGCGGCGTCCTCGCCCGAGATCCCGACGGCTGGGACCCCGGCGGCGACGCAGGCCGCGACGAGGCGCTGGTTGGCGCTCCCAGAGAGCGTCATGCGGAGGAGGTCGATGTCGTCGGCGCTCGTGACGCGGCGCCCGTCGACGAAGCGCGGCTCGCGGCCGAAGGCGCGCATGAGCGCCGTCGCCTCGTCGCCGCCGCCGTGCACGACGACGAGCGCGCGCGCGTCGTGCCACGCCGCGGCGATCGCGGCGGGGAGCGCGGCGTCGGTCTGCACGCGGCCGCCGATCTTGACGACGCGCACGGCGCCGTGGCCCGCGCCCGTCACGCGAGGAGCCCCGCGGTCTCGGGGAGGCCGAGCATGAGGTTCGCGTTCTGCACCGCCTGGCCGGCCGCTCCCTTCACGAGGTTGTCGATCGCGGCGAAGATCGAGAGGTGCGGGCGCGCGAGGTGCTGCGCCGGCTGCGCGAAGAGGCGGACGACGTTGCGGTGCTGCACGTCGCGGAGCGACGGCGGCGCGTCGGCCAGCTCGACGAACGGCTCGTGCGCGTAGGCCTCGCGGAACGTCGCCATCGCGTCGGCGACGGGGGCGGCGAGCGGCACGGTGATGCTCGCGAGGATCCCGCGCGCCACCGGCAGCAGGTGCGGCGTGAAGAGGAGCTCGGCGCCGCCGCCCAGCGTGTCGCGCACGGTGGCGTGCATCTCGAGCAGGTGGCGGTGCCCGTTGCCGGTGCCGTAGGCGCGGAAGTCCTCGGCCACCTCGCCGAAGAGGAGGTCGGCGCGCGGCGTGTTGCCGGCGCCCGAGACCCCCGACGCGGCGTTCACGACGATCGTCGCGTCGCGCGCGACGAGGCCGGCGCGGAGGAGCGGCGCGAGGGCGAGGAGCGTCGCCGTCGGGTAGCACCCCGGGTTGGCGACGACCGACGCGGCGCGGATGGCGGCACGCGTCGCGGGCCCCAGCTCGGGCATGCCGTACGGGGCGTCGAGCGACTCGAGGCCGGCGGGGCGGGCATTGCCGGGGCGGAGGTCGGTCGAGAGGTCGACGACCCGGGCCCCGGCGGCGTGCGCGCGCGCGACCCATTCGGCGGATGCGCCGTGCGGGAGGGCCGAGAAGACGAGCGCGACGTCGCCGAGCCGCGCGGCGTCGGCGGCGTCGAAGGTGAGGGGGACCCCGTCGATGCGGACCGTCTCGCCGGCGCGGGAGGCGGCGGCGGCGAAGGTGAGGTCGAGGTGGGGGTGTCGGCGGACGATCCGGACGAGTTCGCGGCCGGTGTAGCCGCTCGCGCCGAGGATGCCGACGGGATATTTATTCACCCGGAATGCATATACATTCATTCCGGGCGCGTCAACCGCCGAGGGCGGCGGCGTCGGGCGTGTTGCCGGAGCCACGGGGCATCGAGAGAGCGAGGCCGAGCGGGATGACGAGCAAGCGAGGGCGGCAGGCCGCGATCCGGGAGATCGTGGAGAGCGAGCCGGTGGCGAGCCAGGAGGAGTTGCGGCTGCTGCTGCGGGCGCGCGGGTGGCAGGTGACGCAGAGCACGCTGTCGCGCGACCTGCACGAGCTCCGGCTGGCGCGGGTGCCGACGTCGGACGGGGTGCGCTACGCCTTCGCCGAGGGGGGCGGCGCGGTGGCGACGCTGGACAAGGGGGCGCTGGAGACGCTGCTGCCGCAGTTCTTCGACCGCATCGACGGGACGGCGCAGCTGCTGGTGCTGCACACGGTGACGGGGGGCGCGCAGCCGGTGGCGGCGGCGATCGACTCGGAGGGGTGGCCGGAGGTGCTGGGGACGATCGCGGGGGACGACACGATCCTGATCGTGTGCCGGAGCGAGGGGGCGCGGGAGAAGGTGGGGCGGCGGATCGAGGAGTTGGCGGGGGAGGGGTGAGGGGCGTACGTGACGCGCGCGATGCGGCTATCGCGTGGCGGGAGCGCGGCGGGCGGAGCGCGGCGGTGGTGCGGACCGGACGCGGGTGAAGTGAGGCTGAGGTGCGAGCGACCGGGGTGCCCGTCAAACGGGCGCGCGCCGGTCGTCGACGTTCGGGGTGGGAGGTGTCGTCGGGCGACGCTCGGCGTCGCGTCTGCGGTAGGCAGCGTGTGGTGCAGGCTATCGCGGAGGGTGTGGCGAGTCGATCATGTGGAAACCGATGCAGCCGGCGGCACTGGTCGCGTAGCGGGGCGGGGGTGCATCGTCGTTAGGCTGCGCAAGGGCGCGGGATTTCGTTGGGTGTGCGGCGGAGAACTGCCGCCAAATGCGCGTTAGACACTTCCCGCTGGGGCCTTCTTCCCTCTGCGATGCAGGACGTTTTCGGCATCATCCCGTCGGCGGGCAACCTGCGCCGCGACATGGTCCTGATCAGCGTGATCAGCATCGGCCTGCTCGTCATGCCGCCGCTCCTGGTCGCGTTCCTCGGTGTGCCGGACCGGTCGCGTCCAGCCGTACTTGGGCTACTCGTGTTCCCGGCAGTGCTCCTCACCAGTGGCATGCTCGCGGTGTTCGCGAAATGCATGCGGGCAGCGCGCACGGCACGCTTCGTGGTCACGCCGGCCGGGTTGTCGCTCGAGGGCGACTTCTGGGGCCGCCGCCTTCCGCTGGACGTTCTTCGGGTGTCCGAGGCTCGCGCCGTCGATGTGGAGCGGGAGCGGGACCTCGCGCCCCTCGAGCGGCAGATGGGTACGGAGCTCTCCGGCTATCGCGCCGGCTGGTTCCAGTTGCGCAACAAGGAGCGTGCGCTCCTCTACCTCACGGATCCCCACCGCGTCGCGTACATCCCGACTACGAAGGGGTACAGTCTGCTTCTCAGTGTGGCTGACCCGGCGGCGTTCCTCGCCAGCTTGGGGCGTGCCGCGGGAAGTCCGGTGCGGAGCGGGCGTGTCTAACGTCGGGTTCAGGCAGACGGGCGGCACCGAAGAATGCAGCATGCGGCAGCTATCGGGTGGTGCCGCCCGCTGCCTAACCTTGGGGCGTTAGCTCGCGAGGCGATTCCGTATGCAGCCAATCCTTCAAACCCCCCGCCTGCGACTCCGCCCCGCTGCGCACTCGGATGCCGACGCGTTGTGGGCGCTCTGGACGGATCCTGCGGTGCGGCGCTTTCTGTGGGATGATCGTGTGATCTCGCCGAGCGAGGCGGCGGCGACGCTCGGCGATTGCCTGGCGCTCGCGCCGATAGGGCTCGGGTTGTGGGTGGCGGAGGTGCGGGATGCGAACGCGCTGGTGGGGTGCGCCGGACTGCTGCCGGTGAGCACCGCAGCCGCCTACGACCCACGGCTTGCCGGGCTCGTCGAGCCGCTGGTGGCGCTCGCGCCGGCGGTGTGGGGGCATGGGTACGCGGGGGAGGCGCTCGATGCGCTGCTCGCTCACGCCGCCGGGGCGCTTGGCCTAGCGCGGCTCGCTGGTGTCACGGACGTGCCGAACGTGGCCTCGGACCGCATGCTGCAGAGGGCTGGCTTCGATGTGCTGGGCGAGGTGCCGGGGCCGCGTTTCCAGTTGCGTACTTACCTTTGGCGGGCGCCGGCCCGTGCCGATGAGGTCGCGAGCTAACGAATCGTTGCAGCGGACATAGCGGCTCGCGCATCCGCGGCGGTTCAAGTGTACTGTGGGCCGCTATGCCGCTGAACTCTGGCGTTCGGCGGCACCACGCCACGATGTACAGCGGGCAGGGTGGCCCGCGCTGGGCGGCACTCGCGCCCCACTCGCGCCACCCGTGGCTCCGGGATAGATCACCAGACGTGCGCTCCCTCTCTTTCGTGCTGCTCGCTCTCGGTGCCGCCGCCGCAGTCGCCTGTGCCCCACTGATGGCCCGCACTGCCGCCTCCAGCCGGGACGGAGCTTCATCGGAACTCGTTCGGCTCTACGAGGCCGACCAGCGGGAGCGCACCGTGGGCGGCTTCGCGGGCGGCGACACGAGCGTGGCTGCCATCTGCGCACAGATGGCGCGCGACGCGGCGCGCCTCGCCCGGGTGCGCGCACTCGTCGCTGCCGGCCGCGCGCGCACGGCGACCGACTACTTCGCCGCCGCGATGGTGGCCCAGCACGGCGAGGACACCACGGCGTATCGCCAGGCTGCGGCGTGGGCGCGGCAGGCGGCCGCGCTCGACTCGGCGGACCGCCCCGCGCCGGCCGACACGCTCGCCCAGCGCGCGCGCCGGCTGGCCGCGGCGGCGCACGACCGGTATCTGCGCGCGCTCGGGCGGCCGCAGTGCTACGGTACGCAGTTGGGCAAGAACCCGATCAGTGCCCCATATGTGCTCGAGCCCGTGGACCCGGCGTGCGCGACGCCGGCGTACGACGCGGAGCGCCGCCGGCTCGGGCTGCGCACGCTAGCCGAGATGCGCGCGCTCGTCGACAGCCTCAACACGGCTGCCCCGGCACGCCCGTAGGCGGCATCCGTCGCCGCATGCCGCCGAACGAGGCGTTGCAGCGGACATAGCGGCCCCACCTTCCTCATCGAAGACGGCTCCAAATGGGCCGCTATGCCGCTGAACTTGGGCGTTAGGTGGCACCCTGCATCGATGACAAGGCAAGCGAAAACGGAACTCGAGCTGCGTCTCGTCGGGCATTTGGCCGAGCGAGTTGCTGGGCTCAAGGGAGCTATCCTCACCCCGCTCACTCCGCCGGAGCCCGATGTGCTTGCGGAGGTCGGAGAGCGCCGGATAGGCATTGAGGTGACTGAGATGCTCGGCGATCACTCGGGTCGCCGACAGGAAGCGGAACAGGACGGAATCGTTGAACGTGCGAAGGCGCTGTACGAGAGCGCTGGGCGAGCGCCCGTCATCGTATCTGTTCACTGGAGCGAGACGTGTACACTCCAGAAGTCCGATCGCGCGCTCGCGGAGGAATTGTGCGCCATCATTGAGGCGAATATCCCGAAGCTGGGCGAGTCGGTCGCTCTCGGGGTCGGACCTGGCATCGACCGCGAGCTGGTTCACCGCGCATTCGATGCGATCATGATCCATCGAATCGCGGGAGTGGACGAAAACGCATGGGACTGTCCGAGGAGCTGGTGGGGTCATTCTGTCGACTGCGGCTTTATCCAACGGCAGATTGAGCGAAAGAATGGCAAGCGCTCCGGGTATCGAGGCTCCTACGATGAATGCTGGATCATGCTATTCCACAGCGGGTTCGAGCCATCTTCCGGGTACGACCTGCCGGCCGACCTCTTGGAGCGTGAGTTCGCGTCAACGTACGACAAGGTTGTCGTGCTGAGTGGCCCCGGTGGCAGAGCGCTGTTCTTGAACACCGCGTTGCGCAGCGTTAGTCCTCCTGCCACCTAACGAGGCGCTGAAGCTGACAAAGCGGCCCAGCCCTCCTCGACGTCCTTAGCTCCGAGTCGGCCGCTTTGCAGCTTAGCTTGGGGCGTTAGGCACGCCTTGTGGCGTGTCACGTGACGCGTTACACTAGAGCGTGACCAAGACGTTCGCCGATAAGCGCACGGAGTCGTTGTTCGTGACCGGGCGCGCGCCCCGGGTCCTCGCGGACGTGTCGCGACGGGCGGTCCGAAAGCTCGAGGCCGTCGATGCGGCCACGCGGCTCGACGACCTGCGCGTGCCGCCCGGCAATCGCCTGGAGGCGCTGCGCGGGGATCGGCGCGGGCAACACAGCATCCGCGTGAACGACCAGTGGCGCGTGTGCTTCCGGTTCAGCGACGGCGATGCGTACGACGTCGAGTTCTGCGACTATCACAGCTAAGGGTCGGGAGGATCGCATGAGCATTCCGAATCGCCGACCGCTTCAGCGGCGCCCCGTGCATCCGGGGGAGATGCTCCGGGAGGAGTTCCTGCCGGACTACGGGCTCACGGTGGCTGGGCTGGCGGAGGCGCTGGGCGTGTCGCGCCAGTCGGTCAACGAACTCCTGCGGGAGCGGCGCGCGCTGAGTCCGGAGATGGCGCTCCGGCTCGGCAAGTTGTTCGGCAACACGCCGGAGTTCTGGCTCAACATGCAGCGCGGCATCGATCTGTGGGACGCCCATGCCGCCGTGCGCGATGCGGTGGCGCAGATCAAGCCGCTCCGGGTGGCCTAACGTCGGGTTCAGGCAGACGGGCGGCACCGAAGGATCCAGCGCACGGGTGCTATCGGGTGGTGCCGCCCGCTGCCTAACCTTGGGCGTTAGCTCGCACTCCAGCATGGAGGAGTCGCATGGATTCGCAGTACGCAGACGAGGACGCGCCGCAACAGCCGGCTCCCCACGACCGATGGCTCGCGGCCGTCCAGCAGAAGCTGAGCGAGCGTGGTCTGCACGCCCGTCCAGTGCGCTACGAGCTGCGGGACGTCAGTGGCGCCGAGCCGCGGACCGGTACGTGGGCGGACGTGGAGGCGTGGCTCAGCGCGGCCGCCAGCGATGGTGCGTGGCGGTACGGCTTCGCCATCCTCGACGACGCACCCGATGCGGTGACCATCAGCTTCGTCCGCTCCCGAGAGACGACGCCTCGGGAGCCCGACATACCTGCGAGCTAACAAGTGCTTGCAGCTGACAGGGCGGCCCGGACTCCCGAGGTTATGTCGCGTCCCGAGTGGGCCGCCCTGCAGCTGAAGCCATGGCGTCAGGACACACGCATGGTGTGTAGCAGGCGGTCCCGGCTGGATGCCTTACGGATGGCCGGCTCAGTGTTCAGCCTCTTCCCGTGATCGTGGCGCGCATGCAGACGTCATCAACATCGCCCGAGCATCACGCTGGACCTCCAGGCCGGTGGGGGGCGGCGGTCGAACGCAGCCAGCGCGCTTTCTTGGTGGTCGCCGTCGTCTTGCTCGGCTTCCGATCCGTCCGGCTTTCGGCGGCTTGGCACACTTGGCGTGCGGGTGCCTCCGGCAGCGATGCCGATGCAAGCCTTCGGGTGGTCCTGCACGCAGCTGCCCGTGTGGGCTTCGCCCTCCACGCCGTGCTCTTCTTCTTGTGGATCCGACGTGCGGCCCGCGACACCGAGTGGGCGAATCGACACGGACGTTGGGTGTTGTGGGTCGGCTTTGCTGTTTGGGCCCTGCTCGAAGCCGTTGTGCTCTGGGACGTGATCCGGCATCTCCGCCCCGGCGAGTGAGCAGGTCACCCCGCGTCGTGTAGCTGCGCAGTTCCATTGCGTCACGTCCCAAGCGCGCTCGTTGGCACGCATCCGGCCGGGCACGGCAGCCGCGGATCGGCGACGGCGCTTGTTCGCGTGGTGGGTGCCTAACGTCGGGTTCAGGGAGACGGGCGGCACCGAAGCATGAAGCGCACGGCGGGTGTCGGATGGTGCCGCCCGCTGCCTAACCTTGGGGCGTTAGGTACACGTGTTGAGTCCACCCTCTTGGAGAGCCACGACGATGGTCGCCCGTCTGCTCGTTGCCGCGGTTGCCGTGTTGCCCTCGCTTCTCTCCGCTCAGGCGACCCGGGACAGCATCGTTGCCGTCACGGTCGTACGTCAGGCACGGCTCGAGCCGGATCGCGCGAGCTTCTTCGCGATTGTCGAGGGCACGGCGGAGGCGCCGGCCGATGCCGCGGCCCGCGTGACCACGAAGGCGCGCGCGGTGTTCGACGCGCTGAAGGGCGCGGGCGGCGCCGCCGAGATCGCGGCCCCGCTGGTCTTCAGCGTCGCCCCGACGAGCAATCGCACCGGGTATCCCACGTCGTCGAGCACCCCCTCGTTCACGGCCCGCGCGGTGGTGCGCGTCGCGCACGCGCGCCCGCAGAACGCCGCCACGCTCATGGCGACGGCGCTGGGGGCTGGTGCGTCGAACATCTCGTTCGTGACCTACGACGCGACGGCCGCCGATTCGGTGCGACGCGTGAAGGGGGCGGAGGCCCTGGCCGCCGCGGAACGCGATGCGGCGGCCCTCGCGACCACCCTTGGCGGCCGACTCGGGCCGATGATCGATGTGACCGCGACGCCGAACCCGGGCATGCTCCAGCGCAACGTGCTCAGCATCGACTATGGCATCGGGCAGGAGCTCATGACCCCGGACGTGCCCGTCGCCGCCACGTTGACCGTACGGTATCGACTCGTTCGGTGAGTGGCGCTGGGTGCCTGCGGGGGTACCTCACGTCGGGTTCATGCAGACGGGCGGCACCGGAGTATGCGGCATGCAGCTATCGGGTGGTGCTGCCCGCTGCTTAACCTTGGGCGTTAAGCCTCAACCGGCTTCGCTGCCGAGTCCGCGTCTGCATCTGACAGTCCGCTGGTCGAACGTACCTCGAGGAGGTCCTATGCGCCGATGTGTCTGGCTGATCTGCGTCCTCGCCCTATCGTTCGCGGCCCCCGTGGTCGCCCAGCAGCGCGACACCGCGCTTCTCGCGCGCAATCAGGCGTACGACCGCGCGATCCTCACAGCCGATAGCGCCGCGCTAGCGGACCTGTACGCGGCCGACTTCGTGTACGTTGGGCCGGATGCAGTGGTGCGCGGGCGCGACGCCCAGATTCGCAGCCTCGTCCGTGGCGTCGTCGACGTCCTCGAGGGCGAGAGCTCGGACGTGCGGGTCAGGCTCTACGGCGAAACCGCCATCCTGACCGGCAGCTTTCGCGGCAGGGCGCGGACCCCTGCAGGGGAGGTCTCCTTCCATGAGCGATACTCCAGCGTATGGGTGCGCCAGGCGGGCACATGGCGCCTCGTGCACGAACATGCAAGCATGGTCCCGGGACGCTGAGGCCTAACTTCACGTTGCTGCTGACGGGCGAGCTAGGGTGGCGGGCGGCTGCGCCGCCCGCAATCGTATGGTTCGTCCGCAGCAGAACGTGGAGGCGTTAGGAAACCCATACCCCCGGAATCGCAGATGGCAGAGGACACGTTTCGCTCGAACAAGCAGCTTCTCGCTGGCTTCGCCGCGAGCTGCACCTCGGTCTTCGGCGGCGTCATGGCAATTCTCGCGTTCAAGGAGCCACGCGGACTTACGCCGGCATCGGCTCAGATCGCGATGCTGGAGATTGCCATGGTCGTTGCAGGGTACGCCGTTGCCAAGTTCTGGCTCCCGCGCAGGGGCAGGACCATTTCTGGAACGCGGCGATCGCACGTGCTAGCTGGCCTTTGCGCTCCGTTTGTACTTGGTGCGCTATCGACCCAAGTGCAGGGGGTAAGTGCGGTCGGTATTGCCGCGCTGAGTGCCGCCACAGGCACGACGCTCGCGCTCGCACACTGGCTTCTGACGCGACGTTCGCCGCATGACCCAGAGCCGACCCTTGAGGAGCGGGAGCGGGCCGCTGATTTGGCACTCGCGCGTGCCCTCGGAGAGTTGGAAGGATCCCGAGACGAAATTCCTCTGCAGCGTCCTGAGCAGGATCGCCAGCGTCGCGGGCGAGTCGCTTAGAGGTCGGCGAGTGCCTAACGAAGCGCTTCTGCAGACGGGGCGACCTCGGAAGTCGGCGTGCGCGCTGCGCGCGCTCGCCGCACTTTGTAGCAACGGCCCCGCTGCAGAGCGTGGGCGTTAGACTTTACGAGGAGACCGATGGGGAGCAGAGACTCGTCGAAAACGCGGGTCGTTCAGGTGTTTCAGCGCCTGTTTGACACGGATCCCACGGGTGCTCTTTGGTTGACCAAGGTTCTATCCCTTGGAAATCGTCCCGAGGTCGTCGCGCGTATTCCAAACTCCCTGCGGCTCGTCTCAGGTCATGGCCCTCGTTGGGGGCGACAGGAGGTTCGCTTGCGCGCGCCCTTGCCGCTGCTCGAGCATCTGGTTCGCACGGTTACGAATGATCGGGTCGCCGCCTCGAAATCCCGCGGGCTGACGCGCAGCAAACGAGAACTCCTGGCACGGCAGGATGTGGACACCGTGGCTGAGGCGATTCGCAGGATTCGGGCGGGAGAGGGCGGTAGGCAGTGGTTTGTTCTCGAGGGGGAGTCGCGCCCTGATGCATTTCTTGAGACAGCGGAGATCGTGGTGTGTGTGGAGGGTAAGAGGACAGAGGCTACCTGCACCACTAGTACCGTGTGGATGGGAACCCGTAGTCAGCTTCTGCGCCATATGGACGCCGCTGCTGAGGCCTATCCAGATAAGCGCGTCTACGGCCTCCTGATCGTTGAAGGGGATGGCGGAGCCGAGGCTGTGGCCCCGTCGAAGCACTGGGTAGCTCAATGTTCGGCGCAGTACGGGGCCGAGATGGCTGATGCCAGTCTCCCTCACCGATCTCCGGAGCAGCGCCGCCGAATCTGTGATGGAGTCCTGGGCGTAACCACATGGCAAGCCGTTTGTGCGGCGACCGAGGTGCCATGGGAGTCTCTGCCAGACAAGGTCTAACGTCCGGGTCAGGCAGACGGGCGGCACCCAAGTATGCAGCACGGGGGTGGTATCAAATGGTGCTGCCCGCTCCCCAAACTTGGGCGTTAGCTGATCGATTGTTCTTGAAAGGAGGCGTCGTGTATATCCTCGATTCTGATTCGATCGCGCACCTTATGGACGATCCGCCCGTCTTAACGTGCCCATACTGTGGGGTGCACACAGGCGCTGTGCCGATTTCGTATCCCCGGTTTGGCTTGGTGCAACGCTTCTCGCTTAATGAAGTGGGAATCGTCTGCTGCTGCACGGCGTGTAACCGAGCCATCTTCCTTCGCTCTGCAGTGCACGTTAGGGGAAATCCCATCGAGCTGCGTACGCCCGAGGTGGTTAATCGGGGCGTCGAGCCGTCTGAAGTGCAGTACCTTTCAGGAGCAGTATTGGCGGACTTCAACGAGGCGCTGGTGTGATACGCAAGTTCTTGCTGGAACGCCTTTGCTGCGATGTGCCGCCGATGCATTCAGAGCGTGTGCGAGTCATTCGGTGCTGAGGGTACGACGAAGGTTCAGGGGCAGCTAAAGGACCTTCAAGC
>ERZ1066123.842-NODE-842-length-20504-cov-16.247151_pt1 | contig 20504 bp, 19 predicted proteins | sample MGYA00382770_ERZ1066123 | MGnify/ENA primary metagenome ERZ1066123 (study PRJEB33369, sample SAMEA5778353) | biofilm metagenome | biome: Industrial cooling water; feature: Water cooling tower basin; material: Biofilm | place: United Arab Emirates | collected...
CCATGCCAGACGCAACCGACAGGATCATTCGCCTCAGGACCGTTCTCGACCGGACCGGGCTCTCGCGTTCGACGGTCTATCGCAAGATAGCCGAGGGCACATTCCCAAGTCAGGTGAGGATCAGCGTGCACGGTGCAGGCTGGCGCGAGTCCGCCATCAATCGCTGGATCACAGACCCGGCCTCTTACAGAAATGAAAGCGCAGGGCAGTGACGAGCCCGCCTTCACCCGACCCGATCTGCGTAAAGGTTACTGACGCTGCCCGCATGATCGGCGTCGGTCGGACCAAGCTCTACGAACTGATTGCATCGGGCGAGATTGAGGTCATCAAGCTCGGCAAATCTACCCGTATCACAACTGCCAGTCTGCGCGAGCTCGTCAGGAGGCAGCGTGTGCCCAAATAGGCTCGGCAATCGCCGTATGCACGGCTGGTTCGCACTTGCTCAGATGGTCCGCCCATTGCTTCATCAGGCTCCGGCGCTTTTCAAAGAAGTCGGTCCGACGATAGGCGGCTTCGACCTTGTTGGGCACCTTGTGGGCAAGTGCTTTCTCGACGACCTCCTTGGGAAACTCGGTGCATTCAGCGGCCCAGTCCGCGAAGGTTGAACGAAAGCCGTGCACTGTGACGGTAGCAAAACCGTGGTCGCGTAAGAGCTTGGTCATTGTCATGTCACTGATCGGCTTCTTCCCGTTTTTGGAGAACACCAGACCGGTATCACTTGTTCGCTGATCCCAGCGCTTGCGCAGAAGATCCACGACAGGTGGCGACAGAGGAACAATGTGGGTTTCGCCGGCCTTCATCCGCTCGGCGGGTATGGTCCATATCGCCTTTTCGAGATCGAACTCGGTCCATACCGCAAGGCGCGTTTCGCCGGATCGCACGGCGTTGTAGATCGTAAAGCGTAAGGCCTCGCGTCCCAGCGTCGGCGCGGCGGTGACAAGCTTCTTCATCAGCGCCGGGGCGTCGGAATGGGGCATGGCTTCCATATGCCCGCGTTTGTAATTCTGCCGGGGCAAGCCCTTACGGACTGCGCGCAGCGACACTTCTTCCGGCACCCAGCCTTTCACATGTGCGAAATCGAGCACCACGCCGATCCGCTGGAGCAAGCGCCGCGCCGTTTCGGGTATCTCCAGCCATATCGGGGACAGCGCCTCGACCACGCACGCACTGTCGACCCTATCGACAGGCTTCTTGCCGATGCGCGGGAAGAGGTGACGCTCGAAACCAGACAGCCATCGGGAATGATGCCCGGCCTTCCAACCGTCCCCCAAGGCTTCATGGCACGCGCGGGTTGCAGCTTCGAAGGTGGGTACTACCATTCGCGCTCTTCGGCGCTCTGCGACAGGGTCAAAGCCCTCACGAACCCGGCGGCGCAACTCCGCCGCAGCTATCCTGGCATCGGCGAGCGAGACATCGAACGCTGATCCTAGTCCATAGTCGCGACGATGCCCTTTGAACTGCATACGCAGCACCCAGGTGCGCGCGCCGCTGGGCCTTACGAGCAGGCACAAGCCTCTACCATCGACGTGGCGACCGTGCTTCGCATTCTTAACTTTCAATACTGTCAGCGCCATCAAGTTAGAGTCCCTGTCAGGGATTCATACCGCCAAAGTCAGGGGTATTTGCGTCCCACAATCGGTCCCACGTTTCGGGGGGAATTCAGGCGATTTTGGGCGATCAACCACGTACAGGGTACTTGATAAACTGCTGAATTTACAGAGTAATTGGAGACGCTCTGAAATCGCCTGACACGGAAATTATAGCGACTCCTCCGCTACCAAAAAACCCCGGAAATCCGGGCATTTAAGGCGATGCGGTTTTGTTCTTCCCGGAGCCTTTTACACACACCCTGTAAAAGGTGATCAGCATCAGGCCGGATTTCGTGTCCCGCGAAAGGGCAGCGGTCACCCTTCCCGCACGATGCCGGTCCACCATGCTGACCACGACGCGGGCTTCGTCCACGTAGCGGGCTCGAACCTGCGCCACCCGCTTGGCGGTCCAGCCAATTACGCGGGCGATTTCTGCGTCCGCGCAGCCTCTAACGCCACTTGGCAACATGCCGTGCAAACAGGCGGGCAGTTTCAGCGAAAACGATGCGCATGCTGGCTTCCTTACCGAAGACATGCTCTTCTTTGGGAAAGCGGAAATGGCGACAGTTTCCTTTTGACCGATTGATACCATCGCAGAACTTGTCAAAATCACCGCCCTTTCTTGGCGCGGCGCTGAACAACAGGATCGGCGCTTTGACACGATCTGCTCTCGTTATGGCCGAGTTAAACGCATAGGCTTCCGGCGCTTCGCTTGGTGATCCACCGAACAAGATGTCTTCATCGTTTTCATCGCTGTCGGTGCTTCCCATGTCGTCAGGGTAAAAGCTGTTCCATCCTTCCTTGGACACAACGGCCTTGAAGCGGCGGTCATTGCCAGCGATCCAGCTTGCAATCGCGCTGCCCCAGCTGTGGCCCACGAGCGCTAGCCGATCGCGATCGCCAAGACCGCGCCCCACCATCGCGTCGACGCCGCTGAGAATGTCGCTGGCAAAAACGCCCATGAAGCGATGGGTGGCAATCGCGTCCCAGAAACGGCGCGTTCCATAGGCCATATTGCCCCGGTAATCGGGGAGGAACTGCGCGTATCCTCGCTTGGCCCAGAAGGCGAGCTCCGACGCCGGACCGTTCAGCAACTCGCCCGTCACCGACACGCCCCCCCATAGGGCCCACCATGCACATAGACGATCATCGGCGGCGGCCCGGATCCGATGCGTTTTTCCGGGTGGATATAGACTCCTCGAAGCTCGAGCCCATCGGGTGCGGTCCAGCGCACTTCCTCGCTCCGGAATTGCGGTTCGGCCGCGCCCTTGCCGCGATCAAGTGGCAGATAGACAAAGCTGCCCTTTTCCGGATCACCGATCTTGAGCGATGCGGTCCCCGTCATCGGGTCATGCGCGATAATGGCGAGACGCCCACCAATAGGATGCCGAGCCTGAGGCCAAAGATCATAGAGTTTCCTTCGCGACGCCACGCAGAATTTTTTCTGCTGCAACAAGGACACCCCACGGGCGCCACTGCCCCACCTGGCTGCGAAAAAACTTTTCCTAGCGCCCGCTTGGCAGAACCGTCTGTCGGCGCCTGCCAGATGGCGGGTCGCGCATGGTCCGGGTGGACCTTCAGCGGCCCTACGGTGTGAGAAGCAGGGTCTGATCCGCATCCTCGTTGATCTCGAGCTGTTCGCTTTCCGCAACGGCTTCAAGGAAGGCGGTGGGATCGCCTCCGCTGTAATGGCCCGAGATCCGCCGCGCGCCGAGACCTTCGTCTTCGATCCGGATAAGCGGCCGGGAATGCCGGTTGAGATAGGCGACGATCACGTCCAGCCGTTCATTGTGAAACGTCAGCGGCGCCCCACCTTGCGGACGACCGCCTGGGCGCATCGAGGGTGTCTCGACCGGTTGCGTTCCGCCATCGCCCCCCGCGTTCGGCATTGTCGTGAACACAAGCCGATCCTGATTGATGGTAACGGCCTGTCCGGCGGAGAGCCCGGCGATTTCGACCCGTCTGGCGCCGCGGTCAAGAATGACGACCTTGCCTTGCGTCACACGAACCGCGATCGCGCCCGACGGTTCGAGCGCGACGCGAAACCGCGTGCCAACGGCGCGAACGATGTGCTTGCCCGCCACCACATCGAAAGGTCGCGTCCGGTCATGGGCCACGTCGAACTCGGCGATGCCACGATCCAGCTTGAGATAGCGCCGCGCTTTCTCGAAGCGGATGTCGAGGACCGAGCTCTGCGCAAGGGTTGCTGACGAGCCATCGGGAAGCGCGATGGTCTTCCTGAGCCCCGGGCGCGTTTCGTATTTGGCGGCGACGACATTGCCGTCGGCTTGTCCATGTCTCGTCGGCGGCCCGAAAAATGCGATCGCGATAACGAGGCACGCCGCCGCGACACAGCCCAGCACCAAAGATCGGCGACGGCCGAGCGGTGCGTCCGCAGCTTCAGTTGCCTTCCCGTCGGCTTTCGAGGACAGACGGCTCAGGGACCATGTTCGGGCGTAGCTATCCAACAAGGCGCCATGCCGGGGATCGCTGTCGATCCAGACATGCAAGGCGTGCCGGTCGTCATCTGTCAGATCATTATCATGAAGCCGCATCACCCAATAGGCCGCGGTGTCTTCCGCATCACGGGGGCCATGGAGCGGGATGATGGTGCTCATCGCTTCGGCCTTGTAGCAGTTATCGGCACATCCAAGTACCCATAGGAAGTGAGCACCCGGCGGCAAATCTTCATGGCTTTGGTCAGATGTCTTTCGACCATCTTGATCGATATGCCAAGCTCCGCCGCAATTTCGGAGCGGCTCTTCTCGTCCAGCCTTCTGAGTTGGAAAACCCGGCGGCACTGCGGCGGCATTTCTTTCATGGCGATGTCCAGCGCGGCGTCTAACTGATGCAAGCCGATCCCATGTTCGGGATCGTCGCTGGAGGAAACACCCAGAACCTCCATCTCCCCCATCAGGTCGGTTCCGCGACGGGTTGCGTTGCGCAGTGCATTCAGCGCCAGACGCTGGGCCGTAACGTTCAGAAGCGCGCGCGACATGTCCGTCTTGCGCCCAAGTTCCGCCACGTAAATCCTCAGGAATGCATCATGGATCAGATCTTCGGCCTCGGCAGGCCCCAACCATCGCAGGGTTCGTCTCAATGATCGCTTGAGACGCTCGAAATTCTGCCGGTAGAGCATGTCCGCTGTCATCGGACGGTTAGCTATCGGGCAGTGTGCCGCAGGTCCAGCCCTTGCAAGCAAGATTCCTCTCAAAATATGATTTTAATTCAGAATCTTGTGTTAGTATGGACGCGGCGCGCAATCGAGGCAGAGCACGGGCTCAGCGGCCTTTCCCGGTGGGGGAGGGGTATTGGCTTGCATGGCGAATGATTGCTGCGCTTATTTGGCGCTCAGAAGCTTGCGCAGTTTCAGCGCCAGCTGTTCACGCCGGTAGGGCTTGCTCAGCAGCTCGATGCCGGGATCAAGCTTGCCGTTATGCACGATGGAATTTTCGGTATAACCCGAGGTGAACAGCACCTTGAGGCGCGGCCGCAAGGCGCGCGCGGCTTCGGACAATTCGCGCCCGCCCATACCGCCCGGCATCACCACATCGGTGAACAGCAGATCAATATCGGCGATCTGGTGGAGGATTTCGAGCGCCTCTTGCGCATTGGCAGCTTCGAACACGCGATAACCAAAAGCCTTGAGCTGCGAGACGACATGCTGGCGCACCAGATTATCATCCTCGACCACAAGGATGGTCTCGTTCCCGCCAGCGGCGCTGCGATTGGTCTGGCCGAATGCGAGCGAATCCTCCTGCGCCAGCGAACGCGGGAAGTAGAGCTTGATCGATGTCCCTTCGCCCACTTCGGAATAGACCCTGATATGGCCGCCCGATTGTTTGACGAAGCCATAGACCATGCTCAGCCCGAGACCCGTGCCCTTGCCGACATCCTTGGTGGTGAAGAAGGGCTGGAAAACCTGTTGCAGCATGTCGCCGGGGATGCCGTGGCCGGTATCTGTCACGGCGATGAGCACATATTGCCCCGGGGCGAGATCGGGTTCGCTCGCCACATAATCATCATCCAATGCGGCATTGGCGAGTTCAATCGTCAGTGCGCCGCCATCCTTCATCGCGTCGCGGGCATTGAGCGCGAGATTGAGGATCGCGGATTCTAGCTGGCCAGGATCGACTTCGGTCTTCCACAAGCCCCCGCCGCGCACGATCTCGATCGCGATGCTCTCGGGGAGGGTGCGGCGTAGCAGACTATCCATCCCCTGTACGAGCTGGCTGACATCCATCACCCGCGGCTTGAGCGTTTGCTTGCGCGCAAAGGCGAGCAGGCGATTGGTAAGTTCGGCCCCGCGCAGCGCGGCGTTGGTCACGATCTCGGCCATTTCCTGCAGCTCCGGGTGCTTGCCAAGCTCATCCGTTAAGGCCTCGGCATTGCCAAGTACAACTGTCAGCAGATTATTGAAATCATGCGCAATTCCGCCTGTAAGCTGACCGATGGCTTCCATCTTGGAAATCTGGTTGAGTTGCGATTCCATTTCACCGCGGGCCAGCAGGCTACCGAGCGCTTCACCAATAATGCCGATTTCAAAGGTGGTGATTTCTTCGAACGCCTCGACATTATCGGCCACAATAACCACGGCACCCTTTGGTTTGCTGCTGCTGGCGTAGGAGATCACGCAAGTGCGGGCGGGTTCGAGTGGTTCGCCGATGGTTGCTTCGAGCGCCGCGATCAACGCCTGTTCGGCATCAGCCGGTGCTTCATCCCAGGCGAGCACATCGGCTTCCGAAAACGCTTCAAGGTGCGCCCCTGGCTGCAGATTGCCAAGCCCGCGCCCGGCTGTTGCGCTACATAGGAAATGGGGACCTGATTTGGTCAGCAGGACGGCGCCCGATCCCCCGAGCGCATCAGTGACGACCTGACTGGCCAGCGCAAGGTGCTGTCCATCCGTGGTGGTGATTGCGGCCAGTTCGCGCACGATGGCCAGCGAGCGGCGCAGTGCTGCCGTCGTGCGCGACAGTGAGCGTTCGACTTCAAGGCGTCTTGCAATCGCTTGATTGAGCGCGAGGATTTCGTTGCTCAGGCTCTTGAAGCGCCGTGCCAGTTCGGGCTCGTCCTGAAGCGACATCAGCAGGAGCGGCGGACCGCCATGGAAACTGAAACGTTGGACTTTGGCGAGGATGCGGTCGCCCCCGACGAGGCCGGTGATCCCGAAGCTGAGGGGGCTGCTGGTCATCAGCGCGAGACGCATCTGATCGCTCAGTTGCTCTTCCATCACCAGCAGTTCGGACAAGGGCGCGGGCAGGTGTGGCTTTATGCCATTGGGCAGCAACAGGGTTTGTGCGCGGGCGCTGGCGAACAGCGCCTGCTGGCTGAGCGGATCGACCAGGAGCATGGCCTGTGCCGTGAGATCGGCAAAGACCGACAGCGGGACGTGGAAGGGCACGTCCTCGCCGTGGGGAGCATTATCTCCGGTGGTGAACATCAGACCGGCCTGCTCAGGAAACCGCGCCGAAAAATTCGGTTTCCGACGCGGCAGGTGGCGTTTCACCTTTGGTGAGGTTGATCACGACCCGGCAGCCGGCATTGCCGCGAGCGATCGATTCCGGAATCTCGACCCGCGCATAGCCGAGGTTTTCGGCCGTCACGTAGCCGAAGACATTGGCCGTCATCCGGCAAAGCGACGGGCGCCCGATGACCTTTTCGCCGAACGGACAGGCTTGGTTGACGAGCACGATACGCTCGCTGTCCATGTGCTCGATGGTGAATTTGCCATCAATGCGCGCCTTGAGATCAACCAGTGTCGCGGCCACTTGCATCGGATCGAGGTGGAGCACTGAAAAGGCTTCGCGATAGGTCGCGTTGATTACGCGACCAAGGGCGAGCCCGACGTAATTGATGTAAGCCTCCGCCTCGCGCTCACCGACAGTCTGTTCAAGAATGCCGGTGAGTTCGCGCAGAACGGTTCGCAGAAAAACGTCCTTGGTATGTACGGGTTCGTGCGGGGGGACGGGAAGGGGCTGGGTCATTGGAAATGAGTGTTTCCTTTTTAGCTGGAGCGCTCGCTCCAGATCGCTCAAAACAAGCAAGGAAGTCTCAGCGTATCGATCAAAGGTTAGCAGACAAGTGCAGTCAGCGCGAGTCAGTTCAGCAACGGGCACACGGTTCACGCTATGCAATCAATTGTGGCAAATTGGTTAAAGTTATGGATTGCCAATTTATTGTCGATTGGCAGTGTAACCATCGCCCAAAGCGCATTTGCCATGCCATTCGAACTGTAGACTTTGGGCCTGCTTTTTCGTCCTGATCAAGAACGCCCCAAGGACTTTTGGCTCGCAGAGCGGGCGATGCGTGGCAAAACACTGCGTGCCATCCCGCTGCTGGAAGGAGCCACCCGCGCTGACCCGGCGGTAGCGCGGAGCTCCTCAGAACGTGCGTTCGATCTGAAAACGAAACAAAGGCGAATCCGGGCGTCGCCGCCGTTCGGTCTGCACCACGGGATCGACCCCGCGCACCCCACCAGAGGTGAACAAGTCGCGGTCGATGCTGCGCCCGTCGATCCGTTCTCCCGACAGCCGCAGCTTGAGGCGCTGGCCCAGTGTTCGCTCGAAATAGAAACCGAAGGAGTCGGTCTCGGCGTAGTCGAGAAACACTTCGCGCCGGAAAGCAAAGGATCGGAACTGGCCGGTATAGGTGATGCCGTAATTGGTTGAGCTGTCGGCTGCACGGCGCAGCTCCACTTGCAACGGTCGGCCGGTTCCACCCTGAAGCGCGCGCTTCTGCCCATTGAAGGGATCGGTCACGCGGGTCTCGCGCCAATTGCCATTGATCGCGAGCTCGGTGCCCCGCCACAGCGCGTTCAAGGGCAGCGTCAGCCCCAGATCGATCAACCACTCGGTGGCCTGATCAATATTGCCCACGCCTTGCCGGTTCTGTCCGAGAGGAATGGTGTCGACCACATTGCTCAGCCAATTGTGCGACACCCGCAAATTGAGACCGCCGCCAAAGCGCGGCCGCCAATCAATGTTGACGGCAAGACTGTTCGTGCTCGATGGCCGCAGCCGATCATTGCTGATCGTGGCCGTGCCGTCGAACACCTGCTGCGCCCCCACGAAATCATTGAAGTTCAGCTGACCCACGGTGCGTTCAAACTGCAGCGCGGTGGTCAGGATCGGTGACGGGTCGAAATTGGCAACGAACCGCCCGCGCGTGAAAGCATAACTATTGCGCGCTGATGTCGGCTGGGTCAGCGTGATGCGCGAGGTCTCCCGCGCCACAACAGCGTTGAAACTCAGCCGGCTGCTTGCCTTCCACACCGCCCCGGCTTCCACCGTGACGCGGCGCTCGGCCACATTGGTGTCCTGCTGTGATGGGTTGGCACCCGGCCGCAGCGACACCGCGATCGTGTCAGCGCGCAGCGTGTTATTGGCGATTTCGACGGCGAGACTGGGCTCGAAAGAGGTGAAGCCTGCGCTCCAGTTGAGGCGGCCGATGGTCTCGTCCTGTACCTGCGCCAGTGTGAAGCTGCTGCCTTCTAGCGGGCGATCGGGCACAGCGGTGGAGGCGAGCGACACAGTGTCGAGCCGCACACGCGAGCGCAGGCCGACCAGCTTCAGCTTGTGTCGGCCGAAGGTGGCATCCGCCATCAGCGAGAATTCATCGCTTTCATCGCGGTAATGGTATTTCTCGACGTAGAGAAAATCGGGCTGGGCCGTATCGCGCGGGCGCGCAAAGAAATCGGCGTTGCGGCGAAAAGGGTTTTCGCGGTGCGAATAGCTGGCGGTTGCGGTCACCGGCCCGAGGGTGCCGCCGAGCGAGACATTGCCCGCTGCGATCCGGCTCACGCGGTTTTCGCGCAGCGGGCCATCGGCATTGGCGCGCGCACCGGATAGGGACTGCGTCCCCTCCATCCGGCTGATGTTGTTGGTGCCATATTCGCCGCCTGCGGTCAGCCGCAACCCGGCAAGACTGCCCTGCCACGAAATCTGCCCGAGAGCGGCGACGTCTTCTGACCGGGTCGCCAGCATCCGCAAGGTCGCCACCCCTGAACTCTCGTCCTTGGCTTGCAACACCACGTTGGCGACTTGCCGGAAAGCGGCGGCATCGAGCCCCATGGTGCTGGCATCGACAATCTCGATCCGCAGCACGGCCGCTGCGGGGATCCGCCGCAGGTAATCTTCAAGGCTGATATCCTTGGTGGCGATCCGTGCGCCATTGACGAAGACATTGCCGCCGCCGCCGGAAAGCCCGCGCACCGATGCGCCTTCCTGCAAGGTGAAGCCCGGCAGGCGCGCGATCATGTCAAATGCGGTGCGCGGCGCAAAAGCCGCGAAGAAATCGGCTGCGAATGCGCGGGCCACCGGCGCATTGGTGGCGGCAACGGATTCTTCCCCGGATGGCTGCGACGGCTGCGCGGGTTGGGCGGCTGCCATGCCGAGCATCAGAACAAGGCTCACGGCTGGCTCTGCGCGGTGTCAGTGGTCTTGGAGGCGGGGCCGATCATCCGGCGCAGCCCGTCAACCTCCCCGGGCGCGGCGCGCACCGTGCGCCAGAGCGCTGCGGCGATATGCGCGAGGATCAGGAACGCCAGCACATGCCCGCCATAGCTGTGCAGGGTGTAGAGCGTTTCCGCCGCCGGATGCTGCGTTCCTGCCGGCGCAAGCCAACCGAAATCGGGCATGGCGATCCCGAACACGCTCGGCACCCCGCCATAGGCCAAGTCCATCGCGTAGCCGAGGACAGGCACGGCAAGCGCAAGCGCATAGAGCACCCCATGGACCGAGCCCGCAATGCGCCGTGCCGCCATAGTGCCTTTGACCGCGGGCCGCTTCGAGGTCTGCCTGACAACCAGGCGTACGGCCATGATCACGATCGCGATCACGCCAAGCGAAATATGCAGGCCGTAAAGCACGCCGCCGAGATCGGAACGGCCATCGATCACGCCATAGCCCAGCAACGCCCCGAGCGTCAGGGCGACGATGACGATGACGGCCGCGCTCCAGTGCATGACGCGCATCGCAAACGAATAGAATTTCATCGCACTCTCCTTGAGCGCGATACAAGCGGGTCAGTGCTGCGATCTTGTGCCACAATATTGCGGATCGGTTGCCGCGAAGCGATTTGTAATCAGATATTTGCGGGAATCCGGATTTCCACCACCGCGCCGCCCTTGTCATTGCGCAGCAGGGTCACTTCGCCCTGATGCGCGGTGACAATCGCGTGGACGATCGCCAAGCCCAGACCAGCTCCGCCCGTCGCGCGCGAACGCGATGTCTCCCCTCGCGTAAACGGATCGAGCAAGGCGGCGGGGTCGTCCTCCGGCCAGCCGGGACCATCATCGGCAATGCACAGGCGCATGCTGTCGGCATCAGCCGAAGCGACAATCCGCAGCCGCGATCCGGGAGCATAGCGCACCGCATTATCGAGCAGATTGCTGATGGCCCGCGCAAGCTTGTTGCCATCCACCTTGGCAGTCAGCGGCGGCGTATCCACCTCGACCGCGATCCGGGCATTGTGCAGCTCTTCGCGCTGGCCTTCGATGACATGGTGGACAAGCTGATCGATCCGGGTGCTTTCGGGTTGCAGGATCATGGTCTTGGAACTGGTCAGCAGATCGAGATCACCCACCAGCTCCTCAACCATCCCGACCTGCCGCAACAGCGCGGCAATGATCTGCGCATCGGGCTGGAACACGCCCGATTGCAGGCCCACGAGCCGGCCGCGCATGATCGTGAGCGGGGTGCGCAGATCATGGGCAATGGCCGAGGAGCGGAACTTGAGATCCGCATCGGCGGCGCGCAGGGCTTCGGTCATCCGGCTCAGTTCCCGGTGCAGCGCTGTCACTTCGTCGGCGGCATGGGGGCGGAGCGGCGCGGGGAGCTGGCGTTCACCCGATCCCGTTTTGCGGGCAAAGGCGGCGAGCTGTTCGATCGGTTGCCCGATCGCCATGCCAAGCCGGTGCGCGAACCACCCGCCGGTTGCGGCGGTGATGGCGATCAGCACCGCGAGCGCGACATGGTAATTGATCTCCCAAGCAGCAAAGCCGTGCGCCAGCTTGAAATCGCGCACCACCGGCGCGCATTGGCCAGCGGTGCGGATTAGGGTGTCGAGGTTTGTCTGGTCTTGCGGGGCAAGACTGGCCACGAACAAGGCATCGCGCACGGCATAGACCAGATGCGGCGCGAAGGCGGCGATCACTGCCGCGGCAAGGCTCAGGGCGACGGCGCCCAGCGTGATCCGGGTGCTGATCCGCCTAGCCGACCACATCGAGCCGGTATCCCTCGCCGCGCACGGCAGCAATCGTGACTTGCGCGCCGGCCACGCTCGCCAGTTTCTGACGCAGCCGGCTGATATGCGGATCGACCGAGCGATCAAAGGCATCGCCGTCGAGCGCGGTCTCGATCAGGAAGCCGCGGCTCACCACGCGCCCCTGCACATTGACCAGCGCATCCAGCAGCAGGAATTCGACCCGCGTGAGGTCAAGCAGATGATCGCCATAGAAGGCGCGGAAGCCGCCGCGGTCGATCCGCAGCGCGCCATGGCTTGTCGCGATGATCGGCGCGGCCATGTGCCCACGTCGCAGCAGGACACTTGCCCGCGCCACGATTTCGAGCGGGTTGAAGGGTTTGACGACATAATCATCGCAGCCCAGCCGGAAGCCGGAGAGCTTGTCGACATCATCGCCAAGCGCGCTGATCACCATGACCGGCAAATCGGGATGGGTTTCGCGTAAATCTGCCAGTACTGACCAGCCGTTGCGCTTGGGCAGTTTCATGTCCAGCAGAACCAGCTGCGGATGCCAGCGCCACAGCGTTTCGCGCACCGCACCGCCATCGCGCACCACCATGCAGCGCGCCTCTTCCCGGGTGAGAAACGAGAAAAGGATCTCGGCAATTTCCGGTTCGTCCTCGACAATGAGGATCCGATATCCAGAGAGCGAGGGGCTTGCTGCGTTCCCCATCAATGCGACCAGCCTTTGCGATGGATTGCGGGATGAGACCTGCGGACGGATGAGGCGATATCGCGCAAATATTGAGCCTTTGCAGCAACATGTTGCGGGACTGTTGCGGCGCCGCGCCGTGCCCAGTGCGGGCCTTCGCGGGGAAGGGAAACCTCGGCGAAGGCCCGCCACGCTGGCGCGGGGCCGTGCGCAGCCCCGGCACTGCGTGTCAGGAGAACAGGGTCGCCGTCGGATCGTCGGGATTGGGATCCATCTGGGTGGTGCGCACCGTGCCGTTCACCAGTTCGACGATATAGACCGAGCCCGCGCGGCGTGCGTTCAGGGTGAGTTCGCCGAGCCGCGGATCAATTGTCACCCGGATATTGCGATCCGAACCCGTGTTGGCCCAGGCGGTAACAAGCCAGCGATCGGCATTGCGCATCTTGCGCGCCAGCACGCGGGCGGTCGGCACGGTGGCTGTCCGCGTGCCCCACGGGACCTGCGCGGTTTCACCCACAGCGGGGAATTCCATCGCCTTGGTCACCCCCGAGCCCGCGGCGCTATAGGGGTGATCATTCGGCCCCGGCAGCAGATCGCCGTCACGCAGGAAGGGCTCAAGGTGCGTGAAAAGGGCATAGGCCTTGCTGAGCTGGATCACATTGCGGATCTGTACAGGCCGCGTGGTGCCGACAGCGAGGTTGGATCGCATCGCTTCGAATGGGGCGCCTTCGCAGGTGAAATAGCCCGAGACCGCCCCGATCGCGCCAGCGGTGAAATAGGCCTTCATCATGCCGAGGAAGAGATCGTCGTCGGAAATGCGGGTTGCGCTTCCACGTTCCCAACCGAGGCTTACCCAAGGATAGACAAATCTTTGTCCTAGTGAAATGGCGCCCCCGGCATCACGCAAGGCTTGAGTCAGCGCATCATAGGGTATCCCTTGTTGACTCTGAATGCCGGTCCAGCCCGTATTGAAGTCGTTTAAATACATTTGGGGCGAACTGTAATCCGAGACCTGCGGCACGCGATCCGGTGACAGGAAATGCTCCCAGATGAACATGTAGCGCTGCCATCCAAACCAGCGGCCCCGTTCCGGTCCGAAGGCTTCAAGATACCAGGAATAGGTGGGGCGCCCACGCGCGAGACGAGCGAAGATGCCTTCCTTGATCAGGCGTTCCTGGCGCGCTTTGGCAATGGAGACGAAAGCGAACCAGCTTGACTGCCCCGACGCATTATAGGCTGCCATCACGGCGGGATCCTGTCCCCAGAGCCGTGACGGGTTTTCCTCCCCGGCAAGCCACAAGCCGTATTCGCCTTCATTGACGACAATGCGAATGGGCTGACCCGTTGCGTCCTCGACTGCGCGCGCCTTGTCGCCGATCTGCTGTCCAATCTGGGTGAACACGCTATCGGGCGCGATAGGCGAGACAATCGGGCGGCCGTTCTCGATGACGATGTTGCCTGCCGCGTCGCGGATATAGGTTTCGGGTGGTGGCTGGAAACGCTGCGCATTCGTCCCGCGATAGTTGTTGAAAATGGGCCACAGGCTCGCCTGTGAGTAGGCCACCGGATAGGTGCCGGGCCGGTTGCGGATTTCCTGCAAAACGGGACTGCTGGCGAGGTTCACGCCCTCGGTGAACTGGCCGGCGTAACCCCAGTTCTGCATCATCTCGACCTGAACGTTTGCGGATACCGCGCAGCTCGAATAGGTCAGCGGCAGCAAGGTATGCCCGGCCTTGAAGACCGGTCTGATCTCGCTGCGCAGATGATCGAGCGGGGTCGAGGTCGCGCCGATGGTCACCGGATTGGGATTGACGGTGAGGGTCATCGTATCGCTGGCCGCACCGCCGCTTGCGGAGCTTTCGCGCGAGAGGCGCAGCACGTAGGTGCCGGGCGTACGCGCGGCCACCTGGGTCACCGCCCGGTCGGCCGATTGGAAGGTGACAGCGGTGGGCCCGCTGACCTGCTCCCACACCAGCTTGTCACCGCTCGCCGAACCGGCAAGCCGCGCGCGGGTATCGGGGAGCGTGATCGCAATGTCAGGCCCGGCATTGACCTGCGAGGTGGACGTGCTTGGCGCGGTCACCGTCTGCGAATTGTCGCCGCCTCCGCCCCCGCAGGAAACAAGCGCAAGGCTGGACAAGGCAAGACCTGTAAACGTGAAGCGACCCGATTCATGAGACATTGCGACCCTCATTATGTAGCAGAAATGCTATATATCTTATGTCATTAGACTACTTAAAAAAGTCCTAATACAAAAATAGAACAACTATGGCTTTGGTGTTTTGCCGAAGTGTCGGGGCGGGCTGGCTGCTCGCCAAAAGGGCCGGGGCGTGCGTGATCGACAGGGCCTTTGGCAGCGCCGCGCGGCTGTGCCATAAGCCGATCAACCGGGGCAGGAGGGCACCAGCATGACACAGGCCAGCGCGCATCCCGATGATCCGCATTATGTCCACCGCACCGGCTGGCTGCGCGCGTCGGTGCTGGGCGCCAATGACGGGATCATCTCGGTCTCCTCGCTTATCATCGGCGTGGCTGCGGCAACGCCGGAGCCGGGCGCTACCCTGATTGCCGGGGTGGCGGCCCTGATGGCGGGCGCGATGTCGATGGCGGCGGGTGAGTATATCTCGGTCTCCAGCCAGTCCGATTCCGAGCAGGCCGATATCCGCCGCGAGCAGGAGGCGCTGGCGCACACGCCCGAGGAAGAGCAAGCCGAACTCGCGGCGATCTACCGCGCGCGCGGGCTGAGTGAAGAAACCGCGGCGCTGGTCGCCCGCGAATTGAGCGCACAAGATCCCCTCGCTGCCCATGTCCGCGACGAATTGGGCCTGTCCGAGCATCTCGCCGCCCGCCCGCTGCAAGCCGCGCTGGCATCGGGGGCGACGTTCAGCGCCGCCGCCGCCGTGCCGCTGGTGGCTGCATGGCTGGCCCCGCCGAGCGCGATCATCGCCACGGTGGTGGGCGTGTCGGTGCTTGCGCTCGCCATCCTCGGCGCGCTGGGCGCCAAGGCGGGGGAGGCACCGCTTACCCCGGCCGTCCTGCGCGTGGTCGGCTGGGGCGTTTTTGCGATGGCGACCACTGCGGCGGTGGGGCGGCTGTTCGGGGTCAGCGTCTGACCGGCGCAGCGCGCGCCCGCGATCAGTCCGACGGGATCAGGGTGATCGCCGTCTGCCGCCCATCAATGAACCGCACGCTTGTCCCGTCAAAAAAGGCGTCTTCCTCGGTGCGGAAATCGACCCTCTGCCCGTTCCATTCGGGCACGGCGCTGTAGGTCGTGAGCTCAATCGACCAGGCCGTATCGGGGTAGATTGCCCCCGCGCCGCGTGGTTCGGGGTTCTGATTGTCCCAGAACCCGATTGAAGGTCCGGCCCCGTGGCCATGCGTACCGATCGGGTGGCTGTAGATCGACGGATCAATCCCTGCCGCCATCGCATCGCGGCGCGACAGTGCCAGCACGTCGTTGCCGCTGCGCCCAACGGCAAAGTGGCCGCGCATGATATCCTGCACCCGGTTGCTGTTGGCGAGCCCGCGCCGCAAGCCTGCGGGCGCTGCCGTTTCGCCGGGCTTCAGCACATAGGCGAGATGCTGGGTATCGGTGCTGAGCCGGAGATAGGTGATCCCGAAATCCGTCCACAGCAGATCGCCCGGCTGGATCACCGTGGCGCCATCAAGCATGCCCTTGGCGCCTGCGCGCTGGATTGTCACCGAAGGATGGAACCATGGGGTCAGCCCCAGCGTGCGCAGCCGGTCGCGATACCACCACTGCACGTCTTGCGTGGTGGTCACACCCGGGGTGATCACCTTGCGCGAAAAGGCTTCGGCGATGATCGCATGGGCGATGCGGACAATGCCGGGATAGATCGCCATTTCCGCTGGCGTGCGGGTTTCGAGCCAGCGGGTCGCGAGCCGTTCGCCGGTGACAATGCGCGGGTGATATTCCGGCGGCAGCGCGGCGCGCAGCAGATTGTACTGGCTCACTGTCATTCCGTCGCCAAAGGCGCTGAGATCGGAGACGTTGACGGCGATCTTTCGCGGGTTCCGCGCCGCGATGATATCGGCGACCGCGGCCCATTGATCGGGCTGTTCTTCGGGCTTCCATACGGGTGCAAACAGGCCGCCGAGCCCGTAGCGGCTGACCGTGAGCCGCTCGATCGGCTTGCCCTCGCCGGGATCGTGGAAAATCAGGATCGTCCGCCGGCGCGCATGCATGTTTTCGGCATCGAGCATGCTGGCGACGACCGGTTCTTCGAAGTATTCGCGCGCCATCAACAGCCAGAGATCAACGCCTTCCTCGCGCATGATGCGCGGGATGATGGTGTCGAGCCGTTCGGCCAGGATGCGGTTGATCAGTTCGGCCTGTTCGCGTGCCGGGAGAATGGCGGGGAGGGCAGGCGCGGTTTCCTCCGTGTCGCTGAGCGACAGGGCGGGGGCAGCAGCGAGCGGCGCTGCCAGCGCCATCGCCGCGACGCTCCCGAGCCATCCGATCCGTGGGGCAAGGCCAGTCAAGCGCATGAAGTGTGTCCTGTGTCATGGGGCGCAGCAGCAAACCGCGCGAGGGTTTCGGGATCATTGATATTGGCAAAAGGATCGCGGGACGAGGTGTCGCTGTCCCACGCGATCCACATCGCGCCAAGCCGGTCGGCCAACCGCCACAGCGAACGGCCGCCTTCGGCGATGAACGCAGCCGCCTCGCTCTCACGGATGCGCCACAGGCTGGCTAGCGGCTGATCCTTGCCGCCGCTCACCGGCATGGCAACCGCGTGATCGCCGATCCGAGCCGCCAAGCGGGCGAGCAGATCATCGGGCAGAAAGGGCTGATCGCAGCCGATCAGCATGACCGCCTCGCACGAATTGTCGCGGGCAAAGCGCATCGCGCTGACAAGGGCGCTCACCGGGCCAAGCCCGGGCTGTTCGTCGATGAGCAGGGGCAGGCGTGCGGGCGGGATCTGATCCTGCGCGCGCACGGCGATCGCGCAGGTGCCCGATTGCCGCATCGCCCATTGGCAGGCGTGATCAAGCAGCGTCATGCCGCTAAGTCTGCGCAGCGGCTTTGCCCCGCCCATGCGCCGCCCATCGCCGCCGGCAGCAATGACGATGGCAGGGGGGGCGGGAAGGCTCATCACCCGCCAGACTAGGCGCCCTGCGCGGTGCGTCAATTGAAGTGGTGCAAGCCCGCGCCAATTCGTGTTAGCGCCCCGTTCCATGAACACGTGGATTGATGAGGCGCGCAGCGCCGTGCGCGCCGCGCAGGCATATGGCGAAACGGTGCGGGCACAGGTCGCGGCGCGGGTTGCGCCGGACGGCAAGCCCGATGCCCGCTCGCTCGCACAGGAGCAGCACGCGGTGCACGGTTTCGGCTGGCTGGCCGCAACGCTCGCGGCGCTTGAGGCGACCTGCGATTGGGCCGCGCGCGCCGCTGCCGCCGGGCAATTTGGCGAGATTGAAGCGCTCACTCTCAGGATCGGGTTCGGCGAATATTGCGCACAGCTCACCAGCGGGGTCGCGATGAGCGCGAATGAGATCGTGCGCCCCGCTGCCTTCGGAACTGATGACGCAGCCCGCGCGCTGGCAGCGGATCAGGCGGTCGCGCGCTTTCTTGCTGATGGCAACACCGCTGAAACCCGCGCGCGGCTTGCGGTGCTGCTGGGGTAAGGGGCACGGCCCGACGAAGCGCTGGGGGATGATACGCTGGATCTGGTGCGCGCCCAATTCCGCGCCTTCACCGCCGAGACCATCACGCCCCGCGCCCATCAGTGGCATCTTGATGATGCGCTGATTCCGGCGGAGATCATCGCCGAAATGGCCGCGCTTGGCGTGTTCGGCGTGTGCATTCCCGAAGCGCATGGTGGGCTTGGCCTCGGCAAGCTCGCGATGGCCGTGGTGTCGGAGGAGCTGTCGCGCGGGTGGATCTGTGCCGGCTCGCTCGGCACCCGCGCCGAGATTGCCGGCGAGCTCATCAGCGAGAACGGCACGCCTGCGCAAAAGGCGCATTTCCTGCCGCGCATCGCCGATGGTTCTTGCCTGCCCACCGCTGTCTTCACCGAGCCGGATACCGGCAGCGATCTTGCCTCGGTCAGAACCCGCGCCGAGCGCCAGGCCGATGGTTCCTGGCGGGTGACCGGGGCCAAGACGTGGATCACCCACGCCGCGCGCGCCGATCTGATGACGCTGCTGGTGCGTACTGATGCGAACGCGCCGGGCTATCCGGGGCTTTCCATGCTGCTTGCCGAAAAGACCCGCGGCAGCGACGCTGACCCGTTCCCCGATGCCGGCATCGCGGGCAGCGAAATTCCCGTGCTCGGCTATCGCGGGATGAAGGAATATGCGCTCGGTTTTGATGGCTTTGCGGTGGCCGGTGATGCGCTGCTCGGCGGGGTTGAGGGGCAGGGCTTCAAGCAATTGATGCGCACCTTCGAAGGGGCGCGCATCCAGACCGCTGCCCGCGCGATCGGGGTGGCGTGGAACGCCTTTGATCTCGCGCTCGACTATGCGCAAAGCCGCAAGCAATTCGGCGAGCCGTTGACGGCCTTTCCCCGCATTGCCGACAAGCTGGCACTGATGGCGGCGGAAATCGTGATGAGCCGCGAGCTGACCTATTATGCCGCCCGCGCCAAGGATCGCGGCACCCGCTGCGATATCGAGGCGGGCATGGCCAAGCTGCTGGCTGCACGCACGGCATGGATCGCGGCGGACAATGCCGTGCAGGTACATGGCGGCAATGGCTATGCGCTCGAATACCCGATCAGCCGGGTGCTGTGCGATGCGCGCATTCTCAACATCTTTGAAGGCGCGGCAGAGATTCAGGCGCAGGTGATCGGGCGGGGGCTGCTCACCGCGCAGGCGGCCTAGGGCAAAGGCGCGGCATCGGTCACGCCTGCGTCCGGTTGCCCGCGGCACGCCGCCCTGCCAGTGTCGCGCCCGATGATTCGCGAACCTGACACCGCTGCCGCCGCCACTGCTGGCCCCTTCCTCCTGACCGAGGGCATCCATAATCTGCGCGATTATGGCGGCTATGCTGTGGCGGGCGGTGCGCGGGTCAAAACCGGCCTGTTGTGGCGTTCGGGCCAGCACATGGAAGCGAGCGAGGATGATCTTGCCTTGCTGGCCCGGCTGGATATTCGCACGATCATCGATCTGCGCGGCAGCAGCGAACGCGAGGCCTTTCCCTGTCGCCGTCATCCCGAATTCGACGCGCATGTGATTGCCTTTGATGGCGAGACCACCAGTTCCCCGCCGCACGAAGGCGGCGGTGGGCAGATCGAGATGACCCCTGCCAAGGCGCGTGAGCGCATGCTCGCCGTCTATACCCGGATGCCCAACAACCCGGCGATGCGCGACATGTTCACCCGCTATTTCGCCGCGCTCGACACCCGCGAGGGGGCAAGCCTTGTCCATTGCTTTGCCGGCAAGGATCGCACCGGGGTGGCTGCGAGCCTTCTGCTCCACGCGCTCGGCGTGCACCCCGATGATGTGATGAGCGAATTCCTGCGCACCAATGATGCGCCGACCGTGCATATCCTCGAACGCCAGTCGCTCCCCCGGATGCAGGCCCATTATGGCGAGATTGCGCCCGAGGCCCGCCGCAACCTGATGGGGGTGCTGCCCGAATATCTCGATACCTACATCACCGAGGCGACGCGCATCGCCGGATCACTGGATGCCTACATGGCGGAGGTTTTGGGTGTGGATAGCTCGCGCAAGGCGCGGTTGCAGGCGCGTTTTGTGGCGTGACATTGCGCCGCGTCCTTCCCATATCGCCGCTTGACCCTATCACGCATTGAAGAGATCACCATGGCCACTCACCACACCAAGATGCTTATCATCGGCTCCGGCCCGGCAGGCTACTCTGCTGCGATCTATGCGGCGCGCGCGATGCTCGAACCGATTGTGGTGCAGGGGCTCCAGCCCGGCGGGCAGCTTACCATCACCACCGATGTCGAGAACTACCCGGGTTTTCGCGATGTGGTGCAGGGCCCGTGGCTGATGGAGGAAATGAAGGCGCAGGCCGAACATGTCGGCACGCG
>ERZ1066123.845-NODE-845-length-20462-cov-7.462194_pt1 | contig 20462 bp, 21 predicted proteins | sample MGYA00382770_ERZ1066123 | MGnify/ENA primary metagenome ERZ1066123 (study PRJEB33369, sample SAMEA5778353) | biofilm metagenome | biome: Industrial cooling water; feature: Water cooling tower basin; material: Biofilm | place: United Arab Emirates | collected...
AGCGTGGACTTGCCGCAGCCCGAGGGCCCGACCACGGCGACAAACTCGCCCTCCGCGACGGTCAGCGTGGCGCCCGAAAGCGCCAGCGTGCCATTCGCGCCCTCGCCATACCGCATCGCCACGTCATCGAGGCACACGAAGTCGGTGCGTGAAGGCACTGCCGGGTCAGACGCTGCGCTCGGCCCGCGGCGGCAGGAAATCGGGCGTCCAGAACCGCTCCGCCGTCAGCCCGCCGGCGTCCAGCCCGAAGGCCAGCTCCACCGCCGCGATGCCGCGCGCCATGCGCTGCGGATCCACCGCCGAGAGACCGTTGTCGCGGACATTGGGCGTCATCAGGCAGCGATCGACGTTCATGGCATGCCGCTCGGTCTCCAGCGCGACGTCGGTCAGCGGCTCGGCGCGCTTCAGGATGGCCATCGCCTCGGCAGGATCGGCGAGCTGGGCGCGCACCCCGCGCAGCAGGGCGCCAATTGCGCGACGCAGCGCCTCCGGATTCGCATCGGCGAAGGCCCGCGTCGTCAGCAGCGCGGCCCCGAACAGATCGAGGCCATGGCCGGCATACATCATCACCCGTTGCTGCGCATGGCCGAGGCCGATGCCCTTCAGCGCAATGGCGGAGGTGGTGACGAAGCCGGTGATGCCCTCGGCGCGGCGCTGCACCAGCATCGGCTCGCGCAGCTCGGGGCTGACCGAGGTGAAGGCCACCCGCGCACGGTCGATGCCGGCGGCGCGGGCGAAGGCGGGGAAGAGCTGGCGCCCGGCATCGAAATCGGGGGCGGCCAGCATCCTGCCCTCCAGGTCCTTCGGTGCAGCTACCGGGCCGTCGGCCCGCGTGATGACGCAGAGCGGGCTGCGGTCCAGCAGCACGGCGACGCAGAGGATGCCAGCATTCGGGTTCTCGATGGCAAAGCGGATCGCCGGGTTGATGTCGGCATAGCCAAGATCGGCGGCGCCGGCGGCAAGCTGTGGCGGCACCCGGCCGCTGCCCGAGCCGCGCTCGATCGAGACGTCGACGCCGGCCTCGCGGAAGAAGCCCCGCTCGCGTGCCACCAAGGCGAAGGCATTCGGCGACTGGAAGGCCCAGTCCAGCAGCAGGCGGACCCGTGGCGCCGCTTGCGCGCGGGCCAGGCGCGGCGCGGCGATGGCAGCCGCGGCAAGCGCGGCGATCGCGCCCCGGCGCGACAGCAGCGAGAGCGGCAGCGGGCGCGGTGCCAGGGCGCCAGCCTGCGGCAGCGCCACGAGGATCGGCCTGTTGCGGATGCTGTCGGTCATGCCCTTGGCCCCCTCGGCGTCCGTCGCTGCCACCGCAGCACGGACTGGGTGTTTGTGAAGCAATTGAGGATTCGAAGAAATGCCCTTTTGGCCCGGCCGGCGCCCACGCGCGCACTCCGGGGCGCTTCCGCATCTCCACACGGGCATGCGGGGCTTGGGTGGCACCGCGCGGGTTGTCGGGATCGATCGCCGCGCCGCCGGACCGTCGTCTTGTGATCCGCAGCAGGCAGCGGCGAGCTTCGCACCGCATGCACCGGATGCGAGGAGGATACCTGGCGGTCTGCGTCAGAGCGGCGCACCGGCATCGGAATGCGCTTGCCGGCGGTGCACGGACCGGAGCACCATCGGCGAACCAAACCGGTATCTTCAAGCGGGAGACGTCCATGCGGCGGTTCGCCCTTACCCTGGCGTCGGGGCTGACGCTTGCATGGTTCGCCACCGGAGCCGTGGCGGCCTGGCCCGAGCGGCCAGTGACGCTGATCGTCCCGTTCGGTGCCGGCGCGCCGCCCGACACGATCGGCCGGTTGCTGGGCGAAAGGCTGAGCACCGCCTGGGGCCAGCCCGTCATCGTGCAGAACCTCCCCGGCGCCTCGGCGACGATCGGCGTCGACCGCGTTGCGAGGGCGGCGCCGGACGGATACACGCTCGGGCTGACCGGTGACGGCGCCATGGTGGTGCGGGTCAGCATGGACCCCCCCATCCCCTACGACCCGCGGCGCGATCTCGCCCCCGTCAGCCTGCTGGTGCGCACGCGCAACATGCTGGTCGTGCATCCGGAGGTGCCGGCCAGGACGCTGCCGGAGTTGGTGGCGCTGGCGCGGTCGCGGCCGGGGCAGCTTGCCTACGGCCATTCCGGCGTCGGCTTCTCGACGCATCTCGGCATGGAGATGCTGAAGCAGGCCGCCGGCCTCGACATCACCGCGGTGCCCTACGCCAATGAGGGGCAGATGTTCGCCGATCTCCGCGCCGGGCGCGTGCAGATGATGATCGGCAGCGGCGCCAGCATGGTGCCGCGGATCGGGGCGGGGGAGGTGCGGGCGCTCGCCGTCACCTCCGCCGACCGGGCGCCGTCCCTGCCCGATGTCCCGACCATCGCCGAGCAGGGCTTCCCAGGCTTCGAGGCGGTCGCATGGTTTGCGCTGGTCGCCCCGGCAGGCACGCCGGCCGAGGTGGTGCGCCGCGTCCACGCCGATGCGGTGGCCGCCATGGCCGAACCGGCGCTACGGGCGCGGCTGGAGGGGTTCGGCCTGGTCATCGTCGGCACGACGCCAGAAGAATTCGCCGAGCTGATCCCGCGGGAGATCGCGCGCATGCAGGGCGTGCTGCAGCCCCTCGGACTGCGCGCGCGCTGAACCCCTCCGCCGGCCGTTGCCCGCGATCCGGTCCCGCGCCATGCTGCGCCGCAGCGGCGACCCTTTCGGAGACGAGAACCATTATGGCGCAAGGCGCGGGCGGCGTGCCGGATGTGAGTCCCACCGAGACCTGGGCGGCGCTGCGCGACGACCCGATGGCGGCGCTGGTCGACGTGCGCACCGACGCCGAGTGGAACTTCGTGGGCTTGCCGGATTTGGCCGAACTCGGCAAGCAGGTGGTGCTGATCCCCTGGCAGGTCTATCCCGGCATGCAGGTCAACGGCGTCTTCGCCGAGCACCTGCGCAAGGCGGGCCTCACGCCGGGACACCGCATCCACTACATCTGCCGCTCCGGCGTGCGCAGCCTGGCGGCGGGCCAGGCGGCGCAGGCGGCGGGCTTTCCGCATGCCTGCAACGTGGCCGGCGGATTCGAGGGGCCGGTCGATGCGGAGGGGCATCGCGGCACCGTCGCCGGCTGGAAGGCCGAGGGACTGCCCTGGCGGCAGCCTTGAAGAACGGGGAGACAAGCATGGCCATCACACCACTGCCGCTGAACACCGAATTCCTGTTCCGCATGGTGCTCACCGCCGGCACGCCGCAGATGGTGACAGGCGCCGGTGCCCGGGGCGGCGAGTTGCGCGTGATCCCCGTCACCGGCGGGACCTTCGAAGGGCCGGGGATGAAGGGTGAGCTGGTCCCCGGCACCACCGCGGACTGGCTGCGCGTGGAGCCCGACGGGACGGCGCACATGGACGTGCGGCTGGTGATGAGGACCGACAGGGGCCAGCTCTTCTACATGCACTACAGCGGCGTCCGGCACGGCCCGGCCGATGTGATCGCGCGGATGGGACGGGGCGAGGCGGTTGACCCGTCATCCTACTACTTCCGCATCGCCATCCGGTTCGAGACCGCGGATCCGGACCTTGCCTGGCTGAACCGCGTGCTCGGCGTGGGCGTCGGACAGCGACCGCCGGCGGGGCCGACCTACGACGTCTACGTCATTCGGTAGTAACCTGGCCCGGGCCGACCGCCGCGTCGGGGGATTGCGTTCATGTCCGAACGCCAAACCCCTGTGGCGCATTGCCGCCAGAATAGATTCACGCATCGCGGCGGTTACGCGCTCCCACGAGGTGCTCTACCGCTTCCCTCCGGTTGCGTCGTCAGCCTCCGACGCGGCCTCGACCCGGTCGCGCCCCGATGCCTTCGCGCGGTAGAGCGCGGCGTCCGCGATCCGCAGCGCTGCGTCCAGGGCCGCGTCGGGCGGGCCCAGCCCCAGTCGCGCCGCGCCGATGCTGACCGTCACCCGGCCGCCCGCCGGATGCGGCACGCCGTCCCGCACCGCCGCCCGCAGCCGCTCCGCAAGGGCAACGGCCGCGGGCAGGTCGGTGCCCGGCAGCAGCACGGCGAACTCCTCGCCGCCCCAGCGCACCGGCAGATCTCCCACGCGGATTGCGCCGCGCAACGCCGCGGCCACGGCGCGCAGCACAGCATCGCCGGCGCCGTGGCCAAAGCGGTCGTTCACCGCCTTGAACCGATCGATGTCGAGCAGCAGCAACGCGAGCGGTGCGCCGCTCCGCGCAGCCGCGGACAGGAACGCCTGCGCGTGCTCGAGGAAGGCCCGGCGATTGGCGAGGCCGGTCAGCGGGTCCGTCCGCGCCAGCGCATCGAGCCGCGCATAGACATTGTCGCGCTCGGCCACGGCCCGGAGCAGCAGCAACAGGAAGATCGGCGCCAGCCCGTCGAACAGCAGCCACAGCCAGCTCGTTCACGGGACCGGCTGGCCTGCGGTAGCCACCACGTTCTGGCCGACATCCGCAGTGGAGATCAGCACGGCGATCAGGAACAGCGCGACGCCGGACCAGGCCAGGACGCGCCGCCGCGGCGCGCCGTAGGATATGGTCCCGCGAGCGTAGCGGGCCACTCCGATCGCGGCGGTGAGCCAGAGCGCTGCCAGGGCCATCCGCGCCGCGAGATAGGCCGCCTCATCCATCCGCATGCCGGCGCCCCTCTCCGCACGACCGCATCAGCCGCGCCCGGCGAGCTGGCGGTTCTCCAGCCGGCTGAGCAGTCGCACCACGGGCCAGAGCAGCAGGAAGTAGATCACCGCTGCCGCGACGATGGGCGTCGCATTGTAGGTCACGCTCTGCGCCTGGCGGGCCTGGAACAGCAGCTCCGGCAGCGCGACGACGCTGGCGATGGAGGTCAGCTTCACCACCTCCAGCGTGTTCGAGATCAGGTCGGGCAGCACGTTCCGCACGGCCTGGGGCAGGATCACGTAGGCCATCGCCTGCCCGCGCGTGAGGCCCGTGCTGCGCGCCGCCTCCATCTGGCCGCCGGGCACGCTTTCGATGCCGGCGCGCAGGATCTCGCCGTAATAGGCGCCGGTGTTGAGGAAGAAGCCGATCGCCACCGCCGTCCAGGCCGTCACCTCCAGCCCCGCGAAGGGCAGGCCGGCATAGACGAAGACCAGCAGCACCAGTGGGGGGAGTGCGCGGAAGGTGTCCACCCAGGCCATCAGCGGCCAGCGCAGCAGCGGGTGCCGCACGGTGGACAGCACGGCGAGGATGATCCCGCCCGCCAACCCCAGCGGCACGACCGTGAGCGAGAGCAGGATGGTCTGCACGAAGCCGGCCCAGAGGATGGGCCAGGCCTCGCGCAGGATGTCGAGCGAGAAGAAGGCGAGGGCAAAGTCGTCCCAGGCCATGGGCGGCGCCTCCCTACCGCTTCCACGCGAAGCGCGTCTCGACCCAGCGGCCGAGGATCACCACGGGGAGGAACAGCACCAGGTAGGCCGCGGCCCCCAGCGTCAGCGGCGTCGGGTTGAATGAGAAGGAAACCCCGGCCTGCGCCGCGCCGAGGATCTCCGGCACCGCCACCACGGAGGCCAGCGCCGTGCCCTTGGTGATGGCGATGGTGCGGTTGGTCAGCGGCGGGATGGTCATCCGGAAGGCCTGGGGCAGCACCACCAGGCGCAGCGTCTGGAGGAAACCCAGGCCGGTCGAGCGCGCCGCCTCCCACTGGCCCCGTGGCACGGCGGTGATGCCGGCCCAGAAGATCTCCTCGGTGAAGGCCATCAGCACCAGCGCCAGCGCCAGCCAGGCCGACGCGAAGCCCGACAGCGAGAGCCCCGCCGCCGGCAGCCCGAAATACAGCAGCGCGATGACGACGAGGGGCGGCAGGGCGCGGAACAGGTCGACGACGAAGATGATCAGCCAGTTCAGCGGCCGGACGCCGAAGGCCCGCACAACCGCCAGCGCCAGCCCGGCGGCGAGGCCGGTGGCGATGATGCAGAGGGCGAGGATGATCGTCAGCCAGAAGCCCTCGATGATCTTCGGAAGGTATTCCGCCGCGACGCGCGCGTTGAAGAAGCTGTCGACGAAGCGTTCCCAATTGCTCATGCCCGGGGCACGCCCCAATTGGCGGTGATGGATCGGAGGCAGGGATGATGCGGATCAAGGGCGCGCGGGGGTTGCTGGTGGCGGCGGCGCTGGTGCTGGCGGCGGCGTCCGGCCCGCCTCCCGGTCCGCCCCCCGAGTCTGAGCGCGTGGTGCCCGGCGGCCGGTCCGGCTTCACCGATGACGGCGGCACGGGGTGCTGGATCTGGATCGGCGGCCTGCCGCGCGGCTCCACCGAGGTGCGGGCCCGCTGGAGCGGCGCCTGCCCGGCGGGGCCAGCCGAGGGCGAGGGCCGCTCCGAGATGACCTGGCGCGAGGGCGGCAAGGCGCGGAGCATGGTCTATGAGGGCATGCTCGTTCACGGCAAGGCGGAGGGGCGCGGCGTGCTCACCCATCATGAGGATGGCCAGATCACCGCGCGCGAGGCCGGGGAGTACCGCAACGACCACTTCGTCGGCGGCCGCTTCGAGCTGCCGCGCCAGAGCCTGGTCTATGAGGGAGGCTGGGGCCCCGGCGGCCCGAACGGCCGCGGCCGCCTCACGCTGCGCGGCCAGGTCTTCGAGGGGGTCTGGGAACGCGGCTGCCTGCGCACCAAGGAGGGCTGGGTCTCCATCACCCGCCCGGCGGCGGAGTGCGAGGGCAGCCCGACCTAAGCGGGCAGGGCGGAGCGGCGGCGCCTTCAATGCCGCTCCACCTGCCGGATGAAGGCGCGCGTGCGGTCGTGCAGCGGCGCGCCGAGGACCTGCTCCGGCGGGCCCTGCTCAACGATCACGCCATCGGCCATGAATACCACCCGGTCGGCGGCGGCGCGGGCGAAGCCCATCTCGTGGCTGACCACCACCATGGTCATGCCGTCCTCACGCAGCTCCCGCATCACCTGCAGCACGCCCCCCACCAACTCGGGATCGAGGGCGCTGGTGGGCTCGTCGAACAGCATCACCCGCGGCTCCAGCGCGATGGCGCGCGCGATCGCCACGCGCTGCTGCTGCCCGCCGGAGAGCTGGCCTGGCGTGTGGCCGGCGCGGTCGGCCAGGTGCACCCGCTCCAGCGCCGCCGCCGCCCGCGCCTCGGCCTCACCGCGCGGCAGGCCGATCACCTTGCGCAGGGCGAGGGCGACGTTCCCGAGGGCGGTCATGTGAGGGTAGAGGTTGAAGGACTGGAACACCATGCCGATGCGCCGCCGCGCCGCGTTGATGTCGGTGCGGCGGTCCAGGATGTCGGTGCCGTCGATGGTGATGGAGCCGGCGGAGGGCTCCTCGAGCCGGTTCAGGCAGCGCAGCAGCGTGGATTTCCCGGACCCCGAGGGGCCGATGATGAAGACGAACTCGCGCTCCGCGACCACGAGATCGACGCCGCGCAGCACGTGCAGGGCGCCGAAATGCTTGTGGATGCCGCGGGCGGCGATGATCGGTGCCTGGGATGGGGGTGATGAGGCTGAGGGCACGGGTCAGACTCCGTCCCGGCGGGCGGCGCCATCCCCACCCTGGCCCTCCCCCGCCAGCGGGGGAGGGGACGAGACCAGGACCACACTCACCCGGCGGTGCAGCCGGAGCGGCTCGGCGTCGCGTCGTAGTTCGGCAGCCCCGGCGGGCCGTAGCCGGGGAAGGTCACGCGCTCGGCGTCGTCCGGCTTCGGCGGCGCGCCGAACCACTTCTCGGACAGTCGGGCGACGGTGCCGTCCTGCTTGAGGCATTCGATGACGTGCTCGATGGTGGCACGCATCTCGGCGCTGTCGCGGCGGAAGGGCGTGGCCCAGTGCATGCGCGAGCCGGGCAGGACGAAGTCGGCCACGTATTGCGGCGTGCGCGACGCGCTGTACTTCACCACCGTGTTGCCCGAGAGGTTCGCGTAGGCGCGGCCCTGGATCACCGCCTGCACCGCGTCCGGCTGGGTGTCGAAGGCGAGCAGCGTCAGGTTCAGCCGCTCGCGGTTGTTGCTCACCCACTGCTCGTAGGGCGTGCCCTTGTTCACGCTGATGGTCTTGCCGCGCAGGTCCTCCTCGGACCGGATCGGCGGCGTGCCCCGCCGGATGCCGAATTGCAGCTCCGTCCAGAGGTAGCCCTCGGTGAACAGCAGGTTCTCCGCCCGCTCCCGCGTCACCGTCGTCGGGGCGCAGAGGAAGTCGTAGCGCCCGGCGTTCATCGCCGGGATCAGGCCGGAAAAACTGGCGCTGTCGATCACGATTTGCCGGTTGAGCTTGCGCGCGACCTCGGCGAAGAGGTCCACCTGGAAGCCCTGCACCCCGCCCTGCAGCGACGGGAAGGCATGTGGCGCGAAGGTGCCGTCCACGGCGCAGCGCAGCGGCGGCTGGCCGGTATTGGCGGGCCCCACCGTGGTCTGCGCCAGGGCCGGGACGATGGCCGGGCCGACGAGCAGCAGCGCCGCGGCAAGGCCGAGCGCGGCAAGGCGCGGGATGCATGAGGGTCTCGGCATGGGGCTTCTCCGGCTGCCTTCGGTGTCGCCGAAGCGTCCCCCATCCCGTCGGGTGAGGCAACCGGGACGGAGAGGACATTCGCGCCGGCATGCCCCTTCGGCTGCCCGTCATCCGGGCGTGCGCCGCGGCCGCTGCCCAACGGGCGGGCGTTACCAGTTGAACGACAGCCGCCCCGCCACCGCCTGGAAGCTCCGGTCCGGCCGGTCCAGCTTCACCGCGCCGTTGCTGTATTGCAGGGTGAGGCGCAGCCGGCTCGCCGGGTAATAGTTCAGGCCAAGCGAGACGATGCCCTGGCTGCCGCCGCGTGTCGGGGCGTCGTTCAGGTTGATGTAGCTGTAGCGCGCCGCGAGCTCGAGCCAGCCCCACTCGTTCGCCTTGGGGTTCAGCTCCTCGAAGCGCGGCCTGATGAATACGCCGCGGCTGCGGTCGTAGCGCCGCGGCGCCCCCAGCAGCGGCACCGTCGCGGTCACGTAGTAGCCCCAGAAATCCTTGTCCGGCGTGCCGCGGGTCCCGTCGAGGCGCACCCGCTGGTACTCCGCCTGAAGGTAGAGCGGGCCGAGCAGCGCCGAGAGCTCGGGCCCGACGGCATAACCCGAGCCCGCCGCGATGGCGCGCGTGTCGAGCAGCCGTGTCGGGTCGAGCCGCAATTCCGGATAGTCGCGCAGCCGGATGGTGTCGGCGGCACCCCGTGTGCCCGGCTCGAGCTGCAGCGCGCCGTTCATGCCCAGGACCAGCTTCGCCCAGCCCGAATCCACCGCCATGACATTGGCCCGCCCCACCAGCCCGCGCTGGCGTCCGTCGTTCAGCGTGGTGGTGGTTCCGTCCGAAACATAGGCGGCCGCGAACCAGCGCTCGCCCCGGGCCTCGCCGCCGATCGCCAGGCGGCTGGTGCCGGAGGCCAGGCTCGCGGCCACGATCAGGATCGAGGGCCGCTCCATCAAGGGCAGCTCGAAGGAACTCATGGAGAATTCGATGGTGTGCGACAGCGTATAGGCGCCGATGCGCGGCGTGATCCAGCGCCAGCCCGTATAGGCCGCCTGAAGTTGGTAGAGCCGGCTGAACTCCACCGGGTCGAATTGGCTGCCCGGCGCCTGGCCGAATTCCCAGGTGAAGTTGTAGCTGAAGTCGGTCAGGAAGGTGCCCTGCAGCCCGACCCGGGCGCGACGCATCGCCATGCCGTGTTCCGGCACGCCGCGCCGATTGCTGTCGAGAAAGCGAGGCGGCTGGTCGCTGAAATATCGGGGCTGGTCGAAGAAGCCGCCAAAATCGGCATCCAGGCGAAGAACGGGCTGGATGGTGAGCGAGCCGTCGCCGAGGGTAAGCGTCGGTCGCCCGCCCTGCATGCCGAAGATTGGCAAGGGCTGCTGAGCGCCGACGCCCGCCTGACTTCCGGGCCGGCCTCCCGGCTGGGCCATGGCAACGCCGATGGACAGGATCCAGGCGAGGAGGGCGAGGGGCGCTGGGCGCATGCTGGGGACTCCGGCCGCTGTCGTACCAAGCCTGGATATGCAATTCGCCCAATCGCCCAGATGACAGTGGAGTCATGATTTGGTGACAGCACGGCTTTGTGGCGCACGCCCCCGTGTGGGCCCGGGGCGATGTCGCAGCGCACTTGCCATCAATTCGCCTCAGGCCAGGCGCGAAGCTGCCCGCGGCGCGGGGTTGGATGCTCTCCAGCCCGGACGCGGAGGCTCGCCATCATGCTGCAGCGCATCGCCTGCTCCCTCATCGGCACCGCCATGACGCTGGTCTGCGCCCTCGTGGCGCTGCTGCTGTCGGATGCCTTGGCACCAGGGCGGATGCCGCCCATGCTGGCCTTCTGGGGTGCGGTGGTCGCGGGGACGCTGCTGATCCTCGGCCTTGCCCTGCTCGACCGGCGAGGCGCCGCGGGAACGCCGGCGGACCGGTTCGAGCGGCGCGGACAGGTGCCTTTGGGGGTGCCCCAGCGCTCCGCAGGATAGGCCGGCTCAGGGGCCTTCGGGGTAGAGCCCGCGCAGCCCTGCCTCCGAGGCGCCGCAGCGGCCGCGCTCGGTGATCAGCCCGGTCACCAGCCGCGCCGGGGTCACGTCGAAGGCCGGGTTGGCGCCGGGACTGCCGAGGGGCGTGATGCGCACCGTCTCGAGGCGCCCGTCCGCGGTGCGGCCGGTCATCTCCGTCACCTCCGCCTCGGCGCGTTCCTCAATCGGGATCTCCGCCACCCCGTCCGCGACCGTCCAGTCGATGGTGGAATGCGGCAGCGCCACCCAGAAGGGCACTCCGTTGTCGCGCGCCGCCAGCGCCTTCAGGTAGGTGCCGATCTTGTTGGCGACATCGCCGGTGCGGGTCACGCGGTCCGTGCCGACGATGCAGATGTCCACCTCGCCGTGCTGCATCAGGTGGCCGCCGGCATTGTCGGCGATGACGGTGTGCGGCACGCCGTGGCGGCCCAGCTCCCAGGCCGTCAGCGCCGCGCCCTGGTTGCGCGGGCGGGTCTCATCGACCCAGACATGGATGTCGAGCCCCGCGTCGTGCGCCTGGTAGATGGGCGAGAGGGCGGTGCCGTAGTCCACCGTGGCCAGCCATCCGGCGTTGCAGTGGGTCAGCACGTTCACCCGCTGCGCGCCCGCGGGCTTGCGCGCGGCGATCTCGCGCAGCAGCGGCAGCCCGTGCTCGCCGATGCGCCGGCAGGTCTCGACATCGTCGTCGGCGATGGCTGCCGCCTCGGCATAGGCGGCGGCGACACGGTCGGCAGGGGCCAGATTGTGCAGCCGGGCGCGTATGCGGTCCAGCGCCCAGCGCAGGTTGATCGCCGTCGGGCGGGTTGCCGCCAGCATCGCCACCACCGCGTCGAGATTGGTGGTCGAGGCATCGCGCCGCAGGGCGAGAGCCACGCCATGGGCGGCGACCGCGCCGATCAGCGGCGCGCCGCGAGTCTGCATGCTGCGGATGGCATGGGCCACTTGCGCTTCATCGGTCAGGCGCAGCCGGTCCAGCACCCAGGGCAGGCGGGTCTGGTCCAGGATGCGGACGGACCAGCCATCCTCGGGGTCCACGGCGACGCTGCGGGTCGGGATGCCGTCGATCTTCATGGGCGGGGAGATGCGGTGCCGCCGCGGCCAGGGCAACCGGGTGCCGCCGTGCCGATCCGGCCGCGACGACCCCATGCCGCCCCGCCCGGTTCGACGCCCACGCAGGCGCCGCCGCCGCGTCAGATGCGCTGGTGCAGCGCGCAGACCAGGGTGAACAGTCGCCGCGCCGTCTCGAAATCCACGGTGATCCAGGTGCCCAGCCGCTGTTCCAGCAGGGCCGCACCCTCATTGTGCAGGCCGCGCCGGCCCATGTCGATCGCCTGGATGCGCGCCTCGTGGCCGCCTTCCATCACCGCCCGCTCATGGCTCTCGATGATCAGGTGGTAGTCCTTGATCAGCCGCCGGAACGGGCCAAGCGCAAGAACGACTGCGCGCAGCGGGGCATCCGTGCCGGGGTCGCGGATGTCGAGGATCAGCCGGCCCTCGCGCACCATCAGGTGCAGCGCGAAGGGGCCCGGATGGTCGATGCCGGCCGGGTCGAAGCGGTTGGTGGCGATCAGGTCCGCCACGGCCTGGCGCCGGTCCGCCTCGGCATAGGCCGAGGGCAGCGGCGAGGCATCGGGCAATTCGATCCGGGACAACCGCCGTTGGTTCTCCGCCACGACGGGCGCGGGCGATGCCTTCGCGTCGCGCGCCGGCACGGCGGTAGTGGTCAGCTCAACCATCACTGTCCGTCCGCCGAGCCAGGATTCGGCCCGGCGCGAGCCGTTGCGCCGGGTCCGGCCCATGCTCGTCCCCGGTGAAGCCCAGCCGCACCATCCAGCCCACGACGGCGCCCTTGATGGGCCTCAGCAGCAGCATGCAGACGATAGTGAACAGCGGCAGCCACACCACCATGTGCAGCCACATCGGCGGCATATAGGCCTTCTCCACCCAGAGCACGCCGGGCACCAGGATGTGGCCGGCGAGCAGGATGGTGAAATAGGGCGGTGCGTCGTCCGCCCGCAGCCGGCCGAGCGGCGTGCCGCACGCGGCGCAGGCCTGCACCACCGTCAGGTAGCCGGTGAAGATCCGCCCCTCGCCGCAGACCGGGCAGCGGTTGGCAAGGCCACGGCGCACCGCCAGGCCGAGCGGCGGCACGGCATGGGGCGGCTCGGCATAGGATGGCGGCGGGGACCAGCGCATCCGGCGTTCCTCCTTCGGGCGGGCCACGGGACGGGCCGCCGGGTTGGCCGCCCGGCCTGGGGCCGCGCGTCCAAAACTATTGTGCGGTGCAATATGGGCCGTTTGGCCCGAGCGATTCAAGCGCCACAGCATTCCAGGCGTTGCTTTGCACGACATCCCGCCATGTGGCAGGCCGGGACACTGGGCGTCCGGCCAGGATCGGACCCCCTGGGCGGGCGGTGCCCGGACATCCTATCGTCGCTGCGCGCCGCCGGGATCCCGCCCGCTGCGGCAGCACCGGAGGGCGCCAAATGCCGGCTGGCAGCACCGACCGCATCCTGGTCATCAACCCGAACGCCTCGGTCTCCTGCACCCGGGGCATCGCCGCCGCCCTTGCGCCCTTTGCCGCGCCAGGCCTGCCGCGCATCGAGGTGACCCGGCTCGAGGACGGGCCGCCGGCCATCGTCACCTGGCGCGACTGGTACGGCGTGGCCGAGCCGCTCTGCCGCCGCATCGAAGCTGAGCCCGCCCTCGCCTACATCATCGGCTGCGTCTCCGACCCCGGGGTGGAGGCTGCCCGCATGGCCACTAGCCGTCCCGTCCTCGGCATGCTGCGCTGCGCCATCGCCGCGGCGCTGGCCCGCGGCGAGCGCTTCGGCATCATCGGCTTCATGGAAACCTCCCGCCCACGCCAGCGGCGGGTGCTGCAGGCGATGGGCGTCGAGGACCGCATGGCGGGGTTCGAGCCACTGAACATCCCCATGGAGGCACTCACCGACCCGGTGGCGCCGCGGGCGCGGCTGCAGCAGGCGGCCCGCAGCCTGGCGGCGCAGGGAGCGGAGGTGGTGGTGCTCGGCTGCGCCGGCATGGCCGGCCACGTCGCGGCCGCCGAGGACGCCGCCGGCGTGCCGGTCATCGAGCCCTGCCAGGCCGCCGGTGCGCAGGCGCTGCTGGCCGTACTCTCGGGTTGGGCGACGGGACTGCGCACTGCCGCCTGATGCGTCCCCCCGGCAGCGGTGCGATTCTGCAGCGCCAGGGCACATTCGCCGTTACCAGTCTCCGCTTTCAAGATATACCTTGCCCGTGACCCAAGGGCTGCCAACCACGCCGGTGCGGGCGCGCGTCACATCGCATGCGGGGCCATTTGTGGGCGCACCAGGAGCGTTGGTGCGTGGCCGAACGCCGCAGCCGCTCGGCATGCTGGTCATCACGGCACTGCTTGCCGGCGTCGCCGGTGCGCTGGCGGTCTGGGTGCTGATCGGGATCGCCCTGGTCGTCGATCAGGGCCGCGCTGTGCAGACCGCGCTGCGCGAGACCGCAACCCTGGCGAGCACCCTGCAGGAGAGCCTCGACCGTCGCATCGAGGCAATCGACGCTCGGCTGCGCTTCGCCCAGGATCTCTTCGCACGCGATCCGGAACGCTTCGCCTTCGGCGCCTGGGCCGGAATCGACCCGGCCGGCCACGACATCGTGCAGGGCATGGTGCTCGACCATGAGGGGCGGGTCCGCCTTGGCGGCGGTCGCGGCGCGCTGTCCGTGGGCGGTGTCGCCGACCTGGCGGCGCGTCCGGACCTGCGGACGCACATGCTCCACCCTGCGGCCGACCGATTGATCACCGGCGTGCCGGTGCCGGCGATCGGGCCTGAGCGCCCTACCGTGGGCTTCTCCCGCCCGCTCTTCACGCGCGATGGCGGCTTCGCCGGCGTGGTGGTGCTGGCCGTCGATGCGCCCGGGCTCACGCGGCTGCACGCCGCTGTCGATGCCGGGCCCGGCGGCGCCGCGCTGATCAACCTCGATGGCGTCGTCCTGGCCCGCGCGCCGGCGGACCTGGCCATGTTGGGGCGGACGATCCCGCCCGACCTGCTGGTCGCCTTCGCGGATCCGGCGCGCCTGCACTTCTCCATCCGCAGTTCCGCCCTGCCGGACGGGGCCGACCGCTTCATTACGATGCGTCGGCTGGAGACCCAGCCGCTCGTCGTGCTGGCGGCGCGCGATGCCGGCAGTGCGCTCGCTTTCTTCCTGCAGAACCGGCTCCGGCTGATCGGACTCGGCGTGATCATCAGCACGCTGATCGCGCTCGCCGTCGCGCTGGTCGAGCGGAAGCGCGCCGGCGGCCAGCGCGCCCGCGAGCGGATCGAGTCGCTGATGGAGAACCTCTCTCAGGGTGTCATCATGGCGGACCGCGACGGCGGCATCGTCGTGGCCAATGCCCGTGCTGTCGCGCTGCTCGGCGTTGCGCCGGAACGTGCCGCGGCGGGCAGGCCTGTCGCCGGGCTCTTCCCCGCCGCAGCGGTGGGCGCCAACGGGGACGATGCCGAAGACTCCATCCCCACCCGCGCCGCCGCGGCCGAGGCGAGCGGCGTCTTCGAGCATCTCCGCCCCGACGGCACCGTGCTGGAGATCCGCGCCGAGGTGATGCCGGATGGCGGCACGGTGCACACCGTCACGGACGCCACCGCACGGCGCCGCGCCCGCGACGCCCTGGCTGCGGCGCGCGACGCGGCACTGGCCGCCGAGGCCGCGCTGGCCGCCGCGATCGACAACGTGCCGCAGGGTATCCTGCTGGTCGGCGCCGACCGCCGGTTGAAGGTGATCAACCGGCAGGCGGCGACCATGCTCGGCCTGCCCCCCGACCTGGCGCGGCCCGGCGTGCATGTCCGCGCCATCCTGGAATGGCAGCTGCGCCAGCGCCGCTACGAGGGCGACCCGAACGCCCTGGCCGACGCGCTGCGCGGCATGGGGGCCGACCACGTGCAGCCCGGCCAGTCCGAGCGGCGCATGCCGGATGGCCGCCTGCTGGAGCTGCGCACCGTGGCCCTGCCCGACGGCGGCGGCGTGCGCTGCTACACCGACATCACCGAACGGCGCCGGCAGGAACGTGCGCTGGAGGAGGCGCACGCTGCCACCGTCTCGGCCGAGGCGGCGCTGTCGGCCGCCATCGAGAACGTGCCACACGGCGTCTTGCTGCTCTCGCCCGAGGGAAGGGTGCGGGTGATGAATCGGCGCGCAATGGCACTGCTGGATCTGCCGCCAGCGCTGGCCGCGGCGGCCACGCCAGTGGCCGAGATCCTCGCGCTGCAGCGCCGCCGCGGCGAGTTCGACGCGGCGCCCGACCTGGCCGTCCGTGCCGCCGTGCCGGACTTCGCCAGCCCGGCGGGCGCGCCGGCCCTCTACGAATACCCGCGCCGCGACGGCACCGTTCTGGAGGTGCGGACCATCCGTACCGAGGACGGCGGCGCGGTGCGCACCTTCACCGACGTTACCGAACGCCGGCGCGCCGAGCGCGAGATGCAGGCCGCGCGCGATGCCGCCGAATCCGGCGCCCGCGCCCGCACCGAGTTCCTCGCGGTGATGAGCCACGAGATCCGCACGCCGCTGAACGCCATCATCGGCCTCTCCGGCCTCATGCAGGATGCGTCCCTGCCGCCGGAGCAGTCCGCGCACGCCCGGCTGATCCGCGAGGCGGGCGACCACCTGCTGGCGCTGGTGAACGACATCCTCGACTTCTCCAGCCTGGAATCCGGCCGCCTGAAGCTGGAGGAGGCCACCTTCGACCCACGGGCCGAAGCAGCCGCGGTGATCGAGCTGCTGGAACCCCGGGCAGTGGGCAAGGGGCTGCAGATACGCTCCGAGGTCGATGGTGGCGTACCCGCGCGCGTTGTCGGCGACCCGGGGCGGCTGCGCCAGGTGCTGCTGAACCTGCTGGACAACGCGGTGAAGTTCACCGATGCCGGCACGGTCTCGCTGGCGGCGCGATGCCGGCCGGCCGCGGCGGGCCATGTGCGGCTGGAGTTCGCCGTCCGCGACAGTGGGATCGGCATCGCCGGGGAAGCGCTCGGCCGGCTGTTCCACGCCTTTCGTCAGGTGGATGCCTCGACCAGCCGGCGCTTCGGCGGTACCGGCCTCGGGCTGGCGATCAGCCGCCTGCTTGTCGAACGCATGGGCGGCGGCATCACGGTGGAGAGCGAGCCGGGCCAGGGCAGCACCTTCCGCTTCGACATCCTGCTGCGCGTCGCCCCCGACCCGGCCGGCGCCGCCGCGCCCGATGCCGCGGCGCCGCGGGAGATGCCGCGCCTGCGCATCCTGCTGGCCGAGGACAACAGCACCAACCGCCTGGTGCTGACGCACCGGCTGCAGCAGATGGGCCACCGTACCGATGCCGTCTGCGACGGGCACGAGGCGCTGGAGGCGGTGCAGGTCAGGCCCTACGACCTGGTCATCATGGACATGATGATGCCCGGCATGGATGGGCTTGAGGCGACGCGGGCGATCCGCGCCCTGCCGGGGCCGGAGAGCAGGCTGCCGATCATCGGGCTGACGGCGGCGGCTATGCCGGAGGACGAGGCGGCCTGCCTGGAGGCGGGCATGGATGGGTACGAGCGGAAGCCGATCGGGACCGGGCGGCTACGCGCGGCGATCCTGGCGGCTGCGGCGCTGCGCGAGCCGATCGGCGCGGCGTGACCACGGCGCGCCGTCGCGCTGCTTGAATGCCGGCGCGCCGCCCGGCAGGCTCGCGGGGTCAGCTCCCGCAGGATCGGCCGCCATGCCCACAACGCCCGACGACTACCTGGCCCTTTCGCCAGAGGCGCTCGACCTCGAGATCGGCCGCGCGCTGATGGCCGGCCAGCTCGGCGCCAAGCCGGTGCCGGATGCCGAGGCGCGGGCCGCGGCCGCGCGCTGGTTCGAGGCGAACCTCGCCCGCTTCCGCGGAGCCGTCTGCGGCCACCCGGTGGTGCAGGCGCAGCTCCTCGACAAGCAGGCGCAGGGCCGCAACGAGCTCTTCGCCGCCGTCATCGATGCGCTCGGCAAGATGGCGGGAATCCCGGGGCTGCCGATCCTGGCGCTCGCGGCGAAGCTGCTCCACTACGGGCTCGGGCAGCTCTGCCCGGTCGTGGCCGCGCCGAAGCCATGAGCGGCTGGAGCCTCGAGGACGCGATCGCCATCGCGGGCGGGCCGGCAGGACCCCACACCTGCTTCGAGGCGCTGCCACCCCAGGACTTCGATTGCGTCGCCGAGAACCTCCAACTGTTCAACCTGCATCTGGAGCAGATCGCGCGCGAGGCGGTGGCGCGCGGGGCGGCGCCGCCCTTCGACTGGGCGATCGCGCTGACAGCCTCGAGCAGCCTCGCCTGCACCGTCCGCCGGCTCGAGGAGCGCTACGCCATCCTGGTGCCGATCGGCGCGGTGGCGCGCATCCGCATGATGGCGCGGCTGTTGCTGAGTTATTGGCATGTCGAGAACCCGCCTCGGGTGATCCGCTCCCCGGTCGACGCGATCGAGGACGGCACGGAGAGCGTGCCGCCGCTGCTGCGTGGGCTCTTCGTCGAGGACGTCGACATGACGGAGCTGCGCCTGGGCCTTCTCGTACTGGACCGCGTCATCAAGCTCGACCCCGTTTTCGAGCCGGACGTCCGGGAGCTGACCCACCTGGCCGTCACCTGGCTCATCACGCATGAGTTCACCCACGTGCTGCACGGGCATTTCGACGTCCTTGCAGCCGCCGGGGACGAGCGACGCGACCGACTGCTGCGCGGCTGCGAGCTCGATGCCGATGACGGCGCCACGGCGATCAGCCTGCTGGTCATGGACCGCGCCATCCGCATGGCCCGCTCGCTCGGCCAGGAGGCGAGCATGGACACGGGGCTGCTCCGCCTCGGCTACGCAGTGACCATGCTGCTCGGCATGTTCGACGTCGTGCGCAAGCATTTCCCGGCCTACGCGCATGGCGCCTACAACCACCCGCTGCTGCGCTGCGAGCTGTTCTTCTCCGCGATCGACCGCGCCGTGCAGGAGCCGGCCGAGGTGAAGGCGAAATTCCTTCACTCGGTCACCGAGGGCTGGAAGCGCTGCATCCACGCCTACGACATGCTGACGGTGGAGGCGATGGCCGGGCGCTTCGGGAGCCTGCCGCCGGGCCGCCACCCGGCGCCGCTGCACGCCATGCTCTACGGCGTGCTCGGCGGCCCAACCGACACGGCCCTACGCGGCCTGATGGCGGAGGCGGGGACGCTGCTGACGGAGATCCGCGCTCAGCTCCCCGCCTTCCAGCACGGCGGCGGCTCGGAGCCCGCCTGAGCGACGATGCGCCCGTAATGCTCCACCCGGCGGTGCCGGGCGAAATCGAAGATCGTGCGCCGCCCCAGCTCGCACATCGCCAGGTCGCAATCGGCGACGATCAGCTCGTCGTCCCAGCTCGTGGCTTGGGCCATGATCTCGCCCTGCGGATTCACGATGATGGAATGGCCGAACAGCTCGTGCCCGTCCTCCGTGCCCGCCTTGGCGACGCCCGCGGCGAAGCAGGAATTCTGGTAGCAGCCGGCCTGGATGGAGAGATGGCTGTGGAAGACACGGAGGTGATGCGCCTCGAAGCCACGGTTCTCGGCATTCGTGCTGGGCGTGTTGTAGCCCAGCATGACCAGCTCCACCTGCTGCATGCCCAGCACGCGCCAGGCCTCCGGCCAGCGTCGGTCGTTGCAGATCATCATGCCGATGTTCACGCCGTCCAGCGTGCCGACTGGCGTGCGCACCACCGGGAAGCCCAGGTCGCCCGGCTCGAAGTAGCGCTTCTCCAGGTGCTGGACCTTGCGAACGGGGTCGAATTCGCTGTGCCCGGGCAGGTGCACCTTGCGGTACTTCAGCACCACCTCGCCGGACGGGTGCACATAGACCGCCGTGTTGAAGCGCCGTCCCTCCGGCGTCAGCTCGGCATAGCCGAGATGGAAGCCGATGCCATGCCGCCGCGCCGCCTCGAACAGCGGGGCGGTGGCGTTGGAGGGCAGCGCCGTCTCGTACCAGTGGTTCGCGGCGGCGAGGTCCTCCTCGTACCAGCGCGGGAAGAAGGTGGTCAGCGCCAGCTCCGGGAACACCACCACCTCGGCGCCGCGGCGGTGCGCCGTTTCCATCAGGCGCAGCATGCGGCCGACGGCAACGTCGCGGCCCTCCGCCTTCTGGATCGGGCCGAGCTGCGCGGCGGCGAGGACGAGGCGGCGGCGGTTGCTCATGGGGCGGCTCCGGCGAGGTCGCGTGCCGCAGCATGGCCGCGCGGCGCCGGGACGGGCAAGCGGGAGCGGTCAGCGCGCCACCTTGCGGATCCCCCCGCCCTCATCGCGTGACGTTGCGGTCCTCGCCGGTGCTGCGCAGCGTGCCGGCGGCACCTCCGCTCGCCTCCGGCCGGCCGACATCCGGGCGGATGGTGGCGCGATCGGCTTCCAGCCCCTGCGCAGCGGCGTTGGCGGCCGGGGCGGGTGCGGCGCGGGCCGTGTCCGCATCCCGCGCCGCCTCGGCCGCGTCCTGTGCCCGGTCGCGGGCGATCTCCCGGTTGAGGGCGCGGCTGGCGCGCTCGGCCGGGGTCTCTCCCAGGGCCGGACCGGCCCCGAGCAGCATCGCCATGAGAAGCATCGCGCGGTGCATCTACCATCCTCCACGCCTTTCGGGCGAAGGCCAGACGCCGAGCGCCGCCCTGGGTTGCCCATGCCACCGCTGCGTCACGACCGGCGCCATCCGGGCGGGCCAGCACGCCCGCTCGGCGTTATGCTGCGCCCGACGGAGGCCCTGCCATGGACGACCTGATCCGCCGCTTTGCCGAGGCCGGCCATGTCCTGCCGGTGGCGGCCATGCGCGAAGCCGTCGCGCGCTGGGACGAAGCGGCGCCGCTCCTGCTCGCACAGCTCGAAGCCTATGCGGACGGCACGGACCGGTCCGAGACGGCCGTCGAGGCCGTGTTCTTCATCATCTACCTGGTGGCGCAGCAGCAGGAGGCGCGGGCCTTTCCCGTGCTCTGCCGGCTGGCGCGGGATGCCGAGGCGATGGAGATCGCGATCGGCGATGGGATAACCGA
>ERZ1066123.849-NODE-849-length-20421-cov-16.103899_pt1 | contig 20421 bp, 19 predicted proteins | sample MGYA00382770_ERZ1066123 | MGnify/ENA primary metagenome ERZ1066123 (study PRJEB33369, sample SAMEA5778353) | biofilm metagenome | biome: Industrial cooling water; feature: Water cooling tower basin; material: Biofilm | place: United Arab Emirates | collected...
CAACCTCTACATCCTCGAATCCGTCGAGGGCTGGCGCCCCGCGTAGAGCCCCGCCCCGACCAGCCCCGCGCCGGCCCCCAGCGCCGCCCGCAGGATGGGCAGGGGCCGCGCGCCGGCGTCCCAGAGGCCCCCGCGCGTGGCCGCCACGAGCGCGTCGAAGCAGGGGCCGGGCGCGCTCCCGAGCCCGCTGCCCACCCCGATGCCGGCGGGGTCCGGCACGCCCGCGAGCAGCGCCAGCGCCCCGCCCAGGCGCCCCGCCGCGTGGCCGACGACCGCGAGCGCCCGCGCGTCCCCCGCCTGGGCCGCCGCCGCCCCCGCGCCGCCAGCTCCCGCGCCAGCGCCTCCACCTCCGCGAGCAGGCCTGGCCGCCCCTCTCGGGCCGCATGGGCGCCACGCGCCGCTCCCGCACCGCCCCGGTGGCGAGGTCCACGATCCCGGCCGCGACCTTGGTGCCGCCCACGTCGAGGCCGATCGCCTCCCTCACGGCGCCCAGGCGGACGCCACCCCGACGAGGGCGCGCGCGGGTCCGCCGCTTCGAGCGCCAGCAGGAGGTCCGCCTCCCCCTCGGCCTCGGCCCGCGCGAGCGGCCAGCGGCCCAGGAGAGAGGCCCGCTCGTAGGTCGGCGCCGACACGTAGGGCCGCGTGGCCGCATGCTTGCCCGACGACCCCGTGGAGGGCGGGGGCGCGAGGAACTCCAGGACGCGCAGCTCCTCCGCCCCCCAGGCGAAGGCGTGGTGCCGGGTGTCGCGCCGGAAGAAGGCGCTTTCCCCCTTCTTGACCATGTGCGTCTCGCCCGTCTCCGGGTCGCGGATCACCATGCAGCCCTGGAGCACCGTGAGCACCTCGGCGGCGGCGAAGACGGTCCGAAAGCTCTCCGAGTGCCGGAAGCCGCCGCCGGGGGGCAGCCCGAAGACCAGCCGGTGGATGAGGTCGGTGCTCGCGTAGATGCAGTCGTCCACCAGCCCCGCCGCCTCGTCGCCCCAGACGTGGCGGGTGACCGAGCGATAGGGGATCGCGGCGGGGCCGGAGAAGGTGGGGCGCGGGGACGACTTGTAGGCCTTGGCTCAGTCCGGCAGATCGAAGGTGGTGCGGAGATCCACCGCCCGGCCCTCGCGGGCCGACAGATAGGCCGCCTCGATGATCTCGATGACGTGCCGCGCGTGCTCGGCGGTGGCGAGGCTCGCGCGCCCCTCCCGCACCCAGTCCACGAGCTGCATGACGTCCTCGAAGACGTGGCTCTCGGGGATGGCGCGGTGCGCCCCCGTCACGTGCGGCAGGGTCCGCATCTGCGCCTCCCAGTCCGAGATCGGGGCGTGCAGGGTCTCCGCCCGCCCCTCGAACGCGATGGGCCCCCCGTTCAGAAGGACGCCGTCGAGCACGCCCTTGGTCCCGTGGATGGTGGGCGCCCCGAACTGCGGGTTCATGCCGCCCCCGGCCGTCCCGAAGGCCAGCGCGAACACGCCGTCCCCGAAGTCCAGGAGCGCCAGCGTGTTGTCGTCCGCCTCCGTGGCCACGTCGCGGCCCGCGAAGCGCCTGACGGGCACGCGCCGCCCCGAGAAGGCCGTGACGCGCCGCGCCGGCCCCAGCACGGCCGTGAGCTGGTGGAGCGCGTAGGACGTCATGTCGTACATCGGCCCGCCCCCGGGCAGCCGGAAGTACCAGGACGGGTCTATGCCCCCCAAGGACCCCTCGGCTGCCCGCTCCGGCTCCTCCTCGTGGTAGGTGCCGAAGGCGCAGCCGCACTCGGCCCAGGCCACCTCGCCGATGGCCCCCTCGCGGAGCAGCCGCCGCATGGCCGTCACCTGCGGCCGCAGGACCTCCCCGGGCGAGGCCACGATGCGCAGGCCCCGCTCGGCCGCCAGCGCGATCAGCTCGTCGGCCTCCGCCACCGTGGTCGTCATGGTCTTGTTGACGTGGACATGGAGCCCCGCCCGCAGGGCCTCCCGCGCGTGGGCGAAGTGCAGCCCGATGGGGCTCACGACCGTCACCGCGTCGAGCCCCCCCGCCGCGATCATCTCCCCGAGCGACGGATGAGCCCCCGGCACCCCGAAGCGCGCGGCCGCCTCCCGCGCCCGCTCCAGCGCGGGGTCGCAGAGCGCCACGACCCGCACGCGGTCGGTCACGTCCGCCTGCGTCAGGTGCGGCAGCACCGCGCGCAGCGTCAGCGCCCCCACGCCCACCACGCCGATCCTCAGCGGCCCGTCCGTCAGAGGCCCGTCCGTCAAAGGCCCGTCCATCCCGTCGCCTCCACCGCCACGAACCGCCCCTCCCGCGCCGACCCGCGCAGCGCCGCGATCACCGCCAGCCCGTGCAGCGCCGGCCCCGCCCCGATGACGGGCTCCCGCCCCTCGCGCACCGCCCGCAGCAGCTCGCGCACCCCAAGCACGTGGTCCGGCCCGTCGAGCCTCTCATGCGCCACCTCGACCACCCGCTCCCCCCCGCCGCCTCGCACCACGAGAGGCACGGCCGGGTCGATCAGCGACACGGCCAGCGTCCCTCTTTCCCCCATGATCTCCAGGACGAAGGCCGGCGCCGCCTCCGCCGCGAAGGACACCAGGAGCGAGGCGGGCACCCCCGAGCGCAGCCGCAGCACCGCCTGCCAGGTGTCGTCCGATCGCACCTCCACCCAGCCGCCGGGCGCCTCGAACCCCTGGCGCGACCGCGTGGACAGCGCCGCCACTTCCGCCACCTCGCCCAGCAGCCCGGCGAGCGCGTGGATCGCGTAGACCCCGATGTCCACGACCGCCCCGATCCCCTCGCCGAAGTAGGGGCCGTAGTCGCCCACGAAGCCCTCCCAGGGCGGGGGCGGCACGGTGGCCAGCGCGCGGGCCGCCCGGACCGCCCCGATCCCGCCCCGTGCCAGCACGCCGGCCGCCGCGCGCACCTGCGGGAAGACCATCACGGAGGGCGCGGAGGCCAGCCGCCCCCCGCTCGCGCGCGCCGCCTCGGCGACCGCGCGCGCCGTGGGCAGATCCAGCGCCAGGGGCTTCTCGCTGTAGAGGTGCCGCCCCGAGGCGGCCACCGCCAAGTTGACCGCCCCGTGCAGCGGCCCGGGGGTGAGGTTGACCACCGCGTCCACGCCAGGATCGAGCGCCGCCTCCCAGCCCGCCGCGTGGCGCGGCACGCCGAAGGCCCGCGCCGCCGCCTCGGCGCGGACGGCGTCGCCCGCCACCACCATCTCGACGCGCCCAAGGTCGCCCAGCCGCCCCCCAGGCCCCGCCATGTGGGGCAGGTAGTCGCGCCAGGCCACGTCGCCCGCCCCCACCACGGCGAGGCGCAGCGGCCCGCCCGTCCCGTCAGCCATGCCGCCCTCCCGCGCGGAGGCTACACGCGCCCCGCCCCCCCGTCCATGCGCCCCCCGTCCATGCGCCCCCCGTCCATGCGCGCACCTTGGCGGCCCCCCGCGCCCGTGCCACCCTCGGCCCGGGGGGGGGCCGGGCATGGCGCGCGACCACGGGGGCCTGGGCGAGGCGCTGGCGGCGCGCCTCGCCGCCGAGATCGCCGAGGGCGCGCTGCCCCCGGGCGCGCGCCTGCCCGCCCAAGGCCTCGCCGACCGCTTCGGCGTCTCGCGCAGCCCCGTCGCGCGCGCCCTAGCCCTCCTGGAATCGCGCGGCCTGGCGCGGCGCGACGCCCGGCGGGGCTTCTCCGTCGCTCCCCTCGACGGCCCCGCCCCGCCCCTCCCCGCCCCCCCCGACCCCGTCACCGCCGCCTACCGGCGGCTGGCCGAGGACCGCCTCGCCGGCCGCCTCCCCGACGCCGTCTCGGGCGAATCCCTGCGCGACCGCTACGGCCTCTCGGCCGCCGCCCTGCGCGCCCTCCTCGCCCGGGTCCTGCGCGAGGGCTGGATGGAGCGCCGCCCCGGCTACCTCTACCGCTTCACCGCCATGCTTGGCTCGGCCGACGCCCTCCTCCAGAGCTACCGCGCCCGCCTGGCCATCGAGCCCGCCGCCCTCCTGGAGGCCGGCTACAGCCTCCCCCCCGCCACCGCCCTCGCGCTCCGGCGCACCGAGGAGGCGCTGCTCTCGGGGGCCATCGCCACGCTTCCCTCCGAGGCCCTCCACGACCGCGGCGTGCGCTTCCACGAGGCGCTGGTGGCCGCCTCCGGCAACCCCTTCCTGCTCGACGCGCTGCGGCGCATCAACGAGGTCCGCCGCCTCCTTTCCTACCGCGCCGCCCTCTCGCGCGAGAGGCTCTGGGGCCAGGCGCGGGACCACGTCGCGCTCCTCGACCTCCTGGGCGAGGGCCGCCGGGACGAGGCCGCCCAGCTCATGCGCGACCACCTCGGCCGCGTCATGGGCAACCTGGAGCGCATCCGGCCCCTCCTGGAGCCCCCGCCCCGCTGATCGCCATTGCATTTTGCAGCGGTAAAGTGCATCGTCCGAGCGCGCTGACGAGGCCCTGGCCGTGCAACCGACGCTCACCCTGGACGGCCTCCGGGCCATGGACCTGCGCGCCGCCGCCGGCCCCAGGCTCGCCCGGCTGCCCTACGCCCTGCGCATCGTCCTGGAGAACGTCCTGCGCGGCACGGACGGACCCGAGCGCGAGGCCCACCGCGCCGCCCTCCTCGCCTGGGCCGACCGGGGCGCCTCGGACCACGAGGTCGCCTTCCGCCCCGCCCGCCTCCTCATGCACGACACGACCTGCGGCCCGGCGCTCGTGGATATCGCCGGGATGCGCGACGCGCTCGCCGAGGCGGGCCTGGACCCCCGCGCCCTCGGCCCCCTCCTGCCCGTGGACGTGTCCGTGGACCACTCGGTGACCGTGGACCGCTGGGGGGCGCCCGACGCCGCCGCCCACAACATGGCGCGCGAGGCCGCCCGCAACCGCGAGCGCTTCCGCCTCATGCGCTGGGCCGAGCGCCTCGGCGACCTCCGCGTCCACCCGCCGGGCACGGGCATCCTGCACAGCTTCAACATGGAGCAGCTCGCCACCGTGGTCCGCGAGGAAGGGGGCTGGCTCGTCCCCGACACGCTGATCGGCACGGACAGCCACACGCCCATGGTGAGCGCCCTGGGCGTGCTCGCCTGGGGCGTGGGGGGCCTGGAGGCCGAGGGCGTCATGATGGGCCTGCCGGTGGTCATGCGCCTGCCGGACGTGGTGGGCCTGCGCCTCACGGGGCGCCTGCGCGAGGGGGTGCTGGCCACCGACCTCGCCCTCCTCGTCACGCACCTCGCGCGCGCCAGGGGGATCGCCGGCCAGTTCCTGGAGTTCACCGGCCCCGGCCTCGCCACCCTCTCGGCGGGCGAGCGCGGCGTGGTCGCCAACATGGCGCCCGAGATGGGCGCCCAGACCGCGTTCTTCCCCGTGGACGCCCGGACGCTCGACTACCTGCGCGCCACGGGCCGCCCCGAGGCGCTCGTCGCCCGCGTCGAGGCCTGGGCCAAGGCCACGGGCCTCTGGCACGACCCCGCCCAGGAGCCGCGCTTCACCGACCTCATCGAGATGGACCTCGCGGCCGTCGGCACCCGCGTGGCCGGCCCCCGGCGCCCCCAGGACCTCCTGGAGCCCAAGGACGCCGGCCCCGCCGTGGCCCGCCTCGCCCGCGCCGGGCCCTCGGGGGCGGTGGCCATCGCCGCCATCGCGTCGTGCACCAACACCACCGACCCGCGCCTGCTGGTCGCGGCCGGGCTGCTGGCGCGCAAGGCCCGCGCGCGCGGCCTGCGCCCGCCCCCGCACGTCAAGACCTCGCTCTCCCCCGGCTCCCCCGCCGCCGGCCGCTACCTCGCCCGCGCCGGCCTCCTCGCCGACCTCGAAGCCCTGGGCTTCGCCGTCGCGGGCTACGGCTGCATGACCTGCATCGGCAACTCCGGCGCCCTCACCCCCGCCATGGAGCAGGCCGCCCGCGCCGGCCAGGCCCCCGTCGCCGTGCTCTCGGGCAACCGCAACTTCCCCGGCCGCGTCCACCCGCTCCTCGACGCGGGCCTCCTGGCCTCCCCGCCCCTCGTGGTCGCCTACGCGCTCAAGGGCGACGTCCGGGGCGACATCCTCCGCGACCCGCTCGGCACCGACCCCGAGGGCCGCCCCGTCACGCTCGCCGACCTCTGGCCCACGGGCGCCGAGCTCGACGCCGCGCTCGCGGCCGTGGCCCCCGCCGACTTCCCCGACAGCTTCGCCGAGGCCCACGCGAGCCCCGCCTGGGCGGCCGTGGAGGCCCCCGCCACCGACCTCTGGCCCTGGGACCCCGCCTCCACCTACCTGCGCCGCCCGCCCTTCACCGAGGGCCCCCAGCCCTCGCGCCTGGGCCTCTACGACGCCCTGCCCCTCCTCCTCCTGGGCGACGACGTCACCACCGACCACATCTCGCCCGCCGGGGCGATCCCGGAGGACTCCGAGGCCGGCCGCTGGCTCGTGGCGCGCGGCGAGGACCCCGCCGACCTCAACGCCTTCTCCGCCCGGCGCGGCAACTGGGAGGTCATGCTGCGCGGCCTCTTCACCAACAAGGGCGCGCGCAACCTCCTCGCCGACATCCCCCCCGGCTGCGGCCTCGACCCCGAGACTGGCGACGTCCTCCCCCTCCACGCCCTGGCCTCCCGCCTGCGCGCGCGCGGCCGCGCCGCCGTCCTCGTCGCGGGCCACCGCTACGGCGCGGGCTCCTCGCGCGACTGGGCGGCCAAGGGGCCGGCGCTCTTGGGCGTGCGCGCCGTGCTGGCGCGCTCCTTCGAGCGCATCCACCGGACGAACCTCATCGGCATGGGCATCCTGCCCCTGCGCCTGCCCCAGGCCCTCGCCCTCGCCCCCGGCGACCTCGTCCGCGTGGAGGCCGCCTCCGTCGCCCCCCGCGCCCCCGTCCCCGTCGCGGTCCTGCGCCGGGACGGCGCGCGCGAGCCGCTCGTCGCCCGGGCCGAGGTGGAGACGGCGCTCGAGGCCGACCTCCTGCGCCAGGGCGGCATGGTCCCCTTCATCCTGGCCCGCGCCGGCGCGGGCGGGGCCGACGCGGCGGCTTGACGCAGCCGGCGAGAGGCACAACACAGATCGAAAGGGAGGAAACGACATGACCGCACACACCACGACCCTCGGGGCCGCGGCCCTCGCGCTCGGCCTGGCCGCGGGCGCGTCCGCCCAGGGGCTCGACCTCAACATCATGGCCCCCGCCGGGGCCGGCGGCGGCTGGGACAGCGCCGCCCGCGCCATCCAGGAGACCATGCTGGCCACCGGCCTGGCCTCCTCGGCCCAGGTCTACAACGTCCCCGGGGCCGGCGGCACCGTGGGCCTCGCCCAGTTCGTGGACACGGCCGGGACGGACCCAGGCCAGCTCATGGTCGGCGGCATCACCATGGTCGGCGCCATCATCTCTAACGCCGCCCCCGTGGACCTCACCCAGGTGACGCCCATCGCGCGGCTCACCGGCGACCCGCTCGCGGTGGTGGTCCCCGCCTCCTCGGACATCCAGACCATCCAGGACCTCATGGCCCGCATCCAGTCAGACGTGGGCGGCACCATCTGGGCGGGCGGCTCGGCGGGCGGCGCCGACCACATGCTCGCGGCCCTCATCACCGAGGCCGCCGGCGCCGACCCCGGCCAGATCAACTACGTGGCCTACTCGGGCGGCGGCGAGGCGCTGGCCGCCATGCTGGGCGGCCAGGTCACGGCCGGCATCTCGGGCTACGGCGAATGGCAGGGCCAGATCGAGTCGGGCGACCTGCGAGCGCTGGCCATCTCCTTCGCCGAGCCCATCGAGGGCATCGCGGCGCAGCCCCTCATGGACCAGGGCGTGGACGTGGAGCTGGTCAACTGGCGCGGCGTCTTCGCCCCCGCCGGCATCGGCGCGGAGGACAAGGCGCGCCTCGACGACGCCTTCGCTCAGCTCGTGGCCTCCCCCGAGTGGCAGGAGCGCCTCCAGGCCCAGGGCTGGACCGACTACTACCTGCCCGCCGACGAGTTCGCGGCCTTCCTGTCGGAGGAGACCGCGCGCGTGGGCGACGTGCTGCGCTCCGTGGGCCTCGCCCAGTAGCGCCTCCGGCGGGGCGGCGACGCCCCGCCGCAGCCGGGAGGACGGCCCTTGCAGCGGATCAACCGCCCCTACCTGGTCATCGGCCTCGCGCTCCTCGGCCTCGCGGCCGTCACGGCCTGGGACGCCGCCTCCATGACCATCCGCGCCAACTACGGCGTCGGCGCGGACGCGGCCTCCTACCTTGTGGCGACGGTGCTGGCCGCGCTCGGCGTCGGCCACCTCGTCGGCGCCGTCTGGGGCACGCCCATGGCCCTGGAGCACGTGGACTACCGCGCGGTCGGCTGGGTGGCGCTCGCGCTCGCCTCGCTCATCGCGGCCGTGGCCCTGGGGGCGGGCTTCATCCTCGCCTCCACGCTCCTGTTCGCCTTCACCGCCCGCGCCTTCGGCCGGCGCGCGCTGCCCGCCGACCTCCTGATCGGCTTCGTGCTGGGCCTGCTCGTGTACCTGCTCTTCAACGGCCTCCTGACGCTCGCGCTCCCGGCGGGCCCCATCGAGCGCCTGCTCTAGAGGAGCCCCCATGGACGCCCTCGCCAACCTCGCCGACGGCTTCGCGGCGGCCCTCACCCTCACCAACCTCGCCTTTGCCGCCATCGGCGTCCTGATCGGCACGGCCGTGGGGGTGCTGCCGGGCATCGGGCCTGCCCTCACCGTCGCCCTCCTCCTGCCCGTCACCTTCAAGCTCGACCCAGGCGGCTCGCTCATCATGTTCGCGGGCATCTACTACGGGGGGATGTACGGCGGCTCCACCACCGCCATCCTCCTCAACGCGCCGGGCGAGGCCGCCTCGGTCGTGACCGCCCTCGAGGGCAACAGGATGGCCCGCGCCGGCCGGGGCGGCCCCGCGCTCGCCACCGCCGCCATCGGCTCCTTCGTGGCGGCCCTGCTCGCCACCGCCGGCCTCGCCTTCCTGTCCCCCATCCTCGTGGACGTGGCCGTCCGCTTCGGGCCCTGGGACTACTTCGGCCTCATGCTGATCGCCTTCGTGACGGTCTCGGCGACCTTCGGCGACAGCCCCCTGCGCGGCCTCACCTCGCTCGCCATCGGCCTCTGGCTCGGCCTCGTGGGCATAGACCAGCTCACGGGCCAGGCGCGGCTCACCTTCGGCGTGCCCAACCTGCTCGACGGCATAGAGGTGACGACGCTCGCCGTGGGCCTCTTCGCCATCGGCGAGACGCTCCACGTCGCCGCGCGCCACCTCTTCAAGCCCGAGAAGCCCATACCCGTGAAGGGCTCCCTGTGGATGACCCGAAGCGACTGGCGCCGCTCCCTCCTCCCCTGGCTGCGCGGCACCGCCATCGGCTTCCCCATCGGCGCGCTTCCGGCCGGCGGCGCCGAGGTGCCTACCTTCCTGAGCTACAACGTCGAGCGCAAGCTCGCGCGCCACCCCGAGGAGTTCGGCCACGGCGCCATCGAGGGCGTGGCCGGCCCCGAGGCCGCCAACAACGCCGCCGCCGCCGGCACCCTCGTCCCCCTCCTGACCCTCGGCCTGCCCACCTCGGCCACGGCCGCCGTGATGCTGGCGGGCTTCCAGCAGTACAACATCCAGCCCGGACCCCTGCTCTTCGTCCAGCACGCCGACCTCGTCTGGACGCTCGTCGCCTCCCTCTTCATCGCCAATGTGATGCTCCTGGTCCTCAACCTGCCCCTCGTCGGCCTCTGGGTCAGGCTGCTGGCCATCCCGCTGCCCTGGCTCTACGCCGGCATCCTGGTCTTCGCCGCCATGGGCACGGTGGCCGCCAACCCCTCCCCGGTCGAGCTGGGGCTGCTCGTGGCCTTCGGCGCGTTGGGCTTCCTCATGCGGCAGTTCAACTACCCCATCGCGCCCGCCATCGTCGGCCTCATCCTCGGCCCCATGGCCGACAGCCAGCTGCGCCGCGCCCTCCAGATGGGCCAGGGCGACTGGACCATCCTCTTCCAGCACTGGTCGTCGGCCCTGATGATCGGCATCGCCCTCGTCGCCCTGGTCGCGCCCTTCGTCTTCAGGGGCCTCGCGCGCATGGGCAAGGACGAGGATTGACCCCCCCGCAGAGGCGCTTGCTCACGCTCCTCGTGGCGCTCGCGGGCCTCGGCGCCGCGCTGCTCCTGGGCGCGCCGCTGCCCTTCCTCTTCGGCCCCCTCCTCGGCTGCCTCCTGGCCGCCTTGCTGGGCGCCCCGCTCCTGGCCTTCGGCCCCGCCACCCCCCTCGCGCGCGCCACCCTCGGCGTCGCCGTCGGCGCCTCCGTCACGCCCGCGCTCCTCGCGCGGCTCCCCGACATGGCGCTCTCGCTCCTGCTCGTGCCCGTGGCCGTCCTCCTCATCGGACTCGCGGGCTACCCCTTCTTCCGCCGCCTCTGCGGCCTCGACCGCGCCACCGCGCTCTTCGCCGCCATGCCCGGCGGCGCCCAGGACATGGTGCTCTTCGGCCAGGAGGCCGGCGGCGACGCCCGCGCCCTGTCGCTCATCCACGCCACCCGCATCGCCGTGATCGTCACGGCCGCGCCGCTCCTGCTGTCGCTCCTCCACGGCGCGGCCCTCGGCCGCCCCCCGGGCGAGCCCCTCGCGGCCATCCCCCCCGCCCAGCTCGTCCTGATGGCCGGCGCGGCCCTCCTCGGCTGGCGGGGGGGCGAGCGCCTCGGCCTCTTCGGCGCCAGCATGATCGGCCCCCTCCTGATCGCCCTGCCCCTCTCGCTCGGGGGCCTCCTAGACCACCGCCCCCCCGCCGAGGCGCTCCAGGCCGCCCAGCTCGTCCTCGGCACGGCCATCGCCGCCCACTACGTGGGCCTGACCTGGACCGAGCTGCGCCGCACCGTCGCCATGAGCGCGCTCTTCATGCTGATCCTCGCCGCCCTGGCCGGCGCCACGGCCGAGGCCGTGGTCCTCCTCGGGCTGGCGCCCCCCCTCGACGCCTTCCTGGCCTTCGCGCCGGGCGGCCAGGCCGAGACGGCCGTGCTCGCCCTGGCCGCCGGGGCGGACCTCGGATACGTGGTCCTCCACCACCTCGCCCGGCTTCTCCTGGTCATCCTGGGGGCGCCGCTGGCGCTGCGGCTCCTGCGCTGACGGGATTGCCCTTCGCCGCGCGCTGCCTTAGCGCCCCCCGAACCCCCGAGAGGAGTCGCGATGCAGGACATCTTCACGGCGGAGGGCCTCTGGGTCTTCCTGCAGGTCGTCGGCATCGACCTCGTGCTGGCGGGCGACAACGCCATCGTCATCGGCCTGGCCGCCGCCGGCCTGCCGGCGGACCAGCGCAACCGCGTCATCCTGGTGGGCATCATCGCCGCCACGGTCCTGCGCATCGGCTTCGCGCTCGTCACCACCTGGCTCCTGACGCTGGGCGGCGCGCTCCTCATCGGCGGCGCGATCCTGCTCCTGTGGGTGTGCTGGAAGATGTGGCGCGAGCTGCGCCAGGGCCACGAGGCCGAGCACGCCGCCACCCAGGAGGTGCTGACGGGCCAGGACCTCGACCGGGACGGGCAGGTGGCGGCGGGCGTGCCGCGCAAGACCTTCGGCCAGGCCGCGTTGCAGATCATCCTGGCCGACGTGTCCATGAGCCTCGACAACGTCCTGGCCGTGGCGGGGGCGGCGCACAACTACCCCACCATCCTGGCCACCGGCCTGATCCTGTCGGTCGCCCTGATGGGGCTGGCCGCCACGCTGGTGGCGCGGCTCATCAACCGCTACCGCTGGATCGCCTACGTGGGCCTGATCCTGATCCTCTACGTCGCCCTCACCATGATGTGGGAGGGCGTCCAGCAGCTCCGGGAGGCCGGCGAGGCCGAGCCGGCGGCGGCGGCCTCCGAGGGCTAGGGCCTGTTGTCCAACCGATGGTGTTCTGCGTTGGAGTTGTGTGGGCTCTGGCGCGGGAGGCTGGGATGGGGGTGTTGTCGGATGCGGAGTGGGAGGCGCTGAAGGCGGGGCTGGACCGGGTGCGGTCTGGGGAGGGACGGCGGTTTCAGGACGAGCGGCGGACCATCGAGGCGGTGGTGTGGCGACTGAGGAACGGCGCGCCGTGGCGGGCGGTGCCTGCGGAGTTCGGGCCGTGGTGGCGGGCGGCGCGGCTGCACCGGCGCTGGTCGAGGAAGGGTCAGTGGAGCAGGCTCTTCGAGGTGCTGCGCGATCAGGGCCGGCCCGACCTGGGCGAGGTGTTCATCGACGCCACCTCGATCCGCGCCCATGGCCCCGGCGGCGGGCGCAAGGGGGGGCCTGGCTGAACGCGCTGGGCCGCTCGCGAGGCGGCTTCGGCACCAAGGCGAGCGTGGCCTGCGACCGCCTTGGCCGGGCGCTCGCCTTCGAGCTCCAGCCCGGCCACAGAGGCGAGGCGAGGGTGGCGCCGGCGCTTCTGGATTTGGTGCGGCGCCTTGGCCCGATCGGCCGTGTCGTCTGCGACCGCGCCTATTCCTCCAAGGGATGGCGCCAAACGATCGCCACCGCCGGCGCCGAGCCAGTGGTGCCCAGCCGGAAAACCCACTCCACGTCGAGCACGACCGCCCCGCTTACGGCCGCCGCCGCCGCGTCGAGAACCTCTGGGCCAGACTCAAGGAGCGCCGCTCCATCACCCCCCACAAAGAGGTGGCTCGGTTCGTCTGAACAGCTTTTGGGCTGCTGCTGAGTGGATCCCCGCCCTGGTTACGCCGCTGCCGGGATTGGCCTCGGCTGGTTGAAGTAGGCCCGGTCGGGCGTCTGCCCGCCGAGCGATGAATGCGGCCTCGTGCCGTTGCAGAAGCCGAAGTAGCGCCCGATCGAGGACCTTGCCTCGGAGAGGCTCTCGTAGGCGCGCAGGTAGACCTCCTCGTACTTCACGGATCGCCACAACCGTTCGACGAAGACGTTGTCGCGCCACGCGCTTCTGCCGTCCATGCTGATGGCGACGCGGGCATCCTTGAGCACCTTGGTGAAGTCCGTGCTGGTGAACTGCGAGCCTTGGTCGGTGTTGAAGATGTCCGGCCGCCCGTGGCGGCCGAGCGCCTCTTCCAGCGCCTCGACGCAGAAGTCGGCCGTCAACGTGATCGAGAGCCGCCAGGCCAGGATCCTGCGGCTGAACCAGTCGACGACGGCGGCGAGGTAGACGAAGCCACGGGCCATCGGCACGTAGGTGATGTCCATCGCCCAGACCTGATTGGGGCGCGTCACCGCGACGTTCCTGAGCAGGTAGGGATAGACCTTGTGCCCCGGCGCCGGGGTCGACGTCCTCGGGCGGCGGTAGAGCGCCTCGATGCCCATGCGCTTCATCAGCGTCGAGACGTGCAGCCGACCCACCTCATGGCCTTCTGCGTTCAGCAGGCCCTTGAGCATCCGGCTGCCCGCGAAGGGGTGGTCAAGGTGCAGCTCGTCGATCCGGCGCATCAACGCGAGATCATCGGCGGACGTCGCCTGCGCCCGGAAGTAGATGGCGCCTCTGCTGATCCCGAGCGCTTCGGCCTGCCGGGAAAGGCTCAGGCCGTGGCCGCGGTCGATCATCGCCTTGCGCTCGACAACAGACCGGCCTTGCCGAGCGCGACGGACAAAAAATCGTTCTCCAGCGTCAGCTCCCCGATCTTTGCGTGCAGGACCTTCACGTCCACCGTCGGGGCGGCCTCGGCAGCAGGCGCGGCGCCGAAGACGCCGGACGCCCCTTCCAGAAGCTGCGCGCGCCACTGCGTGATCAGGGTGGGGTGGACGTCGAACCGTTGGGCCAACTCGGTCAGCGTCCGCTCGCCCTTGATGGCCTCCAGCGCCACCTTCGCCTTGAAGGCCGGGCCGTGGCTGCGTCTCGGTCGTCTCGTCATGGTCGCTCCTCGCCACCGGCATCATGCCGATCTCGCGCGGATCATCCACTCAGCACTCCCGTACAGATTCCCCAAGCCACCTCGCCGTGGCCTGGCATGGGCGGGAGGTGCAACAGCATCGTGAACCGGGTCGTGCGCTCGACCAGCGTGCCGATCGCAGGGCGGTTCAGCCCCAGGATCAGATCGCCCTCCCAGTGCCCCGGCACAGCCCGGTCGGCCGCCTCCACGGGTCGCTCGCTGATCATGATCTCGGAAGCGACGAAGGACTTCCCCCGACCAGCCTGGCGCGCTCGTGGCGTGCGAAGAGCTCGGCCGGTGCGCAGGCAGGCCGTCAGCTCGCGGCGCAATCCGCCCCGGCCCCGGACGAAGAGAGCCAGATAGATCGCCTCGTGCGAGATGCGCATGGTCGGGTTCTCGGGGAACTCGCGCCGCAGTCTGTGCGAGATCTGCTCCGGGCTCCACGCCCGGGCCCAGCGGCGTGGCCGGCGGCGGCCATGACGGCGTCCGATCCACGCCACCTGCGGGCCGTCGAGGATCGTCCCGTCCGGCACTGCGACCCGCCCAGAGAGCCGGTCCTCGACGTAGCGCCGCAGGTCGTCGTTCTTCGTCAGCTTCGAAGCCTTTGGTCTTCGGGCCGCGCGGTCTGCATGCCATTGCGCCGCGGTCGCCCTGTACTCCAGCCCACCGCTTCGCGTGGCCGCGTTGCGCCGCAGCTCCGGCGAGATCGTCGATGGCGCGCGGCCAAGGCGCCAGGCGATGTCGCGCACGCCTCGACCACGAGCAAGAGACAGGGCGATCTCCTCACGCTCCGCAAACGACAGGTATCGCCCCGACACCGGTGGCGCCGAGGCGGACAGGTGAGTGGGGGGCATGCCGCCGGACCTCCGGAACCACCTCGTTCCCACCGCCGCCGATACACCGGCCACCCTGGCCGCGTCCTCGCTCGACCGGCCTCTCGCGACCGCCGCCCAGAACACTACCAGCATCTCTCGCCGCGCCACGTCGGTGCGCCCCGGCGAGACCGGCTTGGCGCGCCCAGACTTGTCCGATCGCCGTCTCCTCGTCGTCATCGCACCCTCCCAAGCCAGAGCGTTGCGACGACCGGTTGAGACCGCCTCATGCACACGGGCCAGGGCAACCAGGTCACGTCCTTCGCCTGGGCCGGTCGCCTCAAGCAGGCCGGCCCCCGGATCTCGATGGACGGCAAAGGCCGCTGCATCGGCAACGTCCTCATCGAACGGCTGTGGGGGTCGCTGAGACGCGAGTGCGCCTCCCTGCACGCCCGGGAGGCCGGCTCCCAGGCCAACACGGGGATCGGAGACCGGGCGAGCCTCCACGACCGCCACCGACCCCACGCGGCCCATGGCGGCGTCCCCCCAGCCGTGGCCTACCAAGCCGCAACCCAACCCGATCAGCAGACCCGCAGAGCAGCCTGGAACCCGCCGGATCCTGTCCGACCGATGGGGATCAGCTCGGACCCTGCCTCGCCCGCGCGACATCGGCTGGTCGCCGTGGGACCCCATCGGCCTGCCGGACCCAGGACGGCCCTGGCAGGGTGCCCCCCTCGCCGACGAACGCGACGGCCACCTGCTGACCGCGACCGCCATGCTCCGCGACGGCGCCCCTTCCGAGGCCCGCGACGATCCCCTCGCGCGCATCGTCACCACCCACATGGCCATGGGTCTCGACCAAGGCCGGCCACGTCCCGCCCGAAAGGGAGGCCGCAGCCCGGCGGCAGGCCCGGATCGTCGCCGCGGCGTCGCGGGCCTGCGCGGCCGGGCTGGGCTCGCCTTGACTACCCCGCCTCCGGCCCCACCACCCGCCCGCTCACCGCCGGCACCATCAGCTCCCGCAGCAGCTTCACCTTCATCGCCTCCTCGTACTGCGCGTAGCCCTGCGCGCGCACCACGAAGGCCCCCGGCCCGCTCAGCACCTCCTCTTGGAACCAGCTCAGCAGCGCCAGGTCCTCCCCCTGGCCCTCCCCCCCCACCAGCAGCGCGTTGACCGTCACCCCCTCCAGCGGGAAGAACTCCCGCGCCAGGTCCGGCGAGAAGCCCTCGTTGTTGATCCCGTCGCCGGACACATCAATGGTCCGGCTCCGGCAGTCCGGCCCGTCCTCGAGCGCGCTCGCCGCGAACCCCAGCGCCGCCCCCAGGGCGGTCGGCAGCTCGTCGCGGCTCCTGCGGCTCTTGGCCACCGCGCCCGCCGCCCGGCGCAGCGCCTCCTCGTCCTCGATGACCCGCCAGCCGTCCCACAGCGGCACCTGCGCGTTCCGCCCCGACCACTCGAAGGCAAAGAGCGCCACCGGCTCGCCCTGCAGGAACGCCCGCGCCACCGCCGGCGCCAGCATCGCCGCCGCCAGCCCCTCCCGCTGGAGCCGGTCCTCCTCCGCGTCCACCGACGACGACACGTCGAGCGCGAGCACCAGGGCCAGCCGGCACCCCTCGGCCTGCGCCGGCGCCGCCAGGAGCGCGAGCGGGAGGAGCGCCCCCCTCACCAGTGCCCCGTGTTGCCCATGCTGGCCCAGGGCTCGCGCGGGGGAAGCGCCTCGCCCTTCTGGAGCAGCTCCACCGACACGTTGTCGGGGGAGCGCACGAAGGCCATGTGCCCGTCGCGGGGCGGGCGGTTGATCGTCACCCCCGCCGCCTGGAGGTCGGCGCAGAGCGCGTAGATGTCGTCCACCTCGTAGGCCAGGTGCCCGAAGTGCCGCGAGTCGCTGGGCAGCCCCTCGTCCCCGTCCCAGTTGTGGGTGAGCTCGACGGGGCACTCCTCCTGCCCCGGCGGCGCCATGAAGACCAAGGTGAAGCGCCCCTTGTCGTTGTCGTAGCGCCGCGTCTCGCGCAGGCCGAGCCTCTCGTAGAAGGCCTTGGACGCGTCGAGGTCCTTCACGCGCACCATGGTGTGCAGGTAGCGGATGGTCATGGCTCCTCCTCCGGTCGGGGGGAGCCTAGCACCCCCGCGGCCCCGCGCCAGGGCTCAGAAGCTCGACCGGAACCCGAGGTCCACCGTCAGGGCGTCGCGGTCGTAGAGCGACACGTCCGACCAGGTCCGGCTCGCCTCCACCGTCACCGTGGGCTCGAAGCCGTAGAGGTCCAGGCGCGGCAGGCCCAGCGTGGCGCGCGCCGTCGCCCGCCAGTCCTCGCGCCCGTCCTCGGCGTAGCGCGAGGCGTCGTAGCCCCGCCACTCCCCCTCCACCGAGGCCCCGAGCCTGAGCCCCGCCACCAGGGCGCCCCGCCCGTAGCTCGCCCCCAGCGTCGCCCCCGCGTAGCTCACGTCCGGGATCGCGTCGGGGCTGTCGCGCCAGGCGGCCGACAGGCCCAGCCGGTCGCGCGAGGCGAGGGCGCGCATCCAGGCGAGCCGCCCGCCCCCCGACAGCGACACGTCCTCGCCGATGCGCTCCTGGCGCTCCAGGAACCCCGACAGGTCCAGCCGGTCGCGCGCGCCCAGCGCGAAGCCCCGGTCGGCCGACAGCCGCAGGAAGCGCAGGTAGGGGTCGCCGTCGTACCAGGTCTGCCCCAGCGAGGCCGAGACCGACCGCGGCGCCGCCGCCGGCCCCCAGCGCTGCACGAGGCTGTAGGCCACCGACACGTCCGCGTAGTCGCTGCCCCGCGCGTCGGGCGCCTGCTCCTGGGCCTGGGCGCTCAGCACGTAGGTGCGCCCCGAGGCCTGCACCTCCAGGAAGGTCGCCGACGCCGCCCCCGCCCGCAGCCGGTAGCTCAGGTTGACCCCCGCCGACAGCCGGAAGCCCGACAGGGCGCGGGCGTCGCCCGACAGCTCGAACTCGAAGGGCAGGCCGGGCAGGGTGATGGTGCTCGACGCGCTGCCCCCGTTGACGTTGCTCGACGGCGCCGCCCCGAAGCTCAGCGTGACGCGCAGCGGGTTGCGCTCGGCCGCCACCCGGTAGTCGCGGGCCAGGCTCTCGACCGCCGCGCGGTCGGGCGCGTCCGCCCGCGCGCGGCGCAGCCAGATCTGCGCCCGCGTCCACTCGCCGCGCTCCGCGTGCGCCCGCGCCGCGAGCCGCGCGGCGACGTAGCGCGCCGTCCCCGTGGCCGCCCCATGCGCCGCCCGCGCCGCCTCCAGCGCCGCGCCCGCGTCCCCCAGGGCGAGCTCGGCCCGCGCCAGCAGGATCAGCCCCGCCACGTCCCTCGCGTCGCGCGCCACCAAGGCCCGCGCCAGATCGCGCGCCTCCGCCGCGTCCCCCTGGTCCAGGAGCCGCGCGGCCAGCTCGCGCAGCCCGGCCGCGTCCGTCCTGACCTGGGCGGCCGCCGGAAGCGCCAGCAGGAGCGCCAGCAGGAGGGCCGCGAGCCGCCTCACCGGTAGACGATGAACCCGCCGGTCTCCTGGGCGGTGACGCCGAAGCGCGGGTCCTGGCTCTCGACCACGAAGATGCCGACGATCTCGCTGGCGCCCTCGCCGCCGATGATGCCGTAGTAGGTGCCCTCCTCGTAGGCCGTCAGCACCCCGTTCTCGTCCTCGGTGTTGGACCGGATGTCGCCGGTGATCTCGCCGTCGTCGGTCATCACGCCCGGCCCCACCGCGAAGACCAGGTCGGGCAGCGCCAGCTCGCCCTCGCCGGTGCCCACGGCGATGGGGTTGCCGTCGAGGTCGAAGGCCTCGCGGCCCGAGATCACGCCCTGCACGGCGTTGCCGTCGTTGAAGTCGCGGAAGTCCACGGCGATGTCCACGTCGCCGCGCGTGTAGTCCATGCCGGCGCGGTCCTGGTAGACGCGCAGGCCCGCGTACTCGCCCGCGTAGGTGGCCTGGCCGGTGGTGGGCAGGTCCACGCCGCCCTCCCTCTCGTAGATGAAGCCGCCGAAGCCGTAGCCGATGTAGGAGCCCGTGCGCACGATGGCGAAGCGCGAGGTGGGGTTGCCATCCTCGTCGGTGGTGTCGGACACGCCGTAGATGGCGCGGTAGTCGAACTGGGCTATGGGGTCGCCGTCGTCGTCGAACTCGACGTTGCTGGCCTCGTAGACGGCGTAGACGGCCGGCGACCCGCTGGTGGACAGCGTCGCCACGTCGTCGTCGCGCGTGTAGACGTTGTCGCCGTCGAAGCCGAGGTTGTCCACGCCGAAGGTGTCCGTGGCCGCGTCGTAGTCCACGGTGGTCACGTAGCCGCCGCCCTGGCCGTCGTCGTCCTCGAAGCGGGTGATGGAATCGCTGGCCGAGGGCGAGTCGGTGCCCGGCGGCAGGTCCGGGTCGCCCCCGATGCCGCCGCCGCCGCCGCCGCCGCCGTCCCCCCCGCCGTCCCCCGAATCCGGGTCGCGGTCGTCGGGGATGCCGTCGCCGTCCGCGTCCGGGATGAGCGACTGCCCGTCGCCGCAGGCCGCGACGAGCCCGAGCGACAGGAGCGCGCTGGCGAGGAGGAGCTTTGGCATGGACGGGTCCCCAGGGGTGCCCGAGACTTGTCCCGGATCGAGGGGCGCCGGTCAACGCCCCGTGGCGCCTCGTCCACAGGTTGTCGCGGAGGGGCCACGCCCGGGCCTCCCTCTGGGGCGGCCCGCCCTAGTTTCGCCACAGGAACGGCGCCCCGTCCCGCGCGAGGCGGCCGGCCGAGCCGCGAGGCAGGAGAGCAGCATGAACAGCATGGCCCGGTCCCCCGCCGGCGGCGCCCCGTCCCCCCTGACGCCCGAGCAGCAGGCCGAGGTGGACGCCCTGCGCAGCCAGCCCCGCCCCACGCTGCGCCCCGTGGCGCCTGGCATGGAGCGCCACCTGCACCTGGCGCGCCCGGTGCTCGACCACGGCTTCGTGCGGGTGGTGGACTACATGGGCGACGATTCGGCCATCTGCCAGGCCGCCCGCGTCAGCTACGGGCGCGGCACCAAGTCGGTCAGCAACGACGAGGGCCTGATCCGCTACCTGATGCGCCACTGGCACTCCACGCCCTTCGAGATGTGCGAGGTCAAGCTGCACGTGAAGCTGCCGGTGTTCGTGGCCCGCCAGTGGATCCGCCACCGCACGGCCTCGGTCAACGAGCACTCGGCCCGCTACTCCATCCTCGACCGCGAGTTCTACATCCCCGACGCGGCCCACCTGGCCGCCCAGTCCACGGTCAACGCCCAGGGCCGTGGCGCCACGCTCGGCGAGGAGGAGGCGGCGCGCGTCCTGGCCTGGCTGCGCGAGGACGCGGGGGCCGCCTACGACCACTACGAGGCGATGATCTCGCAGGAGGGCCAGCAGGGCCTCGCGCGCGAGCTCGCGCGCATGAACCTGCCCATGAGCGTCTACACGCAGTGGTACTGGAAGGTGGACCTGCACAACCTGTTCGGCTTCCTGCGCCTGCGCGCGGACGCGCACGCCCAATGGGAGATCAGGGCCTACGCCGAGGCCATCGCCGAGGTCGCCCGCGACTGGGTGCCCATGGCCTGGCGGGCCTTCGAGGATTTTCGCATGGGCGGCGTGACGCTCAGCCGCCAGGGCGCCGAGGTGCTGCGGCGGAGGCTCGCGGGGGAGGCGGTGACGGAGGAGACGAGCGGGATGAGCAAGGGGGAGTGGCGGGAGTTCGAGGCGGCGTGGGGCTAGCCCCTGCCCCTGAGGGGCACCACCTCCGCCCCGGAATGGTTGGCGTAGGTCGGCCAGTCCGGCGCGTAGGCCTCGGCCTGGTCCCCCCACGACGTCCATCCCAGCCTCGGCCCCCGCGCGAACAGCTCGATGCGTGGGCCGGGGCTGCATCCTGGAGTTGGAGTTGGAGTTGGAGTTCCCCCGGTTTGGTGGACACCCCCACGCTTT
>ERZ1066123.853-NODE-853-length-20350-cov-7.267110_pt1 | contig 20350 bp, 15 predicted proteins | sample MGYA00382770_ERZ1066123 | MGnify/ENA primary metagenome ERZ1066123 (study PRJEB33369, sample SAMEA5778353) | biofilm metagenome | biome: Industrial cooling water; feature: Water cooling tower basin; material: Biofilm | place: United Arab Emirates | collected...
TTCGCCGACGAGGTCCGGTCGGTCCCCGTACCCGCCGAGGGCAACCTGTTCGCGGAATTGCTGGCGTCGGTTCGGTTTGAAGACGTGGGAAAGGGCCGGCAGGGAGCCGTGCTGACCAGGACCGACGAGGCGGGCGGCACCCCCATCGTGCGGACCACCACCCGGTACCGCGCCCCGTCTCAGCGTTTCCAGCCGGTCCACGAGCGGCTGGCCCGGCAGATTCAGACCAGTGCGTCGCTCTTGGTGGGCTTCAACAACGCCCTGATCGAGTGCTATACCAACGCTTACACCACCATGAGCAGCCACTCCGACCAGGCCCTGGACCTGGCGGACGAGTCGTTCATCGCCGTGTTCTCCTGCTACGAACACCCTCCGTTGGCGACCCCGCCGAGGACGTTGCTCGTCGAAACGAAGGAGGTGGCCGGTGAAAGTGTCGCGATCCCAATGACCCACCAATCTGCCGTCGTGTTCTCCGTGGGCACCAACCAGCGGCTGAGGCACAAGATCGTGCTGGCCGTGTCCGCCCGAACATCTGAGAACCGGTGGTTGGGTGTCACCTTCCGAACGTCGAAGACTTCGGTGCGGTTTCGCGACGGGGGTGCGTGCTTCCCCGACGGCGTGCGTCTGACGCTCGCCGGAGACGAGCAGCGGCGAGAGTTCTACTCCCTGCGGCGCCGGGAGAACAACGAAACGGACTTCACCTACCCCCGGCTCACGTACACCGTCAGCGAAAGCGATCTGGTGCCGCCCGCCCCGCCGGCCGACCACGCGGTCAGGCGGTAGCAGACCACCAACTAACTCGCGACGTCGCCGGCACACTTGTCCGACCGTGGCGGGATCCGTCACGAACTGCGGACCGAGCCGGCGGTGGACGGGAAGCTCACAGATCTTGCCCGACGCTACTTGACGATCTCGCCGACGAGGAGGATCGCACCGGGGAAGTAGTTCGTGCCGTGGAATCGCTCGGGCTTGTCCATCTTCTCGTTTCGCTGGGCCAGGATCTTGGCCTTCTCCGGTTGGTCCGGGTGAATCTCGATCTTGACCGTGTGGACTTCATCCGCGAGCTCGGTGCCGATCAACATCGTCGCGAGCCGGTGATAGGTGCTGTAGCTGTCGAACCGCGGGACGATCTTCGCGGGCTTGTCATCGAGCGTGACCGTCACTTGCCCGCAGTCGGGACCCAGGATGTCGTAGATCGCACAACGGGTTCCCTGGAACCGGAACGTCACCGTCTCTCCGGCCGCACTCCCCTTGTGCAGCGCCGGTAACCGGGCCGCCCAGCGCTTGCCGAACGGGTCGGTCGCCAGGTCGAGCGGGGCGATTCCCTTCGACAGAGTGGCGGCTGTGATCGGGAGCAGTTGAGCCCGTTCGTAGTTCGACGCGATGACCGGCTTCGGAAGGGGTCGCTCCACCGGAGCCTTCGAGGCCATCCCAATGGCCGGCAGCGAGCGGACAATGGCCTGCAAGTAGAGTTCGTGTCCGGTTTCGATGTGCGGATGGACGCCGTCCGGTGCGAACATGACTTTGTCGCCGAGTGCGGCCTTCTCTTCGGGCGTCTTCGGCAGCGGAGCTTTCCACACCAGTTTCCCGGCCTTGGCCAGTTTCGCGACTTGCGTGGCCATGTGGATGGTCGGAATGCCATAAGCCTCCGCGACCGTCTCCATCGCACTCGCGGCCCGTGGGAACTGGCCCTCCAGCATCGGCGGCGCGAGTTGCTCGGTGAGGGTGTACACGAAACAAATGTCGCACTGGGGCAGGGCCTTTCGCGTTTGTCGAACGATCCCTTCCATGCAGCGGTGGATTTGCTGGGGGTCGGCTCCCCCGTCATTGACGGCGAACTCGACGAAGAGGAGGTCGGGCTTGTGATCCAGCACGTCCGCCTTGAGTCGGAACACGCCCAGGTCCGAACCCGTCCCGCCGATGGCCGCGTTCACCTCGGCAAAGGTCGCCTTCGGGTACGCCTTCTGGAAGTGGGCCAGCGTCTTGGGCCGCCACCCCGGCTGTGCCGTGATCGACCCGCCGAGGTAGGCGATCGTGACCTTTGCACCCGGCGTCTTCGCCTTCGCCAGGAAGTTCGGCAAGCCGTCACGCGGTCGGCACTCCTGCGAAGGGACCAGCGGAAAGTCGTTCGCCTGAGCGGTACAGTTGATAGCCAGGAACACCAGGAAAGCGATTCGGAGAAGGTTCATGGCACACGGAAAAGGGAATCGATCGGATCGGAAAGATGAGTCAAACATTTTCATCGACACTATTCTAGCAGTCGGAGTGACCATTCGACACCGAACAGTCGACTCCATCACACGGAACAGTTTGAGAAGCGGGGAGTCGACATCAGATAAGATACGGAGGATCCGCCGTTCCACCGGGACCGCCGTCATGCCGACCAAGAACGCCCTTCCGCCCGGCCCGAAGGGGACGTTTCTGCTTGGCAACCTGAAGCGGTTCTACGAGCAGCGACTCGACTTCTTTTACGAAGTTGCCCGCGAGTATGGCGACCTTGCCAGCATCCGGTTCGGGCCTCGCCGCATCTTCCTGGCCAGCCACCCGGACCTGATTGAGCAGGTGCTGGTCACCGACGCGAAGCACTACATCAAGCACTTCGGGGCCCGGCTCTACAAGCCAGTCCTCGGCAACGGTCTTGTGACAAGCGAGGGGGACTTCTGGCTCCGCCAACGGCGGCTCAGCCAGCCGGCGTTCCTGAAGAACCGTGTCCTCGCGTACGTCCCGGTGATGGCTGACCTGACTCAACGTTTCGTCGGCACCTGGCAGGCTGGCGAGCGGGTTGACGTCCACGACCTGTTCAACCACCTGACCAGCGCCATCGCTCTGAAAACGCTGTTTGGCCTGGACGACTCCGGCGACCGCGAGTCGTTCGTGGCCGCGCTACGGGATGCGTTCGACCTGATGAGCCTCCGGTTTCGTACGTTCTACCCGCTCCCGCTGTGGCTTCCGACCGGCACGAACCGTCGACTGAAGGCCGCGATCTCGCACCTGAACCGGGTAGTGGACGGGTTTGTCGCCCAGGGCCGGAACCGCCCGGTGCCGGGCGACGACCTGCTCTCCCGGCTCGTGGCCGCTCAAGACGACGACGGCAGCCGGATGACTGAGACCCAGCTCCGCGACGAGGCGATGACGCTGTACCTGGCCGGGCACGAGACGACGGCTCTGACGCTGTCATGGAGCTGGTACCTGTTGGCGACTCATCCCCACGTCGAAGACCTGTTGGCCACGGAATGGAAGGTGGTACTGAACGGCCGGACGCCGACGGCCGATGACCTGACCCGGTTGCCGTACACCGACGCGGTCATTGCCGAGGCGATGCGGGTTTACCCGCCAGTGTACCTGATCGGCCGGGAGGCAACCCGCGACCTGGAACTCGGCGGGTACCGGGTGAAGAAGGGGTACACGGTGTTCATGAGCCAGTGGGTGAGTCACCGCGACCCGCGGTACTTCGGCCCGGACCCCGACACGTTCCGTCCGGAACGGTGGCTCGACGGGCTGGCGAAGCGGTTGCCGAAGTATGCTTATTACCCGTTTGGCGGCGGCCCGCGAGTCTGCATCGGCAGCGCGTTTGCCCAAATGGAGGCCGCGATCATCCTGGCCGCGGTGGGCCAGCGGTATCGCTTCACGCTTGTCCCGGACCCTCCGGTGGACGTGACCCCCCAGATCACACTGATGCCAAAGAACGGCATCCCTGCGGTACTGGAGCGACGATAGCAATCTGCATACGAGACTGACAAGAATCGCGCCGAAGTATATGCCCCGTTCCGATGTCCGCTTCGCCGATGATCGCATGAACGCACGCACCACGCGAGGACTGGCCATGTTCCTCGTCTTCGACCGCTACAAGGCACTCGGCGGTCCGGTCGAGCGGGTGGTTAAGCCCGGTCAGGACCACCACCCCCACGGCTTCAAGGATGTGGCCCTGGTAGTGAAGTTCTTCGCCGACGCCCTGGAAAAGAAAAAGTGATCCCGGTCGCCGACCGCTTCACCTCGGCTTGCCCAGACGGGTCACCCGCACACTGTCCGCAAAGCACCCCTCGAAGGCGATCGAGCGGTCCTTGCCCGCAGTCACACGGACCTGCGTCAAAAGGTAGTCCGCCTCGGCGGACACTACGAGTCGAGTCGCGACCTGAAACCAACCCGAGCCCGGCGCGAGTTGCTCGTCCTGGAACCCTTCCGAGAGCGCAACTGTCCGACGCTCATTCCACACCTTGGGGGCATCTGACGGATCGCCGGCGAAGGCCGCGATGTGAACCCCGACTTTGGCGGCGGAGTTGTCGGAGGCGTTGGTCGCAGAGTGGGCGAACCAAGCCGAGATTTCGGCGGTGAAGGGTTCCTGTCCGAGTTGGCTCCGGAGGGGGCGGAGGTCCACGGTCTGCCACATTTCCGCCGTCTTTTGCCCCCCTCCGGGCGGGGTCCGGGTGTTGTCCGGTCGGAGGAACTGGAGCATCCGCGCGCCCTCGTACGGCGTGACGCCCGCTGTCGGGCCGACGGCCTGGCTGAAGTCGCCGCTCCAAGTTCCCGGCCGAGTCGGCACCCCGTTCACCTCCGGGCGCGTGGATTCGAACCCCCCGTCGAGAAACGGGAGCGAGTGTAGGGACTCGACAGTGGGGTTCGGCTTGCCGGGAACCGCGTAGGCCCAGACGAGCGAGGTCGAGAGCACCCCGAACATCACACCGACCGCGAGTCCGGGTCCGAAGGCGGCGCGGCTCCGCAAACCCGTCCCGTGTGTATCGGGACGAGCGGGCGGGTGTAGATCCGGCGTCGGACCGGGAATCGCCTCGGACCCCAGAGCGGCATGAACGTCCGCCAGGCGGAGGTATTCGTCGCACGCGGCGGGGTCGGCTTCCAGCCGGGCCGAGAGGGCGGCCGACTCCTCACTCGACGTCAGCCCGTCGAGGTGCCGGTCGACCAGATCGCGAAAGTCGGCGTCGGACATGGAGGGTCCGGGGTTAGGTGCGACGGGAATCGACGCAGTCCGCGAGGGCGCGTCGAGACCTCTGGATGGCCTTGTACACCGCGTCCACGGAGCGCCCCGTCTCGGCCGCCAGCCTCTCCACGGGGCGGTCGTCCGTGTAATACCCCTCGATCAACCGCCTCGCATCGGGCGGAAGCCGGTCGAGACACCCCGCGAGCCGGCCGACGAACTCGCCGGGGTCGGCAGAGCCTCGAGATCGCGCCGCCATCAAGGCCGCGGCCGCCTTCTCCGAGAGGGACCGTTGCCGGGCGGCCGCGCGAAGGAACCGCCGGACTTCGATCCGAGCGAACCCGCAAGCCCAGGCCCCGAACGGCCGGCCGGGGTCGTACTCGGCGAAGTGCCGCCACAGAGCGACGGCGGTTTCTTGAACCACCTCCCGGGCATCGGGGCGGTGCGGCACGAACGGCAGGACGGCCCGAAGGATCTCCGGCTCGTGGGCCAGAAACAGCCGCGTAAACTGCTCGTGCCTCTCGTCGGAATCCGCCATCCGATGGTTTCTCCGCATTCCCGCACGAGTTTTGGACAAGAATCCCGAGCACTTTACGGCTGAGTCCCATCCGCTGCTCGCCGGGCGTGCGGAGGTCTCGATGGCTCCGAGCGATTATTTTGGGGAAGGTCCCGGATTTTTGTCCAACTTGAGACCGTTTCCCGCGGAGATTCCTTGTTGTTGTAGGACTCTCTCCCAGGTGTCTCATGCCGACCCCCCACCGGCGAGCGGCCTCTGCTCGTGGCTTTACGTTGATCGAGTTGCTCGTCGTCATTGCGATCATCGCGATTCTGATCGGGCTGCTTCTCCCGGCCGTGCAGAAGGTGCGGGAGTCGGCCGCCCGTGCCAAGTGCGCGAACAACCTCAAGCAGCTGGGCCTTGCCCACCACACCCACCACGACGCCGCCGGGAGGCTGATTTTTGCCCGCGGCCAGACCAACCCGTCCCCGGGAACGAGAAGCACTAACCCGCGCGGGAACGAGGACACGATCAGCGGACTCGTTTACCTGTTGCCCAATCTCGAGCAAGAACCTCTCTACAACCAAATCCTCGCCGGCGGCATGGACGGATCGACCCCGATCATGCCGTTCGGCATGCCCCGCGACTTCGGGGCCCAGTTCGCCCCCTGGCGGGCCGACATCGCGGTACTCCGCTGTCCGTCTTCTCCTCCGGGAACCGAGTACCCCGATCGCGGTCCGTACCCCGGCCGTCGAAACTACGTTCTTTGTTTCGGGGATAAGATTGCGAACAACCACAACTCGGCCAATGCCCGCGGGGTCTTCGGCTTCAACTCCCGGGTCCGTCTGATGGACGTGACCGACGGGACCAGCAACACTCTTCTGATGAGCGAGCAGGCGGGGAACGCGTCCGCGACCGACTTTCACGGGCTGGCGGCGAACAACCGCTCCGGAATGAACACGAACCCGGCCGGCTGTCTGACCACGGTTGTCAACGGCCAGTACACCGTGGGGGTCCAGTCCGCGCGGGCGTTGACCTCCCTGTGGCACAGCGGGCTCGCACCGCACGTGGGGTTCAATACGGTCCTGCCCCCGAACAGCCCGAGTTGCATCGCCGACAACTGGGGGGATTCCTGGGGCCTCATGAGCGCGACCAGCTATCACACGGGCGGGGTGAACGCCGTGATGGTGGACGGAAGCGTTCGGTTCGTCCCGAACGGCATCGATGCCGGAAACCCTGCCGCGGCCGAGCTGACGACCGGTGCCAGCCCGTACGGGGTCTGGGGAGCCCTGGGAACCATCTCGGGCGGTGAGGTCTTCGGGAACTTCTAACCGCGACGGAGTCCACATGCGGATCCCATGCCTTCTCATGTGCGGGCTCGCCTTCGGAACCGGGTGTGCCGGTGGCGTCGGTGAGGTGACGGGCACGGTCACCCAGGGCGGGAAGCCCCTGCCCGGGGCGACGATCGTGCTCGCGCCCGATCCTCCGGGACCCGGTCGGCACGCGGCAACGGCGGTGACCGGGGCCGACGGGACGTTCACCGCTCGCACCCACAAGCCGGGGGGCGAGACGCTCGGCGGCGTCGAAGCAGGATCGTACCGGGTGACCGTCTCGAAACTGATCCCTCCCAACGGACTGTCGGAAGCGGAGTACCTCAAGAAAATCGCCGAGAGCGGTGGCGGCATCTATTCGCCGGACGCCGGCCCGCCGTCGCGGGTGGAATCGGTTCCGCCCGAATTCTCGGACTCGGCGAAAACCAGACTGCGCGTCGAGGTGACCGCGAGCGCGGGCAAGCCGCTTCGGGTCGAAATTCCATGAGCGTCGGGTAGTCCCGTCAGCAGCGCGACCAGACCTGTCGGCAGTCCCAGTAATTCGTTTGACCTGCGGTCGTCGGTTCCAAGCCCTGGTGATCAGAGACCATCGAGATGAAGCGCATCGCCCGGATGGTTCTGTCGACGGCCTGCCTCGTCGCGCTCGCCTGCCCGAGCCGCGCGGCGGCCCCGGTCGTGTTCTGGGCCCCGGACCGGACCGCTCCGGGCGACGTGGTGTTGCTCTACGGCGGGGGCATGGGTGAGGCGGACGGCGTCGTCGTCTGGCGATTGCCCGACGGCAACCCCGGCCTTCCGCCATCGGTGCTCGTGAAGGACGCGCCGAAAACCGCGGCGCAGGTGAAGCCGATTCAACCCTCCGCCGGGTCGCTCAAGTTCGTGCTCCCCGAATCGTCGACCCCGGGCCTGTTCGCCGTGCAGGTCTCGGCCGGGGGGTCAACGAGCGCCCCGCGGGTTCTGAACCGCCCCGAGCTGTGGTTCTCCCAGCCCACAACTCTGCGGCCGGGGTTGGTCGCCAACCAGGTTCCTCCGGGTTCGGAAATCCAGGTCATCGGCAAGAACTTCACCCTCCGCGGGGACGCGAATCCGAGACCGCGGCTGGTGCTCCGACCGAAATCCGGCGGGGACCCAATCGGCCTTCCGGTACAGAAAGCCGAGCCGTTCTCGCTGCTCGCCCGCCTCCCGGACGACATCCCGGCCGGGGTCTACGAGCTTTACGCCCACACGGGCAAGGGCGGCGCGGCGGGGTGGGGCGACCCGCTCATCGTCGAAGTGAAACAACCCGAAGTCTGGCCATCCAAGACGTTCAACGTCCGCGACTTCGGGGCCAAGGGGGACGATGTCGCGGACGACACCAAGGCCGTGCGAGAGGCCCTGGCGGCGGCGGACAAAAACGGCGGCGGGGTCGTGTCCTTCCCGTGGGGCACCTACCGATTCTCGAACCACCTCGTTGTCCCCGCCAAGACCACCCTCCGCGGCGAAAATCGCGACGCGACCGTCTTGAAGTGGTCGCTCGAACCGCCCAAAGATGACAAGGATTTCACCAAGGCAGCGATCTTCGTCGGCCCGAAATGTGGGATCGAGGACCTGACCGTCACGGGGCGACGGGTCGAGCACCTGGTGTTCGACGTGCAGTACGAACTCCACTCGCCGAAATCGGTCCCGGAAGACGCCGTGACTCGCGTCCGCCCGTTCGGGCAGGGCGGCGACATCTTCGTCCGTCGGGTGCTCTTCCAACACCAACTCCTGGCGAGCCGGCCCGAGCAGCAGAAGCCGGTGCAGGAGATCCCGGCGCTCAACAAGAAGTACTGGGAGGGCCTCCGCAACTTCCTCGTCTTCGACGGGAGGAACTGCGAGGTGTCCGATTGCGTCTGCGAGGGGGGCGACAACCACGTCACGAACGCCGTCAACGCCCGGGTGGTGCGCAACTCGTTCGCGAACCACATGGGCTACGCCTGGACGCTCCTGGGCGGCGGGGCGGTGGACGTGGTCTGCGAGCGCAACGACCTGAAGTGTTCCTCGAGCTGGGGGTGGGGCTGGGTCGGCATGAACCGGGTGTACTCGGCCCACAACACGACCCACAACTTCGTGCGCGGGGAGCGGGAGGCGATGACCCTCGACATCAGTGCCCTGCCCACGGCCCGCCCGGCGGCCCAATACTGGGGCACGCCCGCCGAGGTCGGGACCCGGGACGGCAAGTCCTTCCTCCGGTTCCAGACCGAAGAGAGCCTCGACGGCTTCCGGACCGGGTGGGTGCCCGACTGCTTCAAGGGCGGCACGGTGTTCGTCCGAGCCTTCCACGGCGGGGCCGGGGCGGGGCAATCCCGCACGGTCGTGGGCAACACCGAGGACACCGTATTCCTCGACAAGCCGTTTGCCACCCCGCCGGAAACGACCGCCCGAAGGATGTCGGTCGAGATCGCACCCCGGCACCACCGCGCCCACATCGGGACCGCGACCTGGCTCGGGAAGCCGGACCGGGTCGACGGCACGTCGGTGTCCGCCAAGAACACGGCGTGGGTGCCGAACGAGTTCGCCGGCATGGCGGCGATCGTGCTCGACGGGACGGGGGCCGGCCAGTACCGCGTCGTCGCGTCGAACACGGCTGACCGCCTCACCCTGGAGCGGCCCTGGGACGTGCCCCCGGATGAGACCAGCACGCTGGGCGTCTGGTCGCTGATGCGGCACATGATCGTCTACGACTGCCGCTGCACGGACGCCTCCGCGTTCGCGCAACTCTACGGCTCGTTCTTCGACTACACCGTCGACAACTGCCGCGCGGACCGGACCCAGGGGCTGTGGGGGCAGATGGGGTGGTTCGTCCAGTTCCGCGAGAACCGCATCAGTTCCGCCCAGACGTACCACCCGGGGATCGGGTTTCGCGGCCCGAACCCGGAGAAGAACGCCCCGTTTGGCTACACGGGCCTGGACGGCCACCGGTTGCGGATCACCAAGACGGGATCGCTCCAATACCCCGACCGCAAACTGCCCGTCTTCGCCGACGAAGTCCTGGGCGGACCGGTGCCGACCACCCTTGGCCACATCCAGCGAGGCAACGTCCTGCGATTCAATCAGCGAATCGTGGCTCAACCGTGGACGGGCGACTCGCCGCCGGCACCCCGCGCGGGTGGCGAGTTGTTCCGCGATTTGGTGTTCGACGACAACCTCATCGAACACAGTCCGGTCGGGATTCAACTCGGCCCGAACACGGGCGGCGTGGTCCTCGCCCGCAACGATTTCCGGGACGTCGCAAAACCCGTCTGGGCGGCGAACGCGAAAGGTCTGGTCGACCTGGGCACGCGGTCCCAGGGCGAATCACTTTTCGCCTCGGGCGACTTGACCGGCTGGGTGGAGGAGCAGCATGCTTTTTTCAAGGCCAAGCACCCGGAGGTGAAAACGTGGAGCCTCAAAGACGGGGTCCTGACCTGCGACGGGTCACGCGGGAATTGTGGGTTCTTGCGCTACGACCGAAAGCTGGGCGACTTCACGCTGCGGTTGGAATACCGCACTTCAAAAGGTTGTAACAGTGGTGTCTGCATCAGGGTGCCGAGGCCTTACGACGGCAACCCAGACGAGACGTTGCCGTCCAAATCGGGCTACGAGGTCCAGATCCAAGACGACGCGGGGTCGGCCCCGTCTCTGACGAGCACGGGGGCCTTCTACGGTGCGGTCGCGCCCGAGACCAGTGCCGCCAAGCCGACCGGGGAGTGGAACACCCTGGAGATCGTGTGCGATGGGACCAAGTTACGCGTCACCCTGAACGATCGGGTGGTGCAAGACGTCGATCAGACGGAGCACCCCATCATCAAGGATCGCCCCCGAGTGGGCTACTTGCTCGTGCAGAACCACGGCCATCCGGTGGAGTTTCGGAACCTCAAGCTCTGGGCACACGCGATGAAATAGTGGCCGCCCGCCCCGTGCGACGACACGTTTCTCAAGTTGCTGCTATCTCGAGGGGTTGGCGAAGAAGAACGTGATCGCGGCTGCGAGTTCCGATTGTTGATCTTCTTGCGTGCACTCGATCACACGGAATTGTTTGAGTAAGCGATCCCGAATGCGCCCGCAAGGCTCGGACGGGAAGTTCGGCCGCGAGTTCCCAGACCTGGGTCACCGGCCACGACGTGGACAGCTTCGTCGCCCCTCGACGGCTGGTTCGGCCGACCCCACGGTGCGGATCATGACGAGAATCGCGTCGAGAACCGATCGCGGGAGCGTCGGCCAGGCGTCGAGCATGAGGGCGATGTTGGGGGCGGTTTCGAGCGGTGCGGCGCTTTTTGCAGCGCGGGCGGCGGAAATTGCGATTTTCTCGGGGTTTTTGCGGGGAGTTCGAATCCCTCCCGCTCCGCTGAACGCTTGTTCGGATTCTCGCGACGAGTCGGAGGACGGGGCGGCAAGTACCCCGCCGGCAAGGACTTCGGGCGAGGTCTGCTGTGGCGTGCTCCTCCGACAGGCCGAGATGCGCCGACACGCGCCGCTTCACGGTCGGTCGGACGGCCTTGTTCCACATCTCCCTCGCCACGCACCCGACGTCGATCAGGCGGCACACGACCGGGTGGCACGTCGCCGGCCACTCGGCCTGGCCGAGCTTGGCCCAGAACCAGTTCCGTTCGGGAAAGGCGCTCGTGGTGGTCCTCGGGAAGCGCGGGTTCAGACTCGGAACGGGGTGGCCGTGGTGCCGTGCTCGCCGGCGGTCAGCCGGTAGCCGACCGGGAACCGGCCGGCGAACTCCTCTTGGTGGCTGACCAGGACGATCCGCTTCAAACACGACTTCAGCCGGGTGAGTTCGTCGTGGGCGGCGGCGAGGCCGTCGCGGTCGAGGCTGCCGAACCCCTCGTCGATGATGACGCTTTCCAGGGGCCGAGACCGCCCGCCGGCGAACCGCCCGATGCCGAGGGCGACGGCGATCGCGACCCGGAACCTCTGGCTGCCGGACAGGAACTCGACCGGCGTCGGCCACCCGCTCGGGTCGCTCGCCCGGCGGGCCCGCAGGGTGAGGGCGGACTCGCCGTCCTGCTCCGGGGCCAGTTCCAGCGACAGGTCGTTGCCCGACAGGTTTCGGGCGGTGTCGTCGGCGAGCCGGACGATCTCGGCCTCCGCGTCGCGGACGATGTCCCGCTGGAGCCCGTCCTTCCCCAGGTGGCGGTCGAGGGTGGCCAGCCGCCGGTGGGCGACCTCCGCCGTCGCGACCTCGGCCGTCCGGCGGTCGAACTCGGCCGCCCGCTGTCGCACCGCGGCGGCTGTCTGACGGGCGGACGTGCAGGCGCGGTCCGCCGCCGCGACGTGGGCGGCGGCGGCCTCGGCGCGGGACCTGGCCTCGGCGGGGGCGACGCGCGATTCGGCGGGGATCTCCGCGAGTTGCGCCCGCACCGCGGCGAGCTGATGCTCCTTCTCCGATCGCAGAAGCGAGGCTTCCTCGATGCGACGGAACCGCGCCGCCACGCCGGACGTCTCCAGTTCCGCCCGCTCGCGATCGAACGCCGCGAGCCCTTCGGCAGACAGCGTCGACACTCGATTCGTCCAGGCCACGGGAAGTTGCTGAAGTGCCGCTTCCCGCTTGGCCGTGCCCGCGGCAACCACCTGTTCGGCGAGTGTCGACGCATTCGCTGTTGCGGATGCGTTCGCCGTGGCCGAGGCGAGTTCGGTGCGAGCACGATGCCAGGCTTCTCTCGCGGCACTCAGAGCTGTGTTCGCGGACTCGCGTTGACGCGCGTGCTCGTCGGCCGCGGCTTGCTTCGCGGCAAGCGTGGCTCGCAGTTCGTCCGGCGTGCCGGCGACGCCGAACTGCTGCAGCATCGCGAGCGCGTTCCGGTAGCCGCTCCGCAACGCGTCGCGGGCCGTCGCCTGCGTATGCAGCCGGTCGCGAGCCGTCTTGGCGGCCGCGAACTCGGCCTTCGCGCGGCGCTCGTCCTCGCTCGCGGTTTGAAGTTTCGCCGCGTGGGTTGCGACGAGCGCCGCCAGATCCGCCCGCTCGCGGTCGGCGTGCTCGGCCGTCACCGCGTTGCCGCACCGCGAGCACTTCGCGCCAACTGCCACCGCATCGAACTCGGCTTGCCGCGACCGGGCCTGCTCCAGCAGCGCCGCGAACTTCGACCGCTCCTGGCCCGCAGACTTCACCGCCTCGTCGAGTTCCCCGACCCGCACCACGGTGGCCGCCAGTCGCTCGTCGAGGTCCGCCGGGAACTCGCGCAGCTTCTCCGCGTCCTCGGCAACCGCTTCCGCGACGGCGAGGTGACCGTTCAGGGTCTTGGCTTCGTCGCGAAGGGACTGCTCGGCCCGTTCGCGTCGATCGACCGACGCTTTGCATGCTTCGACGCTTCGAGCCAGTTCGTCGACCTGCTCGGCCAGTGACGCCACGCTGTCACTGCTAACCCTGGCCTCCGACTTCGCCCGGATGAGCGATTCTTCCGCGGCAGAAAGTGCGTCCCGTGCGCGAACGTAATCCCGCAGCCGGGGCACGGCGGCCGTCAGGTCCAGCAACCGGGCGTGGTCGGATCGCACCCGCTCGGCATCGGCTTGGTCCGCGTCCGCCTGCGCGATGTACGCCTCCAGCTCGGCCCGTCGGGTCTCCAGGTCGGCCCACTGCTTCGCGACCGGGACCGCCGCCGCCGCGAGGTTGGCCGCCTCGGTCGCGAGCTGCCACGCCCCCTCCGCCTCGCGGGACATCGCGTCCGCCGCCTCCGACTCCGACGCCGCGACCGGTTCGACCTCGTCGCGGCGGGCGACGGCGTGCTCGAGCGCCCCCTTTGCCTCCTTGGTCGCCTCGCGGACTCGCTTGCCGAGCCGCTCGAAGCGCTCCGCCCCGATGATCGACCGCAGGATCGCGAGGCGATCCGGGCCCGACGCGGTGAGCACCTTGTCGGCGTCCCCCTGCCGCAACAACACCGACGACGTGAACCCTTTGAAGTTGAGCCCGAGCAGGTTCTCGACCCAGCTTTCGAGTTCCTTCGCCGCGTTGACGTTCGGCACCCGCGTCCATTCGCCGCCCCGGAGGACGTCCGCACGTTGCGTGGTGCCGGTGCGGGATCGGGTCCGCGTCACCCGGTAGTCGGTGCCGGCGAACTCGAAGTGGAGCGAGACGTGGAACCCGTTCTCGCCGTGGCGGACCAGGTTCTCCGCGCCGCGGACGCCGCCCCGGTGCTGGCCGTACAGCGCGTAGGTGACGGCGTCGAACACCGCGGACTTGCCGACGCCGTTCGACCCGCTCAAGACCCAGAGCGGCTCGCCGTCGTCGAACCGGAGGCACTGCCTCGCGCCGAAACTGAGGAAGTGTTCGACCTCGATCGCCTTCGGAATCATCGGTCGGCCTCCGGGGTGAGGAACGTGTCGGCCAGGTGCAGGAGGGCCACGCGGTCCGGGTCGTCCTTCAACTTGTCGGCGAGGTAATCGCGGACCGTCGCCTCGAAGCTCGCCTTCGGCTGGAACGTCGACGCGGCACCGCCGGGTCGCGGCGGTTCGGGCCACTTGGTCTGGTGCAACCGGGGGTACGCGGCCTTCAGCCGACGGTTCAGTTCGTCGCGGCTCTGGCACTGACAGCCCACCGTCACGCGCACGATCGCCCGCGGCGGGGCCGGGGGCAACGATGCGTCCGGGTCGGTCACGGTCACGTCCACGAACGGCGTCGCGTCGAGTTCGTGCCAGACCACGTCGCCGACCAGCCCGGTGCCGTCCACCTCGAACGCGACCACGCCGCGGGGGTCGTCCTTCTCGCCGAAGTCGAGGCGGTCCAGCGGGCCGGGGTAGCGGACGTGCCGGCTGCCGCCGAGTTCCTGCGGCTTGTGGACGTGCCCGAGCGCGACGTAGGCCCAGTCCGGCCGCAGCGACGCGAAGTCGACCAGCACGTCGTCCCCCTCGTCGAGCTTGTACAGGCGGTGGGCCTGCGCCCCGCGGACGTGCAGGTGGGCGACCAGCACCGTGGGAACCGTCGGGTCGAACGAGTCCTTCTCGGGCACGCCGCCGATCCATTTCGCGACCTCGGCCTGGACGAGGCGGTGTTCCTCTTCTCTGGTCCGATAGCCCGCTACGGGGATGTCGTACCGGCTGGCGAGCGGGTACGGGACGAGCACGAACTGCACCCGCCGCCCTGCGGGGTCGGCGAGGGTGAGGACGCCGCACCGGTTCGCCAGGTAGACCCGGCCGCCGCCGAACTGCTGGTTCGCCCCGGCGTGCGGGTCGGCCAGCGTCATCCCGGCCCGGATCATCTCCACCTTCGCGTCCCGGTCGTGGTTGCCGGTGACGGCGACGACCGTCCCGCCGCGGGCGAAGAACGCCTTGAACGCACCCCGGAAGTGGGCCAGCGCCGCGGCCATCTGCTCCGGCGAGGCGTTCTCGTAGAACAGGTCGCCGGCGATCGCCATCACGTCGATCCGCTCGGACTCGCAGAGTTTCGCGACCTCTTCGACCCGGGCCTGGAGGTCGGCCGTGCGGTCGATCGGGCCGTTCTTGTCGCACAGGTGCCAGTCGGCGGTGTGCAGGATTCGCACGGGCGCACCTCGGGCTTTCCCCACGTCGTGGGGGCGTCAGGAGTAATCATCCGGGGGTCAAACTCACCAGTCGGTCTGTTCGTTCTGCGTGCGGCGGGTCGCGGGAACCGGGTCGGCCGCGACGTCCCCTTCGCTCAGCGCGAACGGGGGGAACGGGATCTTCGCCAGCATCGGCTCGCGGAAGCTCGGCTGGTACAGCAGCTTTTCGTCCGGCTGGAGTTGCGCGGCCGCGTCGCGGGCGGACTTGCCGAGGAACTTCCAGACGTCCGCGCCGAGTTCCAGCGCCCCGCTGCGGCCGACCGCCCGCACCGCCGCGTTCTCGATCACCCGCGTCGACACGAGACTCGCCTGTTGCTGAGCCCCGAGCAAGATGACCCCCTGCGACCGTCCTTCCGCCGCGACGGTTTCGATCAGCGAGGTGATCGCGTCCGAACTTCCTTTCGGGGCGAAACGGTTCAACTCGTCCAGCGTGATGAGGTACTTCAGGTTCGGCACCTGCTTCCGCTCCTGGGTGTCCGAAATCTGCTGGAACACCGCCGCGACGACGAACCGCTGAAGGGACGCGGCCCGCACCCCGTTCAGGTCGATGACCAGCGGCGACGCCTGGCCCGACTCGGGGATGTCGAGCGGCTTCCCCCGCGATTCGTCCTTCCGCAGCACCCCCTCGCTCTTGCGGAGGATGAACTTCAACCGCCGGAGGAAGCTCCCCTTGGTGCCGGGGGCGAAGTCGCCGAAGAAGGACTTGTCGTCTTTCATTTTCTTGAACCAATCGAGCAGCGCCTGGAAGGTCTGCGGTGCGTCGTCTGCGGTGCGGAGTTTCGGGCTGTCGGGCGGGCCGCCGGTCAGGAACTCTTCCACCTCCGTGACGAGCCCGCCGAGGTTGGCGGTGCCCAGGTCGGCCTCGGCGAAGAGGTACTGGAACAGCCGCCTCTCGATGACATCCGCCAGCGACCAGGAGTACGCGGTCACGCCGGTGTAGCGTCCGCCGGTCGGCACCGGGTTGGTGTTGTCCTTTTGCTGCGGGGCGCGGAACGTCACGCCCTCGAACGGCCGCGGGTCGTCGACACCGATCGCGGCCCAGTCGGCGCGATGCTCGGCCTCCTTCGCCCGGTAGTCGCGGTTCCAGCGGTCGATGTGAAACAGGTCGAAGTTCTTCACGTTGAAGATCACCGACACGACTTGCAGGTTGCCGGACCCGCTCGGAGCCGCTTTCTTCTGCCGCGCCGCTTCACGCAGGAGCAGCCAGTTCACGGACAGCAGCAGCGTCGACTTGGTGCCGAGGCCGGCGATGCCGTTCGCGTTCAGGTGGCCGCCGTTCTTGCCGAGCAGGAAGTCGGTGTCGATGGCGGCGGTGCCCGCGAACTGCTCGCCGCCGTTGCGAAGCCGGCCGACCGGCAGCCAGCGGTCGGGCCGGTTCGGGTCGACGCCGTACCCGAGTTGCGCGTCCTCCGGCGAGCCGAGGAACACCTCGCTTTCCTCCAACGGCGGGCAGTACGCGGGCGGCTCGGTCCGCAGGATCGCGACTTCCGCGTAGGTGACGCCCTCGCTGGCGAACGGCGGGTTCTCGCTCGCCCGGCTGTCGAACCGGGCCGACTCCTCGCCGATGTCCCGCTGCCGGCTGCGGCGGTAGACTTCTTGCACGACGCCGACGAACTTGACGTCCCGGTTGCCGACGCGGGAGCACGTCCGGACGATCTGCGTCCGCTCGACGGCCTGCTCGCGGTCGACCCAGAAGTAGAACGTGGCGGTGTTCGACTCGTGCTCGGGCGGCGCGGCGACCCGACCCAGGGCGGTCATACTTCGTCCCTCCGGAACAGCCCGGCGGCGCGGTACAGCCGGTTGGCCAGCACCGGGAACGGGGTGAACAGCGGCTTGAGCCCGTCCTCGGCGCGAACGATCGGGTCGAGGGACACGGGCATCCGGGAATAACTGTCCGCCCGACACCGGGCGTCGATCAGCCAGCGGGAGAGGCGGCCGACGAACCCCTTGCGGGCGTCGATTCCGCTGTGGCGTTCCAGGTGCTTCCACGGCACGTCCACGCGGACGGTCCCCCAGTTCGGGGCCGCGTGCGACCCGCTGGCCAGCCGCAGAAACCAGCTGGCCAGCGGCACGTCGCCGGGGCGGGGGTCGTGGAAGTACGGCGACCGCTGGCCGGGGCCGAGGTCGAGCAGCGTGTTGAATCCGGTGTCCGGCATCCGGGGCGGCGTCGGAGCTTTCACCAGTCCGACGAGCAGCGGGCGGTCGGTGGCGTCGCGGGTGTTGATCCGGCCGCCGAGCTGCCCGTCGATCAGGGTGGGCACGGCCGGGGCGGACGCCAGCGCGAGGGCTTCGAGCCGGAGCATCTCTTGCTGGCACCGGTTCTGGGCCTGCGTCTGCATCGCGCCGTAATCGAACGGGTTGGCGGCACCGGGCTCGGGCATCCGCGCCGGGACGACCCGCAACCGCAGGCCGGGGTGGTTCGCCAGGGCGGTGGCGAACGCCTCCACCTCCTCCCACGGGAACGGGTCGGCGACGAACCCGACGACCCGTTCGACGGCCTTGAACGCGCGGGTGAACCGTCGGCCGGTCAGTTCGAGGGCGACGGCCCCGACCTCGGCGAGCCGGATTGCGATCGGATACCCCTGCGGGGAGCGAACGCACAGCACCGACTGCCCGGCGTGCGATCCGTCCACGAACCGCGTCGGGGTCTCGTCGGGCTTCGCCGGCGCTTCCGGCAGCGGGATCGGCTTCCAGTCGGTAATGTCCACCTCCGCGGACAGGTCCGGTCCCGCGACCGGGTCGGGTTCGCCGGGGGTCGGCAACTCCGGCCGGGGCGGGGTGACGCCGACCGCCGACGCACGGTACTTTCGCAGAAACTGAGTGATTCCGGACGAGTCAGTCATCTCCCACCCCCAGTTCGTCGAGCCGGTATCGCAGGGCCTCGGCACTCACGAGCAGTTCGGCGGCCAACCGGTAGATCAGAACGCCCCGCGGGCAGGCGCGGTACTCCGCGCGGAGTTCCTCGGCCCGTGCCCGGCACACCTCGGCGGGCATCAACAATTCCACGGCGAACCGGTTCGCCTCGCGTTCGATCGGGTCTTTGGAATTCGGCTCGATCGTCTCGTCGATCGCGACCCGATCCATGACCTTGCCGTGGAGCACGGCGTGCCCGAGTTCGTGCGCCGCCGTGAACCGTCGGCGGGGAAGCGGGTTCCGCTCGTCGTCCGAGACGTAGGCCCAGGCCGCGCCGCCGAGACGAAACAGCAGCCCATCCACCCGCAGGTTGGGCTCGCCCAGGTCGGCGACCTCCACGCCCTCGGATCGAAGGTGGGCCTCGACCTTCCCCAGCGTCAGCGTCGGGATCGCGCGGTGCGCCACCCTCGGCGTGCTCAGTTCCTCGAAGAACCGGTTCAGCGGGACCGGCCCGCGGCGGCTCGGGTCGACCGGCAAGCCGCACTCCGTCCGCAACCGGGCGACGGTCTCGGGGATCACGCTCCGCCCTCCGGTCGTTTGGGGGCCGTTCGCGCCGCCAGTTGGTACTCCTCCGCCGACGCCCGGCGGAGTTCGAGCTTGATCGCCGCCTGGCGGAACGCCCTCCAGTACTCCGCCGGGGCCGTGCCGAACCTCGCCTCCGCCCACGCGACGAGCTTCGACAGTCCCAGGTCCGCCGGCAGGGGGTCTTGTGACAGCCGCAGTTTCTCGTTCAGCGAATGGGCGGCCGCCGACAGCTGGCCGGGCGGGTGGCGGAACAACTCGGTCGCCACGTCCGCGACCGTGACCGGGCCGACGGCCGCAGTCACGATCTCCGCGGAGGGCAGGTGCTGCCCCACCATCGCGGCGATCGCGCCCCCCGCCGCGGCGGATTCCGCTTCCGCTTGTTCCTCGGCCAGGTCCGCGTGAACCTGTCGGAACGCGGCCGTCACCGCGGGCTCGCTCTCGGCCAGCTTCCAGAGCTTCGCCTGGGTAACGAAGTCGTCGGCTTCGAGGGCTTCCAGGTACCGCGCGGCCAGCCGCGCCAACCGCAGACGTTCGGGGTTCGGGGTCATCGCGTCACCTCCCCGGCGATTCGCCGCAGCTTGCCGAGGGCCCGGCTCACCCGCTGGCGTGCGGTCCCCTCGCGGATGCCCAGCCGGTCGGCGATCTGCCGGTGGGACCAGCCGAGCCGGAAGAACCCCTCGACGGCGACGCGGTCGTCTTCCGGCAAGTGGTCGAGCAGGGCGAACGGGTCGAACTCCGGCTCGCCGTCGAACTCGGCCGGGTCGACGGCGAGTCCCGTCGCGTCCGGTATCCCCTGTGTCGGCAGCTTCCGCAGCCTCTGGCACGCCTCGGCCAGCACCCGGACGACGAAGCCGTGGACCCAGCCGGCGGCGTCGCCGAGGGCCGGGTCGAACGCGGCCCGCCTGGCCCAGGCCCGCGCGAGCGATTCGCTGACGGCGTCGTCCGCCTCCTGGTCGCGGCGGGTGCGGGGCTGGTCGGCCAGCCAGCGGTCGAGCAGGCACCCCGCGTGAACCCGCAGCCGGGCGCGGAGGTCGGGGTCGTCCAGCGCGGCCCGAACCGGGTCCGGAGGCGGGGCGGTCGTCGTGTCCGAGGCTGGCATGGCGGCTCCTCCCTGCAAACCTCTTGGCCGCAAGGACGGTTTCGTTACCAGAAATTTCGTTTGAAGCCGCCCGATCTTACTCTGCCGATCGGAAACGCGCCATTGCGTGACGCTCGTTTTCCCCTGGGCGACACTTCGTGCGAGGGTTCCGCGGGGGCGGTGTCGCGAACGAGGGCGGAGGTGCCGAGTGGTCGCGCGCCCGTAAGCCTCTTGAGGAGGATGGGTTTGAACGCGGTTGAAGTGAATAGACGGTGAGCGTGAGATCGAGCGCTTCCGACGTTCGAAGAAGACTCGAAGAACGGGTTGCGCCGGTCGCCGGCCCGGCGGCTGCGACGCACCTCGAACGGTCACTTCTCGGGGGAGGACGTCCCCGGCACGCGGACCGGGTCGAGGCTCGGGACGTAGTTCTTCATCGCGTCGCCGCGCTTCACCAGGTCGCCGACGAACGGCCGCACCGGGGTCCGCTCCTTCTCCGTCGGCTTCTCGTCGAGGAACGCGCCGTCGGCGAGCGAGACGTACACCGGGCGGCGGTAGTTCACG
>ERZ1066123.854-NODE-854-length-20342-cov-6.836546_pt1 | contig 20342 bp, 16 predicted proteins | sample MGYA00382770_ERZ1066123 | MGnify/ENA primary metagenome ERZ1066123 (study PRJEB33369, sample SAMEA5778353) | biofilm metagenome | biome: Industrial cooling water; feature: Water cooling tower basin; material: Biofilm | place: United Arab Emirates | collected...
GAAGAGATCCGTGCCGCTCAGCATGTGCAGGGTCCTACCATTGCAGGATGGCCCCGCCGGTGGTCGGGACGGTCCATTGCGGCGCCAGCTCGCCGGCCGGCTTGCGGCCGATGACGGGCTGGTCGATCACGCCGTCCGCCGCCTTGTCGCGGCGCACCCGCTCGAACTCAGCCTCCGGCACCCTGAGGCCCCATTTCGCCGTGCGCGCGGTGCGGCCGTCCTCCTCGCTCGTGATCGAGACCTCCACCGGGCGCCCACGCCCGTCCACCGCCTCGACGATAAGGTAGTGGTTGCGCGCGCGCGGATTGGCGGCCGGCACGCGCCAGACGCCGGACTGCTCGCCCGGGCGGGAGACGATGCGCACCGTGTAGTCCTGCGCCAGCTGCGCGCGCAGCGCCTGCATCTCAGCCAGCCGCAGGCGCGCATCGGCCGCCGCGCCGGCGCGCGCCGCGGCCAGGCCCTCACCCTGGAGCCGGTCGGCGCGTTCCAGCGCCGCGGCATTGCGCGTGGCGGCGCCGATGCGCTCGCGCTCCGCGGCGAGCGCGCGCGGCAGCCCCTCCCGCAACTCCTGCTGCTCGGCGATACGGGCGCGTTCCGCCGGGCGCTCGATGCCGAACCACCAGCCGCCGGCCACCAGCACCAGCAGGCCGAGCACGGCAGCGGTCACGCGGCCCCAGCGCGCCCGGGTCACCCAGAGCGTGGCAAGGCTGAGCTGCAGGCCGGGCGGCGCAGGCTGATGGGTGAATCGGCTCTCGGCGATGCGCGCCACGCCCTGCTCGAGGATGTGGTCGGGCACCTCGATGCCCTGGCTGGCGTAGATCTCGCGCAGCCGCGCCTTCAGGCTCGCCGCGCGATCCTCGGCGGAGAGCTCGCGCGCCACCAGCGTCTCGGCGTGGCGCAGCGTGTCCACCACGTCCATCGCCAGCATGGTCTCGTCGAGCGGCGGCGCCGGCGGCGGCGCGGCAGTGTCAGGCGGCATTCGCGCTGGCCGCAGCCACTGCCTGCGCACCCTGGGCAAGGCGCGCCATGCGGCGCTTCGCGTCCTCGACCGCGTTGCGGATCTCCTCCGAATTGCGCGTGGCGGAGATGCGCATCTCCTCGATGATCTCGCGCGAGTGCTCCTGGTAGGAGACCACGCTGTCGACCAGCATCTTGACGGATTCGGCGCGGATGGTCGGGCCGTAGCCGGCGCGCAGCGCGGCCTCCTGCACCTTGCCGCCGATCTCGGCGAGCGTCTCCAGCGACGTGTTCACGCCCTCCTTCATGCCCTCCAGAGTGCGCGTGCTCTCGGCAAGGCCGGACAGGCCCGTGAAGCTCGCGGTCAGCGCGGTCAGCACCGCCTCGTTGGTCGAGAAGAAGGAGACCGACTGCTGCCAGACCCGCTCCTTCGCCGAGGTGGTCTGCACCAGCCGCGCCATGATGACCTCGGAGGTGTTGTAGGAGACGGTGAGGTTGTCGGAGAGGTCCTTGGCGATCTGGTAGCGCCCCTCCTCGGCCTGCAGCGCACGCACCGCCTCGTCGCGGGCAAGCTCCAGCCGCGCGCGCTCGGCGGGCTCCGCCGTGGCGGCCGCCTCCACCGCGGCGGAGGCGGTGCCGACGGCGGCCTTCGCCGCGTCGAGCTTGCCCTGCGCGGTCTTCAGCACCTCGAAGGCCAGCACCTCGGCCTCCTTCATGGCGCCGCGGAAGTCCCGATAGGCCTCGAGGATGCGGTGCTCGCGCTCGATCTGCTCCTTGGAGTCGCGGTTCACCTCCAGGAAGGTGCCGCGGATCTTCTGGAAGCGGTCGGCGATCGAGCCGCGCGTGGCGTGCTGCCACATGTTGGACAGCCGCTCCACGGTGCTGATGCGGCCGTCCTCGACCTGCTTCACCATCTCGCGCGCGTCGTCGCGGATGGAGTTGAAGGCATCGGTGATCTGGCGGTAGCGCTCGCCCACCGTCATGCCGCTGATCTGCTCGCGCACCACCTCGTTGAACACGGTGGCCTGGTTCAGCACGCGCGCGATCAGCACCACCCGGTCCTGGTCGAGGTCGGTGATGCGGGCCAGCAGCGCGGTGATCGGGCTCTCCGCCGCCGCGCCCTCGGCGGTCGGCAGCGGCAGGCCGAGGTCGCGCAGCGCGCCCATGGCCTTGTCGAGGTAGCGCATCGGCTGCGCCACCGGTACGGGCGCTGTCGCTGGCTGCGGCTGGTCCACCATGGTGCACTCCCACTTCCTTGTGATTTCGCCGTCCTGACCGGGTCCTATAACCCGCCTGCCAGCGGCGTGGCACGATTTTGCCAGATCGTGTGCCCGGCTGCCCAACGTGAGGGGTGTCCCATGGGATTGTTCAATTTCATCAAGTCCGCCGGGCGCCGCCTTGGTCTCGGCGGCAGCGACACCCAGGACGAGAGCCACCCCGCCCCGGAGCCGCCCGCGGCCTCGGCGGTCAAGGCCGAGCTCGACCGGATCGGACTGCCCGCCAGTGACGTCCGGGTGTTGGTGGAGGGCGACCGGGTCCGCCTCACGGGCCGGGCGCCGGACGCGGAATCGCGCGAGAAGCTGATCCTCGCCGCCGGCAACATCGCCGGCATCGGCGCGGTGGAAGACGATATCGTCACCGATGCGCCGGCGGCGGCCGAGCCGGTGTTCCATACCGTGGCGAAGGGCGACACGCTCTCGGCCATCGCCAAGAAGCACTACGGCTACGCGAACCGCTACATGGCGATTTTCGAGGCGAACCGGCCGATGCTCTCCGATCCGGACCGGATCTACCCCGGCCAGGTGCTGCGCATCCCGCCGATGGGCTGACCGCCGCCCGTCCATACCGATCCGTATGGATCGGGCGAGGCGGCGGGCAGTGGCGATCGGGTCTTCTGTCGCTCGACCCATCCGGGTGTACCCCGGGTGGACGAGACAGGAGATCCCCGATGACGTCCCGTTCCCCGCGCAACCGCATGATCGCGGGTGGCGCCCTGGCACTTGCCCTGGCGACCACCGCCCTGACGCCGTGGGCCTTCCGCGCCGACGCGCAGCCCGCCGCCGGCGCGCCTGCCGCCGCCGTGGCGCTGCCTCGGGCCGCCATCGGCCCGGACTTCGCCGACCTGGTCGCCCGGGTGGCCCCCGCCGTCGTGCGCGTAACCGTCTCCGGCCAGGCCGAGGCCACCCCTGCGGCGGAGCTGCCGCCGGAGCTGCGCGGGTCGCCCTTCGAGCGCTTCTTCCGCGGCCAGCCCGGACGCGAGATGCCCGGTCGCGAGATGCCGCAGCAGCGTCGCGCCGCCGGCCAGGGCTCCGGCTTCATTATCGAGCCCTCCGGCTTCATCGTGACCAACCACCACGTCATCGGCCGCGCCGACAGCGTGAAGGTGGAGCTGGCCGACGGCCGCACCCTGGCCGCGCGCGTGGTCGGCTCCGACCCGCAGACCGACATGGCGCTGCTGAAGGTCGATGCCGGCGCGACCCCGCTGCCGGTGGTGCGCTTCGGCGACAGCGACGCGCTGCGCGTCGGCGAGTGGGTGCTGGCCATGGGCAACCCCTTCGGCCTCGGCGGCACCGCGACGACCGGCATCGTCTCGGCCCGCGGGCGGCAGATCGGCGCCGGCCCCTATGACGACTTCATCCAGACCGATGCCGCGGTGAACCCCGGCAATTCCGGCGGCCCGCTGTTCAATACCGCCGGCGAGGTGGTCGGCATCAACACGGCGATCTTCTCGCCCTCCGGCGCCAATGCCGGCATCGGCTTCGCGGTGCCCGCCAAGATGGCGCAGGGGGTATTGGCGCAGCTGAAGGAGGGCGGCCGGGTGGAGCGCGGCTGGCTCGGCGTCGCCATGCAGCCGATGGACGAGGACCTGGCGAAGGCGGTGCAGGCGGCGGACACCAGGGGCGCGCTGGTCGCCCAGGTGGAGCCGGACAGCCCGGCGGCCAAGGGCGGGCTGCGCGCCGGCGACGTGGTGATCGACTTCAACGGCCAGCCGGTGACGGCGCCGCGCGACCTGGCGATGGCGGTGGCCGGCGTGAAGCCGGGCAGCGCGGTGACGGTGGCGGTGCTGCGTGACGGCCAGCGGGCCGAGGAGCGGGTGACGGTGGGCGAATCCCCGGCCAGCCGCGCCGCCGCCGGACGCGCCGAGGAAGCAGGGGCGCTTGGCCTGAGCCTGGCGCCGGTGCCGCAGGGCAAGCAGGGCGGCGCGGTGGTGGCAGGGGTGCGCCCGGACAGCCCGGCCGCCGAGCACGGGCTGAAACGGGGCGACGTGATCCTGCGCGCCGGCGGGCGGGAGGTGACGTCGCCGGCTGACGTGACCGCCGCGGTGAAGGCGGCGCGCGAGGCCGGCCGCCCCTCCATCGCCCTGCAGATCGAGCGCGAGGGCGGCGCCCGCAGCTTCATGGCCCTGCCGCTCGGCCAGGGCTGATCGCGGCACAGGGACTTCCGCGTCCGCGGGTGCGGAGGTCCTTCGCGGGTGCCACGCCGGAAGCGGCACCCGTTGCCCCCGGGTTTGCGGCCCGGGGTCTGAATCGGCCGCCTGGACCGAGGCGGGCGGCTGATGGCCCGGACGTCCCCCCGGCCCGAACGGTGCCGCCGTGCGGGATCCCTCCCGGGGAGGGCATCCGGGTCCTGTGCGGCCGTCCTGTGGCGGGATGGCCGACAGGCTGCGGGCGTGAACGGGGCGCCCGCACCCCCGCAAGAACAACGAACAAGGCAGGGGGGCCGGGGGCGTGCGCGCCTCCGGCGCTTGCCGATTCGGTCGCCGGCGAAGCCGACACCGCGTCGAACGGCTTGCCGGGTCCCGGGCGGCACGCCACGTTGCGGCAACAGCCGGCCTGGGGAGGAAGACGATGATGCAGCAGCCGGTCCGACGGCGGACCCTCCTGATCGGTGCTGCCGCGGCGGCGGCGCTGCCCAGCCCGGCCCTTGCGCAGCAGGCACCGGCCGCATGGCCGACGCGGCCGATCACCCTGATCGTGCCCTTTCCCCCCGGCGGCAGCACGGACAACGTGGCGCGCCCGCTCCAGATGCCGCTCTCCGCCGCGCTCGGGCAGAACGTCGTCATCGAGAACCGCGGCGGCGCCGGCGCCACCATCGGCATCGGCCAGGTCGCCCAGGCGCGGCCGGATGGCCATACCCTGCTGATCTATGCGTCCGCCGGCATGACGATCAGCCCGCACCTGATGCGGCTGCCCTATGACGTGACGCGCGACTTCACCCAGATCGCCCTGCTCGCGATCTCGGAAGGCGTCGTCGCGCTGCATCCCAAGGTGCCGGCCCGCACCATCCAGGAGCTGGTGGCCTATGGCCGGGCCAATCCGGGCGCGCTGCGCTTCGGCTCCGCCGGCAACGGCACGATCACGCAGATGACCGGCGAGATCTTCGCCCATGCCGCCGGCATCAGGATGGAGCACGTGCCCTATCGCGGCTCCGCCCCGGCGCTGGCGTCGCTGCTGGCGGGCGATATCGAGATGCAGTTCGATCCCATCGCCATCCCTGCCATCAAGGATGGGCGGCTCCTGGGCGTTGCCACCACCGGCGCGCGGCGCAGTGGCGAGCTGCCGCACCTGCCGACGCTGCGCGAACTCGGCTTCTGGGTGGAGGGCGGCGGCGGCGAGGCTTGGTTCGGCCTGGCCGGCCCGGCCGGGCTACCGGCGGAGGTGGTCCAGCGCTTCCAGCAGATCCTGCCCGGCATCCTCGCCCTGCCCGAGGTGGTGCGCGCCATGGCGCCGGTCGGGCTGCGCCCGGCCTTCGAGCCGCAGGACGTGTTCATCCGTCGCATCGAGCAGGACCGGGCGCTGTTCGGCGACGCGGTGCGGCGCACCGGCGCGCGGGTCGAGTGACGCAACCGAGAGGAGCCAGCGGCATGAGCGACAGCTACGAGCACACCAGGGTCTGGCAGGACGGGCCGGTCACCATCGTCTCGCTGAACCGGCCGGACAAGGGCAACGCCATCAGCCGGCGCATGGCCGAGGAGGTGCAGCGCGCCATGCTGGCCTTCGACGCCGACCCAGCGCAGCGCGCCGCCGTGCTGACCGCCGAGGGCACCAAGGCCTTCTCCTTCGGCGCGGACGTAACCGAGCCGCCGGAGCTGTGGCGGGCGGTGCCGAATGTGGGCTGGCAGACCAGCAAGCCGCTGGTCGCCGCCGTCGAGGGCTGGTGCATCGGCGGCGCGATGGTGCTGGCGATGATGGCCGATCTCTGCGTCTGCGGCGCGAAGGCCAGGTTCTACTACCCGGAGGCGAAGCTCGGCCTGACGGGCGGCATGATCGCGGCGCTGCCGTCGCGCATCCCGCACAAGATCGCCATGGAGATCATGCTGCTGTGCCGCGAGGTCGGCGCGGAGCGGGCGGCGCAGGTCGGGCTGGTGAACGAGGTGGTGCCCGAGGGCGAGGCGCTGGCGAGGGCCATCGCATGGGGCAGGGAGATGGCTGGCTTCGCGCCCCTGGTCACGGGCGCGATCAAGCGCATGGTGGTGGACGAGATCCTGCCGCGCGGCCCTTCCGAACGCTGGGCGCTGCAGGGCGCGCGGCTCTCGGCCATCCGCGAGTCGGAGGACTTCCGGGAAGGCGTCGCGGCGTTCCGCGACAAGCGGCCGCCCGCCTTCAAGGGCCGCTGATTGCGCGCCGCGGCCAGGGCGCGCGACAGCGGCCTCAGGCCGCTTCGGCGCCGGCCTTGGCGCCCACGGCCGCGGCGGCATCCAGCGCAACCAGGGTCTCGGCGACGATGCCCAATAGGTCCTCGCGGAGCGTGGCCGGGACCGGCGCGCCCTCGGCCCTGGCTTGGCGCGCGGCGATTTCGGCGCCCCGGGCGGCGGCGGCCAGCCGCTCCGCCCCGAGCGTTGCCGCCGATCCCGCCAGGCGATGCGCCACGGCGGCGACGGCGCTCGGCACCCGCAGGTCGGCCTGCCGGAGATCGTCGCGCGCGGTGCGGATTTCGCGCAGGAATTCCGGCACCAGCCGCAGCGCCATCTCCGCGTCGAGACCAGGAATCGCCAAGCGTGGCGTGCCGACGGAGCCGGGGTTCAGCAGCGGCAGCCCGGCATGGGCCCCCGCCGCGTGGCTGGGCGCGCCGGCGAGGGGGCGGGCCGGCACGGCGAGGCCAGCCAGCTTGCGCAGCAGCGACTCGCGGTCGATCGGCTTGACGACGTGGTCGGTCATGCCGGCCTCGCGGCAGGCCGCGACATCCTCCGGATAGGCGCTGGCGGTGACGGCGACGATGGGGATTCGGGCGGCGGCGCCCGGCAGGGCCCGGATCCGGCGGGTCGCCTCCAGGCCGTTCAGCCGCGGCATCATCACGTCCATCAGCACGGCGTCGTAGGACGGCCCGGTGCCCTTGTCGGCCGCGGTCATCGCCTCCAGCGCCATTTGGCCGTCGGCGACGGTGTCCACGCGATGGCCGGCGGTCTCGAGCAGCGCGCGCGCCACCATGAGATTGGCGGGCACGTCGTCGGCGACCAGGATGCGCAGCGGCGCCACCGCGGCGCCGCTGCCCTTCTCGGGCGCGGCCGGAGCGGGCGCGGGCGTGGCGGGCGCGCGCGCCGTTGGAAGGGGCAACTCCGCCCAGAACATGGCGCCGCTGCCGGTGCGCGACTCCGGGTTGTCGGCGCAGCCGATCCGCCCATCCATGCGGTCCACCATGTAGGCGGCGATGGCGAGGCCGAGCCCCGCGCCGTCCGGCGTGCCGGTGCGCTCGATCTGCACGAAGTCGCCGAAGATCGCCATGCGCTGGCTTTCCGGCACGCCCGGACCTTCGTCGCGCACCTCGATGCGGACCGGGATGCGGCCATCGGCATCGGGGGCGCCGCAGAGGAAGGCGCGCATCTCCACCCGGCCCTGTTCCGGGGTGAACTTCACGGCGTTGGAGACCAGGTTCAGCAGCACCTGGCGCAGCCGGGTCTCGTCGGCGAGGACGCGGCGCGGCAGCGCGGGGTCGGCGGCGAGGCGCAGCTCGACGCCGTGCTGCTTCGCCGCCGGCTGCATGATGGTGATGCAGCTCTCGAGCAGCGCCGGCAGTGCGGTGGTCACGGGCTGCAGCTCGAGCTTCCCGGTCTCGATGCGGGCGAGATCGAGCACGTCGTTGGCGACGGCGAGCAGGTGCCGCCCCGACATCTCGAGCGTGCGCGCCTGGGCGCGGGCGGCGTCCGACAGCGAGGAGTCGCGCATCAGCGCCTGCGCCAAGCCGAGCACGCCGTTCAGCGGCGTGCGCAGCTCATGCGACATGCGGGCGAGGAAGCGCGACTTCGCCTCGGTCGCCGCGGCGGCCGCGTCGCGCGCGGCGGCGAGGCCGGCCATCGCGCTCTTGAGCGCCGTGATGTCGGTGCGGATGCCGACGGTGCCGCCATCCGGCGTCCCGCGCTCCGTCACCAGCACCCAGCGGCCGTCCGGCAGCAGGCGTTCGATCGGCGGGTGGTTGCCCTTGTGCCAGGCCTGGATGTCGCGCACGAAGCCCTCGATGTCGTCGCCGGCCTGCGGGTACTGGCCGCGCTTCGCGCCCTCGCGGATCATGTCGGAAAACTTGATGCCCGGCACCACGAAGGGGCCGGTTACCGCGTAGAAGTCGCGGTAGCGCTGGTTGCAGACCACGAGCCGGTCCTCGGCATCGAACATGACGAAGCCGTCGGAGAGCGACTCGATGGCGTTCTCCAGCACCTGGCGGGCGCGGGCACGCTCTGCCTCGTTGCGCTCGCGCTGGCGCAGCGCCAGGTTGATCGCCACGGCGAAGCCCGTGAGCATGGTGCCGAGGCCGAGCATGCCGGCAACCAGCCCATTGCGGTCCTTCCGCCATTCCGCCAGCGCCACGTCGGCATCGAGGCTGGCCGTGACGTAGAGGTCCTGGTAGAGCGTCGGCCGCTGCGCCCGGAAGATGCACGCGCCGGTGAAGCGCGAGGTCGCGGCCCGTGCGACGCCATCCGCCTTCTCGTCCGGCGGCAGCGCACCCAGGGCGCGGCCCATGCGGCCCTCGTCATGCGGCGTCGCCGCCAGCAGCAACCCGCCGCCGCGCTCCACCGTCAGGCGCATGCTGCGCGACTCGCCATAGGGCCCGAGCAGCATGGTGATCAGCGAGATCGGCACCTCGGCCACGGCGACCGCCGCGCCGATCCCCGGCGGATTGACCTGCCGCGCAAGGTAGATCGCCCATTCACCGGTCGTTGCGTTGTGCGCTGGTCCAAGGATCGCGACGGCGCCGGGCTGCCCGGCCGCCTCCAGCGCCTTCGGGTCGATCGGCAGCGGCCGCCCGCGCGAGCCGGGCAGGGCCGAGGCCAGCACCCGCCCGTCCGGCGCCACCAGCAGCAGGTCGCGGAAGGTGAAGTTCTGGAAGTTGAGGTCCCGCAGCATGCGGTTGACCACGGCCGGATTGGCCATGGCGTTGGGCATGCGCGGCACCGCGGAAAGGATGGCGGGCAGCCCGGCCAGCATGCCGTCCACCGCAAGCAGGTGCCGGTTCACCGCGGTCTCGACCACGCGCGCCGACCGCTCCACCGTATCGAACGCGGCGGCCTGTGCGGTCTGGCGCATGCGTTCCAGCAGCAGCAGGGTGCCGGCACCCAGCGCCGCCATCAGCAGGGCGGCCGCCAGCGCGATGGCGACGCGGAACAGGCGGCCCTGGGTGTTCATTCGGTGCGAGCCCAAAGACCTAGGGTCGGCGCCATGTCGCGGTTCCAGATCGTGGTGCACTCCGGGCCGCAGCGCTGGATCCAGCCGGGCAGGATGGTCTCGTTCAGCAGCTGCAGGCGGCGCGATTCGTCCTGCCACCGCTCCTCGACGACCGTCATGCGCCCCGGCTTACCGCCGCGGCAGCCCGGCCGGCCGGCGAGGCAGGCGAGGCCCTCCTCGGTCTGCTGGTCGGCGCCCTCCCAGACCTCCCGCTCCAGCTGCCGCAGCCCGTCGCGCAGCGTCTCGCGCAGGTCCACGGGCAGGGCCTGCCATGCGGCCACATTGGCGCCGAAGAAGGAAACGCCCCAGCTGATCGCTAGGCGCGAGACGTGGCTGGTGACCTCGTCCAGCCCGATCGCATTCCCGGAGAGCGTGCCGGTGATGGCGCATTCGACGACGCCGCCACGGATCGCCTGCACCGTTTCGGCCAGCGGGATCACCACGGGGACGCCGCCGAGCGCCGAGACCAGCTCGGACTGGCCGACGCTAGAGGTGCGGATGCGCCGGCCGGCGAGATCGGAAAGGCCGGAGAAGGCGCGCCGGCAGAACATCACCTGCGCTGGATAGGTGAAGATCGCCAGCAGCTCGACATTGTATCGATTCCGGAGCAGCTGCGCGAGGCCGGGCCGTCCGAGATCGACGGTGCGCCGCAGCGCGGCCATGTCGGTGTTCATCACCGGCAGGTCCAGCACGTTGAGCAGCGGCTCCTCCGCCGCGGCCAGTCCAAGCAGCACGTAGCCGAAGGGCACCACGCCCAGGCGCATCAGCTGCAGCATCTCCTGCCCGCGGATGCCGCTGCGGTCGAAGGGCGCGATCTCCGGACGGATACGGCCATTGGTGAGCTGTGGGACGCGGGTGGTCCAGAACGGCGCCTCGAAATCCACGTACTGGCTGAGGTTCGCCAGGCCACCGACGACCCGCAGCCGGATCGGCTCGCCCGAACCTTGCGCGCGGCCCTGCCACGGCAACGCGGTGCCCAGGAGCAGCAAGGCAAGCGCCGCCAGAAGCAGGCCGTAGGCCGCCGGCGTGCGGCGGAATGGGAGCGGGCGGTGCAATGGCATGCGGGGCATCTGGGTGACTGGGTGGGCCCGTCTGGTATCACAACTTTATGTTGAGCATGGCATGAAAATTTCCCTGCCGACGGGAACGGGGCAGCTCGGCTCGGGCACCTGCGTGTCCCGCGCGGGCGGGGTACGGCCTGGGCAGCTCCGCCAGCCACGGGCGGCGAGCTGCCGTCAGGTCAGGCGCCCTGCAGCGCCATGCCTGCCGCCGCCTGTTCCGGCTTCGAGTAGTTGGCGCCCGAGTATTCGCTCATGAAGTCGAGGTAGGTGAAGGGCGGGTATTTCGCCGGGTGGGCCGCGTCCACGCAGGTCGGGATCGGCGCCATCACCGCGTCGTAGGAGCAGTCCATGAAGAAGGGGATGGCGTAGCGTTCCTGCCCGCTGCGGTTGGTCACCCGGTGCGGGGTGGCGAGGAAGCGCTCGTTGGTCCAGCGCCGCAGCATCATTCCGCCGTTCACCAGGAAGGAGCCCTCCGGCGCCGGCGCATCCACCCAGGTGCCGTCGGGCAGCCGGAGCGACAGGCCGGGAACCTTGTTCTGTGCCAGGATGGTCATGAAGGAGGTGTCGGCATGCGGCGCCAGGCCCCATTCGTCCTCCGGCGAGGTCGGCGCCTGCTGCGGGTAGTGGGTCATGCGCAGCGTGAACATCGGCTCCCGGAACTTGTCGTCGAACCAATCCGCGGGAAGGCCGAGCGCCACGGCGTAGATCGGCACCAGGCTGCGGCCCAGCGCCTCCATGGCCGCCATGTAGGCCAGCGCGGTCTCGCGGAAGCCGGGCAGGCCCGCGGGCCAGCGGTTCACGCCGCGGAACCGGCGGCCGGCCAGCACGTCAGGATGGTCGGGCGCCAGCTCGCGCTTGAAGAACACGGCCTCGTTGAAATTGGGCTTCTGCGGCGTGCCGAGGGCGTTCATGCGCGTGGTGGCGCCGCGCATCGGCAGGTAGCCGGTGTTGTGGTTGTCGAACTGCATGGCCAGCTTCGCGTCCATCGGCAGGGCGTGGAAGCGGCGCGTCGCGTCGAAGACGTCGTCCACCAGTGTCTCGGGCACGCCGTGGCCGCGCACGAAGTAGAAGCCCACTTCCGTGAAGGCGCGGTGCAGCTCCCGGCCGAGGCGCTCGAGCGCACCGGGCTCGCCGGCCCGGAGCGGCGCGATGTCGAGCACGGGGATCACGTCGGCGGCCATGGGCGGCGGTCTCCTGTCGCGGCGGTTCGGCAAGCCTAGGACGGGTGCCGGCCTGCGGGAAGCCTCCGCCACGTGAACGCCCGCCGGAACGGGGGTCTGCCATCATGGTGCCCGGCTCGGCTATGGTCACACCTGGGTCCGGTCCGCACGGACCCTCTGGGAGGATGCGATGGCGGCGAGTGCACCTGAAGCGGGCCCGGTGGTCCGTGCCTTCTTCGACGAGGCCACCAACACCGTCACCTACCTGGTCTGGGACCCCGCCACCATGGAGGGGGCGGTCATCGACCCCGTGCTGGACTGGGACAACCGCTCCGGCGAGGCCGACACCCGCAGCGCCGACGCCGTGCTGGCCGCCGCGCGGGAGGCCGGCGTCACGCTGCGCTGGGTGCTGGAGACCCATGTGCATGCCGACCACCTCACCGCCAGCCCCTACATCAAGCTGCGCACCAACAGCGCGCGCATCGGCATCGGCGAGCGCATCAAGGAGGTGCAGCAGATCTTCCGCCCCGCCTTCAATGCCGAGGACGTGAAGCCCGACGGCGGCGATTTCGACCACCTGTTCCGGGACGGCGAGACCTTCCGCATCGGCACCCTGCCGGTGCGGGTGATGCACATGCCCGGCCATACCCCGGCCTGTGTCGCCTACATCGTCGCGGAGCAGGCGGCCTTCGTCGGCGACACGATCTTCATGCCGGACTACGGCACGGCGCGCTGCGACTTCCCGGGCGGCTCCGCGCAGACGCTCTACCGCTCGATCCGCAAGCTGCTCAGCCTGCCGCCGGAGATGCGGATCTTCGTCGGCCACGACTACAAGGCGCCGGGGCGGGACGTGTTCGCCTGGGAGAGCACGGTCGCCGAGCAGCGCGCGCGCAACCCGCATGTGAAGGACGGGATGACGGAGGCCGAGTTCATCACGCTGCGCGAGGCGCGCGACGCGAAGCTGGCGCCGCCGCTGCTGCTGCTGCCCTCCATCCAGGTGAACATGCGCGCGGGACGCTTCCCGCCGGCGGAGAGCAATGGGGTGCGCTACCTGCGCATCCCGGTGAAGATGAAGGGCGGCGCGCTGCCCTGATCAGCGGCGGCGGCCGCCAGCGGGTTCCAGCTCCCGCGCATCGGCGTGCCGGTCCGGCGGCGTCGCATCCGCCGGCACTGCATCCGCCGGCATCGCGCCCGTGATCAGCCGCGCGCCACGCTGCAGCGTGACGTAGTTCCACAGCCAATTCACCGAGACGACGATCCGGCTGCGCGCGCCGATCAGGTAGAACACGTGCGCGACCCCCCAGAACAGCCAGCCGATGAGGCCGGTGAGGCGAACCCGCCCGAGTTCCACCACGGCGGAGCGGCGGCCGATGGTGGCGAGATCGCCGTGGTGGCGGTAGGCGAAGGCGGCCTGCGTCGTCCGCCCCGCAGCGCGCGCGGCGATCACCCTGCCGACGAAGCGGCCCATCTGCTTCGCCGCCGGCGCGATGCCGGGCACCGGCCGCCCCTTGCCGTCCTTCGCCGCGGCGGTATCGCCGATGACGAAGATCTCCGGGCGGCCCGGCAGCGAGAGGTCGGGGGCCACCACCACGCGTCCGGCGCGGTCGGCCTTCGCGCCGAGCCAGGCGGCGGCGGGCGAGGCGCGCACGCCGGCCGCCCAGAGGATGGTGGCGGCCGGCACGGCGCGGTCGCCCAGCATCACGCCATCCGGCCCGACCCCGGTGACGGGGCTGCCGGTCAGCACCTCGACGCCCATGCCCGCAAGCGAGCGCCGCGCGGTTTCCGACAGCTCCGGCGGCATGGTGGAGAGCACGCGCGGGCCGGCCTCGATCAGCAGCACGCGGGCGGCGCGGGTGTCGATGCGGCGGAATTCGCCGCGCAGCGTGTGCCGCGCGAGTTCGACGATGGCGCCGGCCATCTCGACGCCGGTCGGGCCGCCGCCGATGACGGCGAAGGTGAGCAGCCTGGCGCGGGCGGCGGGGTCGTCGGTCAGCTCCGCCCGTTCGAAGGCCAGCAGCAGGCGGCGGCGCAGCTCGGTCGCGTCCTCGATGGTCTTCAGGCCGGGGGCGTGCCCGGCCCAGTGCTCGTTGCCGAAATAGCCGTGCGTCGCGCCGGTTGCGAGCACCAGCATGTCGTAGGGAATGCCCGCGCCGGCCCCGCCGAGCAGCACGCGCCGTGCCGCGGGATCGACGCCGGCCGCCTCGGCCAGCAGCACGGTGACGTTGCGCTGGCGGCGGAAGATGCCGCGGATCGGCCAGGCGATGTCGCCCGGCGAGAGCGCCGCCGTCGCCACCTGGTAGAGCAGCGGCTGGAACAGGTGGTGGTTGCGCCGGTCGAGCAGCGTGACGTCCACCGGCGCGTGGCGCAGCGTGCGCGCCGCCTCCAGCCCGCCGAAGCCGGCGCCGACGATGACGACATGGAGCCGCGCGCGGGGCGGCGGGGTGGCGTGCTGGGACATGCGGCGATCATCCTGGCGCGGGGCATGATACCGCCCCCCGCCGGAACTTCGGCAGTGCGGCTGCCCCGGTAACGCCCGGCCGGGCTACACGGTCAGCAGCCGCCGCACGGTTGCATCGTCCAGCGCCTCGACCGGACCGCCGAGCGCGACCTCGCCCCGCACCATCACGGCGATGCGGTCGGCGAGGTCGCGGGCGAACTCGAAGTACTGCTCCACCAGCACCACGGCGAAGTTGCGCTCGCGGGCCAGCAGCCGGATGACGCGGGCAATGTCCTTGATGATGTTGGGCTGGATGCCCTCGGTCGGCTCGTCGAGGATGAGCAGGCGGGGGCGCGCGGTCAGGGCACGGGCGATCGCCAGCTGCTGCTGCTGCCCGCCGGAGAGGTCGCCGCCGCGCCGCCTGAGGAATTGCTGCAGGATGGGAAACAGGGCGAACACCTCCTCCGGCACCTTGGAGCCGCGCGGCGCCGCGGCGAGCGCCGTCTCCAGGTTCTCCTGCACGGTGAGGAAGGGGAAGATCTCGCGCCCCTGCGGCACGTAGCCGATCCCGGCGCGGGCGCGCTCGGCGGGCGCCATCCGGGAGACGTCGCGGCCTTCCCACAGGATGCGTCCGGCCGCGATGCGCTCCAGCCCCATGATGGCGCGCATGAGCGAGGACTTGCCGACGCCGTTGCGGCCCAGCACGCAGGTGATCCGCCCGGGATCGGCCTCCAGGCTGACGCCGCGCAGGCACCGGCTGGCGCCGTAGGACAGGTCGATCGCTTCGACACGCAGCATCGCCCTACTCCCTCCCTCGCTGGCGGGGGAGGGCCGGGGTGGGGGTGGCCGTGCCGCCGGACATCGCTTGCTTCCCTACCGCCCCAGATACACCTCGACCACCCGCGGGTCGTTCTGCACGTGGTCGATCGAGCCTTCCGAGAGCATCGCGCCCTCGCACAGCACCGTCACCTTGCAGCCCAGCGCGCGGACGAATTCGAGATCATGCTCCACCACCACGACGCTGCGCCTGCCGTCGGCGATGCGGCGCAGCAGGCCAGCCGTGTGCTCGGTTTCCTGGTCGGTCATGCCGGCCACGGGCTCATCCACCAGCAGCACCTCGGGATCCTGCATCAGCAGCATGCCGATCTCCAGCCATTGCCGCTGGCCATGGCTGAGGATCGCGGCTCGGTCTGCGGCCCGCGCCGCGAGGCCGATCTCGTCCAGCGTCGCCGCGATCCGCCGCCTTGCCTCGCCGTCCAGGATCCAGCGCAGGCAGGCCCAGGGGTTGCGCGGCGCCTTGAGCGCCAGCTCCAGGTTCTCGAACACGGTCAGCGCGTCGAACACGGTGGGCTTCTGGAATTTGCGCCCGATGCCGAGATTGGCGATGGCGGCCTCATCCAGCCGCGTGAGGTCGATGTCGCGGAACTGCACCACGCCCTCGGTGGGGCGGGTCTTGCCGGTGATGACGTCCATCATCGTGGTCTTGCCCGCGCCGTTCGGGCCTATCACGGCGCGCAGCTCACCCCCTTCGACGATGAGCGAGAGGTTGTTCAGCGCCCTGAATCCGTCGAACACCACCGAGACGCCATCGAGGTAGAGCACGGCGTCGCCGCGCGGCGGGCGCGGGCGTTCGAGGATGGGCGGCCGTTCCATCGGCAGCACGGCCTGGGCGCTCTCGCTCATCGCCCCGTCCCTTTCCGGTCCAGCAGCCCGACCAGGCCGCGCGGCAGGAACAACGTGACCGCGACGAAGATGCCGCCGAGCACGAACAGCCAGTATTCCGGCGCCACCGTGGTCAGCCAGGTCTTCAGCGCGTTCACCGAGAAGGCGCCGAGCAGCGCGCCGGCCAGCGTGCCGCGCCCGCCGACCGCGACCCAGACCACGGCCTCGATGGAGTTGCCCGGGCTGAACTCGCCGGGGTTGATGATGCCGACCTGCGGTACGTAGAGCGCGCCGGCCAGCCCCGCCATCATCGCCGAGAGCACGAAGACGAACAGCTTGTGCTGCGTCACGTCATAGCCGAGGAAGCGCGTGCGGCTCTCGGCATCGCGGATCGCCACCAGCACCCGCCCCAGCTTGGAGGCGGTGATGCGCGCGCAGAGCCAGAGGCAGCCCAGCAGCGCCGCAAGCGAGGCGTAGAACAGCACGGCGCGGGCATTGGCCGTGTTCAGCGGCATGCCCAGCAGCTCCTTGAAGTCGGTGAAGCCGTTGTTGCCGCCGAACCCCATGTCGTTGCGGAAGAAGGCGAGCATCAGCGCATAGGTCATCGCCTGCGTCAGGATCGAGAGATAGACGCCGGTGATGCGGCTGCGGAAGGCGAGCCAGCCCACCACCAGGGCCAGCAGCCCTGGCACGAACAATGCCATCAGCAGGGCGAAGGGGAAGTGCCCGAAGCCCCACCAGTACCAGGGCAGCTCGGGCCAGCCGAGGAAGACCATGAAGTCCGGCAGCACCGGGTGGCCATAGACGCCGCGCGGCCCAATCAGCCGCATCAGGTGCATGCCGATCGCATAACCACCCAATGCGAAGAAGGCGCCGTGCCCGAGCGAGAGGATGCCGGCATAGCCCCAGGCCAGGTCGATCGAGAGCGCGAGGATCGCATAGGTGATCCACTTGCCCGTCACGGCGATGGTGAAGTCGGAGACGTGCAGCGCCGCATCCGCCGGCAGCCGGTTCAATGCCGGCAGCAGGGCGAGGAGCAGGATCGCACCGGCCAGAACCAGCCGCAGTGTGACGCGCGCGCGGCCCACCGGTGGTGCCGCGGCGAGCGTGGTCGCGCTCATGCCTCGGCCGCCCGGCCCTTGAGGGCAAACAGGCCGCGCGGCCGGCGCTGGATGAACAGCATCAGCGCCACCAGCACCGCGACCTTGGCCAGCACCGCGCCGGCCCAGGGTTCCAGCACCTTGTTGACCACACCCAGCGTGAAGGCGCCGACCAGCGTGCCCGCCAGCGATCCCACGCCGCCGAACACCACCACCATGAAGCTGTCGATGATGTAGCCGGTGCCGAGGTTGGGCGAGACGTTGTCGATCTGGCTGAGCGCCACGCCGGCCATCCCCGCGATGCCGGAGCCGAAGGCAAAGGTCAGCGCATCGACGCGGCCGGTGCGGATGCCCATGGTGGCGGCGATGCGCCGGTTCTGCACCACCGCGCGCATCTCGAGGCCGAAGCGGGTGAAGCGTATCGCGGCGACCACCAGCGCAAAGACCAGCAGGCCGAAGACGATGATCCACAGCCGGTTCTGCGTCACCGGCACGCCTATCCAGGGCAGGGTGAGCGTGCCCTGCATCCAGGACGGGCTGAGCACCTCGCGGTTCTGCGCGCCAAAGGCGACGCGCACGGCCTGCTGGAGGATCATGCCGACGCCGAAGGTCATCAGCAGCGTCTCCAGCGGCCTTCCGTACAGGTGCCGGATCAGGCCGCGCTCCAGCGCGGCGCCGGCCAGTGCGGCCACCAGGAAGGCTGCGGGAATGGCGAGCGGCAGCGACCAGGCCAGCAGCCAGGGAATGCCGCGGCAGAGTTCCTGCACCACGAAGGTGGTGTAGGCGCCGAGCATGACGAACTCGCCATGCGCCATGTTGATCACGCCCATGACGCCGAAGGTGACGGCCAGGCCGAGCGCGGCCAGCAGCAGCACCGATCCCAGCGAAAGGCCCTGGAACAGCGTCTCGCCGGCGCGGCGGATGGCGAGCTGGCGGTCGATGGCGGCAATGGCGGCCTCGATATCCGACAGCAGGGCGGGGTTGGCGGCGCGCGCCTCCAGCAGCAGGGCGCGCGCATCGGTGCTGCCGGAGCCGCCGAGCCGGGCAATCGCCGCGCGCTTCAGGCTCTCATCCGTGGCGACGAGCCGCGAGGCGGCGAGCGCCAGCTCCATCTGCGCGCGGATGCGCGGCACGGCCTCGCGCGCCAGCGCCGCCTCCAGCAGCGGCACGTTCTCCGCGCTGCGGCTGCGGAATACCGCCTCGGCCGCCGCCAGGCGTTCGGCCGGGTCGGGCGAGACGATCTGCAGTCGCCCCAGCGCGCCGCGCAGCGCCTGGCGGACGCGGTTGTTGATGCGGATCGCCTCGGCGCCGGCCGCCTCCTCGCCAGGCGTCACGACGCTGCCGTCGGGCCGCTTCTGCAGCCGCCCCTCGGACAGGGCGCGCAGGATCGGCAGGGCACGCGGATCGCCGCTCGCGCCAAGCCGCTCGACCACCTCGGCCTGCTGCGCAAAGCCGCCGGCCAGGGCAGAAACCAGGGCGGCGAATGCATCCTGCTGCGCGCGCGCCGGCCCGGTCGTGGCCAGTGCCAGCAACAGGAGGAACCCGATGATGTGGCGCTTCATGGTCTTGCTTGGGCGGCGGCGCCGGCGTGGCCCGGCGCCGCCCCTTTTCATGCCGCTCAGCCGCGACGCCGGTTGGCGTTTTCGGGGATGAAGGGCGACCAGTTCTCCGCCGGCACCGCGTTCGGCGTCTTCCAGACGATGCTGAACTGGCCATCGGCCTGGATCTCGCCGATGAAGACCGGCTTCGAGAGGTGGTGGTTGCGCAGCATCTCCTCCTCGAAGCCGCTGGGCGCCATCAGCTTCTGGCCGATCATCGCGCTGCGCACGGCGTCCACCGCCGTGGTGCCGGCCTTCGCTACGGCCTGCGTCCACATGCGGAACCCGGTGTAGGTGGCCTCCATCGGGTCGTTGGTCACGCGCTTCGGGTTCTTGATATAGGCCTGCCACAGCGCCTTGAACTCGGCATTCGGCGCGCCGGGGATCGACATGAAGTAGTTCCACGCCGCCAGGTGGCCGACGAGGGGGCGGGTATCGATGCCGGCCAGCTCCTCCTCGCCCACCGAGAACGCCACGCACGGGATGTCCTCGGCCTTGATGCCCTGGTTGCCGAGCTCGCGGTAGAACGGCACGTTCGCGTCGCCGTTGATGGTGGAGACGATGGCCGTCTTCTTGCCCTCGCCGGCGAAGCGCTTCACGCGCGCCACGATGCCCTGCCAGTCGGAGTGCCCGAAGGGGGTGTACTCCTCCATGATGTCGGCATCGGCGATGCCCTTGCTGTTCAGGAAGCCGCGCAGGATGCGGTTGGTGGTGCGCGGATAGACGTAGTCGGTGCCGAGCAGGGCGATCCGCTTCGCCTCGCCGCCATCGCCCGACATCAGGTATTCCACGGCCGGGATCGCCTGCTGGTTCGGCGCGGCGCCGGTGTAGAAGATGTTCTTGCTCTCCTCCTCGCCCTCGTACTGCACGGGGTAGAAGAGCATGCCGTTCAGCTCCTCGAAGACCGGCAGCACGGACTTGCGGGACACGCTGGTCCAGCAGCCGAAGGTCGCGTCCACCTTGTGCACCTGCAGCAGCTCGCGCGCCTTCTCGGCGAAGAGCGGCCAGTTGGAGGCGGGGTCCACCACCACCGCCTCGACGCGCCGGCCGAGCAGGCCGCCGCGGCCGTTGATCCATTCGACCATCATCAGCACGGTGTCGCGCAGCGCCGTCTCGGAAATCGCCATGGTGCCGGACAGGGAGTGCAGCACGCCGACCTTGATCGGCGCCCCCTGGCCGAAGGCGGGGCGGATCGCCGGCAGGCCCAGCGCGGCGCCGAACCCGGCGAGCAGCGCGCCGCGGCGGGTGAGGGAGGTCGTGGACAGCATGGGCATTCCTTCTTGTGCAGGCTTTGGCTGGCGCGGGCTCGGGGGCAGTCCGGTGCGGACAATCCATCCCGCTTGCCCCGTGCGGGGGATCTCGCCGCTGTTTGCGAGGATCGCGCTTGCGAGGACCGTGCCAGCCCATGCGGCGGCAAAACGGCGTGTCTCGCCGTGCGAATGCTTGCGCCAGGCGCAACCGCCTGGATTTCGCGCGCTGAACCGCCTAATTCGTAGGCAGACGACGCGGCGAGGTGACGCGCGCTGCCCCTCGCCCGCCACGCGTGACGAAGGTTTCACCTCGCCTGACGCGCGATGCCACGGTTTCGTCCGCCTCCCTTCGCGGCTAGCCCCACTCCCGTTCACTCTGACGGCAGCGCGTTGTATGCGAAGGGCTTGTGCGAAGGGCCTGTCCGCACGGGGGTGAGCGGCGATGGCCGGTGTTCCCGCCGGC
>ERZ1066123.859-NODE-859-length-20210-cov-10.550881_pt1 | contig 20210 bp, 20 predicted proteins | sample MGYA00382770_ERZ1066123 | MGnify/ENA primary metagenome ERZ1066123 (study PRJEB33369, sample SAMEA5778353) | biofilm metagenome | biome: Industrial cooling water; feature: Water cooling tower basin; material: Biofilm | place: United Arab Emirates | collected...
GGCGACCACCGATCCGCTCGCGGACGTGTCGCTCACGAAGGAAGGCTACAGCCGGCTCATCGGCCAGTTCACGACCGAGCTGCGCCACGTCGCGTCGATCCCTGGCTCGAGCACGGGGCAGGAGAAGTACGGGTCGCAGCCGGGTGGTCGCTTCACGCCCATTCCGCGCACGCAGCAGAAGGCGGCGGTGGCGTTCCTGCAGGAGCAGATCTTCCGCACCCCGACGTGGCTGCTCGACGACGCGCTCCTGCGTCGCCTCGAGCCCGATGGTGCGGTCGCGCGTATCAACGGCGCACAGCGTGGCATTCTCAGCACACTGATGGCCGATGAGCGCCTCGCTCGGCTCGTGGAGTACGAAGCAACCGGAGCGTCCCGCGACCCCTATCGACTCGATGAGTACCTCGGCGACATTCGCCGCGGCATCTGGAGCGAACTCGGTGCGGGCCGCGTGCAGACCGACGCATTCCGTCGTGGCCTGCAGCGTGCGTATGTCGAACTCGTCGCCGGCAAGCTCACCGCCCCGCCCGCGACGGGACCCCGGATCTCATCATCGGCGCAGACGGGACAGTCGTTCACGGCATCCGGTCGCGGCAGCACGGATGTGAAGGCGATGCTGCGGCAGGAGCTGCGGCTGCTCGACGGGCAGCTTGCGTCGGCTCTGGGTCGCGCGGCTGATGCAGCCACTCGGGCGCACATCGCCGAAGCGCGCTTCCAGATCGCTGGTCTGCTCGATCCGTCGAAGTAAGTTGCTGATCGAGAACGCGCCCCGGATGCCAGGCATCCGGGGCGCGTTGTGCGTTGTGCGTTGGCGCCGCGCGACGTGAGGCGCTACGCGCCGCTCATGACCTCGTAGCCAAGCAGGAGACCCGCCAGCAAACTGAGCACGGCGGCCCCCACCCGAATCCAGCGTGCGGCTTGCGCGCTGCGCGTTGCCGCGAGACCAGTCGCCGCACCCGCGAGCAGCGACGCGATGGACATACCCAGCACCGTTCCCACCCCAAACGCGGCCAGATAGCCTGCTTGTACGGCCAGCTGCGAGGACGCAGCGATGAGCAGCACGATTACCGCCCCGCTGCCTGCGAGCCCGTGCACCACACCAAAGCCGAGTGCGCCACGCGAGGTGCGCGTCGCGACGGGCGCGGTCGGCGCACGACGCGCTTCCATGAGCAGCGCCCACACGCCAAGCGCGATGAGCAGTGCGGCCACGCCAAGCTCGGAGGTCGCGAAGAACGACTCCGGTATGGCAACACCGAGCACGATGAGCAGCGCTGCAACGGCCGCGATGCTCAACGTATGCCCCACTCCCCAGACGACGCCCAGACGCGCGCTCGTTTGCCAGCTCGATTCACGCGTGGCGAGCGTGGTTACTGCCGCGAGATGATCGGCCTCGAACGCGTGACGAAAACCAACGGTGAAACCGATGAGGGTAGCCGGCAGCAGGACATCAATCATGGAAGGACAACGGGAGGGCGGTGAAGGTCAGCGACCCGCGCAACCACGGCCTGGCCGACGGCAAGCCCGCCGTCGTTGCATGGTAGCCGCTGGTGCTGTCGAACAATATGGTCGTGTTGGCCGAGCCGCATCGTGGCAAGCGATTGCACGAGTCGGTTCTGAAAGACGCCGCCGGTGAGTCCGATCGGCGTGGCGCCGTAGCGTTCACGCAGTCCGTTGGCCGCGCGGAGGACGGCGTCGGCAATCGCATCATGCACGCCGCGCGCGCGCACCGGGACCGGCACGTGCTCGCGCGCGTCACGACAGAGTGCGTCGAGCAGGGGGCGGGGGTCGAGCACAAGGCGTTCCGGCGTCTCCTGCACGTCGAGGACGTACCGTGAGCGCTCGGGCGATGCAGCGTGCGCTGCCATCGTGGCGAGTCGCACCGCGGCCTGTCCTTCGTAGGTGATGCGTTCGGTGAAGCCCACCAGTGCTGCACACACGTCGAAGAGCCGCCCCATGCTGCTCGTGGCGATCACGTTGAGACGGCGCGCCAGTTGGGTGGCGAGCAGCGCTCGCGCGTTCGACGGTACCGCACGGACGACTGGCAGCGTGTCATCCCAGGCGAGACCGTAGCTGTGCAGGGCCGCGAGTGCGAGTCGCGCCGGATCGCGAACGGCGGCGTCACCGCCGGGCAGATCGAACGGGCGCAGCTGTGCCACGCGCCGCGCGCCGAAGGCGTTGCCGAGCAGGACTTCGCCGCCCCAGATCGATCCGTCCGGACCGTAGCCGGTGCCGTCGAATGTGAAGGCGAGGATGCGTTCCTCGTCGGGCCGCTCGGCGTCGGCCTGCAGCGCCACAAGATGCGCGTGGTGATGCTGCACCGCGAGCACGGGCACGCCCGCTGCGTCGGCCCATGTGCGCGCCCAACGACTCGAGAGATATCCCGGATGCGCGTCACACGCGACGCGCGTTGGCTGCACGTCGAACAGACGCAGCAGATGTGCGGCGTGCAGTGCCATGGCGTCGAGCGTGAGCGGATCGCCGACGTCGCCGAGATGTCCGGAGAGGTACGCCGCATCATCGCGGGTCACCGCCAGCGTGGCCTTCAGCTCGGCACCCACGGCGAGCACCGACGGGACGTTCGGTCCCGCCAGCGGCGAGAGCATCATCGGCGAGGGGGCGTAGCCTCGAGAACGTCGCACCGGTTGCGGTGCACCGTATTCGTCGGCGAGCCAGACCGAGTCATCACAAGGCACCGCGATCTCACGATCGTGGCGCAGCCAACCGTCCACGAGCGGCGCGAGCCGTTCGATGGCGTCCGCGTCGCGCCACACGATCGGCTCCTGTGAGAGATTGGCGCTGGTGCAGACGAGTGGTCCGACGGCGGCGAGCTGCGCGTGGAGCGGTGTGTAGGCGAGCATCACACCCAGCTCGTCGACATCCGGCGCGATCATCGGCGAGAGACGTGTGTCTCGACGCCGCGGCACGAGCACGATGGGCGCCGCTGCCGACTGCAGCCATCGCGCTGCGTCGGGCGACAGTTCGGCGATGGCGTGCGCGGCCTCGAGATCCCTGACGAGTACCGCGAGCGCCTGATGTGGTCGCTGCTTTCGCGTACGCAGCAGCTGCACCGCCTCGTCATTCGTCGCGTCGCACATGAGGTGATAGCCGCCGATCCCCTTCACGGCAATCACGCCGCCGGCGGCGAGTGTCGCCAACGCGTGCTCCATCGCGGCGGCCTCGTGTGCGGGAGGACGCGACGCTGTCACGGACCGCGGATCCGTGGTGGCGGGAATCCACTCGAGCGTCGGACCACACGCGGGACATGCCAGCGGCTGCGCGTGGTGGCGACGATCGCCAACGGTGTGATACTCCTGCGCACACGCATCACACATCGCAAACGCGGCCATCGTCGTACGCGCGCGGTCATACGGCACGTCACGGACGATCGTATAGCGCGGTCCGCACTGCGTGCAGTTGAGGAACGGATAGCCGTAGCGGCGATCCGTCGGGTCGTCGAACTCGCGCCGACAGTCGGCACAGACGGCGAGATCAGGTGAGACGGGCACTGCGCCGCCGGTACGCGGCGGGCTTGGCGCGATGACGAACTGCTCGTCACCGCGCGGAGGCGCCTCATCCACGTGGACGCTGTGGATGCGTGCGGCCGAGGGCGCGTCGCGCACGAGGCGTTCCAGCAGCGCGTCGACGGACGCGGCGCGCCCCTCCACCGCGATGACCACACCGTCGTCATCGTTGTAGATCTGACCGGTCAGTCCAAACGACGTGGCCAACCGATACACGTAGGGACGAAAGCCAACGCCCTGCACGGTGCCGCGCACACGGATGTGGCGGCGGATCAGCATCGGACGCGTCGGTTCACGCAATGTCGGCATGGCCGATCACCATGCGCCGCGTACCGAATACGTCGGAATAGCAAGTTCATGCCATAACGCATTCGTGTACCCGACCCTACCATTGGCGAACCCCCACCACCCCCCAGTGGAGACCACCCATGGGAATCGCCATGCCCCCCGCGTCCACGGCCGCTGCCGAGCAGCTGCTGGCTCGCCTCGCGGAGGAAAAGACGGCCGAGTCGCTCAATCGGCTGCTCGACCGACTCGATGTGATTGCATTCGTGGCGGATGCGCTCGACGGATTTCTCGCGCGCGCCAATGTCGTCGCGGAGAGTGTCGCCGAAAGTGTTGCCGACCTCCGCAAGCTCTCGGGCGACGGCACACCGACCGGTGACGTCGTCAATCGTTTGCCGTCGCTCGCCCGGGCCGGTGTGCAGTTGGCGGACATTGCCGAGACGCCCGCCTTCCAGCGACTCGTCACGTCGGGACTGCTCGACCGCCTCGGCGACGAGCGTACGATCGAGTCGGTGAAGGCGGTCCTTGATCGCCTCGAACTCGCGTCGTTCACGCTCGACGCGATCGATGGCTTTCTCAAGCGCAGCAACGAGATCTCGCACGCGCTCTCCGACGACGTCGAGGATCTGCGGGAAGCGACCAAGCCCGACGTGCTCAAGTTCAAGGAAGTGCTCGAGGCACTGCCGCCGCTCATCACGGCTGGGCAGACGCTGCTCAAGTCGGGGATGCTGGAGCCACGCACCGTCGCGGTGCTCGGTCAGGTGGGGCGGTCGGCCGCCCAGTCGTTCGATCAGGCGCAGAACAACGGCGAAGCCAGCCGACCGATTTCGGTCTTCGGGCTGCTGAGCGCCCTCAAGGACCCCGATGTGAATCGGGCGATCACCTTCGGCTTGCGGGTCGCCAAGTCGTACGGACAATCGCTCAAGCCGGCACCGTAGTCCGTGCACGAACTGTCGATCGCGCACTCCATCGTGGAGGTCGTCACGGCGGCCCTCCCGCTGGACGAGCGAACGGGCGTGGCGGCGGTGCACCTGCGGATCGGTCGGTTGGCGGGCATCGAAGCGGGCGCGTTGCACTTTTCGTATGATCTAGTGGTCGAAGGAACGCGCCTGGCGGGCTCCCGTCTGGTAATCGAGGAGGTGCCGGTTGTCATCCACTGCCCCGCGTGCGACGCTGCCCGGGAGTTGGAAGGCATCCAGCGCTTCCGATGTCCGACCTGTGACACGCCCAGCGGCGACATTCGTCGCGGGCGTGAACTCGAGGTGGCATCGATCGAGCTGGTCGTTCCCGAGGAACAGCTGACATGACCGCTCCAACCACGCGTATCGTCGAGGTGCGCGCCGGCATCCTGAAGAAGAACGACGAACTCGCCCGCGCACTGCGTGCCCGCTTCGAAGCAGCCGGGACCTTCGTGGTGAATCTCGTTTCCAGTCCGGGGACCGGGAAGACCGCGTTCCTCGAACGCACGCTCACCGATCTGCGCGCTCGCGGACTGCGGGTCGCCGCGCTGGTGGGAGACCTCGAGACCGACAACGACGCACAGCGACTCGCCCGCAGTGGGGCGCCGGTCAAGCAGATCAACACGCACGGGCGTTGCCATCTCGAAGCCGAGATGATCGAGGCGTTCCTCGAGGATTGGTCGCTCGACGAACTCGATGTGCTCTTCATCGAGAACGTGGGCAACCTCGTCTGTCCCGCCTCGTACGATCTGGGGGAAGCCGTTCGCGTGGCGATGCTCTCGGTCACCGAGGGCGAAGACAAGCCGCTCAAGTATCCGACGATGTTCAACTCGGCCGACGTCGCGGTGATCACCAAGATGGATCTGGCCGAGGCGTGCGAGTTCGATGCCGCGGCTGCGCACGATGCGATTCAGTCGGTGCGCCCCGGCATGCAGGTCCTGGCGGTGTCGACACGTCGCGGCACGGGACTCGACGCCTGGTATGCGTTGCTGGAAGCGTCGCGTGACGGGTGGCGGAGTGCCCGCACATCCCACACCGCCGCAAGTTCACCACCAGCTGCGCTGCACGCATGAGCAGCGGCGCCGCGAGTCCATCGTCGCGCCACGACGACGTCGCGTCCGAAATTCGTTCGATCGCCCCGCCGAGCGCGGAGCGATCGGGGCAACTGATCGAGGCGCTGCACGCCGTGGCGCAACTCGTCGCGCGCGAACCGGATAGCGACGCGCTGTTTCTCGAGCTGGCGCCCGTGCTCTCGAACGCGATGCGCACGCGGTTCGCGGCCGTCACACCACTGGTGGAACACACGGTGGGTGCGATGGTCACGTCAGGTCCGGTACCGGCGTCCGCCACCGAGCCCCTGCTGCGCGCGCTCGCCTGGGTCGCGCAGCGTCGCCAGCGCATCGTGCTCTCCGAGCCGACGGATGTGCTGCCCGGTACCGAGGTCGCGATCGCTTCGCTCGGATGGCAGGATGTCCTGCTCGCTCCCGTCCTGCATCACGCCGGCCACGCGACGGCCGCGCTCTGCGTCGCGAATCGCAGCGACGGACAGCCGTTCGAACCGACCGATGTGCGTCTCTTCGAGACGATCGCCGAACAGGTCGTGGTCGGCATTGACCGGGCGCAACTGTTCGGTCGCCTCGACGAGTGGTCGCGGACCCTCGAAGCGCTGCTGTCGTTCAGTGCGTCCGTGCACCGGCAGTCGGAACCGGGCACGCTCGTGAACGACGTCATCGAACACGCGGCCCGTTTCCTCAAGGCCGACGGCGCGCGCGCCGGACTGCTGGTGAGTGGACACGTGCCACCAACGCTGCGCAGTTCGGCCTACTGGCAGGCGGGCGCATGGTATCGTGGCGTGCGCGAGTTCGCGGCGCACGATGGGATCCCCGGGCGCGTGCTCGAGACGGAGTTTCCCTATCTGACGGCTGATTACGCGAGCGATGCGCACGCCGATCGCACCCTGTCGGCGCAGGCGTTGGTGCAGCATGCCATCGCCGTACCGATCAAGGACAACACCGGCGCGGTGATCGGCTTCTTCGAACTGCATCGCGCCCCCGGTCGGCCCGCCTTCACCTGGAACGACGCTGCCTTTCTCGAATCACTCGCGGACACGACCGCGATGGCCATCGAGAATGCGCGGCTCGTGACGGAGCTGGCGCTGCGCAACTACGAGATTCGACAGCTCTTTGCCCGCCACGCCGAGCGCCTCGAGGAAGAGCGGCAGCACATCGCACGCGAGTTGCACGACGAGGCGGGGCAGGCGCTCGTGGGGGTGAAGCTGGCGCTGCAGACGCTGTCGCGCGTCGTGCCCGACGGTCTGCAGACAATCCGCTCACCGCTCGACGAGTTGCGCCAGCAGGTGAATCAGGCCACCGCTCGCCTGCGCCAGCTGGCGCGTCGCCTGCGCCCACCGGCGCTCGATCAGCACGGGCTGCCAAGCGCCCTGTCGCAGCTGGTACACGATACCGAGGAGCGCGCGGGTCTCGAAGTCTCGCTCGACCTGCGCTGGCTTCCCGATCGTCGCTCCCCGGTACTCGAGACGGCCCTCTTTCGCATCACGCAGGAGGCGCTCACGAACATCGTCGCGCACGCCAATGCACGCCGCGTCACGGTGCAACTCGGAGAGTGCAGCGGCTCGATGTGGCTGCAGATTACCGACGACGGGCGCGGCTTCCAGACGGGCACCGACACGGGCGGCCTTGGGCTGCGTGGCATTGCCGAGCGTGTCCACGTGCTCGGCGGTGACTTCCAACTGCACTCGGCGCCCGCCGAGGGAACGCGGCTGTGCGTACGGCTCCCGGTGGGCTGAGTGCGCGCGCGTCGTTCGGCGAGTGGCCGCTGATGCGGCCGCGTCGCCTCGTGCTCGTGGATGATCACGCGCTCGTGCGCCGTGGTCTCGCCTCGTTGCTGGCGACCGAGGGCCGGTACGAGGTCGTGGGCGAAGCAGGCAGTGGCGAGCAGGCGATCGAGATCGTGCAGTCGCTCTCACCCGACGTCGTGCTGCTGGACCTGTCCCTGCCGGGCATCGATGGCCTCGAAACGTTGCGACGTCTTCGTCGCCTGCCGGGCTGCCCGCGGCTGCTGATTCTGTCGATGCACGACGAATCACACATCGTGGCGCAGGCACTCGCCGATGGCGCCGATGGGTACTTGCTCAAGGACTCGATGGATGACGAGCTGTTTCAGGCCATCGAATCGGTGCTTCGCGGACAGCGCTTCGTGGCCGGCGCCATCGATCGTGGCCGCGTTGCCGAGTCGCAGGTGCGACCGAGCACCCTCACCGCGCGCGAACACGAAGTGCTGCAGTTGATCGCGCGTGGCCTCACGACACAGGAAGTCGCCGAGCGGCTGGCGATCTCGCCTCACACGGCGACGCGACATCGCGCGAACCTGATGCAGAAGCTCGACGCGCACAACCAGGTCGAGCTTGTGCGCGTGGCTGCAGCGCGTGGTCTGATCGTGCTCGATGGGACCGGTCGGTCCACAGACGCTACCTAGTTCTTGCTATTGTTGCCCCCCGGTCCGGGGCGCATCGTGCCGCATCCCCTCCACCCCATCCCACCACCCGCGACCGGAGTGTCGCGGCAGGAGACCTCCCTCATGGCAACGGTCCTGTGGCTGCAGGGCGGCGCGTGTTCCGGCAACACGATGTCGTTTCTCAACGCCGAAGAGCCGAGCGCGTGCGATCTCGTGACCGATTTCGGGATCGAGATTCTCTGGCACCCGTCGCTCGGGCTCGAGATGGGTGAGCCCGTCAAGCAGCTGCTGCGCGATCTCGCGAGCGGCAAGAAGCAGCTCGATCTCTTCGTGTTCGAGGGGACGGTGATCCTCGGCCCCAACAACAGCGGGCGCTTCAACATGTTCGCCGATCGCCCCATGAAGGACTGGGTGGCCGAACTGTCGGCGCAGGCCGGCGCCGTGGTCGCGCTCGGTGATTGCGCGTGCTGGGGTGGCATTCCCGCCACCGAGCCCAATCCGGTCGACAACGTTGGCCTGCAGTATCTCAAGCGCAAGCACGGTGGCTTTCTCGGCGCCGACTTCAAGTCGAAGTGGGGACTGCCGGTGGTGAACATTCCCGGGTGCCCCGCACACCCGGACTGGGTCACGCAGATTCTCGTCGCCATCGCGTCCGGTCGCGCCGGCGATCTGGCGCTCGACGACCTCCAGCGTCCGCAGACGTTCTTCAAGACGTTCACACAGACGGGCTGCACGCGCGTCCAGTACTTCGAGTACAAGCAGAGCACGATGGAGTTCGGTCAGGGCACGCGGCAGGGATGCCTGTTCTACGAGCTCGGCTGCCGTGGCCCGATGACGCACTCGCCGTGCAATCGCATTCTGTGGAACCGACAGTCGTCGAAGACGCGCGCCGGCATGCCGTGCACGGGCTGCACCGAACCGGAGTTCCCGTTCCACGACCTGAAGCCGGGCACGGTGTTCAAGACACAGAAGGTGAGCGGCACGATCCCGAAGGAAGTGCCGACCGGTACGGACCACGTGTCGTACATGGCCCACGCGGCCGCCGCGCGCATCGCCGCGCCGAAGTGGACCAAGGAAGACATGTTCGTCGTCTGAGCCGCGGCTCTCTCACTCCCCGATCCCACCACTCACTCCCATGGCCACCGCGACCCAGCCCATGCCCTCCGACCTGCGGATCAGTCCGCTCGGTCGTGTCGAGGGCGACCTCGACCTGCGTGTCACCCTCCGCGACGGTGTCGTCACCGACGCCTGGACCGAAGCGAGCATGTTTCGTGGCTTCGAGATCATCCTGCGCGGCAAGGACCCGCAGGCCGGTCTCATCGTCACGCCCCGCATCTGCGGCATCTGTGGCGGTTCCCATCTGTACAAGTCGGCCTACGCGCTCGATACGGCGTGGAAGACGCACATGCCGCACAACGCGACGCTGATTCGCAACATCGCACAGGCGTGCGAAACGCTGCTGTCCATTCCCCGCTGGTTCTACGCACTGTTCGCGATCGATCTCTGCAACAAGAAGTATGCGCACCTGCCCGAGTACGACGAGGTGGTGCGTCGCTTTGCACCGTTCGTGGGGACGAGCTTCGAGCCGGGCGTCACGCTGTCGGCGAAGCCGGTGGAAGTGTACGCGATGTTCGGTGGCCAGTGGCCGCACTCGAGCTTCATGATCCCTGGCGGCGTCATGTGCGCGCCGAGCCTGTCGGACGTGACGCGCTCGATCGCCATTCTCGACATGTGGCGACGCGAATGGCTGGAGAAGCAGTGGTTGGGCTGCTCGGTCGAGCGGTGGATGGAAATCAAGAGCTGGAACGACATGCTCGCCTGGGCCGAAGAGAACGAGTCCCAGCGCAACTCCGACTGCGGCCTGTTCATTCGGTTTGCGCAGCGCGCCGGCCTGGACAAGTTCGGTCAGGGCGTAGGTGCGTTCCTCGCGACCGGGACCTTCTTCGATCCCGCGCTGTACGAGCACCCCACTGTCGATGGCCGAAACGACGCGCTCATCACGCGCGCGGGCATCTACGATGGCAAGGAGTTCCACGACTTCAACCACCTGAACGTGCGCGAGGATACGGCGCATTCGTTCTACAAGGGCGACAAGTCGTTGCACCCGTGGCAGGGCGAAACCGATCCGATCGATCCGCTCGACGGGCACAAGCAGGGCAAGTACTCCTGGTCGAAGTCGCCGCGCTACGACGTGCCCGGCAAGGGAGCGATTCCCATGGAGGTCGGCCCGCTCGCACGGCAGGTCATTGCGGGCCGCGGCGGTGCCGCCGGTCATCAGGATCATGATCCGTTCATTCTCGACACCATCAACACGGTGGGGCCGAGCGTACTCGTCCGCGTGATGGCACGCATGCACGAGGCACCGAAGTACTACACGATGGTGCGCAAGTGGCTCGATCAGATCGACCTGCACGACCGCTTCTACAACAAGCCGGTGGAACTCGAGAGTGGCCGCGGCTTCGGCGCTACCGAAGCGGCGCGTGGCGCGCTCGCCGACTGGATCGTGCTCTCCGATGGCAAGATCGAGAACTATCAGGTCATCACCCCCACCGCCTGGAACATCGGTCCGCGTGATCGTCTGGGACGTCATGGTCCCATGGAGCAGTCATTCATCGGTGCCGAAGTGCATGACCCGACGGACCCGATCGAGATGGGGCACGTCGCCCGTTCCTTCGATTCGTGCCTCGTGTGCACCGTGCACGCGTACGACGAGAAGAGCGGCAGGGAGCTGTCGCGCTTCCGCATCGGCGAGATGGGATGACGGACGCAGTACACACGCTCGTGGTCGGCTGCGGCAATCTCCTGCGAGGAGATGACGCAGTCGGCCCGATCCTCGTGCGGCACCTCTGGGATCAGGGGGTGCCGCACGGTGTGCGTTGTGCCGATGGTGGCACGGGCGGCATGGACGTCGGCTTTCAGATGCGCGGCGTACCGCACGTCATCATCGTGGACGCGTGTACGAGCGGCTCCGAGCCCGGTGCCATTTTCCGTCTCGACGGCAGCGATGTGGAGCACCTGCCGCCGCTCGCCGGCATCAACCTGCACGCGTTCCGCTGGGATCACGCGCTCGCGTTCGCGCGCTGGGCGCTCAAGGAGGAGTATCCGGCCCGGGTGGACGTGTGGCTCATCGAGGCCGAACAGTTCGCGCCTGGGGCACCGCTGTCGCCGTCCGTCGAACGCGCCATGCACGCGGTGATCGCCCGGCTGCGCGGCGAGTTCGCGAACAATGACGCGTCGGTCACGGCCGACCGCTCGGTGCTCGCCTGATGACGACGCCCTGCACGGTCGAACTCACGGCCCACGGCTACCTCGTGCTCGACGCCGAGGTGGCGGCGCGCTTCTTCCCCAACGACACGATGCTGGTGTTCACGAAGCCGCGTGAACTGTGGCTGCTGCCGACCCGCGGTGCGGGTGGCGGTGGGCTGCTGCTCAAGCAGCGCAATCCGCGTGGAGATCGCGCCGTGCTCGTGCGTGAAGCCACCGGAGATCTGCCGTTGGCCGGTCGCCTGCCGGCCGTATGGGATGATGGGCACGGCTGCCTGCGCGTCGCGCTGCACCCCGATCTGGCCGAGCAGGTGGCATGAGGTGGCGTCGGAGCCCATCGATCCGGGACCGGTCGTCACGGTGCAGACGCGCATCGTGCACGAGCGCGGGCGTTGGGTCGTTCTGCTCGACGTCGTCTGCGTGCCCGAGGCTCTTCCCGCCGTCGAGTGTCATCGACTTGGCGACTACGACACGCGTGCTCGTGCCGAACTCGTGGCCGCGATGGTAATGCGTACCGCGCATCGCACCGCGCCCCCGTCGCTCGGCTTCTAACCCGCCTTCTCTCTCCCTCCGCTCATGCTCGCGCCCTTTCAACCGCTCGGCATCTTCCCGTTTCCGGCCGGCATGCTGTTGTTGCCGGAACCGGCATCCGTTCCGGCGCTGACCGCCGCGGAAGCGCACGCGACCGCCGAAGCCGCTACCGACGCGCTGCGACGTGGAGCGCAGCCGGACGCGTGGCCGAGTGCGTGGACGGTCATGCGCCGGGCGCTCGCGGGAGACATCGCCGGCGCGGTGGAGGCGCTGCAGCATGACGCCTCCGATATCGCCGCCTGCAATCGCTTCGTCCTCACGGGTGATGCGTCGTCGTTCGCGCAGGCCGCCGCGAGCGACGATGCGGCCGTGCGCGCCGTGGCCGCGCTTGCCTCGTTTACACAGGGGGCCAGCGACACGCTGCCCGCCCTCGACGCACTGCCGGCCACCATGCCGAACGACCTGCGCGCGGTGATCGCCGCGAATCTTCGTCTGGCGCACGCCGCGGCCGCGCTCGAGGCCAACGATCCGAGCGCTGCGGCAGAGCTGCTCGACCACGCCGTGGCCGACGTGGAATCGGTCTCGCCCGTCTTCGCCGCGCAGTTGCTCGCACAGCGCGCGGGACTCACCAGCGACGATCTCGTGCAGGAGCAGCTCTGGCGTCGGGCGATCGCGCTCGCGGCGCAGTCGCCGCTCGACGGGCTGCGCGGCGACCTGCAGTACGGGCTCGCGGTGTGCGTACACCAGCAGGCAATGCGTCTGCCGCACCGACTCACTGACGTGGTCCGCCTCTATCAGACGGCACTGCAGGATGGCCTCGAGCGCGATGCGAATCCCGAGCTCTGGGCGCAGGCGCAGGTCAACCTCGGGCTGGCGTACGTGGCGATGCCCATGAGCGACGCGGGCGCGAAGCTGCGCCACGCGGTGGCCATCCAGGCGTTCCGCGAAGCGCTCAACGTGTACACGCGCGAATCGCACCCCGAGGCGTGGGCCAGCACGATGCTCAACATGGCCAACGCCATGCAGTATCTGCCGTCGTCGCATCCGAAGGAGAACCTCATGGACGCCGTGACGGCCTACGAAGAGCTCCTGAGCGTGCGGACCCGCGCCATGGACCCGGTGGGATATGCACGCATCCTCGCCAATCAGGGGAACGCGCTCGCGCACCTTGGCATCTTCCAACCGGCCGTCGAAAAGCTCACCGAAGCGCACAAGCTGCTGCACTGGTACAACGAGGCCGATGCCGCGACGCAGATCCTCGAGCAGCTCGAAGCCATCAATGTGCAACTCGCGGGCGCCGGAGCGGAGTGATGGACGCGCATCTGCGGCAGCAGTTCGATTTTCTGCTCAACGCCTCGGTGGAGCGCTTCGTGGAACGGTGCGAACAGCGCTGCGGCGGCCCCGTGCCGGCACTGGCGCGGCTGCGTGAAGACCCGAACAGCGAAGGCGTCTGGGTGGACGAGTTCACGCGCGCGCTCTTTCGTGACTTCCTGCTCGACACGCCCGAAGGCGCATCGTTCATCCTGCTTGCACTGGGACGTCGTCCGGTGCCGATCGTGACCAACCCCACCACCAACATCGGCGCGTGGCTGCAGGAGGCCTCCGTGCTCGCGTTCGCCGATGTGCTCAGCCGCAAGACCGATGAGGCGCTCGAGCAGCGCCTCGCCTTCCAGGTGACCGACTGATGGCGACCTCACTGCCGATCGCGCCGGCTGGTGCGTCAACACCCCCCGTCCCTCCCGTATCGCCCGCCGCCGTCTCGCTCGCCGAGCGTGCCGAAGCCGTCGAGAAAGCACTGACCGATGTGCAGGGCATGCCGATTGATCATCGCACCCGGGCACTCGCGCTCAAGACCGCGCTCGAAGCGTTTCACAAGGACGCGCTGGTGACCATCGTGCGTGCGCTCAAGGCCGATCCACGCGGCAAGGAACTGCTGCTCGAGCTCGTGGACGATCCCGGGGTGTACACACTCTTCGCCATGCACGGCATCGTGAAGGCCGACGTGCGCACGCGTGTGGCAGCCGCCATCGAACAGCTGCGTCCCTACACACAATCGCACGGCGGGGATGTCACGCTGGTCGACGTGCAGGGCGACACCCTGTTCGTGCGGCTCTCCGGGGCGTGCAACGGGTGCTCGATGTCGTCGGTCACCCTGCGCAATGGGCTCGAGGAGTCGCTCAAGACGCAGGTGCCCGAGATCACGCGGATCGAAGTCGTACCGAATGAGCCCGAGGGGCCGGCGCTGGTGTCGTTGCAGCGTGCGAGCCCGAACGACGGCTGGATCGACGGTCCCGATGCAGAAGCCGTGGTGGATGGTACGCCGTTCCGATTCGAGCTCGCGGATGGTCGCAGCGTCGTGCTGTTGCGCGTCGATACCGAACTGCACGCCTGGTGGAACGCCTGCGCGCACCTCGGGCTTCCCATCGATGGCGGTCGCATCGATCGCGAAGCGCGCACGATCACCTGTCCGTGGCATGGATTCCGCTTCGACTGCAGCACCGGCGAGTGTCTCACGGCACCGCAAGCCCAGCTCGAAGGGGTGCCGCTGCGCGTGGTGAGTGGACGCATTCAGCTCCGACCGGACGCGTGAGCATGCAACCGTTGCGTCGTCTGGGAGCGGCCTCGCCGTTCGGGCTCGCACTGCCAGCCGCGCACCCCACGGCCGGACAGCTCTACGCGCCACGCGGCGTGTGGTTCGATGACGCGCACGTGATCGTCTGCGATTCCGGCAATCATCGCGTGCTCATCTGGCACGGGCACCCCGACGTCGACGGACGCGACGCCGATGTCGTCCTCGGTCAGCCGGACTTCACAAGCGAAGGACCGGCCGCTGGCGGGACGTCCATCGAGAACGGACTGCACCTCCCCACGGCGGTCCTCGTGCACGACGGCAAACTGCTCGTGGCCGACGCGTGGCATCATCGGGTGCTCGTCTGGGACCACATTCCGACGCGCAGCAACACGCCGCCCACCTGGAGCATCGGCCAGCCCACACTCGCCGATGGCACACCCAACGCGGGACGTGGCGTCGATGCCGGCACGCTCTACTGGCCGTACGGCCTGGGTGTCGTGGGCGACATGTTCTGGGTAGCCGACACGGGCAATCGGCGTGTGCTCGGCTGGCACGGCGGCGTGCCGTACTCGGGGCGCGAGGCGGATGTCGTGCTCGGCCAACCGGACTTCGTGCACAACGACGAGAATCGCGGGGGCGAGCCGCACGGTGCGTCGTTCCGCTGGCCACACGCGATCACCGGTGACGCGGACACGTTGTACGTCGCCGACGCCGGCAATCATCGTGTGCTCGGCTGGACTCCCACGCCGTCCGCCGATCGCCCCGCCGATCTGCTGCTCGGGCAATCCGCGTTCGATCAGAACACCGAGCTGCCGCATCGACCGCAGGGCGCGCATCGCTTTCGTTTTCCGTATGCGGCCTCGTCGTACGATCGCACGCTGGCGGTCGCCGACACCGCGAACAATCGTGTGCTGCTCTGGCACGATCTGCCACGTACCGGCATCCAGCGACCGGCCGACGCCGTCATCGGCCAGGAGAACTTCGATGCCGCCGGCGAAAACCGATGGAAGGCGGTGTCCGACGACACGCTCTGCTGGCCCTACGGCCTCTGGCTGCACGGCGACCGGCTCGCCATCGCCGATTCCGGCAACAACCGTGTGATGTTCTGGCACATCGCCGCCAGTCCAACTCACGCCTCGCCTTCCCTTCTCACCACTGCGGGAGTCTGACCATGTGTCTCGCCGTTCCAGGACGCATCGCCGAGATCTTCGAAGATCATGGTACGCGCATGGCGCGTCTCGACTTCGGCGGCATTCACAAGACGGTGTGTCTGGCGTATCTGCCGGACGCCGTCGTGGGCGACTACGCCATCGTGCACGTAGGCTTCGCCATCAGCCGCATCGATGAGGCCTCGGCGCAGGAGACGCTGCGGCACTTCCGCGAGCTTGGCATTCTCGAGGAGGAGCTCGGCGAAGTTGCCGATCACGAGTACGCGCCGCCGCCGCCCTGCCCGATCCCGTCATGAAGTACCTCGAGGAGTTCCGCGACGGGGAAATCGCGCAGCGCATCGCGGCCGAGATCCGGCAGATCACGACACGTCCGTGGGCCATCATGGAAGTGTGTGGCGGCCAGACGCACAGCATTTTGCGCAACGGCATCGATCAGCTGCTGCCGCCGGAGATCGAGCTCATTCACGGGCCGGGCTGTCCGGTGTGCGTGACGCCCCTCGAGATGATCGACAAGGCACTGGCGATCGCGGCACGTCCCGAAGTCACTTTCTGCTCGTTCGGCGACATGCTGCGCGTGCCGGGCACGGACCGGGATCTGTTTCGGGTGAAGAGCGAAGGCGGCGACGTGCGCGTGGTCTACTCGCCACTCGATGCCGTCGCCCTCGCCCGCAAGCACCCTGAGAAGCAGGTCGTGTTCTTCGGCATCGGCTTCGAGACCACGGCGCCGGCGAACGCCATGGCGGTGCACGTCGCCAGGCGCGAGGGGCTACGCAACTTCTCGATGCTCGTGTCGCACGTGCTCGTGCCTCCGGCCATCGATGCGATCATGCGCTCGCCCACCAACCGGGTACAGGCGTTCCTGGCCGCGGGTCACGTGTGCAGCGTGATGGGCTTCTGGCAGTATCCGCCACTCGCGACGCAGCATCGGGTGCCGATCGTGATCACCGGCTTCGAACCGCTGGATGTGCTCGAGGGCATTCGTCGGACCGTGCGCCAGCTCGAAGCTGGCGACGCGCGTGTCGAGAACGCGTATGAGCGCGTGGTCACATTCGATGGCAACGCCCCCGCGCAGGCGCTGCTGGAGGAAGTTTTCGCCGAGACCGATCGCGCGTGGCGTGGCATTGGCGTCATCCCGAAGAGCGGGTGGCGGTTGAGCGATGCTTATGCCGACTACGACGCCGAGCATCGCTTCGATGTGCGCGACATTCGCACCGTCGAATCGCCGCGGTGTCGGGCCGGCGAAGTCCTGCAGGGGTCCATCAAGCCCACCGAGTGTGAGGCGTTCGGCCGTGAATGCACGCCACGCGCACCGCTCGGCGCCACGATGGTGTCGAGCGAAGGAGCGTGCGCCGCGTACTTCAACTACGGCCGCGTCGTGCAGCTCGAACGGGTGGTCTCGGCATGAGCGCGGTGCTGCCGGAGACCACGGCGCCCGCGGTCACGCCCTCGTTCGACGCGTGGACGTGTCCGATGCCGCTGCGTGATTATCCCACGATCGTGCTCGGGCACGGTGGGGGTGGGCAGCTGTCGGCGGAGTTGGTGGAGCACTTGTTCCTGCCCGCCCTCGGCGGAGCGGACCCGGCGGCGCTCGCCGACTCGGCCGTGCTCACGTTGCCCGGATCGCGCATCGCCTACAGCACCGATTCGTTCGTCGTACGTCCACTCATCTTCCCGGGTGGCAGCATCGGCACGCTGGCGGTGCACGGCACGGTGAACGATCTCGCGATGAGTGGCGCCACCCCGATCGCACTGAGCGTCGGGTTCATTCTCGAGGAAGGGCTTCCCATGGCCACCCTCGCGCGCATCGTGCACGATCTTGGGGCCGCCGCGCGTGAGGCTGGCGTGCGCATCGTCACCGGTGATACCAAGGTGGTCGAACGCGGACACGGTGACGGGATCTACATCAACACGTCGGGCATCGGCGTCGTGCCGCCGGGTCGTGAGATCGGTCCGACGCGCGTTTCCGTGGGCGACGTCATTCTCGTGAGCGGAACCATCGGCGATCACGGCATGGCCATCATGTCGCAGCGCGAAGGCCTCGAGTTCGAGACCACCATCCAGAGCGATTCGGCCGCGTTGCACACGCTGGTGGGCGCATTGCTCGACGCCGCACCCGGCACGCGTGCGCTGCGTGACCCGACGCGCGGCGGTGTGGCGTCGTCGCTCAACGAGATTGCGCGCGCGTCGAACATCGGGCTGGTGGTGCGGGAAGAGGCGGTGCCGGTACGGCCCGCCGTCCGCGCGGCCTGTGAGCTGCTGGGACTCGATCCCTTCTTCGTGGCGAACGAGGGGAAGCTGCTGGCCATCGTACCCGCGGCCGAAGCCACGGCGGCGCTGGCGGCCATGCACGCGCATCCGCTCGGTCGGGACGCGGCCATCATCGGGGAAGCGGTGGACTCACATCCGGGGATGCTCGTGGGGCGCACCGGCATCGGCGCTCGGCGCGTCATCACCATGCAGATCGGCGAGCAGCTCCCGCGCATCTGCTGAGGGCGCGTCCGTCGACAGAACGCACGTCTTCGGCAACGTCACAGGCGAGCGTCGTGGGATGCAGCACCCGTGTGTTCCCTGCGGCGTGCGCGGACGGGCTGCTTCGGGGCCATCGAGTCGGTGGCGAGACGGGTCCGTGCTCGGAGCTCGACCTCGACAGCACCCTGTGGAGCAGCCTTCGGACGGTCATCCAGACATTACGACGGTGAGGAGGAGCTCGGCCCGACAAGCGAGCGGCCGATGGCGTCCTCACCCGCAGCAGTTTCGTCCTGATCAGCTTTTCCTGATGCCTTCGTGCATCCCTGCATCGGGTCACTCGTTCGATCTGATCAGGATCGTGAAGCACTCGTGCCCGTGATCGTGAGAGACTCACAGGAATCGTGAGGGATGAAGCGAGAGTCGTTCGGAGGCACGATTCAGCGCGGCAGCAAGTACGCGAATCCGAAATTGTCGCCGACAAGCGGAATAATGCGGTCAACTCGACGGCCTGCGAGCGACAACACGATGACGCGCGCTGGCTGCACCGGGTAAAGAGACCCAAAAGGCGCCGAGCCGGTTCGTACATACAGTTCCCCAGTCGCGTCATCTACGACGCCATTACCCATAACGGTCGCCAACGGCGAATGAGGGGACCCACCTAGTGGGGTGCTGACATCGATGCTATCGATCGCTGCAAGCTGATCATCAAAGAGATACACCATGCCAGACCCCGCGAGCTCGGGGAAGCGACCTTGATCGAGCGCCGCAAACCGAGAACTGTTTGGGAAGAGAACGACAGCGCCGAGGCCGGGCCGCTGCCGAGAGGCAACCACGCGGCGCGCCAGCAAATCGAATACCAGAAATTCAGTGTCGGTGCCGATCAGCAATGATGCCCCGTCCTTCAAGACCAAAAGGTTGAGGACTACCCGAGCACCACCCAACTCCGAGAAGGAAATGGAGTCGAAAGGTGTGAGCGAGAGACGATCAAGCAGGTATATGCTCGCGAGTCGGAGAGGGCCTCCGGCTGCATTCTCACGAGAGGCAACCATCGCTATAGCGCCGTCAGAACGCCCTGGAAAACTCGGCACCTCGCAGAAGCTGCCGCCAACCAGCCAAGGCCCGCTGAATGCTTCTGCAACGCCGGAGAGCGAGTTCAATCGCGCTATGCCTACGGTGCCGCTCTGCACGGCTTGCGCCACGTACACCGATTTGCCGTCGCGCGACGCTGTTAACGAGGTCACGGCACGAAGGCCCACGCCAGACTGCGCCGTCGCCACAAGAGCATTCGAAACAGTTGTTCTCCATCGCTCGCGCAAGGTCAGCGCATCGACCGCGACCAGATCCCGTTGCGCGTTTTGATGAACGACTCCCATGAGAAGTGTGTTGTCGGCGACAAGCGCAGCCGACTCGAGTGACCCCCGGACAATAGATGATCTTTCTGGCTTCGGCGCCGTGCCGACCAAGCTCAGCACCGTCCTCCCCCCCGCCCAAACGTCGGATGTTACGAGCACGCGCGCAGAACCACTCCCCGGTGGTGAGGTAGGCTCGTTGCTACAGCCCCAGCACACAACGAGAGCGAGGATTACCATTGAAGCGTGCACGTTGATCATCTCTCCTTGTCGAGGCATCACATTTCCGACCGCCTGCAGCAGCGCGTTCGCGTGTCCTCTTGCCCGATGCCGCGGCGCGCCCATGAGTGGCTACCGAGCCGATTCACTCAGGAGGCGTTGCTGTGGAGGCCAAGGACGTTGTTCACAGAAACGCAGGACAGCGTAAGGCTGCTGGGCGACCGCAGAGGGCACTGTGCGGTCGCTCGAAGCTGTAGTGCATGAGGCACGGGAACATGGCGCGGGTGCGCCATACTGCGTGAGTGTATGCCCGCGCACTGGGCGATTCGGTGAGCGGCGTGCTGATGGTAGTGTCGCTATTTGTGTGTAGTTCGGGAGGGTGGTCGCCTGCTTGAAGGCAG
>ERZ1066123.860-NODE-860-length-20204-cov-11.729813_pt1 | contig 20204 bp, 16 predicted proteins | sample MGYA00382770_ERZ1066123 | MGnify/ENA primary metagenome ERZ1066123 (study PRJEB33369, sample SAMEA5778353) | biofilm metagenome | biome: Industrial cooling water; feature: Water cooling tower basin; material: Biofilm | place: United Arab Emirates | collected...
GAATGGTGGCCAGGGAGGGAATCGAACCCCCGACACGGGGATTTTCAATCCCCTATTTATTGATCCGGCCTCGTCCGTCAACGTCAGAAGAGTTGGATTAAGCTCCTGAATTTAATTGCTTTATTGTCTAGCAGTGTCCGCTGTTGTCCGGTGCGAGCCAGCGACAAACGGCAACCGAACGGCAACCAGAACGGCAACGCGAAGGGATAGCCGTGGTACGTTTCCAGCCTGATTTCACAAGGTTGGGAGTGGCATGGGCACGTTGACGGATCGCGGCTTGAAGGCGATGAAGCCCGGCGAGTGGTGCAGCGACGGCGGAGCACGCGGCTCGGGCACGCTCGCAGCGCGCCGTGGCAAGGGAGAGCATGTCCTCTTCTACTTCCGGTACACCGACTCGACGGGTGATCGCGGTGCCATCCCTCTTGGGGAGTGGTCCGGAAGCGGCGGCCCTCTCAGCCTCAAGGCTGCCCGCGAACGTGCGGACGAACTGTCCCGCCGCTACCTCGCCGGACAGCGTGACCTCGGCGACATCCTTCGAGATGAGGAGGCCGAGGCGCGGCGCAGGCGCGAGGCGGCCGAGCGCGCCGAGGCGGAGATGCAGGTCCGCAATGCCGCAAGTCTGGAGGCCCTGATGCATGCCTATGTGGCCCAGCTTCGCCACCGAGGCAAGGCCAGCGCTTCAGCCGTGGCGTCCGCCATCCGTCGTCACCTGGCTGAGGGGAATCCCCGTCTGGCCGCTACGCCTGCCGACGACGTCACGCCCGAAGACCTGACCGAGCTTCTGGCCCCCTTGATGGCGAAGGGGAAGACAAACGAGGCGCGAAAGCTTCGGAGTTACGTCCAGGCGGCCTACACGGCGGGCAAGCGCGCTCCTCGAGACCCAACGGCTGTTCCTGAGCTTCGGGCGCTGCGAATTGCCCGGAACCCCGCCGATGAGGTCGCTTCTGTCGGTCATGCCATGGTGATGCGCGAGCGCGCCCTTTCCCTTGACGAGCTGCGCGCCTACTGGCGGAGGATCGAGGCGATGCCCGATCCCGACGGGGCGCTACTCCGGTTCCAGCTGCTGACGGGCGGCCAGCGTGTCGAGCAGCTGGGGCGGCTCGTGGTTCAGGACCTCGACCATGAGGCTGCCACGATCACCTTGAAGGACCCGAAGGGCCGTCGAGCAACGCCGCGACGTCACGTCCTGCCTTTACTTCCCGCCGCACTCGATGCCCTCAATGCAATGACCGCTCCCGGTCTCGGCCCGTACCTATTCACCATCACGGGTGGCGAGTCGGGCGCTGTGTACTCGACGGTGCAGCACCGACTTTCGAGAGTGGTCGCCAAGATGCTCGAAGCGGGCGAGCTGCCCGGTGGCCCCTTCACCGTTGGCGATCTCAGGCGAACCGTGGAAACACGGCTCGCGGAAGCAGGTGTTTCTCTCGAGATTCGAGCGCAGCTGCAATCCCACGGGCTCGGTGGCGTGCAGGCTCGTCACTACGACCGCGCGGACTATCTGTCGCAGAAGCGTGAGGCGCTAAAGCTTTTGGCCCGGCTGATCGGTGCTGAGAAGCCCGATGGGCCGATGGCGCGAGCTTTGGCCGGAGGCGTTACCAAACACCGTAGATACCTAAGCTCGTGACGGTGCGGCGATAGGCCAGGCCTCCTAGGTCGGCTGCGTTGTTCCCGCCCAGATTAGTCGGATACTCCAAACGCTTTTTTCAGTCGCTCGATCGTCGCTGGCCAATCGGGAGACTTGGGTTTCGCGGCGGAATTTTGGTTGCCGAACAGGCCGTGTTCCTTTATTGCCTTTTCGGTCGGTACTGCGACGATCCACTCAACTGGGACAAAGTACTCGGTTCGTCCAGGATCTGAGGATGTTGCTCGCATAACCGCTGAAACGTTCCCAACATCGAAGTACTTGCGTGGGCCGTCTGGCGTGGCGACTTCGAAGTCAACTGCCCTAACCGGGGGGCCCTTGACGACGCCTACTCCAAGGTAGCCGATGCCAGGTGAGTTAACCCATACGCGCTTGCCCGGCGCGAGAAGATTAAGCGTCCGTGAGAACCATGGACTGCCCCCAGCACTAATAAAGCCGAACTTTCGGGCGTCGTCCCACGACCTGTGCGTCAGATCTCCATAGTTGGCGTAGTACTCACCATTCCAAGGGACTTGAACGCGCCGAACTGATTCCTCTTCACGATGCTTGTTGCGGACGCGAATCTGATACTCCTCCGCCTCCTTCAGTGGAATGATTTGCTGGAACTCGAGAAGTAGCTTTGAATCGATACGATATGCCCCAACGCGAAAGCACGTTATGTCGATCTGGCGTTCGTTAAGCCACAAGATCGATGTGGTCAGTTCTCGTGAGAAGTCCTCAGAGAAGAGGACAATCTTGACATCATCGGCGAAGCTTCCTTCGTTCGGGGCGCTCCATCCAAGGTGATTGAGCAGAATCTGCTCCGCCTCATTTGGAACTCCCCCTTCGGCACGGAGATGCATCTCGAACGAAGAGACTGCTTGTTCGAACGTCATTGTCGACACCATGGCGGCGTAGCGAAGCGCCTGTAGCTCCATGTGCGCACCGGTCTCGCCTCTTTTAAGCTCGATCACAATCAAGGCGCCCGATCGATCGATTCCGAGTAGGTCGATCCTCCGCTTGGATTCTTCCCAGTCGCCGAACTCTTCAGCAATCACGAGCACGTCGGGAAGAAGCTCGGGCAAGTGAGTGCGAAGCAGTCGCTGAAGGTCTCGGCGTTCCCGGATTGAAGCGTCGGAAAGGCTCGTCCTGGTCAGAGCCCGGAGCTGATCTGCTGCTACTTCGAAGAACGGCATGCTGTCATCTCACGACTTTGCATTTTGCTGAGGCGGGGCATGCCGCCCCGTGGTGATGTATCTGCTCAAAGACAGTAGAACCTTTTCAGCTCTGGCCTGCACACAGCTGTCTCAGGCAAGGTCCTTAACTGTATTCGAGTAGACCATATCCCCTAGGTAAGCACGCCAGTCGTCAGCATTCTGGCGCAAGATTTCGCGGGCGTGCACCTTGAGATTTGTGATATCGGAAATCGCCGCGTGCTGGGTGATGGCGTTCCCTAATCCGACGTATGCGCGGCGGTGGCGCACGCCCAACTCGGCGAGTAATCTCGCAGCAGCATTCGGCGCGCCGAAGCGCAGCTGCGGCGTGAAGTTCGATACTCCTGCCGCAAGATTCAGGTCATTCGCCTGCAGTTGACGTGCCAGCAGAGTCAAGCCTTGCTCGACCAACATCTGCAAAGTGAAAGTGATGGCGCGCGTATGCACGGCCAGCAAACTCTCAATGTCCATCTGCACAGCCTGCGCGATCTCGAGAAACGACTGTCCGCACATCCAGCGTTGGACGATCTCGAAGAAGCGTCCTTTCTCCGCGTCCGCCTGACCCGCCTCCAGACGGAACCCATGTTCCACCGCGCTCCGCAGTTCGCCATGTGTCCACGCCCATTCCAGAATGACGGTGCGCAAGCCGTCGTCAAGCGTATCGACCGGGGCCTCCCAGTTCGGCCGCAAGGGCCACAATCCAGTCGCGACCGAGGCCAACATGCGCACCTTGGCACCGGTATCGCGCACCCATGCCAATTGCCCGGTGGATCTTAGGCCGATCAATCGTCGAGCACGTAGTGCGAACACGTCACGGAGCAATTCTCGCTGCCTTGCCTCGAGTTGCCGAGCCGCGAAAGTCTGCTCGGCGAGTTCTCGTGCACGCGCGACAAAAACGTCTCCTCCAATCTCCTCGGAGATCAGATCGATCAACGTGGAGTCGACACCGTCCACGACGGGGTAAACGGCGCCCTGGGTCTCGAGGAAATTGTTGTCGAGTGCTATTGCGTTGCCTGCAAGATATGCAGCTAAAGCCCGGACAAGGCTCACAAGCGAGCCGCTTACGGGCTCGCCTTGGTGCTGGTGCGCGACTGGGGATACCAACCCCCATTGACCCGGATTAGCGCAGATCACCAAGCCCTTCGTATTGGAGCCGGCACGCCCTGCCCGGCCGACCAAGTTCTTGATGTCTCGTTCGAGCATCGCTACCGGCTGCCCGCCCGCTGTCCGGCGTTGGACGGAGTACAGGATCAGAGTTCGAATGGGGAGATTCACGCCCTCGGCGAGGGTACTGGTGCAGATCACAAGCTGCACTCCGTTGTCCCGGATCAACGCTTCGAGAACCTCGCGGGACTCTTGCGGTATATCGCCATGGTGAAGCACTGCGCCGTGACGAACTGCCTGTGTTCCGATCCATTCGGCGCCATATTCCGCTTCCAGGTAAGCAAGGCACGGCGTGACGAGCGCTTCTCGAGCGTAATCCGACGGTGCAGGTAGCGGCAGATTGTGGCTCAACTGCGCGACGAGTTCTCGCGCAAGACCTTCTGCTCCCTGGTTGCCCCGTTTTGTTGCCGAAAAAATCGCCGTCGCACCCATAGGCAAAGCCTTGCGCGCCGCCGCGACCGCTTGTGTCTTGACCGAGGTGAACTTGTAGGTTTTTCGGCGTCGTGTGAGTGCACTGGTGTAGGTGAAGCTTTCGCCATTCAGAAATCCCTCCAGAGTGACGCGCCGCTCCCGAGCTTCGTGGGGGTGCATCGCGAGATTGACTGACATCTTCGCGCCGTCACGCTGCGGTTGGAGGATGGCGAACTCGGCGATCGCGGGTCGATAAGTGCTGCGGATGACGGTTTGGTCCGTGCCGCCGAGCCAAGCGTTGATTTCTTCAATATTGGGCACGATCGCAGAAACGAAGATGAATCGCGGCGCGGTTACGGCGCGTGACTTCATTCGCGCTAGAAGTAGCTCGAGTCCAATACCCCGCTCATCTCCGTCGAGCAGGTGGCCTTCATCGCAGATTACCAACGAGATGCGCTGTGCAAATGCTGGGTCAGCGGTCAGAATCCCCGACAATGTCTCTGGTGTAGCCACCATCGCGCGGACCTGGTCGAGACCGTGCGCCTCATCGCCTGTGGGTATCGTTCCGCCGTACGCACAGCGCGCGCTTACACCCATGGCATTCAGTCGAGCGACCAGGCTCCCTTTTAACTCCGATGCCAGGGAGCGTAAGGGCACCAACAACACGGCGACGTCCCGAGGGCGCGCGCCTAGGTGCCAGTAAAGCAACGTCTCGCACAACGTCGTTTTGCCGGCGCCGGTCGGCATCTGTAGTGCGTAGCTCTCGGAATTCGTCAGCAGTCCGCCGCGGATCGCTTGAATCTGCGAGGGAAAAAACTCCCAACTTGACGGCCGGCGATCGACGAGCGACTGAACTAGCGGCGTCCAAAACGGATGCGCGCCATCGTGTAGAACGGCGCGTAAGTTGGTCTGTTGGAATCTTGCGAGCAGTCGTGTCATTAGGCGCGCCACGATCCATGCCTCGGGCCCGTCCTCCAGTGCGATCGCCTCGTGTTTATGCGCTCCTGTAGCCAAAGCCACAATCTGCTCCATGGCCCCGGACTTCAGCGCTTCCTGGAGGTTTCGGGCAAAGGTGGACTGCAACTCCTCCGGGCGTGCTAAAAAGTCGTAGCACGCGGCGCGCAAACTGTCGGGGTCAGCCGGCCGCTCCGAGCGTCGCATTGCTAGGTACGCGGACGCCGGGAAGTCGCCGAAGTAGAACGATGCGGCGGCAAACAACGCTGCGTCTTCGACCGATATGCCACGCTCCCGCCTCTGGTCCGCCGTCATCTCAGCGCAGAACTGCAAGAACGCGTTGCCTAACTGCGCCCATTCCGCTGGGGGGACCTCGGGTTGATGCAGGTTGGCGAATAACTCCCCGACTAGGGAGATGTAGTAGTCGTCCAGCCGGTGATCGATTATCCCTAGCTCGATCGGCAACTGGGCGAATTGGAAGTAGCGAAGATGCCTCGCGGTATCGGCGTTGTTGATCCACCGCTGGAGGGACGGCCTCACGGTGAGACCGACGCGTGGGCGGCGGCGAACGCCGCCGTGTAGGTCGCCTTCAGGTCAGGCACGGCGATCACGACAAGTGTGAAGTCGGGGTCGGAGGCAGCAGGTGCGGTAAGTAGCTCCTGTTCTACCAGCGAGTTGCAGATCACCGCCACGGCGCGGTAACGCTTGGCCGCCGGCATGTTGTCGATCGCGTTAATGAAGCGATTGAGCATCGGGATGTCCACGTCGCCCAGGTCGGTTGTCATGGCGCGTTCGCGCAACCAGACCAACGTACTCGCTAGCCTGCTGGTGCGGTCCTTTTTGCAATCCTCAATTGCGCTCGCGATGGGTGTCGTCGTGTTGCGGGTGGCCTTGGCCTTGACTTCGGAGCATAGAACCTCGTCTGCGGCGCTGGGATCGGGGCGATTGGGCATGATGAAATGCAGAACGTCGGACTTGGGCGCCGGCTTGGTGCGGTCCTGCTTGAGACGCCACTTCTTGGGGCCGATCGCCTCGGCCGGGAGCGCTTGGGTGGCTTGGTAAAGGTAGCCAAGCACTTCGCCGAAATCGCCAGACATCGTTGCGCCCGCATCGGGCAGGCGCGATGCCACGATTTCTGCGCGCGGCAGACTGGTCCGCAGTACCGCTGCGTTGAGTTCGGCGTCCGTTATGTAGCAGCGCCGCAGCGGTTCGCCAAGGCGCGCTACAAGCAGCGCGAGATTCGCTGGGGTAATTCGAATCAGGACGTAGGGATGGTCTTGTTCATGCTCGAACCAAGGCGCCGCATCCACGAAGCTGATTTCGAGATCGTCCATGACAAGGAATTCTCCTGCAAAGTTCAACGCCGTACGATCGGTTCACGAAAGAGCCCGCCAGCACGGCCTATGGGCGGGTGGAGGCTGCGGTGTGCCCGACATGTAGGGGGGGCGGAGCAGCCGAAGAAGCCTAGCATTGGTGAAGCGCAGGTCGCCTGTTGTTGCATCTAGCGCCAAGCATCTGTGTCCGTTCTCGGCCGACGAAAGACGGTCGACATTAGCGGCGTCTAAGCTATGTTTTCTGCCAATTAGTCCATTCAAAAAGGCTTCAAAGACATATCACCCAGTTGAAGCGGGAATGCCTGCTTCCCGGCTCCGCACTCCGGAGTCAGTGCGTGTAGCGGAGGCATCCACGTGCCATCCAGCAAACTTGAAGCGGTCTACTGCGTGTTCATCGTCGCGACGGCGGTCATCGTCGGCATCATGAAGTGCGTGCAGTGCGGTCCCGTCATCCGGGACTAGTTCAACCCACCATGCGGCACAGCGAAGAGGCCCGGGCATTGTCCCGGGTCTCTTCGTTTATGCCGTCCAGAAAACTCAGGAGAGAAGCAATGCATCTGGTACAGACCATGGCCTACGCCGGCGAGAAGCCCTGGCACGGCATCGGTAACCGGCTCGCCGCCGGGCAGTCCATCGAGGAGTGGCGTCGCCAGTCGGGTATGGACTGGGCGATAGAGGAGTCCGAAGTCCGGTACATCACCGGCAACAACAACGTCGGCGTCATAAACGCCTTCCCGGAACAGAAGGTCCTCTACCGCTCGGACACCAAGGCGCCGCTCGCGGTGGTTAGCAAGCGCTTCAAGGTGGTCCAGCCGGGCGAGATCCTCGAGTTCTACCGCGACCTGACGGCCGGCAACGGCTTCGAGCTGGAGACGGCCGGAGTACTGCGCGAGGGCAAGAAGTTCTGGGCTCTCGCGCGTACTGGCCAGAGCGTGACGCTTAAGGGTCGGGACCGCGTGGACGGGTATCTGCTGCTGGCCACGGCCTGTGACGGGACGCTCGCGACGACCGCCCAGTTCACCTCGGTGCGCGTCGTTTGCAACAACACCTTGTCGATCGCTTTGGGCAACAGCAGCGGGGCCATCAAGGTGCCGCACCGCAGCCAGTTCGATCCGGATGCGGTGAAGCGTCAGCTTGGGATCACCGTTTCGGCGTGGGACGGCTTCGTGGCCCGCATGAAGGCGCTCTGCGAGGTGCAGCTCGCGCCGGATGCCGTCGACGATCTGCTGCGTCGTGTCCTGACCTACTCGGTGACAGAGAGCCGGGACGACGTGGTGAACGAGCAGGCGCTGGCTAGCGTCCGTGCGCTGTATGCGGGTGGGGGTAGGGGGGCGATGCTGGCCTCGAGCCGTGGCACAGCGTGGGGCGTGCTCAACAGCGTCACCGAGTACGTCGACCACCACCGTCGAGCCCGCAGTGACGATCACCGCCGTGAGGCGGCGTGGTTCGGGCAGGGCGCGCAACTCAAGCAGAAGGCGTGGGAGGAAGTGCTCAGCCATGTGGCTTGAGCACCTTTGGGTGGGTTGGTGCAGGGCTACGCCTTGCGTCGGCCTGCCGGCTTCGCCTTGGCCGGCGGCTTGCTCGCCGCAAGCAGCCGAGCCGCAAGCTTCGGGTCATCGACCAAGCGATCCAACAGCTGGATCACCTCCGGCTGCTTCTCGAGGTCGATCTGGCTCAAGCGGAGTAGGGCATCGGCGAACGCGCCGGTATCCGCCACGAGGTAAGCCTTGGGTACATCCAGCGCACGGGCCAACTCATCCAGCGCTTCGAGGCTGACCGAACTGGTCTGCCGTTCGTAGCGGTTGATCCGGGTGGAGCCCTTGTCTTTGCCCAAGCCCATCAAGTCCCCAAGGGCGCGCTGACTGAGCCCGCGAAGCTCGCGTGCCTGAACGAGACGTTCGGCGAATAGCGATTGAGCGGGCTGCTTCGACAAGTGGAGGAATGACCGAGCAAATGGGCTTCGATCATGACCAAACCACTACATGCGTGGCAGACTCTACGTGTAGCGTAGATGGCGGTCAACGGCGACAGTCGAGCCGTCGGCCGCTACCCCAATTGCCGCGCGAAACCCAACTCAACTGAGGAAAGGATCACCCATTCATGTTTGGCATCTTCACGCTTCTCGTTTTCCTCGTCCTCCTGCCCCTGTCGATCTCGGCGGGTAACCGATACGCCAAGGGGAAGCCGCTCAACAAGGCCCAGCTCCACCTGTTCGTCCACGCGGACTTCTTCCAGAACATCCTCGGCAAGCACTACACGGCCGCGTGGTGGGCGGGTTGGACGATCATGATCCTCTTCGCGCTGTATGCCGGTTACTGGGGCTCGGCTATCGTCTTCGGCGTGTACATCTGGAGCCGCCTGCGCTTCCAGAAGATCGTGGCTCGCCCGGCGGCAGCCATCGACGCGGCGAGCTGACGGAGCGTCCCGGCCCTCGGTCAAGCGAATCACGGCCGCGAAAGCGCGGTCCATTTCATTCCCTCTCGGAGTCACCCCATGACGTTCCTCAAGAGCGCCCGGCCGGTTGCCGCGCGTCGTTTCCCCATGCTGGCCTGCGGCGCGCTGGCTCTCGTAACGCTCAGCGGCTGCAGCAGCCATCACGACTGCACTTCGGGTGCGGTCGAAGGCCTGATGATCGAGATCCTCGAGTCCCGTGCCATCGACGAGCGGGTCCGTGACGCCGCAGGAGAGGCCTCACTGCGCAACATCGTCACCGAGGAAGCCCAGGAGGATCTCGGGCGCTACCAGTGCGTCGGTGAGCTGGTCTACACGCCCGCAGAAGGCAACGACGTCGTCACCCAAGTGAATTACGGCGTCCAGCAGCTGCAGAACAGCGATGACGAGTTCGAGCTGACCTATCAAGAGCCTCAGCTGGTGCGGTTCGAGTTCGGCGTTGCCCTGCGCCAGGGCATCAGCGAAAACCAAGCCATGTTCGAGGCGCACAACGAACCCCGCTGAAGCTTCCCTCAGCGTTCAACCCCCAAGGCCCGGTCGGCAACGACCGGGCCTTTTCTTTGTCCGGAGAACACCATGAGGCGACTCAATGCCGTCGTCAGTAGTACGACTGTCGGGCTGGACCGCCCGGCGTGGCTGGAAGAGCGTAGGAAGGGCATAGGCAGCTCCGACGCGGCCTCCGCCGTGGGGCTGTGCCCCTACCGCAGCCCGCTGGAGCTGTGGGCGCAGAAGACCGGCAGCGTGCCGGTGAACCCGTTGAACGATGACGTCGACTCGCCGACCTACTGGGGTACGGTGCTCGAACCCTTGGTGGCGGACGCCTACGCCAAGGCGACGGGACGGAAGGTGCGTCGGGTCAACGCCGTACTCCAGCACCCGACCTTCTCCTTCATGTTGGCCAACCTCGACCGGGAGATCGTGGGCTCGGACGAGGTCCGCATCCTCGAGTGCAAGACGGCCGGAGAGCATGGCTCGCGGAAGTGGCGGGCAGGCGTACCCGAGCACATCCAGATCCAGGTGCAGCACCAGTTGGCGGTCACGGGGCAGGGTGCGGCCGACGTGGCGGTGTTGTTGTGTGGTCAGGAGCTACAGATCCACCGCATCGAGCGGGACGACGAGGTCATCTCCCGGCTGGTGATTCTGGAAGCCCGGTTCTGGGAGATGGTCACGTCCGGCACCCCGCCGGCAGCGGACGGGTCTACGTCCTCCGCCAAGGCCCTGCGCGAGCTGTACCGGGGCGCCGACACCGTCATCGACCTCGGAGAGCAGGAAGGCCTCGTCTCGTCCTTCGAACGTCTGCTGGCCCTAGGGGCAGAGCTGGATGAGCGGGAGCGGGAAGCCGAACGCCATCGACAGGCCATCCAGCAGGCCATGGGCGAAGCCTCCGTGGCGGCCTTCGGGCCGCTCGGCGAAGCGCACTTCAAGCGGGCGAAGGACAGCCTCGTCCTCAACGTCAAGAAACTCGAAGCCGACCATCCCGCCCTTGTCGCCTCCTACCGGGAGAGCAAGTCGGGTGCGCGTCGGTTTCGCCTCGTCAGTCACCCACAGGAGCACCGGCCATGATCAAGGGTCTCGCCATCACCCCGCCCGTCATCGGGCGGATTTCCATCGGTCGTGTCGTGGAGCGCAACGGCAAGCGCCTTCCCGAGAAGGACGACCAGTTCACCCTCACCACCCAAGTCCAGACCCGCGAGGGCTGGACCCTGCACCCACTGGATGAGCAGCTACGTCGCGCTTCGGACGGCCAGAAGCTGCGATCAATCCCGGTCCGGATGCTGTTCAACGATCCGGACCTCAACCTGCGGGCGGACTACTCACTGTTCGATCGCACGACGGGCCGCCCTCGTTGCGTCGGCAACGGCGAGTCCTGCCGGCGGATGGGGGAGGGCGGTGTCGATCGTCTGCCGTGCCCGGGGCCGGACGCCTGCGCCTTCGCCATGGGGGACTGCAAGGCCTACGCCCGCTTGAACGTGCTGATCGGCGACGGCGAGGACGATGCCATGGGCACCTTCGTGCTCCGCACCACCTCGTTCAACACGATCCGCACCTTGGCCGCGCGCCTTCAGTACTTCTGTGCGGTCTCGGGCGGGCGACTGTCCTGCATGCCGTTGGAGCTGAAGCTGCGGGGCAAGTCCACCACGCTCAGCCATCGCTCGGCGATCTTCTACGTCGACCTGGTGGTGCGCTCTGGGATGACGCTGGAAGCCGCAATCAAGGCTGCGCAGGAGCGGGACGAGCAGCGTAGGGCGGTTGGGCTGGATCAGGCTGCTCTGGACGAAGCGGCGCGGCAGGGTTTCGCCAACGGAGCTTTCGAGGACCTCGCCGAAGACGTGCCGGCCGTCGTGGAGGAGTTCTTCCCCTCGGAAAACTCTGCCGTAGGTCCCGATACAACCATTCCGGCGATCACCGGACTGCGGGGGCGACTAGAAGGACAGCTGCAGCGTCAGGTGCAGTCGTGAGCGGCGCTGCCGCACCCTTTCGCTACGGGCTCTCACCGGAGATCGTCCGATGGGTTGAGGACGTGCTCTCTAACGACGAGAACAGCACGAACGCGGAGCTGGCTTCGTACTTCCAGCGACAGGGGTTGAGCCGACTGCAGGCGGAGTCGGTGCTACGTCATCGGGAGGACTACCTGCTCAACATCTACCGCACGGGCGAAGGCCCGTTGCACTCAGGGTGAGAGCCGAGGGATGCACAAGACGATGGGCGCGCTAGTGGTGTACGCGTTCGCTACCTTTGGGCTGTGGACCTACCCGAAGCGGTTCCACCACGAAAGGGGCTAGGCTGGCGAGCGACGGGGGGCCTTCGGGCTCCCCGTCCATCCGGGGAACCTTTCTTTTTGGCCAAGCGTCGAGGGAGATTCCTCGCTATCTCGCCTGTCTCTAGAATGTAGGTGGCAACTTCCGGATAGCTCGATGACGAAAGGTGAGATTGCTGCCATCGTTTTCTCAATCGCAGTAGCGGTTGCGTTGATTCTCTTTCTGGATGCAGTTCATCCAGATAGACCAACAGCCTGTTATGACGGTTGGTCGTCGCCTTCCATCGGGCGACAAGGAGCTTGCTCCCACCATGGAGGTGTCCGGGAGGGGGGTGACACCACCCCGGGCTACCTGCTGTGGATACCCTTCGCTGCAGGATTCGCCACGCTTTGCGGCTTGGCAGTTTGGTTCAAGCTTTTTAAGGTGGAGGCACGCACTTCGGTAGATCCGATGCTCACCGTTATCATGGCCGCCATTGAGTCGAAGGGCCGCATTAGATTCAGATACCAGAAAAAGGGCAATGAGGCAGCTGAAGTCAGGGAGTTGTCGCCAAAGATTGTGAAGTTCTTGGTCCCTGGACGAAGTTCGACGCGATGCGTTGTTGGGCATTGCCACAAAGCCAACGAGGAACGCACGTTTGCGTTGTCGCGAATGAGCAACGTGACGCGAGTGTAGGCATCGCTGCAGCTGTCTAGTCTGATGAGCCGCCGGCAGTAGGTCGGAGCACCCGAATACCCATGTCCCGTCACCAAAGGAACTGAGTCCGTGACAGCACTTGAGCGTCTCCTCGAATCGTACCGATCCGCAGCTGTTTCCGAGCGCGAGAAGGGGACCTATTTCGAGGAACTCATCCTCTGCTACCTCCAGAACGAGGCCACGTACCGAGACCTCTACGCCAAGGTACAGACCTGGGCGGATTGGGCAACGGCTAACGGCTTCTCGGCGAAGGACGACGGCATCGATTTGGTGGCTGAAGTTGCACAGACTGGCGAGGTCCACGCCATCCAGTGCAAGTTCTACGCGCCCGACTACAAGTTGCAGAAGAAGGACATCGATAGCTTCTTCACGGCATCAGGTCGAAAGCCGTTCTCCCATCGCGTCATCGTCAGCACGACCGACCATTGGTCGGAACATGCCGAGAATGCCTTGGTTGACCAGCAACCGCCGGTCAGCAAAATCACCCTGCGCGATCTCGAAGAAAGCCAGATCGATTGGGCCAAGTACCAGCCGAAGTCAGCGGCTGTACTCAAGCCGAAGAAGAGCCTTCGTCCCCATCAGGAGAGCGCACTCAGGGCGGTCACGGCAGGCTTGAAGGAAGCCGATCGCGGCAAGCTGATCATGGCCTGCGGAACGGGCAAGACGTTCACGAGCCTCAAGATCGCAGAATCTCTAGCAGGCCGTGGAAAGCGCGTTCTCTTCCTCGTTCCGAGCCTTTCACTGCTCTCGCAAACGCTCACGGAATGGACGCAGGAAAGTGCGGTGCCGCTCCACAGCTTCGCCGTTTGCTCCGACAGTGACGTTGGCAAGAAGAAGGGGCGCAAGGAAGACGACGCCGTTCAGACCTTTGCCCATGAGCTTCGCTACCCCGCGACCACTGACGCGAAGCGTCTGGCGCAGGGGGTTGCCGTGCGGACTGATGCCGACCACATGACCGTGGTCTTCAGCACGTACCACTCCATCGAGGTGATCCATGATGCCCAAGCGAATCATGGACTCGATGACTTCGATCTGATCGTCTGTGACGAGGCGCATCGCACTACTGGAGCGACGTTCGACGGAGAGGACGAAAGCGCGTTCGTTCGCGTGCATGACGCGGCCTACATCAGGGCGGTTAAGCGCCTCTACATGACGGCCACGCCCCGGATCTACGGCGATGGTGCCAAGGCCATGGCGGAACGCGACAACGTCGCGCTCTACTCGATGGATAACGAAGCGTGGTACGGCAAGCAGCTGTTTGTCATCACGTTCTCGGAGGCCGTGAAGCGGGGCCTTCTGGTCGACTACAAGGTGATCGTCCTCGCTGTCGAGGAAAGCCACATCAATCGCCGCCTTCAGGCCCTCCTTAAAGACGAGAACAACACCCTTCGCGTGGACGATGCCGCGAAGATCGTGGGCTGCTGGAAGGCGCTAGCGAAGTTGGGCATTCACGAAGACGGGTCCGAAACACCGGAGCCAATGCGACGCGCGGTCGCCTTCTGCCAGGTCATCGAGCCCGGCAAAGGTGGGAAGAACCACAAAGTCAGCTCCAAAGAGATCGCCGGGATGTTTCAGGCAGTCGTTGAGGCCTATCAGGACGCTGAGGACATCGAGGACGGCGCTAGGTTGAAGTGCGAGGCCCAGCACGTGGATGGCGGCATGAACGCCAGCGAGAAGGAGGCCAAACTCGATTGGCTGAAGGCACCAACGCCCCCTGACACTTGTCGCGTCTTGAGCAACGTCCGTTGCCTCTCGGAAGGCGTCGACGTCCCCGCCCTGGACGCCGTGCTCTTCCTCACGCCACGCAATAGTCAGGTGGACGTCGTCCAGTCTGTGGGTCGGGTGATGCGCAACGCGCCGGGCAAGAAGCGCGGCTACGTAGTCCTGCCCGTGGTGATCCCGGCAGGGGTAGAGCCGCACGACGCCCTCAACGACAACCAGACCTACAAGGTGGTTTGGCAGGTGCTGCAGGCGTTGCGTTCACACGACGATCGCTTCGATGCGATGGTGAACAAGCTCGATCTGGTCGGGCCGGATCGCAGCAAGATGGAGGTCATCGCCATCACCGATGCCGTCCAGCGGAAGTCATCAGCCCCGAAAGACGGTAATGCCAAGAAGGTCGCCAAGGCCAAGGGCAAGTTCGGGATCGGCGAAGACGCTGGTGACTACGTGAAGAAGCCCGAGCAAGTCCAGATCGAGTTCGAAGTCGGGGAGATCGAGCGAGCGCTCTACGCCAAGGTGGTCGAAAAGTGCGGCAATCGCCACCACTGGGAGGATTGGGCGAACGACATTGCGCGCATCGCGCGAACGCATATCGACCGAATCAACGCGATCTTGGAAGAGCCCGCCAACACGCGGGAGAAGAAAGCGTTCGCAAGCTTCGCTGCGGAGCTTCGAGACGACCTGAACGACAGTATCTCGGACGGTGAGATCGTTGAGATGCTGGCGCAGCACTTGATCACCAAGCCGGTGTTCGACGCCTTGTTCGAGGACTACAGCTTCGCCAAGCACAATCCCATGAGCCAAGCCATGCAAGGCGTGCTTGACGTGCTTCAGGAGCACAGGCTGGAGAAGGAGGCGGACACGCTGCAGGCCTTCTATGCCAGCGTGAAATTGCGCGCCGAAGGCATCGATAGCGCCTCGGGCAAACAGAAGATCGTCGTCGAGCTTTACGACAAGTTCTTCCGCAATGCCTTCCCGAAGATGACCGAGCGCCTCGGTATCGTCTATACGCCGGTGGAGGTCGTGGACTTCATCATCCACAGCGTCGCTCATCTTCTGCAGGCCGAGTTCGGCCAGACGCTAGGCAGCAAGGGGGTGCACATCATCGACCCCTTCACCGGGACCGGCACCTTCGTCACGCGCCTGTTGCAAAGCGGCTTGATCAAGCCGGAAGAGCTGCCGCACAAGTACGAGCGCGAGATTCATGCCAACGAGCTGGTTCTTCTGGCGTACTACATCGCCGCCATCAACATTGAGGCGGTTTACCACGGCATCGTTGGCGGAGATTACAAGCCGTTCGAAGGCATCTGCCTGACGGATACCTTCCAGATGTATGAAAAGGACGATCTGGTCGATTCGCTGCTTGTTGACAACAGCGCGAGGAGAAAGCGGCAAAAAAACCTCCAGATTCGCGTTGTGATTGGTAATCCGCCGTATTCCATCGGCCAGGGAAGTCAGAACGACAACAACCAGAATGTTGCATATCCGCACCTTGACGGACGGATCGAGGCGACGTACGCAGCGCACTCTAGCGCGGCGCTGTCAAAAGGTCTCTATGACAGCTACATCCGCGCGATTCGCTGGGCTAGCGATCGTATCGGCGATAGTGGTGTCATCGGCTTCGTGACGAACGCGAGCTTTCTTGATACGGCGACGTTTGATGGGCTGCGTCGCTGTCTGGTCGACGAATTCAGCACCATCTATGTTTTCCATCTGCGAGGCAATGCCCGCACGTCCGGTGAATTGCGTCGTCAAGAAGGCGGCAACGTTTTCGGCCTCGGAAGTCGTGCCCCAATTGCCATTTCGCTGTTGGTGAAGAACCCGGATTCCAAGCAGAGAGGAAAGATTCTCTTCTGTGACATTGGCGACCACCTTAATCAGGCTGAGAAGATTGCAAAGATCGATTCCCTTCGCAGCGTTGCTGGCATCTCCGCGGAGCAGGGTTGGGTCGAAATCACCCCTGATACACATGGAGATTGGATTAAGCAGCGAGACGACAGCTTCCTTCGGTACATGCCGCTTGGCGACAAGAGGAGTGGTGGCCCGGCGTTGTTCGAAACGTTTTCCCTTGGCGTGGTCACAAATCGCGATGCTTGGTGTTTCAACGCATCCAAGTCCGCTGTTTCTTCGAACATGAGTCGGATGATTGAGTTCTACAACTCCGAAGTGGATCGATTCGATGCTGCGTATCCCGGTTTGGAAAAGAAGCAAAGAGAGATGCTGATTGAAGACTTCATCGTCACAGACCCTGGGCGAATCGCGTGGACGCGTGGCCTGAAGCAGGATATGGCGAAGAGCAAGCGTTTCTCTTTCGACGCCTCCAGCCTCGTCCATGGGCTGTACCGCCCCTTCAACAAGCAGTGGCTTTACTTCAGCCGTAGCCTCAACGAAATGGTTCTACAGATGCCGCGCCTTTTCCCCGATTCGACGTCGGAAAATGTCGTCATCGGCGTTTCTTCCTCGGCGTCTCGTAGTGCTTACTCAGTGTTCATTAGCGATAACGTCGCCGGCTTGCACGCGGTGGATATGGTCGGTTCCCAGTACTTTCCGCTTTACGTTTACGACGATCTGCAGAGTCGGGTCGCAGAGACCGCATCAAGCCAATCAAGCCAATCAAGCTTGTTCGATGGGAGTGGCGATTCTTCGGCAGCGATGGCTCGTGAGCGGCGAGATGCGATCACCGTCGAAGGCTTAGCGCACTTTCAGTCGGCGTATCCCAATGAGCCTCTCAGTCGTGAGGATGTTTTCTATTACGTCTACGGGATGCTGCATTCGCCGGATTATCGTGAACGCTTCGTCGATAACCTTGGTAAGGAGCTGCCTCGCATTCCCCGTGTGAGGTCTGCTGCGGACTTCTGGGCATTCAGCAGGTCTGGCCGCGCTCTTGCCGAGCTGCATCTGAATTACGAGTCCGTTCCGACCTACGGTGACGCGAAGATCGACACCGGTGGCAAGGTTCTGACCGATGCCGACTACCGGGTCGAGAAGATGCGATTTGGCAAGTCTGGTAAGGACAAGGACCGCACGACGATCCACTACAACGCCAAGATCACCGTCACCGGCATCCCGCTCGAGGCGTACAACTACGTGGTAAACGGCAAGCCGGCCATCGAGTGGGTGATGGAGCGCCAGTGCGTCAAAACGGACAAGGACAGCGGCATCGTCAACGACGCCAACGACTGGGCAATCGAAACCATGGGCAACCCGCGCTATCCACTTGAACTGCTGCTTCGCGTGGTCACTGTGAGCCTCGAGACAATGAAGATCGTTCGGTCGCTCCCGGCGCTCGACATTCGAGAAGACGGCTGATCCCTCGAAGGAGTCTCGGGAAAGTTGGTTCCGCTATAGAAAGTTGGTTCCCATAGCCCGGGGAATTTGGTTCTCCGGGCTTCCGGCGTTGTCCGAGGGCGTTCTGCGCGAACTGATGGAGGCCAGTGCTGTCCGGCCTCGCGTCTGAGCGTCTTTCGGATCTAGGGTCAGATTCTTTTTTACAGACCCTAGGCGCTGTTCCTGAGGGTCTGGATCCCCTGCACCATGACCTGGTCGAGTTCGATCAGGAGGAAGTGCCATGACCCTAATGCCGCCGCGGCGAAAGCCCCGGTGGGTGACCATCAAAGCTGTCCAAGAGCGCTTTAGCATCGGTCGCTCAACGGTGTACGAGTACACCGACCCCGATTGCGCCAACTACATACCCGAGTTCCCGAAGCCGGCCAAGATCGGGCGGAACACCCGCTTCGTCGAAGACGAACTCGACGAGTACTCCGAGTTCCTGAAGCGGACGCGCTCAGGGTAGTTGCGACGCTATTTTTGCAAGCTGTCCATCAGCTTTTTCCCGTGATTTTCCCTGTGTCGCTTCGGAATATTCAGCGGCGAATGCGGGGCGCGATTCGGGAATGAAATCATTTACTTAGTACTGGGATAGCTGAACGGGCGAAGTCATGGACTTCAAGCCCGCTGGTTAGCCGCGCGTTTTCGCCGGTACTAGGTCTTCACCAACCCGCATCGTCGAGGGTGAGGCTGCTCTCGATGATCCATCGAGAGTGAGCTGCACCATGTATTACGACCAAGGTATTGATGAGTTTCTTGAGCTTCGTACTCATCTGCTTGACGAGGATGGGCATGAACTAGTGACCGAGGCGCGGACGTCTGTGCAGTACGTCAACAACGTCATTCGGTTGGTCGACAACCTGATGAACACCGCCCATCCGGTCTTCAAAGTTCTTGATCAGAGGGGGGCGAAGGTGGTTCGCATGGATCATCTTGGCCAACGAGTCCTCATGCTCTCAAAAGGCGCTGCAGGCTGGTATGAGCGCCACCTGCCGCTCTACCGCATCAATCCCCTGTTTAGTCTGTTCAAGCGGTTCCTGGGTCCGTTCAGTGCGATTAATGGCACTCCTCTTGCCTCGGACGTCGACCTGCTTAACAAGGCAGTCGAGAAGCTTCGAGCGTTTCGCCACAGTCCAGCATTGAAGCGTCGCCTGGCAAACATGCGGCGCTGTCGGCTGGATAACGAATTCTCGGCACGCAAGCTGTGTGCAGCCGTCAGGAGTGAGTTCAGGCGCACCTTGGTGGTTCGCATTGACCTTGGGTATGTCTCCGTTCGGCGCGATGGCAAGGGGTACGGCGCTGCTCCGGTGACCTTCGCGAAGGCCCGCCGGGATCGCGACAAGTTCTTGGCGAAGCTGCGCAAAGGGCCTGACTCGAAGTACGTTGTCGGCTACGTGTGGAAGATGGAGTACGGCATCGACAAGGGCTATCACTTCCACATCGCCGTGTTCTTCGATGGGCAGTACCGTTGCCGTGACATCCATTTGGCCAACCGCCTCGGGGCGCTCTGGAAAACGTTGGCGACCGACGGTCTCGGGACTTTCTTCAACTGCAATCTGCGGAAAGAGAAGTACGAACGCAGTGGCTTGGGCATGGCGCACTGTGGTGATCACGAGAAGTGGCACAACGTAGTCGAGTACGCGATCGGCTACCTCTGGAAGGCTGACCTGTTCCTGCGATTCCGGACGCCCGGAAAGCTGCGCGCGTTCGGGGTGGGTGGCCCCTATCGCACTTAGCGCGTGACTCGATTCACCTGCGGTGCCCTCGACTTGGCGAGAGTCTTGTAGATTTCGTCCAAGTCAGGGCGCTTCAGCAGTCGCTTCGCCCACGCTACGTCAGAGTCCTCCTCCCCAAGGTTTGGACCTCGTTCGACTGCTGCATTCAGCATGTCCCTCTGATGGATGAAGGGCTGCTTCTTGTGCATCCTCAGAAGTTCAGCTGCGACCTTGTCTTGGGCGACTCGGGCAACGTCAGCTTTCGTCTTCGCGCCCTGTATGCCGGCCTCCATGGCCAGCATCTTCCTCGCATACGCCTCGACTGCCTTGAACTCGGCGTACTCCGTGCCGTCGTGGAACGCCAGGATCTCCGTGGGCAAGAACAAAAACCCCAGAGCTTCGACGGTGCGCCCCTCCGCGTGCAGCCTTTTGGCTGAGTCGATGGACCTCTCCACGAGGTAGCGCTGGTGGTCCGTGAGCGCCGACTTTGGCGCGAATTCCTCCGGCGGCTCGTCGAGTCTTGCCAAGCCCCGCCTAACCCGTGCCAGGGTCTGATCGAACGTCGGGGGCTCCCCGGTGAACTCCGCGGCCCAGAATGCGTCCTTCAGAAGAGGATTTCCCGACATACGACGTCCTTGGGGCCCGGGGCCGAGCAGATCCGACAGGATTGTGGGTTCGGGTCGTTGTATAGCGGTCCAGAGGCAAACGGCAACCGAACGGCAACCACTTTGCGACCAAGAAAGAAAAAGGGCCTGCGATTTCTCGCAAGCCCTTGTTTTAATTGGTGGCCAGGGAGGGAATCGAACCCCCGACACGGGGATTTTCAATCCCCTGCT
>ERZ1066123.877-NODE-877-length-19926-cov-100.822857_pt1 | contig 19926 bp, 17 predicted proteins | sample MGYA00382770_ERZ1066123 | MGnify/ENA primary metagenome ERZ1066123 (study PRJEB33369, sample SAMEA5778353) | biofilm metagenome | biome: Industrial cooling water; feature: Water cooling tower basin; material: Biofilm | place: United Arab Emirates | collected...
CGAAGCCAAGGCCAAGGCCCTGCTGTCGGGCGCCGAAGGCCGCAAGGCGCAGCTGGAAGGCGTCGAAGTGACGCTGGGCGCCAACGCGTCGCCGGAAGGCAAGCTGTACGGCTCGATCACCTCGCGCGACATCGCCGAGGCCCTGACGAAGGCCGGCCACCAGGTCGCCAAGTCGGAAGTCGTGCTGGCCGGCCCGATCCGCGCCGTCGGCGAATACGACGTCGTGGTGCACCTGCACGCCGACGTCGAAGTGACGGTCAAGGTCGTCGTCAAGGCCGAAGCGGCCTGATCGCCACGCGTCACGCGTCACCGGAACGGGCGCCTCGCGGCGCCCGTTTTGTTTTGGGCCGGACGAGCGCCGCACCGAGGGCTCCGGCCCCCGTCTCAGCGCCTGAGACGTCGCGCATCGACGATTCCCACCGCTTATCCACAGACTTGTCTGCAACGGTCCGTGGGCCATCGCGCCTACGCTGCACGACCGCTGGGACGCATCGCAAAGAACCCCCGAGATGGCCGCACGACTTCCCGCCCGTTCATCGATCGATCCCCGCGTCGAGGCGCTGCGCGTGCCGCCGCACTCGATCGACGCCGAGCAGGCGGTGCTGGGCGGCCTGATGCTCGATCCGTATGCGCTCGAGAAGATCCTCGACCTGCTGTCGTACACGGACTTCTACCGTCGGGACCACCAGCTGATCTTCAAGGCCATCTCCGAGCTGTCGGAGAAGAGCAGGCCCTACGACGCCGTGACGCTCGGGGACTGGTTCGAATCGCACGCGTTGGCCGACCAGGTCGGCGGAACGCCCTATCTGGTCGAGCTGGCGCAGACGACGCCCTCGGCCGCGAACATCCGCGCCTATGCCGAGATCGTGCGCGACAAGTCGGTGCTGCGCAACCTGATCGAGGTCGGTACGTCGATCGCCGAGGACGGCTTCGCGCCGGGCAATCGCGAGACCCCGGACCTGCTCGCCGAGGCCGAGCAGCGCGTCTTCAAGATCGCCGACCAGAACCGCAGCGGCCGCAAGGACATGGTTTCGCTGAAGGAGGCCATGAAGGAGGCCTTCGACATCCTGCAGGTGCGCTACGAGTCGGCCGGCACCGTCACCGGCCTGCCGACCGGCTTCCATGACTTCGACGAGATGACCGCGGGGCTGCAGCCCTCCGACCTGATCGTTCTCGCCGCGCGACCGGCCATGGGCAAGACCACGCTGGCGCTCAACATGGCCGAGTACGCGGCCCTGAAGTCCAAGAAGGCGGTGGTGATCTTCTCGATGGAAATGTCGGCGAGCCAGCTCGCCTTCCGTCTGATCTCGTCGATCGGCCGCATCAACGCCGGCCGCTTGAAGACCGGCCAGCTCGAGGACGAAGACTGGTCGCGCGTGACGATGGCGATGAAGATGCTGTCGGAGTCGAAGATCTTCATCGACGACGAACCCGCGCTGTCGCCGGCCAAGCTGCTGTCGAAAGCGCGCCGCCTGAAGCGCGAGCACGACCTCGGCCTCGTGGTCGTCGACTACCTGCAGCTGATGCAGGTGCCCGGCAACAGCGAGAACCGCGCGACGGAAATCTCCGAGATCAGCCGCTCGCTGAAGGCGCTGGCCAAAGAGCTGAACCTGCCGGTGATCGCGCTGTCGCAGCTCAACCGCGGCCTCGAGTCGCGCACCGACAAGCGCCCGGTGATGTCCGACCTGCGCGAATCCGGCGCCATCGAGCAGGACGCCGACATCATCCTGTTCATCTACCGCGACGACTACTACAACAAGGACAGCAACGACAAAGGCCTGGCCGAGGTGCTGATCTCCAAGCACCGTAACGGCGCGACCGGCACCGTCAAGCTGAAGTTCTTCGGCGAGTACACGCGCTTCGACAACCTCGCGCGCGATGCGGTGGGGAGCTTCGAGTGAGCTTCAGAATTCGTGCGAGGACCCTGTGGGCGTCGGGACTGTGCGTCGCGTTGAACCTCGCGATGTGTATTGCCAACGATTGGTTCGGGCTTCGGCAAATGGATCGTCACTGTGAACGTTCCGGGCAACGCACGATCGTGGTCGAACGCGGGATCTGTGGCTTCTGCGCGTCGATGCGATGCGGTCGTTGATTGATCGTCACGTCCAGCGCAATCAGCTGGCGCGAGGCGTCCGACTGCTGATGTATTCCCGCGGAATCCGCTCGTTGAGTCCGGTCAGGATCTCGTAGGGAATCGTGCCGGCCTTTTCCGCGACCGCTTCAACGCTGATCCGCTCGTCGCCCTGCGCGCCAATCAGCACGACTTCGTCCTCGTTGTAGGCGGTGCCGTCGGGCCCGAGGTTCACCATGAACTGGTCCATGCACACGCGGCCGACGATCGGCTGGCGCGCGCCGCGCACCAGCACCTCGCCCTTGGAGGACAGCGCGCGCGGCCAGCCGTCGCCGTAGCCGATCGGGATCGTCACCACGCGGGTGTCGGCGGACGCGGTCCACGTCGCGCCGTAGCTGACCGTCGCGCCTTCGCGGACCACCTTGAAGTAAACCACTCGCGAGGTCAGCGACAGCACCGGCTTCAGGCCGACGGTGTCGCGCGAGGCCGGGTCGGGCAGGGCGCCGAACAGCGCGATGCCGGGCCGCACCGTATCCAGCCAGGTGTCGGGGAAGTGCAGTACGCCGCCGGAGTTGGCGAGGTGGCGCAGCGGTAGCGGGCGGCCACGCGCCGCGCACAGGCGTTCGACCTCCGCGCACACGACCTTGAAGCGCGCGGTCTGCTGCGCCGTCATCGGGTGGTCGGGGTCGTCGGCGCAGGCAAGGTGCGAGTACACGCCTTCGACGACGCAGTGCGGCGACGCGAACGCCGCCTCGAGCAGCGGCCCGCAGCGGTCGCTCTGCATGCCGATGCGGTTCATGCCGGTGTCGATCTTCAGGTGGACGCTCGCCCGGCGGCCTGCGGCTTCGGCCGCGGCCTCGGCGAGGCGCAGCTTGTCGACGGACGACACGGTGATGGCCAGGTCGTTTGCGATGAAGTCGCCGAGCTGCTTGCCGTACACGCCGCCCATCACGAGGATCGGCACCCGCACGCCGGCGCGACGCAGCGCGATGCCTTCCTCGACGAAGGCCACGCCCAGCTGGTCGACGCCGCTCGCTTCGAGGTGCTTCGCCACCGGCACGAGGCCGTGGCCATAGGCGTTGGCCTTGACGATGCCCATGACCTTGCGGCCGGTGCGCTCGCGGATGGCGCGCAGGTTGTGGGCGAGGGCGTCGAGGTCGACGCGGATGCGGGTGGGGCGCTGGCTGGCGAGGTCGCTCATGCCGCGATTGTAGGGGCCGCTTCTGGCGTATCGCGGGCGTCCGCCGGCCACGTGGCGTGCACGGCGCGCGGCCCATGCTTCGGGCATGCCCAAGCCCTGCCGCCATCTGGTCGTCGTCCTCGGCGACCAGCTCAACCTCGATTCGGCGGCCTTCGACGGCTTCGACCCCGCGACCGACGCGGTGTGGATGGCCGAGGTCGGGCACGAGGCCACGCAGGTCTGGTCGACGAAGCCGCGCATCGCGGTGTTCCTCGCGGCCATGCGGCACTGCCGCGACGCGCTGCGGGCCAAGGGATTCACCGTCCACTACCGCGAGCTCGACGCCCACGACGCGCCGACGCTGGAGGCCGCGCTGGCCGAGGATCTGGCGGCGCTGCGGCCCGAAGCGGTCATCGCCGTGACGCCGGGCGAGTGGCGGCTGGCCGCGTCGCTGCCCGAGGTCTGCCGCGCGGCCGGGGTGCGCTGGATCGAGCGCGACGACGCGCACTTCCTGAGCTCGCGCGAGGACTTTGCGCGCTGGGCCAAGGGCCGCAAGGAGTACCGGATGGAGTACTTCTACCGCGAGATGCGCCGGGAACACGCCGTGCTGATGGACGGCGACGCTCCTGAGGGCGGGCAGTGGAACTTCGATCACGACAACCGCGAGGCCTTCGACGCGCGCGGGCCGGGATTCCTGCGAGCGCCCGTCCGCTTCGAGCCGGATGCGACCACACGCGCGGCGATCGATCTCGTCGAGAGGCGCTTCGCCTCGCATCCCGGCCGCCTCGCCAGCTTCGACTGGCCGGTGACGCGGGAAGACGCCGAGGCCGCGCTGCAGGACTTCATCGCGCACCGGCTGCCGCTGTTCGGCCGCTACCAGGACGCGATGTGGACCGGCGAGCCGTGGCTTTACCACTCGCGTATCAGCGCGGCGCTGAACCTGAAGCTGCTCGACCCTCGGCGCGTCATCGAAGTGGCCGTCGCCGCATGGCGCGATGGCACTGCGCCGCTCGCGGCCGTCGAGGGCTTCGTGCGCCAGGTGCTGGGCTGGCGCGAGTTCATCCGCGGCATGTACTGGCTGCGCATGCCGGCCTTCCTCGAGGACAACGCGCTCGACGCCCACGAGCCGCTGCCGGCGCTGTACTGGACCGGCGACACCGATATGCGCTGCCTGTCGGAAGCCGTTGGGCAGACGCTGGAGCATGGCTACGCGCACCACATCCACCGGCTGATGGTGACCGGCTTGTTCGCGCAGCTCGTCGGCGTCGAACCGAAGCGCGTCCACGAGTGGTACCTCGCCGTGTACGTCGACGCCGTCGAGTGGGTGGAACTGCCGAACGTGCTGGGCATGAGCCAGTATGCCGACGGCGGCAGGATGACCAGCAAGCCCTACGTCGCCACCGGCAAGTACATCGAGCGCATGTCGAACTACTGCGCGAACTGCCCGTTCGACCCGGCGAAGGCGACGGGGCCGAAGGCCTGCCCGTTCACCACGCTGTATTGGGACTTCCTTGACCGCCACCGCGCGCGCTTCGAGCGCCACCCGCGCACGGCGCTTCAGTGGAAGAACCTCGCCCGCAAATCCGACGTTGAGATTGCCGCCATCCGCGAGACCGCCGCCATGCTCCGCGCAAGGCTCCGCGACGGCGCCGACGGAGCGCGTGCCGCTGCGTGGACCGCGACACCCTCGGCCGACGTGCCGAGCCCTCCCAAGAAACGACCGCGAAAGGAAACGACGCCATGACGACCACCTGCCTCATCACCGGCGGCTCCGGCGGCATCGCCCGCGCGCTGGCCGCCCGGCTTCGCGCCCAAGGCTGGCGCGTGGCCCGCGCCGGCCGCTCGCTCGACAAACTCGCGCCGGACGACGGCGACCTGTTGATCGAAGCCGACGTGGCGACCGAATCCGGCGCGCTGAAGGCCATGGCCGACGCCTCGGCCGCGTTCGGCGCGCCGCCCGCCGCGGTGGTGAACGCCGCCGGCGCGATCCTGCTGAGCCCGATCACCCGCACCAGCGAGGCGCAGTACCGCGACTGCCTCGCCGCCAACCTCGACACCGCGTTCTTCACCGCCAAGGCTTACGTCACCGCGCTGCAGCAGGCGCAGAAAGACGGTGGGAGCGGGGCCGGGCGACTGCTGCTGTTCTCGTCGGTGGCCGCGGGCATGGGTGTGGGCAACCACGCCGCCATTGCGATGGCCAAGGGCGCGATCGAGGCGCTGGTGCGCTCGCTGGCCGCCGACCATTCGGCGCTCGGGCTGCGCGTCAACGCCATCGCGCCCGGCCTGATGGCCACGCCATTGACCGCCAAACTCGTCGCCAACGACGCCTCGAAGAAGGCGATCAGCGCGCAGTACCCGCTCGGCCGCCACGGCGAAGCCGACGACGCCGCGCAGCTCGCGGCCTTTCTGCTCGGCCCCGGCGGCGACTGGATCAGCGGTCAGATCATCGCGCTTGACGGCGGCTTCACCGCGGTGCGGCCGATGGTGAAGGTGGCCGGATGAGCCGCGCGCTGGTCTGGTTCCGCCGCGACCTGCGGCTCGACGACCATCCGGCGCTGCACGCGGCGCTGAAGGCCGGCCACGCGCCGGTGCCGGTGTTCATCCACGCGCCCGGGGAAGAGGGGCACTGGGCGCCCGGGGCGGCCTCCAACGCTTGGCTCGACCGCTCGCTGCGCGCGCTGCAGGCTGATCTGCGCGCGCTGGGCAGTGATCTCATCATCCGCCGCGGCCCCAGCGCTGAGACGCTGCTCGCGCTGGCGAAGGAGTGCGAAGCCGAGGCCGTGAACTGGCATCGGCTGTACGAGCCGCTGAGCATCGCCCGCGACACCGCGACAAAGGCGGCGCTCAAGGCCGCTAGCCTGCAGGCGGAAAGCCACAACGGCGTCCTGCTTGCCGAGCCGTGGACCGTGAAGACCGGCAGCGGTGATCCGTATCGCGTGTTCACCCCGTTCTGGAAGAATGCCAAGCAGGGGATCGACGGCGTGACCACGCTGCCCGCGCCGACGTCGCTGCCGGCGGTGCCGAAGCTCGCGTCGCTCGACGTCGATGCGCTGGGCCTTCGCCCGCCGAAGCGCGAAGGCGACTGGGACCTCGGCTTCTGGCAGCACTGGCAGCCGGGTGAAGCGGGGGCCGGCGAGCTGCTCGAGGCCTTCATCGACGGCGCGCTGCACGGCTACAAGGAGCAGCGCAACTTCCCGGATCGCATCGGCACCTCGAAGCTCTCGCCGCACCTGCACTTCGGCGAAATTTCGCCGCGGCGCATCGTCGCAGCGACCCAGTCGGCGAACGTGCCGGCGAAGTCCAAGCCTGACCTCGACCACTACCTCTCCGAGCTCGGCTGGCGCGAGTTCAGCCACCACCTGCTGTTCCACTTCCCGCACACCAGCGACGACAACATGAACCCGCGCTTCCAGGAGTTCGCATGGGCCGACGTCGCGCCGCAGCATCTGGAGGCCTGGCAGCGCGGCCGCACCGGCGTGCCGATCGTCGACGCCGGCATGCGCGAGCTCTACGCCACCGGCTGGATGCACAACCGCGTGCGGATGGTGGTCGCGAGCTTCCTGACCAAGAACCTGCGCTACCACTGGATCCACGGCGCGCGCTGGTTCTGGGACACGCTGGTCGACGCCAGCCTACCGAACAACACGCAGGGCTGGCAGTGGACGGCCGGCACCGGTGCGGATGCCGCGCCGTACTTCCGCATCTTCAGCCCGGTGGCGCAGGCCGAGAAGTTCGATCCGAAGGGCGCCTACATCCAGCGCTGGGTGCCCGAGCTCGCCAAGGTGCCCGCGGCCGCGCTCGCGGAACCGTGGGAGCACCGGGAATTGCTGCAGCGCACCGCACCCGACTACCCGCGACGCCCGATTGTTGATCTCAAACTGAGCCGGGCGGCGGCGCTGGCCGCCTATTCCGGCCCGAAGTCCTTGCCGGAGGACTGAAGCGCGCGGCATCCTGCGGGAGAACAGGGGAGGGAACGATGGCGACGCGGAAAGCAGCGCGGCTCAAGGGCTCGGCAGTCTCGGACGAGCGCCCGTCGTCTCCAGCGCCACGGACGGAGGCCGGCACGACGGACGCGCCACCGCGGCGCCGCAAGCGCGAGCCGATGTCGCGCGTCGACACCGCGTGGCTGCGCATGGAGCGCAGCACCAACCTGATGATGATCACCTCGGTGATGATGTTCGAGTCGCCCCTGGCGCTCGACCGCCTGAAGAAGATCATCAAGGACCGCTTCCTCGGCTACCCGCGCTTCCGCCAGAAAGTGGTCGAGTCAGCGATGGGCCCGTACTGGGAGAACGACGCCGATTTCGACATCGACTGGCACGTGCGGCTTTCCGCGCTGCCGGGCCGCGGCGGCAAGCGCGAGCTGGAGCGCTTCGTCAGCCAGATGGCCTCGACGCCGCTCGACCAGACCAAGCCGCTCTGGCAGTTCCATCTCGTCGAGCGCTTCGGCGGCGGCTCGGCCGTGGTGTGCCGCATCCACCACTGCTACGCCGACGGCATCGCGCTGGTGCAGGTGCTGCTGTCGATGACCGATGTTGAGGCGCAGCCGCAGAAGTCCGAGCCGCTGACCAAGCGCTGGCTGAAAAAGGAGGAGCACGCCAAGGTCGCGCAGCGCGTCGGCGCCATCGGCCGCTACGTGCAGATGGGCGAGAAGGTGCTCGAGAAGAGCATGGACTTCGCCCGCGATCCGTCGCTGGCCGGCGTGCTCGCCAACGAAGGCATGGAGCTGGCGAAGGAGCTGGCCTATGCGCTGGCGCTCGAAGACGACCCGCAGACCGTGCTGAAGATGCCACTCGGCGTCAGCAAGCGCTGCGCCTGGGCCGAGCCGCTTCAGCTCGCCGACGTCAAGGCCGTGGGCCGCGCCTTCCAGTGCACCGTCAACGACGTGCTGCTGGCCTCCGTCGCCGGCGCGCTGCGCAGCTATCTGGTCGAACGCGGCGAGGTGCTCGACGGCCGCAACATCCGCTGCACGGTGCCGGTGAACCTGCGCCCGCTCGAGCACGCCAAGCAGCTCGGCAACCACTTCGGCCTCGTGTTCCTCGAACTGCCGGTCGGCGAACCCAACCCGGTCGCGCGGCTGCAGAAGGTCGCCGAGAACATGCGCCAGCTGCGCAAATCGCGGCAGGCCATCATGGCTTTCGGCCTGCTGGCCGCCCTCGGCATGGCGCCGGTGCCGCTGCAGCGCGTGGCGCTCGAGCTGTTCTCGCGCAAGGCCACCGCCGTCGCCACCAACGTGCCCGGCCCGCAGAGCCCGCTGTACCTCGCGGGCAGCAAGATCAAGGACATGATGTTCTGGGTGCCGCAGACCGGCGGCATCGGCATTGGCGTCTCGATCCTCAGCTACGACGGCCGCGTGCACTTCGGCCTGATCGCCGACGCCAAGCTGATGCCCGATCCCGATTCGGTGATCCGCCGCTTCGAGCCGGAGTTCGAGAAGCTCGTCTACCTGGCGCTGATGGCCGGCTGGGAGCACGAATTCGGCCCGGAGGACGCCGAGGCGCTGATGCCCACGGCGGAGGAGGGCGGCTGACGTGGGCGCTTTCTGCCCGATTCCCGGTCAGGGCCTGCAGGTCGCGCCCGAGCAGGTGCCGCTGCCGTCGCAGGCCTTGAGCCCCGACGACGACGTGGGCGTCGCGGTGCTCGCCGGCGGCTGCTTCTGGTGCACCGAGGCCGTATTCGCCGCACTCGACGGGGTCATGAGCGTGATGCCCGGCTACGTGGGCGGCGAGGCGGCCACCGCGAACTACGACGCCGTGTGCAGCGGCCTCAGCGGCCACGCCGAGGCCATCCGAATCAGCTACCAACCCCAGCGCGTCGGCTTCGGCGCGCTGCTGCGGGTGTTCTTCACCGTCGCGCACGACCCGACTCAGCGCAACCGACAGGGCCACGACGTCGGCACGCAGTACCGCTCCGCGATCTTCCCGGTCGACGCGCGCCAGCAGGCTGCGGCCGCCGCGTACATCGCCGAGCTCGACGCCGCGCGCGTTTTCGCGGCGCCGATTGCAACCACGCTGGAGCCGCTCAGCGCGTTCTACCCGGCTGAGGCGTATCACCATCGCTACGCCGAGCGGAACCCGGCGCAACCCTACGTCGCGGCGGTGGCGCTGCCGAAGCTCGACAAGCTGCTCGCGCATTTCGGCGACGCCGTCCGCCCGCCGGGCCGCTGACCGTCGCCGCTGGAGACCTTCAGGATGACGCTCCAGTCCACCGCCCCGGATCCTCCGCCGACGCTGGCCGCCGCCAGCGTGCTCGGCGCAACGCACCTGGCGATCGTCGTGCAGGGGCCGGACGGCCGGATCATCTCCTGCAACGCCGACGCTGAACGCCTGCTCGGCCTCGATCGCGAGCAGATCCTTGGCCGCGATTCGCTCGATCCGCGCTGGGATGCCCTCGACGAGCGCGGGCAGCCCTTGCCGGGCGACCAGCATCCCGGGCCCGTCGCGCTGCGCACCGGCACGGCGCAGCTTGGGGTGACCATGGGCATCCGGCTGCCGAACGGCAAGCGCCGCTGGCTCCTCGTCGACTCCGACGTGTTCGAGGCCGACGGGCTGGGCACCTGCGCGGTGTCGTCGTTCATGGACATCACCGAGCGTCGTCGGCTCGACGCGTGGCAGTCGCTCACCCTGTCCCTGCTCGAGGACATGAGCGGTCGGGCCCCGCAGCGCCAGCTGCTGCTTCGCCTCGTCGCTTTCGTCGAGGCGCAGCTGGTCGGTGCGCGATGCTCGCTGCAGCTGCTGTCCGACGACCGTCGGCGCATCCAGACCTGCTGCTCGCCGTCGCTGCCGCACGCGTACCTCGCGGCGCTCGAGGGGCTGGAAATCTCAGAGACCGCGGGCTCCTGCGGCGCCGCGGCGGCGCTGGGGCACACCGTCATCGTGCCCGACGTGTTCGACCACCCGAACTGGGTGCTCTACCGGGCGCTGGCCGAGACGCACGGATTCCGGGCCTGCTGGTCGGAGCCGGTGTTCGACGACGCACTCCGGCCCATGGGCACGTTCGCCGTGTACTACGACGAGGTGCGCTCGCCCGAGCCCGATGACCTCGTGCTGCTGCGCCAGTCCGCGAGCCTGGCCTCGCTGGTCGTTCAGCGCGCCGCGGTCCGCGAGGACCTGATGCTGGCCGCCGCGCTGTTCGAGCAGGGCACCGAGTCGGTCGTCGTGACCGACGCCGCGCACCGCATCGTGCGCGTGAATCGCGCGTTCGAGCGGGTGACCGGCTACGCCGCGGCCGAGGTGGTCGGCCGGCGCCCGAGCGAGCTGCACGCGCCCTCGCTGTTCGCCACGCAGGGCGCGAGCGTCGAGGAGGACGCCGAGGCCGCCGGCCAGTGGAAGGGCGAGCTGATGATCCGCCGCAAGGACGGCGAGGCGGTGCCGGTGTGGCTGTCGGTGGTGGCGCTCCACGGGCCGAACGGCGACGTCACCCACTACCTGCGCACCGCGGTCGACCTTCGCGAGACCAAGGCGCAGGCCGAACGCATCCGCCAGCTGGCGTTCTACGACCCGCTCACCGGTCTGCCGAACCGCGCGCTGGTCACCGATCGGCTCCGGCAGGCGCTGGTCAGCGCGGAGCGGCGGCGGCAGGCCCTTGCGGTGCTGTTCATTGATCTCAACCGCTTCAAGGAAGTCAACGACACGCTCGGCCACGACGTGGGCGACGAAGTGCTCGCGGCCGTCGCCCGGCGCTTCGCGGCCGTCGTGCGCCGCGATGACTCACTGGGACGCCTCGGTGGCGACGAGTTCATCGTCATTGCCGACGGCGCGCGCGAGCCCGAGGCGACGCTGTGCGCCGAGCGTCTCGTCGAATCCCTGATCGAACCGATCGTCGTGCAGGACCAGCCGTTCGCGCTTGGCGCCAGCGTGGGCATCGCGCTGTATCCCGCCGACGGCCGGCTGCCGGACGAGCTGATGAAGCACGCCGATATCGCGATGTACCGGGCCAAGGCGGCGGGTGGCGGCATCCGCCTGTACCAGCCGGAAATGAGCAGCGGGCTGGGCGAGCGCGTGGCGCTGGCCCGCGACCTTCGCTACGCGCTGCAGCGCGACGAGGGCCTCGGCCTGCATTTCCAGCCGCAGGTCGACCTGGCCACCGGCGCGCTAAGCGGCGCCGAGGCGCTGCTGCGCTGGACGCATCCGACGCTCGGGCCGATCCCGCCCTCGACGTTCATCGCGCTGGCCGAAGAGCGCTCGATGATGCTCGAACTCGGCGAGTGGGTGCTGCGCGCCGCGTGCCAACAGCTCGCCGCGTGGCGCGCCGCCGGTCGCCCGCTGCGGGGCCGGCTTGCGGTGAACGTTTCCGCGCAGCAGCTCGACGCGCCGGACGCGCTGGCGCGCGCACGTCGCGCCATCGAGGCGGCGGGCGTCGGCATGCACGAGATCGAGATGGAGCTCACCGAGAGCGCGCTGATGCGCAACATCGACCATGCCATGGGCGTCCTGCGACAGCTGCGCGATGCCGGCATCGCGCTGTCGATCGACGATTTCGGTACGGGCTACTCCTCGCTCGCGCACCTGAAGCGCTTTCCGGTGGAACGGCTGAAGATCGACATGAGCTTCGTGCGCGACATGCTTTCCGACCCCAACGACTACGCCATCGTCGGCAGCATCATCGGCATGGCCCGACCGCTGCGCCTTGTCACGGTGGCCGAAGGGGTCGAGCGCGCCGAGCAGGCCGATGCGCTCCGCGCCCTCGGATGCGCGCACGCGCAGGGCTATCTGTTCGGGCGCCCCGTGCCCGCGGCAGAATTCGCGGACCGCTGGCTCCCGCCAGCTTCACGGAATCCCACGCCATGAAGCTCTACCACAGTGCCGCCTCGTGCTCGCTCTCGCCCGCCATCGCGCTGTTCGAAGCGGGCCTTCCGGTCGAACTGGTCAAGGTGAACCTGAAGACCAAGCAGACCGAGCAGGGCGGCGACTACCTCGCCATCAACCCGCTCGGCTACGTGCCGGCGCTGCAGTTCGACGACGGCGAGGTGCTGTGCGAGGGCCCGGCCATCGTGCAGGCGATCGCCGATCTCGCGCCCGCATCCGGGCTCGCGCCGCCGAACGGCACGCGCGAGCGCTACCGGCTGCAGGCTGCACTCGCCTTCATCAACAGCGAGCTGCACAAGGCGCTCGGCGTGATGTTCGCGCCGAACCTCACCGACGACGAGAAGGCCGGCATGACGCGCCGCGCCCGCTACCGCCTCGACCAGTACGAGGCGCAATGGGGCGACCGCGAGTGGGTGGTGAACGGCCGCTTCAGCGTTGCCGACGGCTACCAGTTCGTGGTGCTGAACTGGCTGCAGTTCGTCGGCATGGACCTCGCCGATTGGCCGAAGCTGGCCGCGCACAGCGCGCGCGTGCGCGCCCGCCCGGCGGTGCAGGCCGCGATGAAGGCCGTCGGCTTGGCCTGACGAAGGCCACGCCGCTGGCGTCGCTCCTCGAAGCTCGCCCGTCCGTTGTCCACATGGAGGGTTGGCAGGGATAAGTGGATTTTTTACCCACAAGTCTCGTAGGTATCTGTATTTGCTAGTTTTTTCTGGCGATTTCCGCAGCCGCAGTTCTGGCGTCCTCCGCTCGCGTACGGGCCCCGATTCCTGAGCGACGGCTTCCTTGATGCCTCATTTACGCGGGCTCGAGCATTCTCAAAAGCGCCATGGTTCGTACTTTGCTCGCGCTGGTTACCGCTCTCGCCCTGATCATTGGACAGGCGGCGCAAGCGTCGGCCCTGTACGTGATGGTCAGTGAAGCCGCGCCGACGGAGATCGGACACTCCCATTGCGCCTCCATGGGAGCGGCTGTGGACCCGGACGATGAGCCAGCGTCAGAGCCCTGCACCGTCGCCTGTGACGCCGCCTGCTCTGCCCCATCGGTGGCTTTGGCCGTCGGCATGCCGGTCGTTTCCCCACGCGAGAGCATGAAGGTGTCTACCCTCTCGTGGTACGGCGCGTCTCGAGACCTCGACGTCGAGCAGCGCCCACCGATCACCTGAGTTCCTCGGATGCTGCCGCGTGCTGCGGCGGCCACGCCCCGAATCGGGGCTTTTCCAGGAGCTCTCTGATGAAATCTTCTTTCTTTGCGCAGGGCGCTTCCGCCCTTGCGCTGCTGCTTGCTGCCGGTGTGCAGGCGCGTCCCGTGGGCTACGCCGACGGGCACATGCTGATGATCGATGCAGCGCCTGACTACCAACAGGTCGCCTACACCTACAGCCCGAGCTTCCGTTGGTCGATGTCCGCGGGCCATGCCCGGATCGAAGCGGTCGAAGACGCCGGCGGCAATGTCGATGTCACCTTCGTTCGTAGCGCACGGTTGCTACGACGTTGGAACCTCCCCAGTGCCCAAGGCAACGCGTTCGTCTGGGGCGGCGCTGGCCGGGCCCGGTACGCCAACCCAGCGAGTGCACTCGACAACGGCGTCTGGCACGCCGGCCTCCAGCTCGATTACGAAACCCGGCGCATCTACACCGCCTTCGTCACCGAGTACTTCCGCGGTGACCAGTGGAGCTTCCGGAGCGACGTGGCGTCCTTTGGCGTCGCGCCCTACGAGCACGACATGAACCGCATGGCGACGTGGATCGTCTTGAAGGCCAAACGGTCGTCCGGCATGACCATGGACGAAACCAACGCCGAGCTCGCGCTTCGCTTCTTCACTCCCACGTGGTGGATCGACGCCGGTGTCGATCAGGACGGCCGCCCGGCCGTCAACCTCATGTTCAATTTCTGAAATCCCTACCTGAAGGATCCTTCCCATGAATCGTTTTGTCCTCACTGCTCTTCTCGCCTTTGCCGCCGCTCCCGCGTTCGCCAACACGCTGCGTATGGAAGTGAACGGCCTCGTGTGCGCGTTCTGCGCCAACGGCATCACCAAAGCGTTCACCGCCAAGCCGGAAGTGTCTGACGTGCACGTCAGCCTGGAGGATCGTCTCGTGGCGGTGGCGCTCAAGCCCGGCCAGGACCTCGCCGACGCGGCGGTGAAAAAGGCCCTGGAAGATGCCGGCTATACGGTGGTTTCGCTGGAGCGCACCGATCTGACCATTGAGCAGATCAAGGCCGAGGTCGCGCGTGGAACGTGACGCCATCGCTCCGCTGCGTTCAACGGCCTGGGGTGCTGCGGGCGCGCTGGCGACCAGCGTTGGCACGCTGATCTGCTGTGTTCTGCCGGCCGTGATGGTCAGCTTGGGCGCAGGTGCCGCGCTCGCCGGACTGGTCAGTGCCGTGCCTCAGTTGATCTGGCTGTCGGAGCAGAAGCTGCTGGTGTTTGGCGTGGCCACGCTGTCGCTGATCGTCGCGGGTGGAATGTTGTGGAACGCCCGGCGTCTGCCGTGTCCGGCCGATCGCCAGCAGGCCGCGATCTGTGCGGGACTGCGGAAGTGGTCTGTGCGGCTGTACATCGCCGCGGTGGTCCTGACCGCTCTCGGGGCGCTGTTCGCGTTCGGGCTTCCCGCAGTGATGTGATGCAGGTGCGTCCCGGGGGCAACGCCCCCGGGACGCTTGACGCGTGGAGGGATCGGGCGAGGCGGATCAGGCGTTGGCGTCGATCTCGTAGCCTGCGGCGCGAATGGCGTCGGCGAGCGCTGCTGGATCGGCCGTTTCGCTGGAGACCTCGCGCTTGGCCAGATCGATGTCGACCGGAACACCCGGGAGGTGGCGGTCGAAGGCGTCGCGGAGGCTGCGGACGCAGTGGCCGCAGGTCATGTCAGGCACGCGGTAGCGCATGGGGATCTCCTGGTGAGGTTGTCGACAGTGTCGGGATTCCCCCCGTGGGAAGGTCAACCGGGTCACTGGACTCGCTGCAGGGCTTGACCTTCCCATCATGGGAACCGGGAAGCTGCCGGAAACTTGGCTTTGGAGCCCCCATGACCAACGCAGCCATCCAGTCCCCGTCGCATGCTCTCGAGATCGACGGAATGACCTGCGCCTCGTGCGTGCGTCGCGTCGAGAAGGCCCTTTTGTCGGTTCCGGGCGTCACCGCCAGCGCGGTGAATCTCGCGACCGAGTCGGCCCGTGTCGAGGGACGGATCACGGACCCGGAGCCACTGCTCCGGGCGGTTGAACGCGCCGGGTACGTGGCCCGGCTGAAGAACCCTTCGGCCGCGGCGGCCACCCAGACTGCGGCCTCGGACACGCTTCGCCGGGATCTCGTCATCGCGACCGTTCTGACGCTGCCCTTGGTCGCCCCCATGCTGCTGCTTCCGCTCGGCATCCACGCCATGCCGCCGGGCTGGCTGCAGTTCGTCTTGGCCACTCCCGTGCAGTTCTGGATCGGGTGGCGCTACTACCGTGGCGCGTGGTCCGCGCTGCGGGCGGGTACCGGCAACATGGACGTGCTGGTCGCCCTCGGGACCACGGCGGGGTACCTCCTGAGCGTCTGGCACCTCGTCGACCCGGCATCACGAGGCGGCGCGGCGCTGTACTTCGAGGCGTCCGCCGCGATCCTCACGCTCGTGCTGCTCGGCAAGTGGATGGAGGCTCGCGCCAAGCGCGACGCGTCTTCGGCGATCCGAGCGTTGCAAGAGCTCCGTCCTGCCGTGGCCCGGATCCAGCGGGACGACGGCACCGAGGTGGAATGGCCGGTGGAGCGCGTCCGCGCCGGCGATCAACTGGTGGTCCGGCCGGGCGAACGCCTTCCCGTGGATGGGGTGATCGCCGAGGGCCAGACCCACGTCGACGAGTCGATGTTGACCGGTGAACCGCTGCCCGTGAGCAAGTCCCCGGGTGACCGGGTGACGGGCGGGTCGGTCAATGCGGAAGGTCGCCTCGTGGTGACGGCGGCTTCGTCCGCGGCCGAGGGCACGCTGTCGCGCATCGTTCGGTTGGTCGAGGACGCGCAGCTGCGCAAGCCGCCGATCCAGCGCCTGGTCGATCGCGTCAGCGCCGTGTTCGTTCCCGTCGTGGTGCTGATTGCCGGACTCACCCTCATCGGGTGGGGACTGTCCACGGGAGACTGGGAGCGTGCGCTCGTCACTGCGGTCTCCGTGCTGGTCATCGCGTGCCCCTGCGCGCTGGGGTTGGCGACGCCCACGGCGATCATGGCGGGCACCGGCATGGCGGCCCGCCACGGCATCCTGGTGCGCGATGCCGATGCGCTGGAGGGGGCCGCCCACCTCCGAACCGTGGCCTTCGACAAGACCGGCACATTGACCGAGGGTCGGCCGCGTCTTGCCGGGCTGTACGCGGCGGTCGGTCCGCGTTCTGAAGCGCTCGCGCTCGCTGCTGCCGTGCAAGCCGGCAGCGAGCATCCGCTCGGTCGTGCCGTCGTGTCGGCCGCGCAGACGGAAGGGCTGATGCCGCCCCAGGCCGAGGGCATGCGGGCCATTCCGGGCCGGGGCGTCGAGGCACAGGTCGCCGGACGTCGCTACGCGCTCGGCAGCGATGCGTGGATGGACGAGCTCGGAGTCGACCGTGCCCTGCTACGTGAGGCGGCCCACGCCGCGGCCGGCAAGGGGTTCAGCGTGTCGTGGCTGGCTGAAGTCGGCGGCGACACGCCGGCGCTCGTTGCTTTGCTGGTGTTCGGCGACACGCTGCGCCCGGAAGCCGCGGCGGCCATCGCCGCGCTGACGCAGGCCGGGATCCGCCCCGCGTTGGTGACCGGCGACCACGCCTTGGCCGCGGCCGCCATTGCGGCCGCCGTCGGACTGCCGTCGGATGCGGTGCACGCCGGCGTCCTGCCTGAGGGCAAGGCCCGGCTGATCACCGAACTGGGCGAACGCGGCACGGTCGCGATGGTGGGTGACGGCATCAACGACGCCCCGGCCCTTGCCGCGGCCCGAGTGGGGATCGCCATGGGCTCCGGCAGCGATGTCGCCATGGAAACCGCCGGCATCACCCTGATGCGGCCCGACCCGCGACTCGTAGCAGACGCCATCGACCTGTCGCGTCGTACCCTGTCGAAGATGCGTCAGAACCTGTTCTGGGCTTTCATCTACAACGTGATCGGCATTCCGTTGGCCGCGGCAGGCCTGCTGAATCCGATCATTGCGGCCGCGGCGATGGCCCTGTCGAGCGTCAGCGTCGTGGGCAATACGCTGCTGCTGAAGCGTTGGACGCCGAGGATCACCCGATGAAGCGAACCCAGCCCAAACCGCCGAGCGTGCCTACCGGCCCTTGCACCATTGGCGAGGCCGCTGAAGCCTCCGGGGTGTCAGCGAAGATGATCCGCCACTACGAGTCCATCGGACTGATCCCGTCGGCGGCGCGCACCGAGGGCAACTACCGGCTGTACTCGGCGTCGGACGTCCATCGGCTTCGATTCATCAAGCGCGCCCGGTCGCTCGGCTTTCCGATGAAGCAAATCGAGACCCTGCTTGGCTTGTGGGCTGACCCCACGCGCAGCAGCAGCGAGGTCAAGACTTTGGCTCTCAGCCATGCGGCCGAACTGGATGCCCGGATCCGCGAAATGGTGGACATGCGCGACACGCTGACGGACCTCGCCCGGCAGTGTCGTGGGGACAGCCGCCCCGACTGCCCCATCCTGGCCGGCCTGGCCGACGCTGGCACCCCTTAACGCACGTCGGTATAGACTCCGCGCATGTCGCCTTTCCGCCTCATCGCCCACTGGCTGCTCGCCTTGACCCTCGTGGTCAACGGCGTCGCTGCCTCGGCCATGGCGGCACAGATGGCGGCAGGCGCCATGGAGGCGGCGGTGGTCGCGACGGCTCCGGCGCCGGAAACGCATTGCGGCAGCACGCGGGCCCCGGAGGTGGCGGACCATGCCCACCACGACGGCGCATCCTCGGACACGCACTGCTGCGACGACGGACGCTGTGCCTGCGCATGCGTCCACGCCAGTCAGGGCGTCGTCGCCGCCGTGCTTCACCTGCCGCCGCGCTGGTCGGCCGCGGCGCCGGCGTCGATGCCGACGCCCTCGCGTCCCGACGTGACGCCTCATCCCTCGCTCCGACCACCCATCGCACTGATCTCCTGAGCGGGCCGCCGCCCGCTGGATAGCGCTGCCTGGACTTTTCCTGGGCGGCTGATTCGCGACGTCTGACGTCGTCGAACCTCCGGAGATCACTATGAATCGAACGTTCCGTCGCGGCGTACTCGCCGTGGCATTGGCCAGCGCGCTGAGCGGCTGCGCCACGCTGGCGCCCCAGCCGGACGCCGGGCGCGTCTCGGCCCTTCTCGAGGCCCGCAGCAACCCCGTGCCCGCGGCCCTGAGCACCACACCGGTGGGCGATTCCACCCTTGCCCCGCTGCTGTCGGCGCCCCTGGACCGCGATACCAGCGTGGCCATCGCGCTTCGCCAAAGCCCGCAACTGCAAGTCGCCTATGCCCGTCTCGGGCTGGAGCGGGCCGACGTCATCGAAGCCGTCGAGGTCGCCAATCCCGGCCTCTCGGTGTCGCGCATGAACCTCAGCCCCGGCGAGGGCTACAACCAGACCGTCGGGATTTCGCTGCCTTTCGTCGATGTCCTGCTCCTTCCGTTGCGCTCGCGATGGGCGCGCCAGGAGTACGAGCGCCAGTCGCTCGAGATGGCGCAAGCGGTCATCGGTTTGACCGCCGAGGTCGAAGCCGCGTGGGTTCGCGCCGTCGCGGCGCAGCAGGTCGCCGACATGCGGGCGGCCGTGGCCGATGGCGCCGACGCGGCAGCGGAGCTCGCCCAGCGGTTCTTCGATGCCGGCAACATCAGCGAGCTGCAGCTCAAGCGCGAACAGGCGGTCGCCAGCCAGGCCAAGATCGATGCGGCGCGCTCGCGTGCCGAGGCACTTCGCGAGCGCATGGCCTTCGGCAACCTGCTGGGGTTGGGGCCGGAGGACGGCGCCTGGTCGCTCGCTGATCGACTGCCTCTGCCGGTCCGCCAAGAGGATGACGTCGAGGCATTGCTGGCGCTCGCTGAGCAGGCGAACCTCGAATTGCAGGCGGCGCGTCTCCAGGCGGATCGACTGCGCTCCTCGCTCAAGACCACTCGTGCGACGCGCTGGGTCGGTGGCGTGAGCGCCGGTGCCGAACGAGAGAAGGACGCCGACGGCACCCGCCTTACGGGCCCGAACGTCAGCGTTGAGCTGCCGATCTTCAATCAGGGCCAGAGCAGGCTCGCCCGGGCACAGGCCCAACTCGCGGATGCCGAAGCGCGACTGCGCGAAGCAGAACTCGACACGCGAAATGCGGTTCGCGTTGGCGCCCGTGCGTTGGCCGATCACCGCGAGATCGTCGAGGTGCATCGCACGGCACTGATCCCGCAGCGCGAGCGGATCGTCGAACGCAGCCAGCAGGAACAGAACTTCATGCTGATCGGCGTGTTCGAACTCGTGCAGGCCAAGGTGGAGGAGTACGACGCCTACCAGGCCTATCTCGAGTCGGTGCGGGACTACTGGTTGGCGCGGATCGAGCTGAGTCGTTCGGTGGGCCAGCGCCTGCCCAGCGACAGCGCGCAGGGTGAGCCCACCCCCAGCGTCATCGACATCCTGACGCCAGACGCCCCGGCCATGCCCGGCATGGACCACAGCGGCCACGGCATGCCCGAGCAGACCGAAGCGCCCATGGATCACTCGATGCACGGCATGCCGGGCATGGAGAGTGCGACGGACGAGGCGCCGAAGGATGCGGAGGCGTCGATGGATCATTCGATGCACGCCATGCCGGCCATGGACCACAGCGCTCACGGCGCAGCGCCCTCGGCCACGACCGAGAACGCGGCGACACCGTCTGCCGAAGACGAGAAGCCCGCGGACACGCCAGAAGACCATCGCCATCACC
>ERZ1066123.878-NODE-878-length-19920-cov-41.090763_pt1 | contig 19920 bp, 20 predicted proteins | sample MGYA00382770_ERZ1066123 | MGnify/ENA primary metagenome ERZ1066123 (study PRJEB33369, sample SAMEA5778353) | biofilm metagenome | biome: Industrial cooling water; feature: Water cooling tower basin; material: Biofilm | place: United Arab Emirates | collected...
AAGCCGCTGCGCGGCACCGGCCTGATCGTCTTCGAGCCGACGCTGGTGTTCGCGGTGCTCGACAACTTCTTCGGCGGCGCCGGGCGCTTCCCGGCCAAGATCGAGGGCCGCGAGTTCACCCCGACCGAGATGCGCGTCATCCAGCTGATGCTGAAGCAGGCCTTCACCGACCTCGCCGAGGCGTGGGCGCCGGTGATGCCGCTGGAGTTCGAGTACACGAGCTCCGAGGTCAATCCGCACTTCGCCAGCATCGTCAGCCCGCGCGAGTACGTGGTGGTCAGCAAGTTCCACGTCGAGCTGGAGGGCGGCGGCGGCGAGATGCACGTGACGCTGCCCTACTCGATGCTGGAGCCGATCCGCGAGCTGCTCGACGCCGGCATCGCCTCCGACCGCTCGGAGAAGGACGAGAACTTCCCCGTCCAGCTGCGCGAGGGCGTCAACCTCGCCGAGCTCGACGTCGCCGGCGTGCTGTCGCGCAAGACGCTCAGCGTGCGCCAGCTGGTGGCGCTGAAGGTGGGCGACATCCTGCCCATCGACGTGCCCAGGCAGATCCCGCTGACGGTCGAGGGCCTGCCGCTGTTCGAAGGCGAGTTCGGCCATCACCAGGGCAAGAACGCCGTCAAGATCACCCGCATCACGCCCACGCAGCCGAAGCGCGCGGCGCACTGAAGGACCCGCCATGAGCACCGAAAAAGACGCCGCCGACCTCGCCATGTGGGGCGACCTGGCGCCCGCTCCGAGCGCCGCCGCGGCACCCGGCGCCGACGTCAACCTCGACCTGATCCTCGACGTGCAGGTGACGCTGTCGCTCGAGGTCGGGCGCGCGCGCATCCCGATCCGCAACCTGCTGCAGCTCAACCAGGGCTCGGTCGTCGAGCTCGAGCGCATGGCCGGCGAACCCCTCGACGTCTACGTCAACGGCACGCTGGTCGCGCAGGGCGAAGTCGTCGTGGTGAACGAGCGCTTCGGCGTGCGGCTCACCGAAGTCGTCAGTCCCAGCGAGCGCATCAAGCGCCTGCGCTGAGCATGCTCTCCGTGCGCATCCCGCCGGCCCTCGCCGCGGCGCTCGCCGCCGCACCGGGCGCCGCGCTCGCCGCGGCCAGCGCCGCCGCCCCGGCCGTCCCCGCGACCGTTCAGGTCGGACAGGGCGTCCCGCAGACGCCGGGCGTCGGCGCCGCGCTGCTGGCGCTGGGCGTGGTGGTCGCGCTGATCCTGTTCCTCGCCTTCCTGCTGCGAAAGCTGCCCGGCGCGGGCTTGAAGCCGCTGTCCGGCCTGCGCGTCGTCGCGTCGCTGGCCGTCGGCCCGCGCGAGCGGGTGGTGGTCGTCGACTGCGCCGGCCAGCAGCTGCTGCTCGGCGTCACCGCGCACAGCGTCAACCTGCTGCACGCCCTGCCGGAGCCGCTGCTCGATGCCCCCACCCAGGCCGGATTCGCCGAGCTGCTGGCGCGCCTGAAGAACCGCGACGCGGCCTGAACCCACCGCGCGGTTCGACGCCGGCGGCCCGCGACGTCGCCGGCATCGCCGCGCCGCTGGCGACGTCGCGCCGCGGGCTCGCCGCGCCGTCGGCCGATGCGGCCCGGCACGCCGATTGCAGGCAGGCTCCGACCCCGTCGGATGCCCGTCGTGCCGAACCGCTTCCGCTTCTTTTCGCTTCTTCCCGCCGCGCTCGCGCTGCTGCTGCCGGCCCTTGCGCTCGCCGCGCCGGGCGGGCCGCAGCCCACCGGCCTGCCCGAGGTGACGATCGCCAACGTCGGCGGCGAAGACCTGTCGGTGTCGCTGTCGGTGCTGCTCGGCATGACGGCGCTGACGCTGCTGCCGAGCCTGCTGCTGGCCTGCACGGCGTTCACCCGGATCATCGTCGTGCTGGCCCTGCTGCGCATGGCGCTGGGCACCGGGCAGACGCCGTCGAACCAGATCCTCGTCGGGCTGGCGCTGTTCCTGACGATGATGGTGATGATGCCGGTGGCCGACCAGGCCTGGGCGGCGGGCTTGAAGCCCTACCTCGACGGCACGCTGCCCTTCGACGCGGCGTGGGCGGCGACGTCCGAGCCCTTCCGCGCCTTCATGCTGGCGCAGATCCGCGACACCGACCTTCTGACCTTCGCCAACCTCTCGGGGCACACGCAGGGCTTCGCGTCGCCGGCCGACATTCCGTTCGGCGTGCTGGTGGCGTCGTTCATCACCTCGGAGCTGAAGACCGCCTTCGAGATCGGCTTCCTGATCTTCATCCCCTTTGTGGTGATCGACCTCGTCGTCGCCAGCGTGCTGATGTCGATGGGCATGATGATGATGTCGCCGATGCTGGTGTCGGCGCCGTTCAAGATCCTGCTGTTCGTGCTGGTCGACGGCTGGGTGCTGGTGGTCGGCACGCTGGCCGGCAGCTTCAACCCGATGGCGGCCGCCGCGGGGGTGGGCGCATGAGCCCGGAAACCGCACTGACCGAGCTGCGTGCCGGCCTCGAGCTGGCGCTGGTCGTCGGCGGACCGCTGCTGGTGGTCGTGCTGGTGGTCGGCGTGGGCGTGGGCCTGCTGCAGGCCGCCACGCAGATCAACGAGCCGACGGTGGCCTTCATCGCCAAGGCGGTGGCGATGGCGGTGGCGCTGGCGGCGCTGGGCAGCGTGCTGCTGGGCGCGCTCGTGGATTTCACCGTGGCGCTGTTCCAGCGCATTCCCGCCGTGGTCGGCTGAGCGCGGCGGCGCGCCGTGGCGACCGGGATCCCCGCCATCGTGCTCGACGGCAGCGCGCTGCTCGCCGTCATCAATGCCGCGCTGTGGACGAGCCTGCGCGTGGGCGGCCTGCTGATGGTGGCGCCGCTGTTCGGCACGCGCACGGTGCCGCGGCGCGTCAAGGGCATGCTGGCGCTCGCGCTCGGCGTGGCGATGGCGCCGCTGGCGGGTCCGCCGCCGCCGCTACCGGGCATTGATCCCCTCACCGCGCTGACCGTGGCCCGCGAGGTGCTGATCGGCGTGGCCATGGGCTTCGTGTTGCGCCTCGCGTTCGAGGCCGGGGCGCTGGCCGGCGAATTCATCGCGCAGGGCACCGGCCTCTCGTTCGCCGTGCTCGCCGACCCGCTGCGCGGCACCAACGCCGGCGTGGTGGGTCAGTGGTTCTACCTGTGCTTCGCCCTGCTCTTCCTCGCCATGAACGGCCACCTGATGCTGGTGGAGATGCTCGCCGACTCGTGGCGCGCCGTGCCGCTGCAGTCCGGCTGGACCCCGACGCCCGAAGCGCTGCGGGCCATTCCCGAGTTCGGCGCCCGGATGTTCCTCGTCGGCATCCAGATCGCGCTGCCGGTGGTGCTGGCGATGCTGGTGGTGAACCTCGCCTTCGGCGTCATGAGCCGCGCCGCGCCGGCCTTGAATCCGATCCAGCTCGGCCTGCCTGCCTCGCTGCTGCTGGGCCTGATGCTGATGGCCACCCTGACCGGCCAGCTCGCCGGGCCGCTCGAGCAACTGCTCGGCGATGCCCTCGCGCTGTCCACCGGCTGGCTGGGCTAGCCATGGCCGAGAACGAGAGCGGCCAGGAGAAGACAGAACAGCCCACCCCGAAACGGCTGAAGGACGCGCGCGAGAAGGGCGACAGCCCGCGGTCGCCCGAACTCGCCACGGCCGCGGTCTTCCTCGGCGCCGTGGTCGCGATGGGCGCCGGCGGGGCGTGGATGGCCGGGCGCGCGCTGGGCTGGATGCGCGAATCGCTCGAGACCGCCGGACAAGGCGCGGGTCTCGGCGCCGGGCTTGTCGCCCGCGCCGCGCTTGGCATGGGCGAACTCATGCTCTACGCCGCGCCGATCATGCTCGCCTGCCTGCTGGCCGCGTTCGTGGCCCCGGTGGTGATGGGCTTCGGATTCAGCACGCAGGCGATGGCGCCGCAGCTCGAGCGGCTGTCGCCGATCGCCGGCATCAAGCGCCTCTGGGGCGTGCAGGCGCTGGGCGAATTCGTCAAGTCGCTGCTGCGCGTGGCGCTGGTCGGTGCGGTTGGCGCGATCTACTACGCCGTCTTCGAGGACGAGCTGCTGCAGCTCTCGCGCCTCGATCCCGCGGCCGCCGCGGCGCAGGGATTCAGCCTCGTGCTCGGCCTGCTGGTGGCGATTGGCGCGGTGCTGCTGCTGCTGGCCGTCGCCGACGTGCCGTGGCAACGGTGGAGCTGGAAGCGCCGCCTCAAGATGACGCGCCAGGAGCTGCTCGAGGAGCTGAAGGAGACCGACGGCCGGCCGGAGGTGAAGGGGCACATCCGGCGCCTGCAGCAGGAGATGTCGAACCGCCGGATGATGGAGGCGGTACCCACCGCCGACGTGGTGGTGGTGAACCCGACCCATTACGCGGTCGCGCTGAAGTACGACCCCAAGCGCGCGCAGGCGCCGATCGTGGTGGCCAAGGGCCTCGACGAGGTGGCGCTCAACATCCGCAAGATCGCCGACGCGCACCGCGTGGCGATCGTCGAAGCCCCGCCGCTTGCGCGCGTGCTGCATGCGCAGGGCGAACTGGGGCGGGAGATCCCGGTCAAGCTCTACCAGGCCGTGGCGCAGGTGCTGAGCTACGTCTACCAGCTGCGCGTGTGGACGCCGAGGCGGGGCGCGTACCCGACGCTGCCGGATTTTGGCGAGCTCGAGCGCGGGGCGTAGCGGCGAGGCACCACGCTTCGACTGCGTGGTTCGATCGCCGAAGGCGTCATCAGGCCAGCGCCGTGGTCGCGCTTCGCGGCTGCCCGCCCCGTCACCTCTCGGGAATCACTGCCCGGCTGTCCGGCCGAATGCGGCATCCCTGCCGCTCGGCCGGATCGCGCATCCTGCGCGACCGCTTCGCGGCGGTCGCCTGATGCCCGCGCCGGGGCTCCTTATTCGCCGCGAGGCGCGGCCACAGCGCTGGCTCGTCGACGTTCCGGCGAGTTCGAGCCAAGCGAGCTCGCAACGCGCTCGATGTCTCGCCGAACTGTCTCGGCTCGCCAGCTCAAGCACTCTCGAGCTAGCGGCGATCTCGCTTTTCCACGCCTCGCGACGACGCTGGGTGTTCGCGCGTGGGCCCTGGCGTGAGGCGAGTAAGGAGCCCCGGCCAGTTATCTAGGCGATAGCCCGGAGGGCGGCTCAGGGATGAGCCGCCGCTCGAGCGACAAGGACGTCGCATTCGAGCGGGCCGCCGGGTTCTGACTCCAGACTGGTGACGGGGCGGGCAGCCTCATGCCCGGGCCCACGCGCGAACGCACACGAGTACCGCGCGCAGTAGTCGCTCGCCTCGCGTTCCGCTAAGGTGCCGCGTCCCCCGAACGTCCTCGCCCCCGTGCTGCTGCTGCGCGCCCTCCGAATCGCAAGGAAGCACCTCGCCACCGTCAGCTGGACGGCGCTGGCGATCCTGATCGCGCTGCATTTCGCCTTGGGCTGGGCGCTGATGATCGCCGTCGGCGAGGAGCGCCTCGTCGAGCCGGTAGTGTGGATCTACTTCTACGCGACGGTGGCGCTGACGGTCGGCTTCGGCGATTTCAGCCCGCAGACCGACGCCGGCCGCCTTGTCGCGGCCTTCTACCTGATGCCCGGCGCGGTCGCGCTGCTGGCGTCGATGATCGGCAAGACCACGGCCGTGCTCGCCGACCTTTGGCAGCGCGGCCTGCACGGCAAGAGGAGCTATCGCGACATGGACCACCACACGATCCTGGTCGGCTGGAACGGCCGCGAGTCGCACCGCATCGTCGACCTGCTGCGCCACGAGGAGCAGGACGGCGGCGAGATCGTCATCGTCGACGTCGATCTCGACACCAATCCCCGCCCCGACGACGCGCGCTTCGTGAAGCTCGCCACGCTGGCCGATCCGACCGGATACGCCCGTGCCGGCGTTCGCGAGGCCCGGCGCATCATCATCGACGCGGCGACCGACGAGCAGACGCTGGCAGCGGCCATGGCGGTGCGCGCGCTCGGCGGCACGGCCCACGTGGTCGCGCATTTCGACCGCGCCGAGTCGGCCACGCTGCTGAAGCGGCACCACCCGGAGGTGGAGTGCACGACGCCGGTGCAGGCCGAGCTGATCGTGCGGGCCTCGCACGATCTCGGCGCCTCGAGCGTGGCGATGGAGATGCTCTCGGTGGCCGACGGCCCCACGCAGTACTCGCTGGTACTGCCGCTCGATGCCGGCAGCCGCCGGTACGGCGATTACCTCGCCGTCCTGCGCCGCGCCCATCGCGCCACGCTGCTCGGCTACGCGCTCCGCGACGCGCCGCTCAAGGCCATCCTCAATGCCGACGACGACGTCGGCGTGCCCGCCGGGGCCACGCTGTTCTACCTCGCCAGCCGCCGCATCGACCCCGCCGCGATGGCGGCCTCGCTCGCGTCGGCGTGAGCGGCCGAGCCCTTCCCCCGCGTTGATCCGTTCCGACAGGAGTCTCCCGTGACCGCATCGCTTTCCACCTACCTGCAGGGCCTGCCGGCCTTCCTCGCCTACTTCGGCACCTCGGTCGCGATGACCATCATCTTCGTGGTCGTCTACGTGCGCCTGACGCCGCATCGCGAGTTCGCGCTGATCAAGGCCAACAACGTCGCGGCCTCGCTCGCGCTCGGCGGCGCCGTGCTCGGCTTCATCCTGCCGCTGGCGTCGGCGATGGCGAACTCGGTGAGCCTCGTCGACTTCATGCTGTGGGGCCTCGTGGCCTTCGTCGTGCAGGCCGTTGCGCACCTCGCCAAGCGCCTCGTCATCGCAGACCTGCCGACGCGCATCGCCAACGGCGAAACCGCCGCGGGCGTGTTCGCGGGCGTCGTGTCGCTGGGCGTTGGCGTGCTCAACGCCGCCTCGATGACCTGGTGAGGAGCCTGCCATGAAGCGCAGCAGAACCCTGCGGCTGGCCCTGCTGGCCGCATCGCCCGTGGCGCTGACCGCCTGCGGCCCCGAGTACATCGATCCGCCGCCGCAGCCCGGCAGCCTCGAGTACGCCTCAGTGCAGGCCTGCTACGACGCCGACGACATGGGCGATTGGGAGTGCGACCACGCCTACGCGCAGGCCCGCGGGCTGGCGCCGGCATTCGCCTCCGAAGCGGCGTGCGAAGCGGTCTACGGGGACGAGGCCTGCGAGGACTTCGACGGCTGGAATTACCGGTTCATCCCGAAGACCAAGGCTTTCGCGACGCCCTACGGCTACGGAACGTCGCGCGTTTCGCCCTTCGGCAGCATCCGCCCGATCTACGGCCAGAGCCTCGCCGGCTTCGACGCCCGCGGCCGACGCGTGGTCGAGGTCGACCCGCCGCGGCAGGAAGTGCCGCGCGCCTCGCGCGGCGGCTTCGGCAACAGCGGATCGAGCCGCGGCGGCTGGGGCGGCTGATGCAGCGTCGCCCGCTGGTGCCGCGCCTGCACTGGCGACAGCAGGCCGAGCAGCACGGCTTCGCCTTCCACACCATCGACGGCGCGCCGTACTGGGACGAGCGCGCCTGTTACGTGTTCACGCTCGAACAGATCGAGCGCGACATCGAGGACGCCACGCAGGAGATCCACGCGATGGCGCTCGACCTTGTCGACGCCGTCTGCGGCAGCGAGCGGCTGATGGAGCGCCTGCACGTGCCGCGCGACTACCGCGACTGGATCGCGCGCTCGTGGCGCCGCCGCGACCCGCACCTGTACGGCCGCATCGACCTCGCCTACGACGGCCAGGGCCCGGCCAAGCTCTACGAGTTCAACTACGACACGCCGACCGCGCTGTTTGAAGCGGCGTACTTCCAGTGGCTCTGGCTGGAAGACCGCATCGCCGACGGCGCGCTGCCGAACGGCGCCGACCAGTACAACGGCCTGCAGGAGGCGCTGATCGAAGCCTTCGGCGCGATGGCGCGCGAGCGGCGCCTGCGCACGCCGCTGCACTTCGCCGCGCACGCCGGCCACGCCGAGGACGGCGGCACCGTCGACTACCTGCGCGACTGCGCGCACCAGGCCGGCATCGCCACGCATCGCCTCGACGTCGAAGCCATCGGCCTCGGCGACGACGGCCGCACCTTCGCCGACGACCGTGGCCGCGCCATCACCAGCCTGTTCAAGCTCTACCCGTACGAGTTCATGTTCGAGGACGCGTTCGGCCCGGCGCTCGTGCATGACGCGATGCAGCTGGTCGAACCGCCGTGGAAGGCGCTGCTGTCGAACAAGGGTGCGCTGGCCCTGCTGTGGGAGCGCCACCGCGGCCACCCGAACCTGCTCGACTGCCGCATCGACGACGCGCCGTGCGAAGCGCTCGCCGCCGGCTGGGTGCGCAAGCCGTTCTTCTCGCGCGAAGGCGCGAACATCGCCGCGGTCACGCCGAGCGGCGAACGCCTCGCGACGGCCGGGCCCTACGCCGACGGCCCGCAGGTGCGACAGGCCTGGCATCCGCTGCCGCACTTCGACGGCGGCCACCCGCTGATCGGCAGCTGGGTGGTCGGCGACCGCGCCTGCGGCATGGGCATCCGCGAGGACGACGGCCCGATCACGATGAACACGTCGCGCTTCGTGCCGCACGCGATCGTGGGGTGAAGCGACGCGCCCGGCGACGCATCGTCGCGGGGTGCTGCGGGAGTTGATCGCAAGGCCGACGCCGGGCCCGCGCCTCGCGGCTGCCCGCCCCGTCACCTTCAAGGTGATCTGCCCGGCGGCCCGCTCGAAAGGTGCGTCCCTGCACCTCGAGCGGCGGCTCATCCATGAGCCGCCCTTCGGGCCATCGCCTGATGACCTGGCCGGGGCTCCTTATTCGTCGCGAGGCGCGGGCCCGCCATCGGCCGCGGTCGTTCCGGCAAGACCGATGCACGCGAGCGTGCGGCGCCGTCGACGCCTCGCCGGACCCACCCCGATCGCGAAATCGTGGTGTCGAAGCGAGTCCTTGGCAGCGCGCGCCGACGTGACTCGCCGTGACGCCCGGCGCCAGCGCGAGAGCGCATCGGCCAGAGGCCACGCTGCGGGGCGAATAAGGAGCCCCGACGAGTTTCCTAGGCGCCCGCCGCGAAGCGGTCGCGCACGGATGCGCGATCCGGCCGAGCGGCATGGATGCCGCATTCGGCCGGACAGCCGGGCGGTGATTCCAAAAAGGTGACGGGGCGGGCCAGCCCCGCAGCGTGGCCTCTGGCCAGTTCGCTCCATCCGCGCTGGCGCTCTGCGGCTGCCCAGTCTCGGCACGCGCCTTGCACGTCTCGCCCGACCCCACGCCCGCGCGAGACCCGATGGCCGCCGTGATGACCCCGCTCGACCGCACGCGCCAGATGATCCAGAACGGCGCCGCCGTGCCGCTGGTGCTGCTCGCGGTGCTGGCGATGATCGTCGTGCCGCTGCCGCCGATCGCGCTGGACGTGCTGTTCACGCTGAACATCGCCGCCTCGCTGGTGGTGCTGCTGGCGGTGATCTACGTCAAGCGGCCGCTCGAGTTCTCGATCTTCCCGACGGTGCTCTTGCTGGTCACGCTGATGCGCCTCGCCCTCAACGTGGCCTCGACCCGCGTGGTGCTGCTCAACGGCCACGAGGGCCACGACGCCGCCGGCCAGGTGATCGCCAGCTTCGGCGCCTTCGTCGTCGGCGGCAGCTTCGCGGTCGGCATCATCGTCTTCGCCATCCTGACGATCATCAACTTCATCGTCATCACCAAGGGCTCGACGCGCGTTTCGGAAGTGGCGGCGCGCTTCACGCTCGACGCGCTGCCCGGCAAGCAGATGGCCATCGACGCCGACTTGAACGCCGGCATCCTGACGCGCGACGAGGCCAAGGCCCGCCGCGAGGAGGTGCGCGAGGAAGCCGACTTCTACGGCTCGATGGATGGCGCCGGCAAGTTCATCCGCGGCGACGCCATCGCCGGCATCCTGATCCTGTTCATCAACATCATCGGCGGCTTCCTGATCGGCGTGCTGCAGCACGACCTGTCGGCCGGCGACGCGGCCGGCATCTACATCCTGCTGGCCATCGGCGATGGCCTGGCGGCGCAGCTGCCGGCGCTGCTGGTCTCGACCGCCGTGGCGGTCATCGTGACCCGCGTCTCGCGCTCGCAGGACATGGGCAACGCGATGTTCGGCCAGGTGTTCGGCCAGTACCGCGCGCTCGCCGTCACCGCCGGCATCGTCGGCTTCGTCGGCCTGATCCCGGGCATGCCCAATCTGGCCTTCCTGGCCTTCGCCGCGGGCCTGGGCTACCTCGCGTGGGTGCTCTACCGGCGCGAGCAGGCGCTGCTGGAACGGCAGGCCGCCGACGCGGCGCGACAGGCCGCCGCCGGGGGCGGCGAGGCGGGTCCGCCCAACCCGATGGCCGAGCTGTCGTGGGAGGAGGTCCGCCCGGTCGACGCGCTGGGCCTGGAGATCGGCTTCCGGCTGATCCCGCTCGTCGACAAGCGCCAGGGCGGCGACCTGATGGCGCGCATCAAGGCCATCCGCCGCAAGCAGACGCAGGACCTCGGCTTCCTCGTGCCGGCGGTGCATATCCGCGACAACCTCGACCTGCCGCCCAACCAGTATCGCGTGCTGGTGCACGGCGTGCCGGTGGCCGGCGGCGAGGTGCATCCCGACCGCGAAATGGCGCTGAACCCGGGGCAGGTCTACGGCGAGCTTCCGGGCCTGCCCGGCAAGGACCCGGCCTTCGGGCTCGACGCCGTCTGGGTGCAGCCGGCCCAGCGCGCGCAGGCCGAATCGCTGGGCTACACGGTGGTCGATCCGGCCACCGTCATCGCCACGCACCTGTCGCACCTGGTGCGCGAGCACGCGCACGAGCTGCTTGGCCACGAGGAGGCGCAGGCGCTGCTCGAGACGCTGAAGAAAGCGGCGCCCAAGCTGGTCGAGGACCTGACGCCGAAGACGCTGCCGCTGGCCGTGGTGGTGCGGGTGCTGCAGAACCTGCTCGCCGAGAAGGTGCCGGTGCGGCAGATCCGGCAGATCGCCGAGGCGCTGATCGAGCACGGCGCCACGACGCAGGACCCCGCTGCCCTGACCGCCGCCGTTCGCACCGCGCTGGGCCGCTTCATCGTGCAGGAGATCAACGGCATGCGGCCGGAGCTGCCGGTCTACACGCTGGCCCCGCCGCTGGAACGCATCTTGCAGGACTCGGTCAACGGGAACACGGCGGCCCTCGAGCCCAACCTCGCCGAGCGGCTGCAGCAAAGCCTCGCCGACTGCGTGCAGCGGCAGGAGGCCAAGGGCGAGCCGGCGGTGCTGCTGGTGCCGGGCGGCGTGCGCGGCGTGCTCTCGCGGATGTTCCGGCACGGGGTGCCGTCGCTGCAGGTGCTGGCCTACGGCGAGATCCCCGAGGACAAGCGGCTGAAGCTGGTCGGATCGATCGGCTGAGTCCGCGGACGTAACCACGGCTGCACGAGCGGAATTCGGAGAACCCCACCATGAAGATCAAGCGCTTCGTCGCCCCGGACATGCGGACCGTACTGCGCAAGGTCCGCGAGGAGCAGGGGGCCGACGCGGTCATCCTGTCGAACCGTCCGGTGCCGGGCGGGATCGAGGTGGTGGCGGCCACCGACTACGACGAGCAGCTGGCGCAGGACGCGCTGAAGTCCCTGCTGCCGCAGAAGCCCGCCACTGCCCTCGACCAGTCCCGCGACGCCGATATCGGCCTGCCGGCGGCGCTGGCCGGGGCGCTGCGCACGGCGGCTCCGACGCGCGGCCCGCGCGAGGCGTCGCCGGAGCCCCCGCCGCCCCCGCGTCCGGCCGCGGAGGCCGCCCCGTCCGCGCCGCCGCCGGCGCGCCGCGCGGACTTTTCCGCCTTCCTCGCCGAGGCCCGGGAGCGCGTCGCGCGCAGCGCCGCGACCGAACCCGCCCCGGCGGCGCCCCGAGCGGGGGCGCCCGCGTCGTTCATGGATCCGGAGCCCCTCGCCGCGGACACCCGCGCGCCCGCCGGCGTCGAGACGCGGGCCGGTTCCCGCGGGGCGTCCGCGATGACGGCATCCGTCGCGACGCCGGTCGGGGGCGCGCCGGAGCCGCGGCCCGCGCCGCGCGCGGTCCGCATCGCGCCGTGGGACGAAGACCCCAGCCTGCAGCAGGTTCGCGCCGAGCTCGCCGAGATGCGCGGCATGATGGAGCGCGAAATGCAGCGCATGGCCGGCGAGCGCCTGCGCGGCAGTCCCGGCCGCGCCGCCGCGCTCGACGCGTTGGCCGGTTACGGCTGCGAGGAGGCTCTGGCCCGGGAGGTCGCCGCCAAGATTCCGGCGGATGCCGACGCCGCCCGCGCCCGCGGCCTGATGCTGGGCCAGCTGGCCCACCTGCTGCCGGTGGCGACGCTCGATCCGCTGCGCACGCCGGGCGTCGTGGCGCTCGTCGGCCCGACCGGGGCCGGCAAGACCACCACGGTGGCCAAGCTGGCCGCCCGCTATGCCGCCGAGCGCGGTCCGCGCGACGTCGCGCTGATCACCACCGACACGCTGCGTCCGGGCGGCGCCGAGCAGCTCCACGCCTACGGCCGGCAGTTCGGCCTGACGGTCGTCGAGGCCGGCAGCGAATCGGCCCTGCATGACGCGCTGCACCGGCTGCGCGACTACCCGCTGGTGCTGGTCGACACCGCCGGGCACGGCGCGCGCGACCGGGCCATGGTCGGCCAGCTCAACTGGTTGCGCCACGCCGGCCGGGTGCGGACGATGCTGGTGATGCCGGCCAACGCCCACAACGACGACCTCGATGAGGTGGTGCGCCGCTTCGGGTTCATCGCGCCCGAGGCCGCGATCCTGACCAAGCTGGACGAGACCGGCCGGCTCGGCGCCGCGCTGTCGGTGCTGGTGCGGCACGGCCTGCCCCTGGCCTGGACCACCGACGGCCAGCATGTGCCCGAGGACCTCGCGGAGGCCGACGCCAGCCGCCTCGTGCTGAAGCTCGAGGAGCTGCGCCGCGCCGGCGAGCGTCCACCGGTGACGGTGGAGGACGTCGATGCCGCCTGAGGCCGCGACCGCGCCGGTGCGCGTGCTGGCCGTGGCCTCCGGCAAGGGCGGCGTCGGCAAGACCAACGTCTCGGTCAACGTGGCCACCGCGCTGGCGGCCCTCGGCGAGCAGGTGATGCTGCTCGACGCTGATTTCGGTCTCGCCAACGTCGACGTGCTGCTCGGCCTCACGCCCAAGCAGACCCTGGCCGACGTGGTGGCCGGGCGCGCGGCCCTGCAGGACGTGATCCTCTCGGGGCCGCGCGGGCTGCGCATCGTGCCGTCGGCCTCCGGCAAGCGGCACATGGCCGAGATGGGCCCCGCCGAGCACGCGGGCATCGTGCAGGCCATCAGCGCTTTCGACGGCCCGCTCGACACCCTCGTGGTCGACACGGCGGCCGGCATCAACGACGCGGTGCTGACCTTCTGCCAGGCCGCGCAGGACGTTCTGGTGGTGGTCTGCGACGAGCCGGCCTCGATCACCGACGCCTACGCGCTGGTGAAGGTGCTGGTGCGCGAGCGCGGCCTGCGCCGCGTGCACGTGCTGGCGAACATGGTGCGCAGCCCGGTCGAGGGCCGCGCGCTCTACGACAAGCTCGCGCGCGTGGTCGAGAAGTTCCTGCCCGAGGCCTCGCTGGCCTACCTCGGCGCCGTGCCGCAGGACGACGCGCTGCGGCGCGCCGTGCAGAAGCAGAAGCCGGTCGTCGAGGCCTTCCCGTCGGCTGCGGCCTCGGCCGCCTTCCGCGAGCTCGCCATCCGGATCCACCGCTGGGCGCGCCCGTCGACGCCGCGTGGACACGTCGAGTTCTTCGTCGAGCGCATGCTTCCGGCACGAGGTGCCCGCGCATGATCGCCCCCGCCGCCCAGTACCGCGCCGTGCAGCGCAGCGCCTCGGTCGAGGTGGTGGAGCGGCATGCCGAACTGGTGCGGCGAATCGCCCACCACCTCGCGGCGCGGCTGCCGGCCAGCGTCGAGGTCGACGACCTCGTGCAGGCCGGCATGCTCGGGCTGATCGAGGCGGCGCGCAATTTCGACAGCGACCAGGGCGCCAGCTTCGAGACCTACGCCTCGATCCGCATCCGCGGCGCGATGATCGACGAGATCCGCAAGGGCGACTGGACGCCGCGCTCGGTGCATCGCCGCACCCGCGAGGCCGCCGAGGCCACCCGCCGCATCGAGCAGTCCACCGGGCGCGCGGCCACGGCCGCCGAGATCGCCGAGGCGCTGGGCCTCGCCCCGGAGGAGTACGCCCGGCTGCTCGAGGACGCGGTGTCCGGACAGGTGCTGAGCCTCGACTCCCACGTCGAGGACCACGGCGACGTGGAGATTCCGGCCGCGCCCGGCGCGTCGCCGGAGCGCGGCCTGCAGGCGCTGCAGTTCCGGCAGGCCCTGGCCGAGGCCATCGGCCAGCTGCCCGAGCGCGAGCAGCTCGTGCTGTCGCTGTACTACGAGCAGGAGCTGAACCTCAAGGAGATCGGCGCCGTGCTGGGCGTCTCGGAATCGCGGGTCTGCCAGATCCACGGCCAGGCGGTGCTGCGGCTGCGCGCCCGTTTAGAACCGTTCGGTTCTGCCGATAAGGACACGGAGGACGTCGGCTAGGCCGGTCTAGACTCGCTCCGTCCGGCCGGCCGAGGCCTGCGCGCGCGGCGGCCCGTCGACGTTCCCGAACTGATTTCGAGGCCCGAGCCCGTGAACAAGAACATGCGCATCCTGGTCGTGGACGACTTCTCGACGATGCGTCGCATCGTCAAGAACCTGCTCGCCGACCTGGGCTTCACCAATACCGCCGAAGCCGAGGACGGCGGCGCGGCGTTCACGATGCTCAAGCAGGGCGGCTTCGATTTCGTCGTCACCGACTGGAACATGCCGGGCGTCACCGGCATCGAGCTGCTGCGCATGATCCGGGCCGACGACAAGCTCAAGGCCCTGCCGGTGCTGATGGTCACCGCCGAGGCCAAGCGCGAGCAGATCATCGAGGCCGCGCAGGCCGGCGTGAACGGGTACATCATCAAGCCGTTCACGGCCGCCACGCTGAAGGAAAAGCTCGACAAGATCTTCGAGCGGCTGGGCAGCGCGGCATGAGCGACCCGGCGCGCAACGCCGAGATCGCCAGCCACCTGCGCGCCGCGCTGGCGGCGATCGGGCATGCCGACGACGCCACGCTGAAGGCCGAGCTGCGGGCGATCGTGCAGTGGCAGGAGGCGCCGCTGCTGGCCGGCCTTGCGAAGCTCTCGCAGCAGCTCGGCGAGGCGCTCGGCGAGCTGCCGGTGGTCGATGCGGCCGTCGGCGAACTGCCCGACGCCTGCGCGCGGCTCGACCACGTGGTGGCTATGACCGAGCAGGCCACGCACCGCACGCTCGACCTCGTCGAAGCCTCGCAGGCCCTGATGGAGCAGCTCGCCGCGCCGGGCGCCGACCGCGAGGCGCTGCTGCGCGACCTGCGCGGGCACCTGTCGGAAATGGCGCTGGCGCAGAGCTACCAGGACCTGTCCGGGCAGATCATCCGCAAGGTCGCCGGCATCGTCCGCGGCGTGCACGACCAGCTTGCCGCCATCGGCCTGCCGCCGGGCGCCGCGCCCCGCGCGGCGGATCCGCGCGCCGCGTCCGGCCCGGCCGTGGCCGGCATCGATCGCCCGGCGGCGTCGCAGCAGGACGCCGACGACCTGCTTTCGCACCTCGGCCTGTAGGCAGTCCGCGCATGTCCGCCGTCTCGCCCGACATCGCCGCCGATTTCCTCGTCGAAGCCGGCGAGATCCTCGAGCGCCTCGGCGAGCAGCTGGTGCAGCTCGAACAGGCCGCCGACGACAAGGGCCTGCTCAACGCCGTCTTCCGCGGCTTCCACACCATCAAGGGCGGCGCCGGATTCCTCGGGCTCGTGCCGATGGTCGAGCTCTGCCACGCGCTGGAGGACGCCTTCGACAAGGCGCGCGACGGCAAGATCCTGCTCGACGACGACGCCTTCGACTACGCGCAGCGCTGCCTCGACACGCTGACCCAGCAGATGGCCGCGCTGGGCGCCGGCGAGGCGCTGACGCCGGCCGATCCCGAGCTGATCGCGGCGATCAAGGCCTGGGCTGCCGGCGGGGCCGCGGGTACCGCCGCGCGCGCCGCGCCGGCGGCGGCCAAGGGCCCGGCCGCTCCGGCGCCGGGCGCACCCGCGCCGCGTCCGGCCGCCGCGGCCAAGGGGGGCGACACCGAGCAGACCGTCCGCGTCGACACCAAGCGCCTCGACGCCATCGTCAACCTGACCGGCGAGCTGGTGCTCGCGCGCAACCGCCTGAAGGTGCTGCGCGACAAGCTCAAGGACGAGGACCTGCACCGCGCCGTCACGGCGCTCGACCACGCCACCGCGCGCCTGCAGGGCTCGGTGATGCGCACGCGCATGCAGCCGGTGAGCCGCGTGTTCCAGCGCTTCCCGAAGATGGCCCGCGACGTCGCGCGCCAGCTCGACAAGCAGGTGGAACTGACCCTCGAGGGCGCCGAGACCGAGCTCGACCGCAACCTCGTCGAGGCGCTGGCCGACCCGCTGGTGCATCTGGTGCGCAACGCCATCGACCACGGCATCGAGCGGCCCGCCGCGCGACAGGCCGCCGGCAAGCCGCCGGTCGGACAGGTGCTGCTGTCGGCACGGCAGGAAGGCGACAGCGTCGCCATCGAGATCCGCGACGACGGCGGCGGCATGGACGCCGAGCGCCTGCGCGCCAAGGCGGTCGAGAAGGGCCTGCTGACGCCGGAGGCCGCCGCCCGCCTCGGCGCCGAGGAGTGCTTCCAGCTCATCTTCCTGCCCGGGTTCTCGACCAAGGCCGAGGTGACCGACATCTCCGGCCGCGGCGTCGGCATGGACGTGGTGCAGAGCAAGATCCGCGAGCTCTCCGGGCAGATCCAGATCCAGTCCGAGCTCGGGCACGGATCGCGGTTCACCATCCGCGTGCCGCTGACGCTGGCCATCCTGCCGACGCTGCTGGTGCGGGTCGACGACACCACCTACGCGCTGCCGCTCGGCCGCGTGGTCGAGGTGCTGCCGATGCCGGGCGCCAAGCCCGACTACGTCGACGGCCAGCCGGTGCTCGACCTGCGCTCCAGCACGCTGCCGCTGGTGTGGCTGCGCGCCTGGCTGCACCTCGCGCCCCGCGCCGGCGGCGGCGAGGTCATCGTCGTGCTGCAGACCGGCGACTTCCGCTTCGGCCTCGTGGTCGACCAGGTGCGGGGCCGCGAAGAGGTGGTCATCAAGGCGCTGCCGCGGCGCGTCCGCGGCATTCCGGGCTATGCCGGCGCCACGCTGATCGGTGACGGCACCCTCGCCCTGATCCTCGACGTCGACGGCCTGCAGCGCAGCGCCGCCGGCGGCGGCGGCCGACTCAAGCGGGCCTGAGCCGATGGACCTGCTCAGCCTCGCCGGCCTCGTCTTCGCGCTGGTGGCCATCGTCGGCGGCAGCCTCGCCAAGGGCGCGGGGCTGTCGGCGCTGTGGAACTTCGCCGCCTTCCTGATCGTGATCGTGGGCACGCTGGGCGCGGTGCTGCTGCAAAGCGGGCTGCCGACGTTCCGCCGCGCGGCGGCCATCGCCCGATGGATCGTGCGCCCGCCGCCCGACAACCGCCGCCGGCTGATCGGCCAGATCGTCGACTGGGCCGGCACGGCGCGGAAGCAGGGCCTGCTGGGCCTCGAGGCGCAGGTCGCGCGGCAGCCCGACCGCTTCGTCGCCAAGGGCCTGCAGATGCTGGTCGACGGCGTCGAGCCCGAGGTGCTGCGGCGCATGCTCGAGATCGAGATCGCCGCCGAGGAGAACGCCGACCTGCAGGCCGCGAAGGTGTTCGAGGCCGCGGGCGTCTACGCGCCCACGCTCGGCATCGTCGGCGCGGTGCTGGGCCTGATGGCGGTCATGAAGAACCTCGCCGACCCCTCGAAGCTCGGCGAAGGCATCGCCGCGGCCTTCACCGCCACCATCTACGGCATCGCGTCGGCGAACTGCCTGTTCCTGCCGGCGGCGGCCAAGCTCAAGGCGATCATCCGCCGCCGCGCCGGCGACCGCGAGCTCGTCGTCGAGGGCCTCGTGTCGATCGCCCACGGCGAGAATCCCCGCAACATCGAGACCCGCCTCGGCGGCTTCCTGCACTGACGCCGCGTGCCATGGCCCGACGTCACCGCCACGAGGAGCACGTCAACCACGAGGCCTGGGCCATTCCGTATGGCGACCTGATCACGCTGCTGCTCGCGTTCTTCGTCGTGATGTACGCCATCTCGACGCTCAACGAAGGCAAGTACCGGGTCATGTCGGAGTCGCTGAACGCGGCCTTCGACGGCGTGCCGCGCAGCATCGCGCCGATCCAGGTCGGCGAGCCCACCAGCGCCTCGAGCATCGCGCCGCCCAAGCCGTTCGAGACCGACCCGGGCTCCCGCGACCTCGTGCAGCTCACCGACCGCGTGCGCGCCGACGCGCTGATCACCCCGATCGAGCTGATGCAGCTCGAGCAGGCCGAGGCGCAGGCCGAGGCGCAGCTCGACGCGATCCAGCGCCAGGTCGAGCGCGTGCTCGGCCCGCTGATCATGTCCGACCAGGTCACGGTCACGCGCGAGGGCCTGTGGCTCGAGGTCAACATCCGCAGCGACGTGCTGTTCGCCAGCGGCTCGGCCGCGCTCTCGGCGCCGGCGCGCGACGCCATCGACCAGCTGGCGACGGTGCTGCGCGAGCTGCCGAACGAGCTGCGCATCGAGGGCCACACCGACGACCAGCCGATCGCCAGCGCCCTGTTCCCGTCGAACTGGGAGCTGTCCGGCGCGCGGGCGGCGAGCGTCATCCGCCTGCTCGAGGGCCGCGGCGTCGACCCGCGGCGCATGGCCGCGGTGGGTTTCGGCGAGAAGCGTCCGGTCGCCGACAACGGCACGCCCGCCGGCCGCGCCGCCAACCGGCGCGTCATGCTGGTGATCCTCGCGACGTCCGGCGCGCCCGCCGCGGCGGCTGCCGGGGCCGCCCCGGCCGGTCAAGAAACCGCTGGCGCGGCCGTTGTCTCCGGTGCGGCGACGCCGCTTTCCGAGGACGGGCTCTGATGCAGGTGTGGGCGATCGCCAACCAGAAGGGCGGGGTGGGCAAGACCACCACGACCCTGCTGCTCGGCCGGCTGCTGGCCGATCGCGGGCAGCGCGTGCTGCTGGTCGACCTCGACCCGCACGCCTCGCTGACGCGCGCCTTCGGCGTACCGTCCGAGCCGTCGCCGTCCGGCACCCTCGACCTGTTCGACGTGCCGCCCAAGGCGGTGGCCGCTGTCTCGCGTCCGACCGCCATCGCGGGCCTGCGCCTGCTCGCCGCCGACGCCGGCATGGCGACGCTGGAGCGCCGCTCGGCCACCGCGCCCGGCCTGGGCCTTGCGCTGGGCCAGGGGTTGGCCGCCGCCGCGGCCGACCACGACTACGCGCTGCTCGACTGCGCGCCCACGCTGGGCCTGCTGATGGTCAATGCGCTGGCCGCGGCCGACCAGCTCGTCATCCCGACGCAGACCGAGCCGCTCGGCGTCCACGGCATGGAAGGCATGCTCAAGACCGCCGCGATGATCGGGCGCTCGCGGCGAAAGCCGCTGCCGGCGCGGATCCTGCCGACGCTGTTCGACCGCCGCACCCGCGCCTGCACCGAAACCCTCGATGCGCTGCGCGAGGCCCATCCGGCCAGCACGTGGGTGCAGGCCGTTCCGCTGGACACGCGGCTGCGCGACGCCGCGGCGCTGGCCGGCCGCGAGCTGCCGCCCGACGTGCTGCAGAGCCGCGGCTACGACGCCTACCAGCGCGCGCTGGCCTGGCTGCTCCGCGATGCGTCGCAGCCGCTGGAGGAGCCGGCATGAGCGGTCGCCTCGTCGACGATTACCTGAGCGCGCTGCTGGGCGCAGCGGGCGCGCCGGATCCGCTCGCGGCACCCGCATCGGCACCGGCACCGGCCGCCGCGCCGCTTCGGCTGCCGGCCGGCGCGCCCCCGCCGTCGGCGTCGTCTCCCGACGCGCCGGACACGATCAGCGAGGATGAATTCGAGGCCCTGCTCGATGCGCTGCACGGCGGCGCGGCCCCGGGCGTCGCGCCGCTCCCGCCGGCGCCGGCCGCCGCGCCGCTCGGGCTGCCGG
>ERZ1066123.880-NODE-880-length-19901-cov-42.135544_pt1 | contig 19901 bp, 13 predicted proteins | sample MGYA00382770_ERZ1066123 | MGnify/ENA primary metagenome ERZ1066123 (study PRJEB33369, sample SAMEA5778353) | biofilm metagenome | biome: Industrial cooling water; feature: Water cooling tower basin; material: Biofilm | place: United Arab Emirates | collected...
ACGAGGCGCTCGACGTAGGCGCGCGGCGTGTAGTGGGCGCCCAGCTTGTGGCGCTCGGTGGGGTTGAGCGCGCGTTCCAGCAGAGTGCCAAAAATCGCCGGCTCGACGTGCTTCCAGTCGGCTTTCGCCGCCTCGATCAGCAGCGCGATCTGGCCGGCGTCGAGCGGCAGCGTGTCGGGCTGCTTGAACAGCTTGCCGTTGAAACGCAGCACGTCGTTGGCCAGTACGGCCGAAAACCCGCCCGCGTCCATGTCGCGCCAGAGCTGGCCGAGCATGCGCATCGCCACGTCGGGCTGCGCCGCGTACTTCGCCAGCAGATCGCGGAAGCTTTCGGCCGGCAGCAGGCGCACGTCCTCGGCGAACATCGTGAACAGGCAGCGCATCAGAAACTGCGCGACGGCCTCGGCGTTGTGGCCAGCGCGCTCGAGGCTCTTGGCCAGCTCGGCCAGCCGCGCGGCGATCTCACGGGTGACGCGCGCCGATTCGCGGCTGGGGTCGAGCGCGAGCGGGTCGGTCCAGAGCTTCGTCAGACGCTCGATGATCTCGGGGCGCCGCAGGTCGTCGAGCGCGATGCGGTGGCTGCGCGGATCGGGAAATGGTGTATAGGTGCCGCCCGAGCGCGAGAACTCGGCGTAGAGCTCGATGCGCTGGCCTACATCCACCACCACGACGAACGGCGGGCGGCCTTCGCTGGCGGGCAGCGCGCGGGCATAGCCCTCGGCCTGGCTGCGCGCGCGCAGCAGCGCCTCGTCGAAGGCTTTGGTGTGCGCGCCGCTTTTGAGCTTCTTCGACTCGAGCACGAAGCAGCCGCGGCGGTACAGATCGATGCGCCCCGCGCTCGATGAGCCGTCGCCGTGCGCGAAGGTGATGGGCCGCTCGAACAGGTAGTCCTGCTCAGGCGTGGGGTGCGGCTTGTCGACGCCGAGAAGATCGCAGAGATCGAGCAGGAAGCTCTGCGACGTCGAAAGCTCGGAGGCTTTGACGCCCTGCCACTTGCGGATGAAGGAGTCGGCGTCCATGCGAGCGGAATTCACGGGGCGAATAGCCTGAGCGGTGATGCGGCCAAGCGTAGCGGGCCTTGTGTTTTCCCGACAGACAGGGCCAATGGCGGGCGGTAGGCTTGCGACGCCCCCTGCCGACGATCCGACATGCCGTGAAACTCCCTTTCGCCATTCTGCTCGGCTGTGCGTTGCTCGCCGGATGCGAAAAACCACACTCCCCCGCCGACGTGCCGCAGTGGCAGCGCCCGCCTGAACTCGTGGATGCCGCCACGCAAACCTATCGCTTCATGGACGGCCAGTGCCGCTCGCTGCAGCGCATCCCACCGCCGTGGCGGCTGCAGCCGGACACGTCAGTGCCCTCGTGGCGCAACGGCGATATCGAGCTGGAAGCCGACGCAGCGGCCTTCGGCATCCCGCCGCCGGCCAAGAACCGCGCCACCGGTGAGGACCAGTACCGCGTGCGAATATCGCTTGGAACGCGAGGCTATGTCCCAGACCCCTCGTGGGAACGCATTGACAGCCAATGGCGCGTGCTGCTCGGCCTGCTGCCACTCGGTGAACCGATCGAACCGCGCTGGCCGCTGGCCGAGGGCTTCAAGGCCTACGCGCACCCCTCGGGCAGCGGTCGCATCCTCTACTACGACGCGCAGCGGCGGATGATCGTGTTGGATCGCGGCAGTGATGACATGCCCAACGGATTCACCGACGGCGTGATCTGGCTCAGCGAGTACCAGGCCCTCGGCTTCAAGATTCCCTATGAAGCCATCGGTCGGCTCGACGTGCTGGCCGAGCAGTTCCAGTCCCTGCCGGGCGCGCTGGCCGCCCCCTGCGCCTCGCCACCTCCTGCAAGCACCGAATCCCCCATCGGAGCCCCTCGATGAGCACTGCACGACCCGATGGCCTGGCCGGCCGCATCCCGCTCGATGATTCGCAGCGCGAGGCGCTGGCCGCGATGAAGGCCCGCATCGACCGCGGCGAAGCCGGCTATCCGGACGCCTACGCGCTGGTACACGACTGGATCAAGGACGACCCGCGCGCGCAGGCTGATGGCCGTGATTTCTGGTTCGAGCAGGCTCGCGGCATCAATGCCAACGACAGCCTGGGCGCGTCGTTCATCCGCACGCATACCGAGATCGGACTCGATCAGACCGGCGTGCCGTGCAGTGTTCGTCGGCTCTTGCCGTCATGACGCGCTCCACTGCCGCTTCGACGCCACGTCGTGCGCGCCCATGGCGCGCCTATGCCCTCCTCGTTGCCGCTGCGCTGCTCACCGCCTGCGAAAAGTCGCACTCCCCCGCCGACGTTCCGCAGTGGCAGCGCCCGCCGGGACTCGTCGACGCGGCCACGCAGACCTACCGCTTCATGGACGGGCAGTGCCGCTCGCTGCAGCGCATTCCCGCGCCGTGGCGGCTGCAGCCGGACACCTTCGTACCGGCGTGGCGCTCCGGCGACATTGAGCTGGAGGCCGACACCGCCGCGTTCGGCATTCCGCCACCAGCGAAGAACCGTGCAACGGGCGAGGACCAATACCGCGTGAGCATCTCGCTCGGAACGCGCGGATATGTTCCAAACCCAACATGGGAACGGATTGACAGCCAATGGCGCGTGTTGCTCGGCCTGATGCCTTTAGGCGAGCCCATCCCGCCGCGCTGGCCGTTGGCCGATGCCTTCAAGGCCTACGCGCATCCGTCGGGTAGCGGCGATTATCTTTACTACGATGCGACGCGTCGCATGATTGTGCTTGATCGGGAAACGGAGGGTTGGCCGAACGGCTTCACTGACGGCGTGATCTGGCTCAGCGAGCATCAAGCGCTGGGTTTCCGGATTCCCTATGAAGCGCTGGACCGCCTCGACGTGCTGGCCGAGCAGTTCCAATCGCTGCCCGCCGCGCTCAGCGTGCCGTGCACGCCGGACAGTCCCCCCGCTGCTCGACCCCCCACTGGAGATTCACCATGATCGCCCCCCGACCCGCTGGCCTGGCCGACCCGATTCCGCTCGACGACGCGCAGCGCGACGCGCTGGCCGCCATGAAGGCACGCATCGACCGCGGCCACGCGGGCTACCCCGACGCTTACGCCTTGGTGCACGACTGGATCAAAGACGATCCCCGCGCGCAGGTCGACGGTCGCGACTTCTGGTTTGAGCAGGCACGTGGCATCAATGCCAATGACAGCCTGGGTGCCTCGTTCATCCGGACGCACACGGAAATTGGATTGGACGAGACGGGGATTCGCCGCACAGAGCGTCTGCCGATGCAGGAACTCTCAAACAAGATCGGCGAACAGGTCATCAGGGACATCGCGCGCAACGGCGAAGTACTGTCCCTCCCTGAAATGCTGGCCCGCGACATTGAGGTGGCGCTGACGGAGGGAAAAATGCAGCTCGGCGGCTGGGGCGGCAGCTTCTACTACCACGATCAGCCCTATGTGAAGTGGAACGAGAACACGAAAGAGTTTGAAGGCGCCAAAAACCCCGACGGCTCCGTCCGCACCATCGGCGACGAGATCGATCACTTGGGCCAGCGCGATCTGCTGGTGGAAACCTCGGCTCGCACGCTGGTGCGCATGGCCGAGCGCGGCGACTTCAACCCGACCGACCGCGCGCAGTGGGAAGAGGTGGGACTGACGGCGAAGAACGCCGGTGCGCCGCTCGAAGTGAAGGGCGCCATCGCGCTGCGCGCCGGCGAGCTCGGCGTCGAACGCGGCGCCGAGGTGGCCGAAGACATCGCCCGCGCACAGGCCGATCGCGCGCGGGACTCGGTGATCGAGCGCATCGCACCCACCGTGCGCGAGGCTGTTGACACGGCGATCGATGCGGCGAGAGGTGCGGCCGCTCGAGCCGCTCGTGAGGCCGTCGACACGCTGCGTGAGCGCTTCATTGACCCGCTCGATCCACGCGCCAGCTTCACGCCATCGGTGCCGCCCGGCTTCGCGCCGCCGCAGTCGCAGGGCCCCGACCTGCGCGACCGCTCGCACCCCGGCCACGCGGCTTTCAACGAGATGCAGCATCGCGTCGCAATGTTCGAGGCGAACAACGGCATCCCCTCCGGCCCGCACTCCGAGCAGCTCGCTGCGGCACTGCTGCAGAAGGCCGTCGAGAACAAGGTGAGCTACCAGAACGTCTACTTCCACAAAGACGAAGAAACAGGCCGCATGCAGATGGTCGAGCGCCGCGATCGGCACGTGTCCGCAGAAAACTCGCGGCGCTTCGATCTCGATCTGCGCGGGATGTCGTCGCAGCCCGTAGAAACCAGCTCCCGTCGATTGAATGAAGCGCTCTCCTCGCACTACGCCGAACCAGCGAGAATGCCGGCGGTCACGCGCTCGCCCGAGAAGGCACAGGCCCTTGCGGGCTTGAGCTTCGAGGATCAGGTGATGTTCGGGCGCATCCGCCGCGACCTGCCCGGACACATCGACGACGCGCACGTGGCGCAGGCGATGACGGCGGCGAAGCGCGAGGGCATGACCGATGCGGCCAGCATCGGCGGGGTGATGATGCTCGGCGATCGCATCCGCGTGATGGGCGTCGGTGAGGGCGCGCCGGCGGCGAGCGTCGACGTGACGCAGCCCGCGCCGAAGATCGAGTCCGCGGTGGCGGGGGTGCAGGCCGTCAACGCGCAGCAGCAGGCACAGGATCTGCAGGTGGCGCAGCAGCAGGCGCAGGGCGCCGCGATGCGGATGGCCTGACGCCGAGGCGGTCGTCGGCGCGGCCGAGCGCCACCCTGCCTGCGCAACGCTGGGTTGCAGCACCGCGCCCACCGGGCGCGCGCTTTTCACGTCGGCGCCGCCGGCGCCCCCCCAACACTGCGCGGCGCCGGAAACCGCCGGCGTCGCCCCGCCCGTCGCCCGGCCATGTGGATCGTCCAATACGCGCTCGACCGCAAGTACTCGATCGGGGTGCTGGCCATCCTGCTGGCGCTGTTCGGGCTGATGTCGATGGGGCGCATGTCGAGCGACGTGCTGCCCGAGGTGCGGATCCCGTCGGTGAACGTGATCTGGACCTACCAGGGCCTCAACGCCGCCGAGATGGCCGGCAAGATCACCACCTTCGGCGAGACGGTGATCCTCAACAACGTCGACAACGTGCGCGAGGTGCGCTCGGAAACGACCACGGGCATCGCGGTGATCCGCGTCGACTTCCAGCCCGGCGTCGACATCGAGACGGCGCTGGCGCAGACCACGGCGGTGTCGCAGACCATCCTGCGGCGCATGCCGCCGGGCGTGGCGCCGCCGCTGATCGTGCGCAACATCCAGTCGGGCACGCCGATCCTGCAGCTCGTGCTGTCGTCCGACACGCTGACCAACGGCCAGCTCTTCGACTACGCGCGGCTGCAGCTTCGCGGGCAGGTGCTGCAGGCGGCGCCGGGCATCCGCATGACGCTGCCCTACGGCGGCGCGGCGCGGCAGGTCATGGTCGACCTCGACCCGCAGCGCCTGCAGCAGTTCGGCCTCAGCGCGGCGGAAGTGGCCGAGGCGGTGGCGCGGCAGGCGCCCACGCTGCCCTCGGGCTCGCTGCGCGAGGGCGCGCGCGAGATGCAGATCACCCTCAACGCCAGCCCCGCGAGCGTGGCCGGCTTCGCCGACCTGCCGGTGCGTCAGGGCCCGGCGGGCACCGTCTACCTGCGCGACGTGGCCGACCTCCGCGACGGCGAATCGCTGCAGACCAGCATCGCCCGGCTCGACGGCAGCAACGCGGCGATGGTGTCGATCATCAAGCTCGGCGGCGCCTCCACCGTCGACATCGTCCGGCAGATCAAGGCGGCGCTGCCCGACATCCGCGCCTCGGCGCCCGAGGGCGTACGCATCGAGCCGATGTTCGACCAGTCGGTGTTCGTCGAGAACGCGGTCGCGGCGGTGCGCTTCGAGGCGATCCTGGTCGGCCTGCTGGTGGCGACCGTCGTCCTGCTGTTCCTGGGCTCGTGGCGCTCGAGCCTGATCGTGCTGGCGTCGATCCCGCTGGCCCTGCTGGCGTCGGTGATCGGGCTGCACCTGCTCGGCCACACCTTCAACGTGATGACGCTGGGCGGGCTGGCGCTGGCCATCGGCATCCTCGTCGACAACGCGCTGGTGGAGATCGAGAACATCAACCGCAACCTGGCGATGGGCAAGCCGGTGCGGCAGGCCATCGTCGACGGCGCGCAGCAGATCGTCTTCCCCGAGTTCGTTTCGACGCTGGCGATCTGCATCGTGTTCACGCCGATGCTGCTGCTGAGCGGCACGTCGGCCTACGTGTTCACGCCGCTGGCGCTGGCGGTGATCTTCGCGATGGCGGCTTCGTTCGCGCTGTCGCGGACGCTGGTGCCGACGCTGGCGCTGATGCTGCTGCCGGCCGATCGCGCCGACCGCGCGCGGCAGGCCGACGCCCCGGGCGCCCTGCTGCGCGCGCACCACCGGGTGGAGCACGCCCTCGATGCGCTGCGCGACCGCCACGCCGGGCTGCTCGGCGCCGCGCTCGCCCGTCCGTGGCGGCTTGCCGGGCTCGCCGCGCTGGTGCTGGGCGCCGGCGCGCTGATGGCGATGGCGATCGGCCGCGAGTACTTCCCGCGCACCGATGCCGGGCTGATCCGCCTGCAGCTGCGCGCCGAAGCCGGCACCCGGCTCGAGGACACCGCGCGCGTCTTCGCCGACGTGCAGCGGCGGCTGCGCGAGGTCATCCCCGCCGACGAGCTCGCCGCCGTGAGCGAGGTCATCGGCGTGCCCGACCCGGTGAACCTCGGCTGGGTGGAGAGCGCGGTGGTGGGCGGCTTCGAGGGCGAGATGCTCGTGCAGCTCGCGGCCGGGCATGCCGGCACCGCGCACCACCTCGCGGCGATCCGCCGGATGCTGCGCGAGGAGTTCCCGCAGCTGCGCTTCTTCGCGCGCCCCGCCGACGCCACCAGCCAGACGCTCGCCGGCGCGGCGCTGACCGACATCGAGGTGCGCTTCGTGGGCCGCGACGTGCCCGGGAACCTGGCGCTGGCGCGGCAGCTGATCGAACGCGCGCAGGGCATCGACGGCGCGACCGACGTGGTGCTGCGGCAGGTGCTCGACCTGCCCGAGTACGCGATCGACCTCGACCGCGACCGCGCGGCGGCGCTGGGCGTCGACGCCGATGACGCCGTGCGCGCCGTGCTCTCGGCGCTGGGCTCGGCCGGCGCGGTGCAGCCGGTGTTCTGGGCCGACCCGCGCACCGGCAGCTCGAACGCCGTGCAGGTGCAGGTGCCGCCGCTGTCGATGGCTTCGATCGACACGCTGATGGCCACGCCGGTGGCGCGCGACGCGAGCGGCGCGACGATCCCGCTGTCGGCCATCGCGCGCGCCACGCCGCGCCAGGTGCCGGCCAGCATCGGCCGGGTGACGCTGGCGCCCACCTTCAGCGTGCTGTTGAACGTGGAGGGCCGCGACCTCGGCGGCGTGCTGGCCGACGTGCAGCGCGAGATCGACGCGCTGGCCGGCCAGCAGGCGCCGGCCAACCGCATCGAAGTGCGCGGCCAGGCCGAGGCCATGCGCGCGGCCTACGCCGAGCTGGCCGGCGGGCTGGCGCTGTCGGCGGTGCTGGTGTTCCTGGTGCTGGTCGTGAACTTCCAGTCCTGGCGCATCCCGTTCGTGGCCATGGCGGGCCTGCCGGTGGCCATCGCCGGCGCGGTGGCCGGGCTGTGGCTCACGGGCACGCCGCTGAGCGTGCCGGCGCTGATGGGCGTGATGATGGTGATCGGCGTCTCGACCGCGAACAGCGTGCTGGTGGCGAGCTTCGCCCGCGACCGGCTGCTCGAAGGCGCCACGCCGGTGCAGGCCGCGCTCGATGCCGCCGCCACGCGCCTGCGCCCGGTGCTGATGACCGCCAGCGCAATGATCATCGGCATCCTGCCGATGGCCTTCGGCCTCGGCGAAGGCGGCGAGCAGAATGCGCCGCTCGGCCGCGCTGTCGTGGGCGGCCTCGTGTTCGGCACCGCGGCCACGCTGATGATCGTCCCCACCCTGTTCGCCTTCGTCGCCCGTGCGCCGCACGCGGACGGCACCGCGCTGGAGCGCCCTGCATGAGTCCCGACAACCGTCCTCCGCGCGTCCGCTCGCCGCGTCGCGGCGCGCTGGCCGTGCCCGCCTTCGCCTGCGTCGCAGCCGCTTGCGCCGCCCTTGCCGCGGTCGCCCTCGCGCAGGGCGGTGGCGCCAGCGCGGCCCAGGCGCCGCCCGCTGGCGCGCCAGGCCCGGGCGACGGCGCCGTGCCCACCGTCCGCGTGGCCAGCGCGGTGGCGCTCGCGGGCGAGCGCACGCTGCGCCTGCCGCTGCGCACCGAGCCGATCGAGCAGGCCGCGCTGTTCGCCCGCACGGCCGGCTTCGTGGCCGAACGGCGCGTCGAGCTCGGCGATGCGGTCGCGGCGAACGCCGTGCTCGCCACCATCAGCGCGCCCGACGTCGACGCCGCGCGCGCCGAGGCCGAGGCGCAGGTCGTGCAGGCGCGCGCCGACGAGGCGCTGGCGCTGGCCAACCGCCAGCGCGCCGAGGCGGTGATCTCGCGCGGGGCGATCTCGCAGGAAACGCTGACCACCCGCGTGGCCGAGCACGAGCGCGCCGCGGCCGCCCGCCGCGCCGCCGAGCAGAACGCCGCGCGCTGGCGCCAGCAGCAGGGCTTCCAGCAGGTTCGCGCGCCCTTTGCCGGAACCGTGGTGGCGCGCAACGTCGAGCGCGGCGACCGCGTCAGCGCCGATGGCCCGGACGCCACGCCGCTGTTCGTGCTGGCGCGGCTCGACCGCCTGCGCGGGCGGCTCGACGTGCCGCCGGCCGCCGCCGCCGCGGTGCAGGTGGGGCAGCCGGTGCAGGTGCGCTTCGCCGAACTGCCGGGACGCGCGTTCACGGCAACCGTGGCGCGCCGCAGCGGATTGATCGATGCGCAGGCCGGCACGATGCGCGTCGAGATCGAGCTGGACAACGGCGATGGCGCGATCCCGGCGGGCCTCGTGGGTCGCGCCGAGCTCGCGATCGACGCGGCCGGCGCGGTGGCCGTGCCGCTGAACGCGGTGACGCTGCGCGACGGCCAGCCGTTCGTCGCCACGCTCGATGCGCAGGACACGCTGCGCTTCGTGCCGGTGGCCGTGGGTCGCAACCTCGGCGCGCAGATGGAGCTCGTTGGCGGCGTGGCGGAAGGCGCGCGCGTGGTGCTGGCGCCGAACGCGATGCTGCAGGAAGGGCAGCGGGTGCAGGTGGCGGGGCCCTGAGCGGCCCCCCCGCGCTAGCGCAGGGCGTCCGCCGAGCGCAGGCGGGACGCCGCGCCGAGCACCGACTCGCAGCGGCCGGCCAGATAGGCGGCGAGCGCTTCGGCGCTGCTGCCGCCGCGGGTCATCGCGAAGACGTGCTCGGGATCGCGATGCCGATCAAGCCACAGGCCGCCCTCGGCGTCCGGCTCCGGGCGCGTGGCGGCAAGCCAGAGCGCGGTGTCGGCGCCCTCTTCGGGCGTGCGCAGCAGCGCCTTCATCGCCCGGCGGAAGGCCGGAAGGGCGGCGCGGACGCCGTCGGTATCGACCCAGCCCGGATGCAGCGCCAGCGCGCGCGGCGCATCGGCCTGGGCGTTCCACCAGCGCGTCAGCTCGATCTGCCCGCGCTTGTGCTGGGCATAAGCGAGGAAGCCGTCGTGCCCGGCGGCGTCGCGCGCTTCGAGGGCGGCCAAGTCGAGGCGCGCGCCGTAGGCCCCGCCGGAGCTCATCGAGAGCACGAGACCGCCCGCGTCGAGGGCGCGCGACTCGCGCAGCGCTTCGGTCAGCGCGAACGGCGCGAGCAGGTTGGTGGCGAAGCTGGTCTCCACGCCCTCGCGGGTCATCGCGAAGTCGTGCCGCATGACGCCGACGTTGTGCACCAGCACGTCGACGCGGCCGGCGCGGGGAGCCAGCGCGGCGACGGCGCCCACGCTCGAGAGGTCGACGCGGACGAGCCGCAGTCGGCCGGCAGCGGCCCCGGCGTCGCTGCGCAGCGCGGCGAGCTTCTCGGGATCGCGGGCCAGCGCGTGCACCTCGGCGCCGGCGCGCAGCGCGCCGAGCGCGATGGCGCGGCCGATGCCGCCGCTGGCGCCCGTGACCCACCAGCGCTGGCCGCGGAAATCGAACGGCGGCGCGGGCCGCGCGGCAAGGCGCCGGCGGTGGCCGATGCGCGAGAACGGCAGCGCGAAACGCGCGTAGAAAACGAGGGGAGCCAGCGTTCGAAGCATGTGCGTAGTTTGGGCGCGGGCACGCCTTCGCGCGGTGACGGGACCGACAGCGGCGGGTGACGGCGCGGCTCGCTATGCTCGGGCGATGCGCCTGCTGCTCGCCGACGACCACCCGCTGTTCCGTGACGCGATGGCGCGCTTGGTCGCGGCGCGGTGGCCCGGGGTCGAGGTGCAGGTGGCGGCCGACGCCGACGGCGCCCTCGCGCTGGCCGACGCGCAACCCGACGCCGACCTGATGCTGCTCGACCTCAGCATGCCCGGCGCGCGCGGGTTCTCGGCGCTCGTGCACCTGCGCGCCGTGCACCGCGCCCTGCCGATCGTGGTCGTCAGCGCGCGCGACGATGCCGACACCCGGCGCCGGGCGCTCGACCACGGGGCCGCCGGCTTCCTGTCGAAGTCGGAGCCGCCGGAGGCGATGCAGCGCGCGCTGCAGGCCGTCCTCGACGGCGAACGGCTGCCGGCGCCGGCCGCCGCGCCGATCGATGCCGACGAGCGCGCCGTCGCCGCGCGCATCGCCACCCTCACGCCGGCCCAGTTCCGCGTGCTGAGCCGGGTGGCGGCGGGCCTGCTGAACAAGCAGATCGCCTGGGAGCTCGGCGTGGGCGAGGCCACGGTCAAGGCGCACATGGGCGCGGTGCTCGAAAAGCTCGGCGCCACCAACCGGACGCAGGCCGTGCTGATGCTCGGCCGCCTTGGCCTCGAGCCGCCCGCGCCGTTGGCCGACGAGGCGTAGCGGGCCGCTCAGGGCGACCCCAGCCACGCCCGCAGCGCGGCCGGCCGGATCGGCTTGTGCACCAGCGTGAAGCCCGCCGCGCGCGCCTGCTCGCGCAGGGCGTCGCCGCCCTCGGCCGTCAGCAGCAGCACCGGCAGCGCGCCGTGGCGCTCGCGCAGGCGCTGGGCCAGCGCGATGCCGTCGACGCCGTCGTGCAGGTGGAAGTCGACCAGCAGCCGGTCCGGACGCGCGGCGTCGGCGAGCGCCAGCGCCTCGGCGGCGCTGCCGGCGCAGCGCACCGACACGCCCCAGCGGCCCAGCAGGGCCTGCACCGCGTCGCGGATGTCGGCGTCGTCGTCGACGCACAGCACCCGCAGCCCGGCGAGCCCGTCGTCGCCGGCCGCCGGGACGGTCGCCCCGGCGTCGGGCGCCGTCGACGCGGCCTGCGGCGCGGCGCGCGGCAGCGCGATGCCGAAGACGCTGCCGCGGCCCGGGCGCGAGCGCAGCGACAGCGGATGACCCAGGCCGGCGGCCAGCCGCTGGCAGATCGAGAGGCCGAGGCCCAGCCCGCGCTCGCCGGCCACCGTCGCTTCGCCAAGCCGGCGGAACTCCTCGAAGATCAGCTCGCGGTGCGCGTCGGCGATGCCCGGGCCGGTGTCCCAGACCTCGGCGACCCAGCCATCGCGGCGCCAGCGCACGCCGATGCGGACGCCGCCGGAGACGGTGTAGCGCAGCGCGTTGGCGATGAAGTTCTGCAGCACGCGCCGCAGCAGGGCCGGATCGGTCGCCGCCCACGCGGCGGTAGGCACCGCGGCGATCGACAGCCCGCGGGCCAGCGCCAGCGGCTCGTACTGCTGCACCAGCCCTTCGAGCAGCGGCCCCAGCGGCACCGCACGCGGGTTCGCGCGCAGCAGCCCGGCCTCGATGCGGGTGAGGTCGAGCAGGCCGTCGAGCAGCTCCTCGGCCGCGCGCAGCGAGGCGTCGATGCGCCCGCTCAGCAGGCGCTGCTCGCCGGCGTCGCCGGCTTCGCGCAGCGCGGCCGAGAACAGCCGCGCGGCGTGCAGCGGCTGCAGCAGGTCGTGGCCCAGCGCGCTCATGAAGCGCGTGGTCGCCTGCCGCGCCTGTTCGGCGTGACCCTGCGCGCGCGCGGTCTCGGCGAGCGCCGCCGACAGCGCGTGCGTGCGCTCCTCGACGCGGCGCTCGAGCTGCTGCGCGGCCTCGCGCAGCTCGACCTCGACGCGCTTGTAGTCGGTGACGTCGGTGTAGGTGGTCACGTAGCCGCCGCCGGGCAGCGGCTGGCCGCGCATCTCGATCACCTGCCCGTTCGGCCGGATGCGCTCGAACACGTGCGGGGCGCCGCGCCGCAGGTGCTCGAGCCGACGCCGCACGTGGGCGTCGACATCGCCGGGACCGCACTCGCCGCGCAGCGCGTTCCAGCGGATCAGCTCGGCCACCGGCCGGCCCACGTAGAGCTGGCCTTCGGGATAGTCGAACAGGTCCTGGTAGGCGTGGTTCCACGCCATCAGCCGCAGGTCGGCGTCGACGACGCTGACGCCGTGGCCCACGTGCTCGAGCGTGGTGTTCAGCAGCTCGCGGTTGAAGCGGCGCTGCTGCCCGGCCTCGTCGAGCAGCGCCACCACCTCGCCGAAGGCCATCCCGCTGCCGCGCAGCGCCGCCGTCAGCAGGGCGCGCGCCGAAGCCGCGCCCACCGCCGAAGCGAGCAGGCGCTCGCCGAACTGCAGCAGGCTGCGGTCGGCCGGCGCGCCGGCCTCGAGCGGCCGCGCGCGCTCGGCGGCGAAGGCGGCGAATTCGGCCCGCGCCGCCGTGTGGCCCAGCACGCGCGCGCACAGCGCGAGCACGTCGCCCTCGGTGGCGCGACCGGTGGCGGCGGGGTCGGGCTCGGCGCGGGCGGCGTCGGGCGCGAGGAACGGCTCGGCCGCCAGTCGGGCCTCGAGGCCCGGACGATGGCGCAGCGAGCCGGCGACGAAGCCGGCGAGGTTGGCGAGCAGCGCCAGCACCGTGCCGTGGGTCAGCGCGTCCCAGCCCTGCAGGCCGAACAGGGCCTCGGGCCGCAGCGCCCCGAGGCCGAACAGCCCCTTGGCCAGCCACGCCTCGCCGAAATCGAGCCCGCGCGCCAGCGCCGGCAGCAGCAGCGTGTAGAGGTACACCGCGAAGCCGGCCATGAGGCCCCAGCGCGCGCCCACGCGGCTGGCGCCGCGCCAGTACAGGCCGCCCAGCAGCGCCGGCGCGAACTGCGCCACGGCGGCGAAGGCGAGCAGGCCGTGCGAGGCCAGCGCCACGTCGCTTGAGAACGCGCGGTAGTACAGCCACGCCGCGGCGCACAGCAGCACGATGCTGGCGCGCCGCACCCACAGGATGCGCCGCGACAGCCGCATCGAGTCGTCGCCCGCGCGCAGCAGCCACGGCATCGCGAGGTCGTTGCTGACCATCGTCGCGATGGCGAGGCTCGCCACCAGCACCATGCCGGTGGCCGCCGACACGCCGCCCAGGAAGGCCACGAGGGCCAGGTCGACGCGACCCGCCGACAGCGGCAGGGCGAGCACCCAGGCATCCGGCGCGGTGCCGGTATCGAGCAGCGCCGCGCCGGCCCACGTGATCGGCAGCACCGCCACGCAGACGATCACCAGATAGGCCGCGAAGGCCGCGCGCGCCGGGCGCAGATCGTCGGCCGAGTGCGCCTCGACCACCATCACCTGGAACTGCCGCGGCAGGCAGAGCAGCGCGAGGAAGGCGAGCAGCGTCTGCGCGACGAAGGGGGCGGGCAGCGGCGGCAGCGGCCCGGTGCGGACGGGCGGCGGCGCCTCGGCCCCGAGCAGGCGCCACGCGAAGGCGGCGACCGCCACGAGGGCGACCAGCTTCACCACCGACTCGACGCCGATCGCCCACATCAGCCCGCGGTGGTGCCGCGTCGCGTCGACGTGGCGCGTGCCGAACACGATGGCGAACAGCGCGAGCAGGCCGGCCGCCAGCAGGGCGGGATCGTCGAGCGCGCGGGCGGCGCGCGCGCCGGTGAGCACCTCGACCGACAGCGCGATGGCCTTGAGCTGCAGGGCGAAGTACGGGATGGCCGCCACCACGGCGATCACGGCGACCAGCGCCGCCAGCTCGCGGGCGCGACCGTAGCGGGCGGCGAGGAAATCGGCGATCGACGCGGTGCGCTGGCGCTGGCCCACCACCACCATGCGCCGCATCACGCCGCCGCCGAAGGCGAGCAGCAGCAGCGGGCCCAGATAGATCGGCAGGTAGCTCCACGGGTTGGCGGCCGCACTGCCGACGGCGCCGAGCAGCGTCCACGAGCTGCAGTACACGGCCAGCGTCAGCGCGTAGAGCATCGGCCGCAGCCGCGGGTGCGGCGGCCCGGCGCGGTCGCCGCTCCACGCCACGGCCAGCAGCACGCCGACGTAGGCCAGCGACACGCCCAGCAAGGTCAAGCCGTGGACCATCGCCCCTCCCCGGACGCGCGCCTCACCCCCGCGAGTCTATCGGCGCGCCGGCGCGCAGCGCGCACCACGCCAGCGCGGTGCTGGTGGCGTCGCCCAGCGCGTCGTGGCGGCCGAGCGGCGGCACGCCGGCGGCCGCGAGGATCGCATCGAGGTCGCGGCGCTGCGCCGCGTCGGGCCGCGTGCGCCGCTGGCGTTCGAAGTCGAGCCCGGCGAGGTCGATGCGGCGGTTCGGCAGCGGGAACCCGGCGATCGCGCGGACGCTGCGGTCGAGCATGGCGATGTCGAAGCCGACGCAGTAGCCCAGCACGGGGCGCGCGCCCAGCCAGTGCAGGAACTCGCGAACGACCGTGGGCTCGTCGGCGGCGTCGGCGACATCGCCGGGCAGGATGCGGTGGTGGCGGATGGAGTCGATGTCGAAGCCGCGGCCCGGATCGACCCAGCGCTCGAAGCGCTCCGACAGCACCACGCGCGCGCCGCGCACCGGCACGGCGGCGAGGCGCAGGATGCGGTCCTTCGCCGGGTCGAGGCCGGTGGTCTCGAGGTCGAGGCTCACCACCTCGTCGGCGGGCGGCGCGGCGAACAGCGCGGCCCATTCGCCCCCGCCGTGGCGCAACGCCAACCAGCGCCGACGCAGCGCGTTCATGCCACGCCGCGCAGCTGGAAGGCCTCGCGCAGGTGGTCCTTGAAGCGGTTCACCACCCGCAGCGCGTCGCGCAGCAGCTCGCGATCAAGATGGCGCAGCGCGCCGATGTCGAGGCGGTTGTCGGGCGCGCGCCCGGCGCCCAGCGCGTCGAGCTGCTGGCCGAGGCGCAGGCGCTGGAACACCGCCAGCGCCTGCGGCACGTCGCGGCCGAGTTCGCTCGACAGCGCGCCCGCCGCGACGAGGCCCTCGCAGCGCGCGAAGCTGTTGCTGCGCGCCACGCCGTGGCGCAGCGCCAGCGTGCGCAGGCCGTGCACCAGCGGGAAGATGCCGCCCTTCTTGATGTCGGTGCCCTCGCCGCCGTCGCGCACGCGGCCGAACAGGGTCAACGGCGTGTCGAACTGGAAGGCGGCCATCACCATCTGCCGCATCAGGATGTCGTCGCGGCCCAGCGCCATCAGGTCGTCGTGCAGCGGCTGCACGAGCCGGCGCTCGCCGGCCACCGGCCGCGCGTCGACCACCATCGAGAGCTCCATCATCGCCACCGGGTCGCCGCGTCGCCGCCAGTCGGCGATGCGCCGGTGCCAGCCGTCCAGCGTCTGCCGCCAGTGCGGGTTGCTGGCCATCACGCCGCCGGCGCAGGGCGGGTAGCCGATCTCGGCCAGCCGCTGGGCGAAACGCGCCATCGCCCCGGCGTAGGCGTCGGGATCAACGCCGGGGGCGAGGATCAGCGCATTGTCCTGGTCGGTCTTCAGGATCTGCTCGCGGCGCCCCTCGCTGCCCAGCACCAGCAGGCAGGCGCCCTCGCGCAAGGCCTCGGGCAGGCAGAAGCCGAACAGCGCGGCGAGCAGGCGCGCGTTCAGCGCGCTCACCATCTCCATCAGGTAGCTGATCTTGGCCCCCTGCGCGAACAGCGTGCGCACCAGCGCGTCCATTTCGCGCGCCGCCGCCACCACCTCGGCCTCGTCGGCGGCGCGGGCGAGACGCAGGCTGATCAGGTGCGACTGGCTGGCGTAGTGGCTCAGCACTTCCGCCAGCCCGATCGTGCCGACGACCGCGCTGCCGCGGCGCACCGCCACGCGCTCGATGTGCGACTCGGTCATCGTCACCAGCGCCTGGAACAGCACGTCGTCCTCGCGCACGCCGATCAGCGGGCGATGCGCCAGCGGCCCGACCGGCGAGGCGAGGCCGTGGCCTTCGAGCGCCAGCGCGTCGAGCAGGTCGGTGCGGGTCACGATGCCCGGGCCGTCCTCGCCCGGCGCGGGCTCGACGACGAGGCACTCCACGCCGTGCCGGCGCAGGGCGGCCACCGCGTCGGCGATCGGCGTCGTCGGCGCGACGGCCACCGCTTCGGCCAGCTGCGCGTCGCGCACGCGGGTCAGCATCAGCCGGTTGGCCTCGGAGGGCGCGCTCTTCTCCGCCAGCAGCTGGCGTTTCGCCGACAGGCCCTCGTGGAAGTACGCGGCGAAGCGCGGCTGCTCGGCCAGCAGGGCGGTGAAGACCGCCGCCGGCAGCAGGAAGGCCAGCACCTCGCCGCGCGCGCGATAGCGGTGCCGCGCGCGGCCGGTAATGACGGCGAAGGCGCCGAACACCTCGCCGGGGCCGTAGTCGGAGAACAGGCGCTCGCGGCCGTCCTCGACGTCGCCGGCCTCGACCTCGCCGCGCAGCACCACGTAGACCTGCGGCGACGCCTGCCCGGCCTCGATCAGCACCGTGCCGGGCGGGAAGAACGCGAGGTCCAGCGCCGCCTCGACCCGCGCGCGCCCGGCCGCGTCGAGCAGGTCGAAGGGTGGCGCGCTGAAATCGAAGCCGGGCGTGGCCATGGCGCGAGACTGCCATGGCCGGCCGACGCCGGCCGTTCGACTTTGGGCGGAGTCGGATCAGCCCCGTCCGGGGCGGTCGATGGCCGTCGGCGCCGTCGGTGCGGCCGCCGGCGCAGCCGGCACGAAGCGCATCAGCCGGCCGGATTTCTCGTCGGTGAGCACGTACAGGAAGCCGTCCGGCCCGACCTCGACCTCGCGCACGCGCTGGCCGACGCGCAGCGCGGTCTCGCCGCGGATGGCGCCGGCGTCATCGAGGTCGATGCGGCGCACGTCGAGGCTCACCAGCGAGCCCGAGAACAGATCGCCCTGCCACTGCGGGAAGGCGCGGCCGGCGTAGACCGCGAGGCCCGACGGCGCAACGGCCGTATCCCACAGCAGCACCGGATCGACCTTGCCCTCGCGCGTCGTGGCCTCGCCCACCGGCGCGCCGCCCACGTATTCGCGCGTCAGGCTCACCTTCGGCCAGCCCTGGTTGCTGCCGGCCGCCACGCGGTTGAGCTCGTCGCCGCCGAGCGAGCCGTGCTCGGTGGCCCACACCGCGCTGCGCGCGGCGTCGAAGGCGAGGCCCTGGATGTTGCGATGGCCAATCGACCACACGCCCTTCGCCGCATCCGCGTCAGCCGCGAACGGGTTGTCGCGCGGCGCGCTGCCGTCGTCATTGAGGCGCACGATCTTGCCCCAGTGGCTGGCCACGTCCTGCGCCTTCTCGCGGATGAACGCGCCGTCGAGCGCGGTCGGCGGATTGCCGCCGTCGCCGATCGAGACGAGCAGCGTGCCGTCGGGCTTCCACGCCAGCCGCGAGCCGAAGTGGCCCGCCGCCGGCTTCGGCTGGTTGCTCTCGAAGATCACCTCGAGGTCCTCCAGCGCGCTGCCGGTGAAGCGCGCGCGCGCCACCCGCGTCACGTTCGCCTCCGCCGTGCCGTGCGCGTAGGTCAGATACACGAGTCGGTTGTCGGCGAAGCGCGGATGCGCGATCACGTCGAGCAAACCGCCCTGGTTCTGCGCGAAGACCGCCGGCACGCCAGCCACCGGCTCGGGCACCAGCGCGCCGTCGCGCAGCACCCGCAGGCGGCCGGGGCGCTCGGTGATCAGCGCGCTGCCGTCGGGCAGGAAGGCGAGGCCCCACGGGTGCTCAAGGCCTTCGGCCACCAGCTCCCGGCGCGCGCCCGGCTCGATCGGCACGTTGCGCGCGGAAAGCGTCGTACCGGGCGGCAGGGCCGGCAGCGCCGGCGCCGTGGACGCGGCGGACCCGGGGGCGGCGAGGGCGGCGGACAGCAGGGCGGAAGCGATCGTCATGGCGGCGGGCGGCGGGCAGGGAATGGCGCCGCGGATGGAACCCGCGACGTCGTCGTCAGGACGTGTTGGCGAGCGCCAGCGCTTACGCTGTCTTCACCCGCCCGGACACGACCGCCATGCCCACGCTCTACGACAAGCTGCAGCGCAAGGCGCACGCCCGCCTGCTGATCCTCGACCTGCCGGCGGAACTCGATGCCGCCCTCATGGACAAGCCGGTGCGGCCCGCCGCGCCTCGGTGAAGCCTGCCCCCACGCCTGCGGTCAAGCGCGCGTCGAAGAGGGCCTCGACGCCGAAGCCCCGGGCGTAGACTGGCGGCCTCGCGCCCGCGCGCCACGACTTCCGGAGCCGACCGATGGACAGCCGCGAACCCGCCTCGAACGCACCGAACGCCGCGCACACCGCCGCGACGCTCAGCGCCACGCTCGACGCGCTGCGCGCCGCGTGGCGGAAGCAGAGGCCCGACCGCGCGCAGCGCTTGGCCGACCTCGAGCGCCTCGCCGCGGCGATCAAGGCGAAGCGCGAAGCGATCCTCGAGGCCATCAACGCCGACTTCGGCCGCCGCGCCGCCGTCGAGACGCTCGCCGCCGACGTCATGGTGACGCTGGAGGAGATCAAGCACGTCCGCAAGCACTTAAAGGGGTGGATGAAGCCCAAGCGCGCGCCGATCAATGCGCTGTTCCTGCCGGCGCGCGGCGAGATCCGCTTCATGCCGCTGGGGGTCATCGGCATCGTCGCGCCGTGGAACTACCCGTTCCAGCTCGCGATCATCCCGCTCGTCGACGCGATCGCCGCCGGCAACCACGTGATGATCAAGCCCTCGGAGTTCACGCCGCGCACCAGCGCCTTGATCCGCGAGCTGTGCGCCGAAGTGTTCCCCGCCGACCGCGTCGCGGTGATCGAAGGCGATGCGCAGGTGGGCGCGGCGTTCACCGCCCTGCCCTTCGACCACCTGCTGTTCACGGGCAGCACCGCGGTGGGCCGCAAGGTGATGGCCGCCGCCGCGCCGAACCTCGTGCCGGTGACGCTGGAACTCGGCGGCAAATCGCCTGCCTTGATCGCGCCGGATTTCGACATCGCACACGCCGCCGAGCGCATCGCCACCGGCAAGCTCTTCAACGCCGGCCAAACCTGCGTCGCCCCCGACTACGTGCTCGTACCGGAAGCGCGCAAAGACGAATTCATCAGCGCCTACCTCGCCGCCGTCGCGAAGCGCCACCCGCAGCTTGCCGGCAATGCCGACGTCACCTGCGTGATCAACCCGAAGCAGTCGCAGCGGCTGCGCGAGTGGCTGGACGACGCAAAGCAGCGCGGCGTTCAAGTGCGCCAACACGCGCCGGATGACGGCCAGCAGGCGCCCGGCGAGATCATCCCGCCGACCGTGCTGATCGACCCGCCGGACGACGCGCGCGTGATGCAGGAGGAGATCTTCGGCCCCCTGCTGCCGGTGAAGGGCTACCGCACGCATGACGACGCGGTCGCGTACATCCTCGGCCGCGACCGCCCGCTCGCGTTCTACCCGTTCGACCGCGACCGCGAGCGCCTCGAGCGCACGCTCGACGCCGTCGTCGCCGGCAGCGTCTGCGTCAACGACACGCTGATCCAGTTCGGCCAGCACGAGCTGCCGATCGGCGGCGTCGGCGCGTCGGGCATGGGCCACTACCACGGGCACCAGGGCTTCCTGACGTTCAGCAAGGCGATGCCGGTGATGCGGCAGGCGCGCGTGAACGGGATGGGGCTGTTCGATCCGCCGTACTCGAACCTGATCAAGCGCGTGCTGGATTTCCTCACGCG